>Ga0118677_10003678_pt2 | contig 21796 bp, 19 predicted proteins | sample AliMusrvi5mmetaG_FD_86154 | JGI IMG/M metagenome (GOLD analysis project Ga0118677, IMG submission 86154)
ACTCCGCACACACCGGCCGGGGTCAGCAACGCTTGCACGGTGTCGGCGCTTGGAATGAAGGTCATGGCTTTTGTCTGTGCCTTTTCTGCTACGCCGTTGCCGTCCAACCTGCCGAGTTGCGCTGAAGCGAAGGCCGCCTGCACGCCCCGCTGGGAGAAACACTGGGCCACCGGCGGCGCCATAGACCTCTCCGCCAGCAAGGACGCACGATGGCGGGAACTGGAACGCCGCATTGTGCTCTCGCAGTACCTGATGGCGGCCATGTCCGCCGGCAGTTGGCCTTCGTCCGAGAACGGCCTGTTGGGTATTGATAGTTGGCGGGGGCAGTTCCACATGGAGATGGTTTGGTGGCATCTCGCCCACTATGCCCTTTGGGATCGCTGGGATCAGGGTGACAAGGCCATCGGTTGCTACGAGCGTTTCGTCCCGGCAGCGCGGGACCTTGCCGCGCAGCTCGGCTACAAAGGGCTGAAATGGCAGAAATCAGTGGGCCCCGAGGGTCGCACCGCACCCTGGGTTGGCAACCAGGTGCTACTGTGGAAACAGCCGCATCCGATCTTCTTCGCCGAGTTGGAATACCGCCAGCATCCGACCCGCGCTACGCTCGACAAATGGGCCGACATCGTTCAAGGCACCGCCGAGCATATGGCCGATTATCCCACCAAGGACGAAACTACCGGCATCTATTCCCTCACACCTGCCATGCCGCCGAGCGAGCAGGGCATCACCCGTGACACTGTGTTTGATCTTGCGTATTGGCGCTGGGGCCTCGACAAGGCTCAGGAATGGCGGCAGCGGCGGGGTTTGGCGCGCGAGCCGCGTTGGGACGAGGTGCGCCGCAACCTGGCGCCCCTGCCGGTGGTCGATGGCGTCTTCCTTCATTCGGCGGAATGGACCGACACCTACACCAAGCGCGCCTTCGAGCATCCCGATCCGGTAGGTGTCTTGGGAATGCTGCCACCCATGGCGGGCGTGGATGCGGAGACGGCGCGGCGGACGGTCGCCAAGGTTTGGACGACCTGGGATTGGAATCGCTGCTGGGGCTGGGATTTTCCCTGGATGGCCATGGCTGCAGCGCGCACCGGCCAGCCGCAGATCGCCGTGGAAGCCCTCCTCAAGGATGGTCCCAAAAACAGTTATTCTATCGAGGGGCTCAATGGCTGTTGGTATCTGCCGGGTAACGGCGGTCTGCTCTATGCTGTAGCGATGATGGCGGCTGGGTGGGACGGTGCTCCCAATAGACCGTCTCCGGGTTTCCCCGAGGGCGGTTCCTGGGTGGTGAAATGGGAAGGGCTCAAGAAGGCGCCGTGAGAATTAGAGAACACACATGAATACACTCAAAACCCTACTCCTCGCGGCCTTGCTGCTGGCGCAGTCAGCCCCGCTGGAATCATCCGAATTTAAACCCAAGGATCCGCCAGGTGTCAAAGCGACAAGTCCGCAGCTTGACTATAAAGTGGGATTCCTCGGCAATCCCAACTCCTTCACGATGTTTGAAATGAGCGTGCCGGTTCCCTGGACGCGGGAAACCGTCGGCCAGTTGAAGCAGTTGGGGTTCAACACGATCCAGCTCGATTGTGCCTGGGGGACGCGTCCAGGGGATGAACCGCTGAACATCGAAGACGTCGTTCAGCTCAGCGCCGAACAGGACCAGGAGTATCCTCAGGTCGTGCCACTCCGTTCCCGGCAGGGGGGCGAGGCGCGAGATCAGCGGCGTGCTGAACTGCGGCGCCGGATTGCTCTCTGCCGGGAGGCCGGGCTCAGGACGATCTTCCACTTCGGCGCGCCTTACAACGCCCATGCCAGTTACGGCGACGGCCCGCCCAACTGTCTGATGGACTCCAAGATTGCGCGGCGGTATGAATTGCTGCTTGAGGTCTTTGCCCGCGAATTCCCCGGGGTAGATGACCTGTTGGTTTATACTTACGACCAGGATGCCTGGCTGTGCAGTGAGTTTGGTCCCTGCCCGCGCTGCCTGGGCATTCCTTTGCACGAGCGGCTGGTTCCGTTTCTGAACTGCCTCGCCGCCAAGTGGCGCAGTCTCAACCCCAAGGGTCGCGCCTGGTGGGAACCGTGGGAACTTTCGGCCGGGCAGGTCCTCGCCTGCGCGGAACGGGTCAAGCCGGAAGGATTTGGCCTGGCTTTGCACTGCAACATCGCTGAGGTTATGAGCACCCTGCCGGTGGATCGCTGGTTGAAGAACACCGCAGCCATCGCGCGCCAGCGAGACATCCCTGTAATTGTGGAATATTTTATCGGCGGCCCCTCCGAGGAACTCGAACCGTTTCGTCATCTGTCCCATCCGCTGGTCACCTTGCGCGGATTGAAGGCCATCGCCGCTGTGGCGGGCGTGTGTGGCATCAAGGAATACTACGGCCTGAACCCGACGGTTGAGGATCCGAACCTGCGCATGACCGGCCTGTTCTTCAAGAACCCCGCCATTTCCGAAGCGGACGCGCTCAAGGCGCTGGCCAAACCCTACGGCAAGGCAGCGGGTGGCATGATCGAGTTCTGGCAGTTGACCAGCCAAGGCATGGAACTGTTTCCGTGGGAGACCTCATGGTTCATCCGCGAGGTGGGCCGAAGTCGGACCGACCACAGTCTGTCCGCCGCCATGCTGCGCGGCCAGCAGTGCCACACCCCAAGCTGGTGCTCCACCCGCCACGCGATCTTCATGAAGACGGACAACAGCCAGCCCGACCCCTGGATGCTGGAGGACGTGCAACTCCGCTGCCAACTGGCCGCAGACCGCTGGGAGGCCGCGCTCGCTCTCGGTGGGCAACTCAAGGATTCAGTCCCCGCGTCGCTGGCCGGTGATTTCAAGAGGAACCTGTCGGACTTGGCCGGGCTGCGCCGCCGGGCCTTGGCCTACACGTTCCATTTGCGCGAAACCAACCTCGCCACCATCCTGCGCAAAGCCGCCGAACTGAAACAGCGCCGGCCACAGAAGTCGGTGGACGAATTGCTGGCGACGCTCAAAGCCGACCTCGAGAATCACCAGGCGGAGATGGCGGCTGCGCTCCCGGGGCAGGAAGTCCGCAGTTGGCAAGACATGGAGCAGGCCATCGCCTCGCTGCAACAGAACCTGGATGAGTTCTTGCAGAAGTTCTTGAAGGAAAATCCCGACAAGAGCTCCAAAGGCATCTTCAGCGTGACTTCCCCCTGAAGACATCAAACTGCACGACGTCGGACAGGCATAACAGCAAACACATGAACCAACGCGCATCCTTAACCCTCACCGCCATGCTGCTGTCGCCGCTAGTGGCGGTCTATGCCGGGGACAACGATGGTGTGCTCGCGACGATCGGCGGAGCATCGTTGTCACAAAAGGTGGAAGCGAATCGGGTCGCAGAACTCTCGTTGGTATCTGAGAAGAACTACCAGAACCCGTTCACGGAGGTTGAACTTGACGCGATCATCACGCAGCCGGATGGAGTGCGACTTCGGGTGCCGGCGTTCTGGGCCGGCGGCAACCGTTGGTGTTTCCGCTATGCATCGGCTACGCCGGGTTTGCACATCTGGAGGAGCGAGTGCTCGGATAAGAGCAATCCAACGCTCCACGGCCTTGCCGGGAAGATCGAGGTCGCGGCGTATCATGGCGAGAACGTGCTCTACAAGCATGGTTCGCTGCGAGTCGCCAAGGACCAACGGCACTTTGAACATGCCGACGGCACGCCGTTCCTCTGGCTGGCGGACACCTGGTGGAAGAACCTGTGCCAGCGGATGACCTGGGAGGGCTTTCAGGAGCTGACCGCCGATCGCAAGGCGAAGGGGTTCTCCGTGATCCAGATTGTCTGCGGCCCTTATCCGGACGAAAAGTTCTTCCAGCCAAGCTGGGAGAATGAAGGGGGGCTGCCTTACCTCGCGAAGGATCTGAGTGTGGTCAACCCGAAGTATTTTGAGTATGCGGACAGGAGGCTCCAGCACCTTGCAGACTCCGGACTTGTTCCGGCGATTGTCGGAGCATGGGGGCGGGGTGACTGCAACAGCATGGAGGCTTTCGGGGCTGCCAGTATCAAGCGGCACTGGCGTTATCTGATTGCACGTTACGGCGCCTACCCGGTCACCTGGATCCTCGCGGGCGAGATCGCGGATGAAACCAAGTGGGGGGCGGGCCCGTGGGCTGAAGTTGCAAAATACGTCAGAGCGATTGACCCGTATAAGCATCCGCTTACCTGTCACACCGGGCAGGGACGACGTGGAGCAGAAGGTGATGTGTGCGTGGTTGACTTTGATATGGTCGGTGGAAGTCACGACCAGCAAAGCGCTACTGCAAAAGAGACGCTTGCCCTTCTCACATCTGCCTGCGCGAAGAAGCCCGCCATGCCTGTGCTGTGCGGGGAAACGTGTTATGAGGGGCACATGCAGCAGGGGTTTGGGGATGTCCAGCGGCATATTTTCTGGATGAACATGCTGAGCGGGGCGGCCGGCCACACCTATGGTGCGGCGGGAATCTGGCACGCAGGCGTGGAAGGCGATCATGGGAATTGGGGCGCCTGGGGCGGCCAACCCTATGACTGGACAACCTGGAAGGAAGGGATGAAGTATCCCGGCTCCACGCAGTTGGGAATTGGGAAGAAACTGCTGGAGCAATACCCGTGGTGGCGTTTTGAGCCGCATCCGGATTGGGCGCCGGGCTGCTTTGCCGCCGGCATTCCGGGCGAGGTGCGGTTTATCTACTTACCGCGACGCAATATTTATAACTGGGACGGCCCGGAGGTGGGGGATCTTGAGCCGGAGGTCGATTGGCATGTTTACTATTTCGATCCGGCGACGGGTCGAAAGTTCGAGCAGGTTATGATCAAGGCTACGGCGAAGGCGGGCGACGCGGCGGCGAAGCCGGTGAGTTTCAGGAAGAATGTTCCATCACCGCAGGATTGGATTCTGGTTTTTGAACGGGGCAAAGGACCGAGTCGAATGCACCATGATAACCCTCATTAGGCGTTTGGCGGGTTGTTGGCGTTGGTGAAGTTTCAAAACCGATCAGCTTGATGACCACGGATGATGCCGTTCTGGAATCCAAGAGCGCCTTCGTCCGCACGCCAAATCTAGTGCGGCTTGCACAGGGCGGGATGCGCTTTGTTAACCCCTACGCTGCTTCGCCGCCATGATGGACTGGTGCAACGTCAAGGCGGAGTTGCGGGTGGTCAATGCCCGGGGGACCTTGGCCAGGGCAGCATTCTTCTGGTATTGTCTCGGCGGAAATGTCGTATTTGTGGGGTATGAACTCGACGACCGCCAATGACTTGAGCCGTCAAAGTATGCTGCCAGCTTGCACGCCATCTGTCATCACTACCTACCTCGAAATGCGATCGCCGGCGGAGCTGCGCCCGAAGCTTTGCGCCGACGAGCGCTTCTGGATTGACGAGGCGACGGTGAAACAATGGCAGTTCAACAAGTTCCTTTATTTGACGGTGGGCAGCCCCTGGGCGTGGAACGATAAACGCGGCTGGGCGGACGACCAATGGCGCCAGTATGCCGAGTCGGATCAACTCCGTACCTTCGGCGCTTACTATGACGGTTCGCCGGCGGGCTACTACGAGTTTCATCAGGACCGGGATGAGGTCGAAATCATGTATTTTGGGCTTCTACCCGCGTTTGTCGGACGTGGTTTGGGAGGCGCTTTGCTTTCCAGGGCGATTGAGGATGCGTGGCGGATGGAGCCCCGGCGAGTGTGGGTGCACACCTGTACGCTTGACCATCCGGCGGCCCTTGCCAACTATCAAGCTCGTGGGATGAAGATATACAAGACGGAGACGACGCAAACCTCTTAGAGCCTGTTTGAAAACTCGGTTTGGAGTTCCGCCTTTAGGCGGCGCGGCGCAGAAACCGCCTGAAGGCGGGACACCAAACCTGCCGCAACGGGTCTCGATGGTCTATTTCAAACAGGCTCTTTGACCTTCAAGGCCCGATGGGAGGTTTGGTTGCAGGTCCGTGCGCATTCATGCCATCTATCGCTCACCTTGCCAATAGCCAATGCACCGGGGCAGGTGCCGACTGCGAACACGCACGTCCACAGGCCCAGCCCATGGCGGCCGGATTGGGCTCAATTGCCAAGAACTCGGTTCTTGCGCGCACGCACGGCTACGAATACCGCCCCCATCGCCAGCAGTGCCAATGAGGTTGGCTCTGGCACAACCACGGCGAGATTGTCAAAGTCCACCGTCATCGTGCCACCTCCGGTACCCATCGAAGTATAAAAGCCGAAGTAGGAGCCGGTTCGAGGGGAGGAGTCGGTAAAAGTGTAACTCTGGTGGTCGGCGGGAGTGGCTACGCTGCTCACTGTGAACACTGTGGTCAGCGTGCCGGCGGAGCTGTAGCTTCCCCTGACGTCGAACAGATAACTTCCGCTAAAGCTAAAATCGGGAACTTGGGGCTGCGACGATATCGTCGAGGAAGGGTGGATAATTCCTGTGGTGGAATTCGGCCACTCCACGATCCGCATCCGGCCGCTATCAGCGCCGTTGCCGTTACTGCTGAGATTCAAATCGGCGACATAGAGATTATTGACGGTGCCGGCAGTGACATTTGAGGCGCCGAGGTAGACGAGGCCCGCTGTATAGTTGACGGAAGACGGCGAACTAAGACTTACGCCGTGTACTACGGCCGAGATCTCGAAGTTGTTTGCCGTGATGGGCGCGCCAAGCGTCGGGAACTGGATGGTGCTGAATCCTTTCCCCCCTGTCAGCACGTTCCGGTACACGAAGTTCCCTGTGCCGTCGTTCACTACGCTCCAAGTACTGGACGAGGCGCCGTTCGAGCTTAGCGCGTTCTCGGCTGGGCTGGCGCCCAGGGTTATTCCTTGGTAATTCTGGAAATATGGGAGAGTAGCCGGAGTTGCCGCGCTGGCAGAACAAGCCGCGCCGAAGAAGAGGAAAACGGCCGGCGCGACTCCCGCTAAATGCCGGACTCGATCGAGATGCAGGTGTGCTTTCTTGTTCATAAAATGCGCGTGTGTTAACGTCCGCGAGGGTGGCGCACAAGTCAAGGGTACGGTGAAGCTCCCGTTGCATTTGGAGCGGCGTGTGGTTTATTCACTTCCATGAACACCATTCGAGCATCAATGGCAAGCTGCGCGCTCTTCCTCGCCGTGGCTGTGAGTGCGGCGCAACCCGCGCCCTCCACCACGCCCGATGGCCGATCCTGCTACTGGGTCTTTCTGAACAAAGGCGCAGGCCGAAGCAAGGTCTCGGCGATGGCCAAGGACGATGTGTCCAAAATGCAGAAGGAGCACGTTGACAATCTCGGCGTCCTCGGCCGGCAAGGACGTGGGCTGGCAGCCGGGCCGCTGGGCGATGACGGCTTCATTCGCGGTGTTGTCGTCCTGAGTTTGACCAATGCGTCCGAAATCAAGGACTGCTTTCAGCCCGATCCGTTCGTGCAAAACGATATCCTTGCGGTGGAAGCATACCGCTGGCTAACCGATTCCACCCGGTTTCAAAAACCCTTCGAACCTTTCAAACTGGCGAAGCACACACTGGTGGTGGTGAAGAAGGGAGCCAGTTATGAGGTGCCCCGTGATCCCCTGACCACTGCTACCATGCTTTCACTCATGCCCTCACTGCGGTCCTGGGCTGAAACAGGCGACCTGGCTGCCTCCGGCCCTTTGGTCGATGCAGGTGATCTGGTGGGGATCCTGTTGCTGATCCCGGAGAACGGGGAGACCATCCGAGCAGCTTTGGATGCAGACCCGGCGGTCAAGGCCGGACGACTGAAGGTCGAGGTGCACCCGCAATTCATGGGAGCAGGCGTGCTGCGCAAGCCCGCCGCCAATTCGGAGGGCCGAGTTACACGAGGCCCTGACTGAACTGAGGCGGAGGAGAATGGGCCTCGTATAACTCGGCCCTCCGATTGTCCTGGGAATTGCCGCGGCCCGGCTAACCTGCCGGCGGCTTAGCCGCCTCGCGATTCAGCACCCAGATGTGCCGGCGAATCGCTTCGACCAACTCGTGTGGATTTGTCTGATCAAGCCGGCGCAGGACGCATTCCCAGCGGTAGGCGAAGCTGCCGCCAGAGTCGTATTTGCAGTGCTTGAATAGTGTGTCGAAAGCGCGGCGGCGCTTGCGATAGTCGCCTTGGATGTGCAGGAATTGGTCGCGCAAGGCATCGAGGTAGATAGTGGCGAATCCTTGTGGATCGGGCACGATCTTGTCACGGGTGTTGGCAGGCCTCGCATAATGGGCAGCAAAGGTATCCAGCGGCAGCTTGTATTCGCCAAAGGCGCCGCTATGGTCGACAACCATGGTCTCCATCGGCAGCCCGTCCTCTCCCTCGCGCACCACCTCGTCGCCATCATCAAAGACCGGGCGCTTGCCTCTTTCTAGCGAGCGACCCACGATGATGCCCGAAGCCGCCACCCGGCCCAGGAGACTTGCCAGCTTCGGCGCGTAGCCGGGCCGAACATACCTTTCCAGCGGCAACTTGTCCGTGGCGATGCCGGGCAGATACTCTCGCTCAAAGTAGATCGTGCGGATGATCTCGCCCCGGAACCGGGCGTTAGTGCCATTATATACCTCGCTCAGGCGGAGCATCGCGACGCGCCGCGTCATGTTCATCCCCAACTGGCGGCAACCCAGCCGCCGGTCCAGCCAATAGTCGGTGTACTCGTCGCTTTCCTTGATGGATTGCAGCAGGTCCTTGCCTTCGTCCAGGTGTTCCCAGACGCCCCACTTCTGGAGGCGGATGAAGCGCTTGATGGGGCCACGCTCGCTGCGCGAATGGAACTCCACCAGGTAAACCGCCCGCCGGCCCTCCTTTTGGGGGCGGTCGAGTGACAACGATTCGGGCACGCAGCCCACGTTCACGTAGTCAAGGTCGCCGTGCTCGCGGATGAGATTGAAAATGATGCCTTTGGCCCGCGGGTCGCAAAGGCGTTGCAGTTCCGCGTCCTCCGGATGACTCGCCGCTTCATCAAAGATCGAGTCGAACAGGAACTCCCCCTCCTCGAACCGCCCGCCCGGCAACCACTCGACCTGCATGAAGAACTCCGGGCTGAGACCGCTCAGAATGTGTTCGGTCTCGGACTCGTTGCCTTCGAGAAAGAGCGTGGCGAGGATCCGCTGGCACCAGGCATTGTAATGGCAATCATCCTTCCGGAAGCCCTCATGCACGGCGGATTGGAAGTGGGCAAGCAGTTCTTCGAACTTAGCCCGCAGTTGTGCCGGCGGCAGTTGTTCGCACACTAGGCCGGCAAATTGCCGTGCGCCGAAGCGCCGCAGGTCGGCGGCAAAGAAATCGACCTCCAACCGCCCCAACCGGTTACGCAGCATGGAGTGGTCGGCGATCTCTTGCAGGTGGCGGGCCAGGGTGGCGTCGTCGAGCTTGCCCAGGTTCTCAAATTCCTGGCAGGTCAGCCATCGCGTTCCGGTCAACCGGTTATAAAAGTAAATGGGCAGGCCGTGGATTCCCACCTTGGAGCCGAATACCATTCGTTCCTTCGCCTCGCGCGTCCGGGGAATTGAACTTAGCCGCCAACACTCACCGTGATGCTTGAGCACTTCCCGCACTCGCCGGTCCGCCACGGAGAGGAACCGCACCTGTCGTTTGGACACCAGCCCCTGCAAAAGCTCATCTGCCTGGCAAGCCAGGTCCATGTGCTCGGGGTCGGGCCGGATCAGGATATAATCGGGCTCGAAGATCAGGTCCACCGACTCGGCGGAAAGCTCTTCTTCCTCTTCCAGGCTGAGCGGAGGCAGGGACTTCGCGGCGCGCTCTTTGTTGACACGCTCGATGAAGCCGAGCCGTTGCACCGCGTGCACTCCGGGCGGTTGGGTCCAGAGCGTGCAGTAGGCCGGGAATAAGGTGCCGATGCGAGTGATCTGCCTGCCTTGTTCATCCCGCGTGAAGGGGTGGGGTCCAATCAGTTCCAGTTGCATAACGCGTTCACCTTTATGTCCTGTGACAATAAGCCCTATCATAATGCAGAAGGCTAGTCGAAACCAGAGGCAACCCACGGAACTCTTCTCATCCCCTGAGTGCCTCGCTTGTTGAGCAGGTTTGCTCTGGCACGAGACGCGCCATGTCACGATTTGCGACAATCCCCGGGGAAAGCTCGCGGTAGCCCGGCTTGGTACTTTGCGACGGTCTGGAGGTCGTCATGGTGGGGAGTGGAGAAGCGTCCGGCTGGCGGTCGCTCTTCGTGCTGTTGCTCCTGCTTAGGCAGGGCGGGGGGCGTGGTCGGGGGAGTCGACATCTCCCGCTCCTGCCCCAAAGCTCAAGGAATCGGGAGCTCGCGGTTCACTGAGCGAGAGCACTGGAGAGTTGGGAGTCTGTGGCCTGATTTATGCTATAACTCGTGTAACAAATCTATGCGGACCATCGTTTCTATCACGCTTAGTGTGGTTTTTCTTACTGCTTGCAATTCCTTCGGCAAGGATGCGCTGAAAGCGAATCCTTTCAAGGAAGCCCTATCCGCGGCTCCGGCTTTGGAACTGCCTGCCAAGACTGCGGATCTGGTCTTGCGCGCCAAAGCCCGCGACCGATCGGCCACGACTCTCAACGCGGTGAAAGGCGCGGTGGAAATCAACCCCGGCGCCGCCACCGCCATCGTGGGCGCTGTCGCCCGCGCGGTGCCGGACATGGCGTCCGTAGCCGCCGGCGCTGCTGCTGCCGAACAACCCGAACAGGCTAATGCCATTGCCAGAGCCGCCGCTGCCGCCGCTCCCTCCCAGGCTGGTAAGATTGTGGCCGCTGTTTGCCGCGCCGTTCCGAACGACTACCGGAACGTCGCTGCGGCGGTGTCCCAGGTGGTTCCAGGCGCGGGCGAGGAAATCCTTCGTGCCGTTGCCGCAGCGCTGCCCGACTTGAAGGCGGCCCTTGATCAGGCTCTGGCCGGTCCTGCCGGGAACGTCGCGTCGGTGACCGATGTGCTGAACCAGGTCACGGGCGCCGCCGCTCACGCTCTGGCGGAGGCCTCGCCGTTGGTTAGAGGGCCTGCGGTCGGTCCGCCATTCATCCCGCTGACAACGACGCCTTCCACTGTCACCCCAGGTACCTCGGGCTCAGCGCCGACTGGCGGGCGTAATTACGCCAGGCCTTAAGGCCTTATGGCCTAGGACATTTGGCGGGCCGTGCGAGCTGACCATTGCAGTGCCAGTCAATCTTTCGATGGCGGCACAGGGTGTGTGGCGCTGATCGAAGGTGAGGTTTGATTCCCGGTGAAGTGAGGCTGGTGAGCTGCTCGTGCATCCCGGCGTGATGGCTGTGTCATCCGAGCCGGCCCATCGGTCTGCAGGATAAGGTGGAGGTTGGACGCAATGGTACAGCGCGTGGGAATCTACCATGCATCTGGAGCGAGCAGGCATTGGAAAGCCAACCTGAAGCAGAACGAAGCTGTAGTTTCTGGGGACCACGCCCGCCCCGGGCGTTACCGTCCGGCGCCCTCGCCGGGTGGCGGAAGCGTTCGCGAAGTTGCTACACGGTGGGCTGTCTCGGCCGCTCCTGAAGGTGTCTGGCGAGGGCGCCAGCCACTGCGCCCGGGGCGGGCGCGGTCCCCTGGCGCTGAAAGGTCCCGGCTAAAGCCACGCCGAAGCCAGATGCAGGCCGTCTGCACGGCAGGTGCATGCGGGTTGCCCTCTCGTGTTGCTCTTGTTTACCTCTTATTCTCCTCTCGTTCTCCTCTTGTTCTTCCCTTCCGTCTTTCGCCGGAACTTGGACGGTGCCACGGCCCATCCCGTGCTCCGTCGGCATCCCGTTCCTGAGTTGTTAGACGCTTCGCGGCAGTGTTTTGTTTAAAGGAGCGCTGCTTTTCGTCCGTGCAATTGGCGGCGGCGGCGGGTAAAAGGAACACCATGAAAGTGATAGGGATTATCCCGGCGCGATATGGGTCAACGCGGTTTCCCGGCAAGCCGCTGGCGCTCATCGCCGGCAAGCCGCTGATCCGGCATGTGGTCGAGCGGTGCCAGCAGGCCAAATCGCTGGCGGAAGTGGTCGTGGCCACGGACGACACGCGGATTTGGGAGGTCATGCAGGACATCTGCCGAACCGAAATGACCGCGCCTAACCATCCCAGCGGCTCCGACCGGATAGCCGAGGTGGCGATGCGCTGCGGGTGCGATGCGGTCGTGAACGTCCAGGGGGACGAACCGCTAATCGACCCGGCGGTGATTGACGCGGTCGCCGGAGCGCTGAGGCACACGGAGATGTCCACGGCGGCGGTGCCGATCACTAACGAGGACGAGTATGACAACCCGAACGTTGTGAAAGTCGTTGTCAACACGGCGGGCCAGGCGTTATATTTTTCCAGACGCACGATTCCGTATTTGCGCGATGCCGCCAATGGTTCGGTGAGCGAACAATTGGCGGTGTTTCCTTTTTTGAAGCACTTGGGGATTTACGGGTACCGGCGGGAGACGCTGCTGCGGTTAGTCAAATTCCCGGTGTCGCCGCTCGAGAGGGCGGAGAAGCTGGAACAATTGCGGGCGCTGGAAAACGGCATCCCTATCGCCGTGGTCAAGGTGGACTACGATAGCGTGGGGGTGGATGTGCCGGCCGATGTGAAGCGAGTCGAGCGGTTGCTTGCTGGAAGTCGATAGCAGGGTATGAGTTGATAGTAGATAGTGAAAGCGCCCGGACGAGTCGCGCCTGCTATCGATTATCAACTCAAACCATTCTCAACTATTCCATGAAATATATATTCGTAACGGGCGGTGTGGTAAGTTCGTTGGGCAAAGGCCTGACGGCGGCTTCGCTGGGCACGCTGCTCGAGAACCGGGGCTTGAAGGTTTCTCTGCAGAAGTTCGACCCGTATCTAAACGTGGACCCGGGGACGATGAGCCCCTATCAGCACGGCGAAGTTTATGTGCTCGATGACGGCGCGGAGACGGACTTGGATCTGGGCCATTACGAGCGGTTCACGAATGTCCAGTTGACTCGGCTCAACAACCTCACGAGCGGGCAAGTGTATCAGACGGTGCTCAACAACGAGCGCGAGGGTAAATACCTCGGCAAGACGGTGCAGGTCATCCCGCACGTGACGGACGAAATTAAGAAGCGCATGCACGTGCTGGGCGAGGAGAGCGGCGCCGATGTGATTATCACGGAGATTGGCGGAACGACCGGCGATATCGAGGGTCTGCCGTTCCTGGAAGCCATCCGGGAATTCGCGCTCGAAGTCGGGCCGACCAACGCCATTTTCGTCCACGTCACCTATGTGCCCTTCATCAAGGCCGCCGGCGAACTGAAGAGCAAACCGACGCAGCAATCGGTGGCCAAGCTGCGCGAAATCGGCATAGCGCCTCACATCGTGGTCTGCCGCTGCGAGAAGCCGCTCGAAAAAGAGATACGGCAGAAGATTTCGCTCTTCTGCAACGTGCCGTTCGAGGCGGTGGTGGAAGAGAAGGACGTGGACCACACGATCTATGAGGTGCCGCTCATGCTCCAGCGCGAGCACGTGGATGACCTGGTTTGCAGCCTGCTGCGGCTGGACTTGCCGCCGGCCAAAATGACGCATTGGCAGGAGATCATTCGCAAACTCATCGCGCCGCAAAACCGGGTGCGAATCGGCGTGGTGGGCAAATACATCGAGTTGCAGGATGCCTATAAGTCCGTCTACGAAGCTATCAGCCATGGCGGCATCGCCAACGATTGCGGGGTGGAGATTCAGAGGGTGGATGCGGAGGACATCGAGCGGGACGGCGCGGAGAAGTATCTTAAGGGTTTGGGCGGGATCCTGGTGCCCGGCGGCTTCGGCGAACGGGGCATCGAGGGAAAAATCCAGGCAGCGCGTTACGCCCGTGAAAACCAAGTGCCTTACCTGGGGCTGTGTCTAGGCATGCAGATCGCCACGATTGAGTTCGCTCGAAGCGTATTGAAGCTACCGAAGGCTCATTCGACGGAATTTGACCCGAACACGCCTCATCCGGTGATCGCCATGCTGGACGGTCAGACGAAGGTGACGAAGAAAGGCGGCACGATGCGGCTCGGCGCGCAGCCGTGCCAGTTGGTCGTGGGTACGAGGACGGCGCAGCTTTATGGGGCGTTCGTGATTAAGGAACGCCACCGACACCGATACGAGTTCAACAACGCCTACCGGGAACGCTTCCTGGAGGGGGGGTTCGGGTTCAGCGGGCTGACGCCTGACGGGAGGCTGGTGGAGGTCATCGAGCTGCCGAACCACCCGTTCTTCATCGCGAGCCAGTTCCACCCCGAGTTCCGCAGCAAGCCCCACCAGCCCCACCCGCTGTTCAAGGGCTTTATCGCGGCGGCCCACGCGCGGAGCCAGCAGAAGCCAGTGTGAATCCGCTAGGAACCATTGCCGTCAGGGCGGCGGAGCGGGGTTTGCAGTTCGTGCTGGCGGGAGGACACGCGGTGATTGCTCACGGTCACCCCCGCAACACGTTCGATATTGACCTAATCATCCGTCGGACTGATCGGGTTCTGTGGGAAGACTTGGCGCGCAGCGCGGAGTATTCCTTTTATCGTGAGGGCCCGACGTTCGTGCAGTTTAATCCTCCGAGCCCTGACATTCTGCCTCTCGACTTAATGATGGTCGGGGATGAGACTTTCGGAAAGCTCATGGCAGATGCGGTGCCCGGCCCTGCTAGCACGGCGGGGGCTAAAGTGGTTTCGCTGCGGCACCTGCTCGCACTCAAGTGTCATGCAATCAAGCACGGCCATAGGGGACGCATTGTAAAGGACGCCGATGATGTGATACGTTTAGCACAGGCCAACAAGCTGGATTTAGATGAACCCGGTATTCGCGACCTCTTTTTGAAGCATGGCACGAAAGAACTGTATGATAAAGTCCTACGACTCTGCAGAGAAGAGCGACTCGACAGAACTTGAGTTCCCTGATTGGAGCGGCATGGACGATTCTTCTGCAAGAGTCAGCCCTGATGCGGCGTTTCAGCTTTGCAAGCAATACCGCGCCTGGTTCCCGGAATCGGTGGAGCAGTGGCGGTTGCGAAGGCCGGCAAAATGCCTCGTCGAGTTTGTGCTCTGAACTTGCCCCCTGCGCCATTTGCACGAGAAACCCGGGACGTGATTGAGAAAGCGCCACAAGTCGTGGGCCGGCCTCGAGGCTGACACGAACCAACGGCTCTGGTCTCCAACTAATGACCTATTCCGAAGCCATCCAGTTCCTTTATAGCCTCCGGTGGTTTGGCGCGAAGTTCGGCTTGGCCAACACGTACAAGCTAGCTGCGCTGGCGGGCAATCCCCAGAAGGGGCTCCGCTTTATCCACGTCGCTGGCACCAATGGCAAAGGCTCCACCTGCGCGATGCTGGAGAGCATCTATCGGGCGGCGGGCTTGCGCGTCGGCCTGTTTACCTCGCCGCACCTCGTAGCATTTGGCGAGCGCATCCAAGTCAACCGCCGCGTTATCTCTGCGCGTGATATTGGGCGGCTGGTAGCGGAGATGCGGTCATTATTGGAAACGGGGTGGGGGACATCTGCGTGCGACGCGTCTTTTATCTGCTCAGACACTCAAACTGAAAAGCAAGGCCCGGAAAGTCCTCATGACGCAGCCGAGCACCCGACCTTCTTCGAGGTGGTGACCATCCTGGCGCTGCGCCATTTTGCGGAGCAGGAGTGTGATCTGGTGATCTGGGAAACCGGGCTGGGTGGGCGCTTGGACGCCACCAATATCGTTACGCCCCTGGTCAGCGTGATCACCAACATCCAATACGATCATCAGAAGTGGCTGGGAGAAACGCTGGCCAGTATCGCCGGGGAGAAGGCAGGCATCATTAAACCAGGAATTCCCGTGATCACTGCGGTAGAAGGGGACGAAGCGCTCCCGGTGATCGTGGGAACCGCTCACCGGCAGAATGCTCCGCTTACGATCCTGTCGCCCGCGGAAACGCATCGCGCGCCGCTGGACACCCTCCAATTGCCACTGCTCGGCCAGCATCAGAGGATGAACGCCGCGGTAGCCGTGGCTACTGTGCGCGCATTGGCCTCGCAGATTCCAGTCAGCGAGGACACGATTCATACGGGTCTGTCCCATGTCCACTGGGCTGGGCGGCTGCAATTGGTTGCGCGGTCGGTCGGACAGAAGGTCCTGCTCGATGGGGCGCACAATATTGGTGGCGCCGGAATCCTGGCGGCCGCGGTGAACGAATACTTTCCGTCAGCGAAACTCACGCTGGTCCTGGGCATCCTGCGCGATAAGGATTGGCCTTGCATGTGCGAGATCCTCGCGCCGCTGGCCGAGCGCATTTTGTTGGTGCCGGTTCCTAGCGAACGCAGTGCCACGCCGCAGGAACTGGCGGTGGCGTGCCGATGCGCCAATCCGCGGGCACAGGTCGCCGAGTGCGGGTCGTTGCGCGAGGCATTGGCGTCAACGACAAAGGACTCCTTTCTGACCATTGCCGGCTCGCTCTACCTGATCGGCGAGGCCATGGAGTTGCTGCATCTTTCGCCGGCCAAGGCGACCGATGAGCGCAGCCTGAACGAATGGAGCGGTGTCCCGGCATCCGCGCAACCTGCCGTCCCGTCCTGGCGATAATCGCACCTGGTCATAAACTATAGTGGAATTTGTGAGCCTCGTTTCGCGGTACGCAACTTGTGGTGCGATCAGAGCCGTCACTTTCGACGTCGGCGGCACGCTGATCGAGGTATCGCCTTCGGTGGGGCATGTATATGCTGAAGTCGCGGCCCGGCACGGAGTCAAAAGCCTCTCCGCTGGGCTGTTGAATCGGAGATTCGCCGCCGCATGGCGTGCGGCAAGAGAGTTCGGTCACTCCCGCTCTGACTGGGCCAACCTGGTTGATGCCACCTTTCACGGTCTGACGGACAAAGCTCCCAGCCAAACCTTCTTCGCAGAACTGTACGACCGCTTTGCTGAGCCGGACGCGTGGCGCGTCTTCGGAGATGTCATCCCCACGCTGGAGGGTCTCGGTGCGCGCCGTCTCAAACTGGGCGTGATTTCAAATTGGGACGAGAGACTACGCCCGCTGCTAGAGCGACTGCGGCTGGCGCAGTACTTTGAGCCGATCGTCGTCTCACGTGAGGTAGGTTGCTCCAAGCCCTCACGCGCCATATTCGATCACGCTATCCAAAAGCTGGGATTGCCGCCCTCGGCCGTCCTGCATGTGGGCGACGATCGGTCAATGGACGTGCGTGGTGCGCAAGCGGCTGGCCTTTCCGCCTTGCTGTTGAAACGAACCGCCGGAACTGCGAGGGCGGGTCAAATCACTTCCTTGGCCGAGCTATGCGGATCGGGTGAGGTGGGCCAGCATTCTTGGGGTGGATAAGTCAGAATAACTAATATGTTGGCTTCTGCGTAAAATCAGTTTAGTTTTCTTGACGAAGGCCGCTGGGGGATTAGATTCCATCCATTACACAGCTCCGGCCAGCCTTGGGTTGGCCGGGCTTGATTGCCGATGAACATTATTACGAACGTTTTCCAGTCGTCGGTCGGTAAGAAGTACGTCATGGCGGTGACAGGCTTTGTCCTGTTCCTGTTTGTGATCGGGCACTTGGCCGGCAACTTGCAGATCTTTCTCGGACGCGAGGCGATCAACCGCTATGGCGACTTCCTCCAGTCAAACCCCGAGCTGATCTGGCCCGCGCGGCTGGGCTTGCTGCTGATGGTGGGCCTGCACATTTGGTCGGCCACCAAGATCTCATTAGAGAACAAGGCCGCACGCCCTGTGGGCTACGCGGTCTACCAGCCCGTGGGGTCCAGCTACGCCTCGCGGACCATGTTGGTTGGGGGCAGCATCGTCTTTGTGTTTATTGTATATCACCTGCTACACTACACCGCCGAGGTGCAATTCCTCAATCTGACCGGGCGGAGCTTCGCTGCGTTTATGGAACCGCTCCCAGGCCATATTCCGCCCGAGCGGCATGACATCTACAAGATGATGGTCGTGGGCTTCAGCAAGCCTTTGGTGGCGGGGTTCTATGTCCTGGGGCTTGCGCTGCTGTGTTTGCATCTGAGTCATGGTGCCAGCAGCATGTTCCAATCTCTGGGCTGGAAGAACGACGCCTATCGGCCTTTCCTCGATAAAGCGGCACAGGTGGTCGCGGTGCTGATTTTCCTCGGCTACAGTTCCATCCCACTCGCGATTCTCTGCGGCTATGGAAAGGAAGCATTGAAGTGAATTTGGATGCCAAAATACCCGGCGGTCCGCTGGCCCAGAAGTGGGAACAGCACAAGTTCGACGTGAAGCTGGTCAACCCGGCAAACAAGCGCAAGTTTGACATCATCGTCGTGGGAAGCGGCCTGGCGGGTGCGTCGGCGGCCGCCTCGCTCGCGGAACTCGGCTACAAGGTCAGATGCTTTTGTTTCCAGGACAGCCCGCGTCGAGCTCACAGCATCGCGGCTCAGGGAGGGATTAATGCCGCCAAGAATTATCAGAATGATGGCGACAGCGTCTATCGGCTCTTCTACGACACCATCAAGGGCGGGGATTTCCGTGCGCGTGAGGCCAACGTTTATCGTTTGGCGCAAGTCAGTGCGAATATCATCGACCAATGCGCGGCGCAGGGGGTGCCATTTGCGCGGGAATACGGTGGTCTGCTGGCGAACCGCTCCTTTGGCGGTGCTCAGGTGTCGCGCACATTCTACGCTCGCGGCCAAACCGGCCAGCAGCTTCTACTCGGCGCTTACCAGGCGCTCTGTCGGCAAATCAGCCTCGGCACGGTGGAAATGTATCCCCGGACCGAGATGCTCGACCTGGTAGTGATTGACGGCCACGCCAAAGGGATAGTCGTCCGCAACCTGATTTCCGGCGAAATCTCGTCGCATGCCGGCGATGCCGTCGTGCTCGCGACCGGAGGGTACGGAAATGTGTTCTTTCTATCTACGAACGCAAAGGGCTGCAACGTCACCGCGACATGGCGCGCCTACCGGAAAGGGGCGTTCTTCGCCAATCCGTGCTATACCCAGATTCACCCTACCTGCATCCCGGTCAGCGGCGAGCATCAGTCCAAACTGACTCTCATGTCCGAGTCGCTGCGCAACGATGGCCGCGTCTGGGTTCCCAAGCGTAAGGAGGACTGCGGCAAACCGCCCGGTTCGATCCCTGAGTCGGACCGCGATTACTATCTCGAACGCAAATATCCTAGCTACGGCAACCTGGCGCCCCGGGACATCTCCTCGCGGGCCGCCAAGGAAGCCTGTGATGCCGGCCGTGGCGTCGGCCCGGGCGGACTGGGCGTCTATCTAGACTTCGCCGATTCCATCAAGCGGCTGAGCGAAAACGTCATTCGCGAACGGTATGGCAACCTGTTCGACATGTACGAGAAGATCACCGGCGAGAACGCCTACCAGGTGCCGATGCGCATTTATCCCGCGGTACACTACGCGATGGGCGGCTCTTGGGTGGATTACAACCTGATGAGCTCACTGCCGGGCCTGTTCATTCTCGGCGAAGCGAACTTCTCCGATCACGGCGCAAATCGCCTGGGTGCCAGCGCGCTCATGCAAGGGCTGGCTGACGGCTACTTTGTCCTGCCCTACACCATCGGGCACTACTTTGTGACATCGAAGCAACCGAAGCCATCGGCCGGTCACGCGGAATTCAAGAAAGCGGAGGCAGACATCAAGACTTTCACCAGCCGCTTGCTCTCCGTCAAGGGCAAGCGCACTCCGACCTCCCTGCACCGCGAACTGGGCAAGTTGCTCTGGGAGAAGTGCGGCATGGCGCGAAATGAGGCGGGGTTGAAGCAAGCGTTGAAGCGAATCCCCGAGTTGCGCGAGGAGTTCTGGAAGAACGTCAATGTGACCGGCGAGGGCGGCGGCCTAAACCAGAGTCTGGAATACGCTGGCCGCGTGGCCGACTTCATGGAATTCGCCGAATTGCTATGCCTCGATGCTCTGCATCGCCGTGAGTCCTGTGGGGGCCACTTCCGCGAGGAATTCCAGACTCCCGACGGTGAGGCGCAGCGCGACGATGAGAACTTCTCCTATGTGGCCGCGTGGGAATACCAGGGCGCGGGCAAACCGCCGGTTCTGCACAAGGAACCGCTGGTCTATGAAGAAGTCCACATGAGCACCCGCAGCTACAAATGAACCTGACTCTCGTAGTAGAGCAAGCTTCCAGCTTGCTGGGTAGGGTAAGCTTTCAGCTTGCCACGCGCAGCGGCTTTCCAGCCTGCCAGGCGTACCCGAGCCACTGTAGTTACAAATGAATCTTACTCTCAAAGTTTGGCGGCAAAAGAACTCCAATACCTCTGGTCAGTTCGAGACCTACCAGGCGAGGAATGTCATCGAGGACATGTCCTTTCTGGAAATGCTCGACGTGGTGAACGAGGAGATCATCGCGCGCGGCGAGGAACCGATTGCCTTTGATTCCGATTGTCGCGAAGGCATCTGCGGCATGTGTTCGCTGGTCATTAACGGCATTCCTCATGGGGGTCATCGCGGTACCGCCTCCTGCCAACTCCACATGCGGCGTTTCAAGGACGGCGATACCGTAACTATTGAGCCGTGGCGATCGAGGGCTTTTCCTATCATAAAGGACCTGGTTACCAACCGCAGCGCCTTCGACCGCATTATCCAGGCCGGCGGCTTCGTGTCGGTCAACACAGGCGGCACGCCCGACGGCAACGCCCTTCCGGTGCCCAAGACCGACGCTGACCGTGCGATGGACGCAGCCGCGTGCATCGGCTGCGGCGCTTGCGTCGCCGTCTGCAAGAATGCCTCCGCTATGCTTTTCGTCGCCGCCAAGGTCTCCCACCTCAACCTCCTCCCGCAGGGCAAAGCCGAGAAAGACCGCCGCGTTCTCAACATGGTCCGGCAGATGGACAAGGAAGGCTTCGGCAACTGCACCGTCACCGGTTCCTGCGAAGCCGTTTGCCCCAAGGAAATCAGCCTCAGCTTCATCGCCAAGATGAACCGCGACTACGGCGTGGCCATCCTCAAGGGCAGGTGACCTCCTGAGAAACGGACGGACGAGCTGGCTCCGACCCTTGACGCGCTTGTTCGATAATGGGTTCCGCGACTTTGGCGGCCAAACTGACTACTCGGTTGACAATGGGGCAGGAGTCGGTAAATGATAACGTCCATCCGCACGGATGTGAGGGCAGAGCCTAACGTGGCTTTGGTCTGCCAACGCACCTACCGTGGAAAATAAGAACAGTCAACAGGATATTGAATAGCATGAAAAAGAACCTTCTGGCATTTCTGTGCAGTTCGATTTTGGCCGCAGGCGTAACTAGCCGCGCGCTGGCGGCAGATGCCAGCCTGCCGGCCCTTATCGTGGCTCCGTTCAGTGGTGAGAAGTCGCTCCCCGCATACTGGCAGCCGGCAATGGGCGAAGGCTTGTGCGAGATGCTTATCACCGAATTGGGCAAGATCAACAAGTTCCAAGTACTCGAGACCACTGAACTCGGTGCGCTCAAGGATGAGATCAAGATGGGTGAAGATGGATGGGTGGAGCAGGGTGAGAAAGTGGAGAAAGGCGGCTTTGCGGCCGCGGATTTCATGTTCACGGCTAAAGTGACCCGGTTCGGAAATAAGGAGACGAAGCTCGGCTTGGGCGGGTTTGTACCAGGTAGCCTCGGCAATCTCGGTCTCAAGCAGACCACCTCCGATGTGCGCATTGACTGGCGCCTGGTGGATGCGTCCAACCGCAAGGTCATCAAAACCGGCTCATCCACGGCCTCAGAAAAAGGGCTGGGCTTTAACGTCGGGGTCATTAGACCGATTCCCTTGCCCGAATCCGGCCGTGTGAAGAAAAAAGCCGCACAAGCCAATCAGCAGGACGCGGCTGCGAACGCCGCCGCCCAAGCAGCTCGGAGCACGCCCGGGAAAGTGATCGCCGTGGCCAGCAAGGACGCCGTAATTGTCTCGCTCGGTACCAGTCAGGGCTTCAAAGCCGGTGACAAGCTCGATCTCTATGAGAC
>Ga0118677_10005626_pt1 | contig 21794 bp, 22 predicted proteins | sample AliMusrvi5mmetaG_FD_86154 | JGI IMG/M metagenome (GOLD analysis project Ga0118677, IMG submission 86154)
AATATCAGCGAGTCCAAAGATCAACAACATCAATATTAGTATTTGTTTTTTCATTACAGTTTTATTTCATAAATGAATAATGGTTCATTATTGGGGTAAAAAATTTTAGTTTAGAATTCCCTTTTTAATTATGAGCTTTACATTTTGGCGTAAAGTTGTAAGCGGGAAATTTTTCACATCTTTAGCCCAATTCTCAAGGAGGTATCTCATTCCGCCCAGGAGGAAGAACTTAAAAGTTTTCACATTTATATTTGGGTTAATAGAGCCGCTTTTAATTCCTTCTTCGATAATTTGTTCCCCTTTTTTGAAGAATTCATCATAATATTTCACAAAAAGGGAAGATTCTTTATGAAGGTGAATTTGTTCATTGACAAAAACGATTGCAAGAGAAGGGTTTGCGGAGAAGATATCGAAAATAAGGTCGATCAGGTATTCCAGTTTAACTATTGAAGAGAGATCTTTTCTATTGTAAATTTGAGTGATTTCGTTGAAGAGCTGCTGCCAAACATTTTTAAATATACTAGCGAGAACTTCCTCTTTATTTTTATAATAGAGATAGACACTGCCGGAGGCGATTCCAGCCTCTTTAGCAATCTGGCTTATTCTTGAATTATGGTAGCCGAATTTTGCGAATACCTTTATTGCAGCCTCAAGAATATCAGCTTCTTTATTTCCTTCTTTGTTTCTCATAATATATTATAAATGAACGATGGTTCAAAAATAATATCTTATTTAATAAAACGCAAGAGGTGTGAGATAAATATTAAGGAATTGATTGTAAATAGGATGGGGCAATGGAATAAGAAACAGGAAGCAGCTTTCCCGCAATGCGGGAAAGACAATTTGAATCTTGGAAAATTATTTGGTGAAATGAACAACACCCCAATACAATAAAGCAGCACCGAGAGCTGTAGCGGGAATAGTGATAATCCATGACCAGACAAGGTTTAAAGTCACTTTCCATTTCACAGCTGACAATCTTTTAGTGATACCTACACCGACAATACAGCCAGTAATTGTATGAGTAGTACTTACGGGAATACCCAATAAAGCAGTTCCAAATAATGTTAAAGACCCAGCTGTTTCGGCACTAAATCCTTCAAAAGGTCTGATCTTTGTGATTTTTTGCCCCATAGTTTTAACAATTCTCCATCCACCGGACAGGGTGCCTAAAGCAATTGCAGACTGGCAGGAGAGAACAATCCATAAAGGGATAGAATCTGTAATTTTCAAATATCCGCTTGAAACAACCGCAATAAAAATAACGCCCATCATTTTTTGTGCATCATTAGATCCATGGCCAAGGCTATAAGCAGCAGAAGAGAGCAGCTGAAGTTTTCGGAATCTTTTATCAACTTTGGAGGGGGACATATTCTTGCAAATATTTATTACAATAATGACAACAATCCATGAAACAGCAATACCAATGAGTGGGGCAAGGGCGATAAAAGCAACGATCTTAATGACTTCATCCATAAAAACAGCACCCAGTCCTGCTTTTGCAATTGCAGCACCAACGAGTCCGCCGACCAGGGTATGGGAGGAACTTGAAGGAATTCCATACCACCAAGTAATAAGGTTCCAGATAATAGCTGCAACAAGGCCAGTTCCCAGGACGGTGAGGTCGATGACATTAGAATGAATTAACCCTTTGCCTATTGTAGTTGCGACATGTAATCCCAGGACCTTAAATGCGATGAAATTAAAAAAGGCTGCCCAAACCACGGCAAACCGGGGAGATAAAACCCTGGTAGAGACAACAGTTGCAATTGAATTAGCCGCATCATGGAAGCCATTTATATAGTCGAATCCCAGGGCAAGGGCAATAATAAGTATTAATGTAATCATTTTTGAAAAGGTATTATGAGTTTTTGATAAGTATCTGAATTATAACATTAGCAGTTGACTGACACTTATCAGAAGCTTCTTCAAGCATTTCAAGTAATTCTTTTTTCTTAATCAGGGTTATCGGGTCTTTTTCTTCAATAAACAGTTTTTTCAGTGAAACCCTGTAAATATGGTCTGCTTCAGTTTCAAGATCCTGGACAGCTTTGCACTCATTTATCTGGCTGCTTTTATGTTTCAGATCCTGGAGAGCCAATTCAAGCTCCCTTGACTGCTGAAGGACAATAGCGGCAAGTTTATCAGCACCTTCAACTTTCTCTGTGAGGTTATACATTTCAACTCTTAAGGCGGCGCCTACTAAAATATCTCCGATACTATTTATCTTCTTGATCAGAGAGAAAATATCTTCTCTGTCTAATGGTGTTATAAAAGTTTTATTTAATCTTTTAATTACTTTGGACGTGATATCGTCGCAGCGATGTTCAAGAGGTTTTAATTTAAGGTAAATATCCTTGTCGTATGTATCAGCAGCAAAGAATGCATTAGTTAATTTAGCGATTTCCTGGATATAGAAGATACTATCCTTAAAATCCTCGAAATATCTTTCTTCCTTGGGTAAAAGTTTACTTAGCATGTAATGGCCTTGGTGAATAGAGTAAAAATCATGTTTATTTTGTATAAGATACTTATTTCAAATTTACATAAAATTGAATAAAAAAATATCATTTTTAAGGTTAATAAATAAGATTTGTTTATTTATATTTTATATAAAAGAAAACTTAAGGAACATACATAAATGAATATTATAGCCCGAAATTTGAATCTACTTGTTTTATGTGTATTTATAAGTTTATTTGACTGTTCTGCAGGGCAAAGCAAAACCGGAGGGATAAAGGGAGTTTACCGCTTAATAAATGAAATTAAAGACGGATACAAGATCTGCATAGTAGACGGGCCTTTAATAAGACAGAATATCTATCCGGAATTTTTATATGGAGGGAATGAGCAGCGTTACTTATTTAATCCTAAAGGTGAAATCTGGATAGATAACTCAATTTCAGTTGAAGAATACAGATACACGGTAGCTCATGAACTAAACGAAAGACATCTCATGGCTAAATTCGGATATACCTATTCTTCAGCGCATGACAGTTCATTAAAGATTGAGCGCAAGATGCGATTAGCGGATTTATTATTAACAAAGGAACATGAGGAAGCATTACCAAAGGTTTCGCCATACGACTGCGACAGTATTAAAGAGATATCCGAATTAAGTGATTCAATCAAGCTTCATAATATTTATTTGCAACTTTATTCGGTGAAGGATGGAATATCCATATGGATAGTAAACGGTTCTAATATAAGGAGAGATATATATCCTGATTTTGGATTAAGCGGGAATGACATGGTTTATCATTTTATACCGCAGAACGAAATATGGATTGATGCACAAATCTCGTGTGAGGAAACCGAATTCTCAATTACATGTGAATTGAAAGAAAGAGAATTGATGGCTGAAGGGAAAGGATACGATTATGCATATGAGAAAGCGCTGGATAAAGAAAGCAAACTGAGAGAAAGTAAAGTCAAAGAAGCCAAAAGGATACATGCTGTCATTGTTCCAAAGGTGCTGGACAGAGACAAAGGCACAGGGGCTGAATAATGGACATTTGGAAATGTCATTCTGACAAGGAGGCTCAGCCAACTTAATAGATTGTGATTTTCTTGCCTTTAGTTTCTGGGAAAACCCAGATCCAAATCCCGGTCAACAAAGCAAACAAAGCGGCGATTGAGATTCCACCTGCAAGGCCATAAGTGACAGCTATTGAGGCGATAATAACAGGTGTAAAGAACTGGATTCCCCTGGCGAGATTAAATGCTGAGCCCATGGCGGTATTTCTAATACCTGTGGGGAATAATTCAGCGAACAAAGGGCCATATCCACTGAACATACCTGTTCCGAAACCAACCAGGAACATGAATATTAAAATAATTGATGGATAAATTATAATACTATCCCACATAAGAGTTATCATTACAAGTCCCAAAGCCATGACAAGGGAATAAACTGAATAAGTAGGTCTGCGACCAAATTTATCGGCGGCAAAACCAAAAGAGAAATAACCTACAAGGCCGCCCAGCTGGGTTACGATCATCCAAACGGCAGACTTAGTCATTGTAAAATGTCTTTGTTCGTTAAGATAAGTTGGAAGCCATGTATAAGTAAACCAGTAAGCCGACATATCAAAAATGGCAAGGATTAAAGATAAGATGAATAATTTTCTATACTGGGATGAAAAGAGCAGAATGAATTTACTTTTTTCTTTAGGGAGGATCTTTTGAGTTTGGACAAAATTTCTTCGAAGGATCCAAACATCGGACTCAGGTAATGTTTTTCGAATAAAGACCACTATCAGAGCAGGAAGGACCGAGACAAAAAAGCATAACCGCCAGCCGAGTGAAGGTGAAAGGAATCCGCCGACAACTGAGGCAAGCAGGATACCAAACGGAGCGCCGGTCTGCATAATAGCTCCATATCTGCCGCGCATCTTTGCGGGAAAAGTTTCACCGATATAAGTTTGTCCAGTTGCCCATTCGCCACCGACACCGAGGCCGGTAATAATCCTGAAAAAAATCAGCCAAAAGAGATTAGGAGAAAGACCGCATAAGAAAGTGCCGATGCTATAAGTAATTATAGTAAGCTGAAGAACAGATTTTCTGCCATATCTATCGGAAAGAATTCCAAAGACAACACCGCCCAATGCAGTGGCTGCAAGAGAAGTCCCCATTACATAGGACAATTGGATTTTGGAAAAGTTAAGTTCGCGGCCAATAGGGATTAGCAGGAAAGAGAAGAGTATAAGGTCATAAAAATCGAACACCCAGCCAGCCCAACTGATAAATAATATTTTAAAATGCTGCTTCCCTGGTTTATCATATTCGTTTAATAATAATTCCGGCATTATATTGCTCCAAACTATATATTGAAGAACAATGAGGCAGACAATTTCTATTAAAATAGTTAAAATTCTTCTTATAGTACATAGAAAGGCTGAAACTTTAAATAGGAATAATTCAGCGTATACATTTGAGGGCAGACCCTTTTATTTATCCAAAGATTATTATATTTTAAGATATGGATGACAAACGAAACAGAAGTTTTATTCTGGTTATTACCACATTAAGTTCATTTATAACTCCCTTCATGAGTTCAGCAATTAATATTGCACTTCCCTCAATCGGCAAAGAATTTTCATTGAATGCAGTGATACTTGGGTGGATTCCGACATCGTTTCTACTTGCGACAGCGGCACTATTATTACCAATGGGTCGTCTTGCTGATATATATGGAAGAACTAAACTATTTAAGGCCGGTGTTGTCATATATTCGATCTCATCATTATTATGCGGCACAGCATGGTCAGGCGTTGCATTAATATCTTTTCGGATATTGCAAGGAATTGGGGGAGCAATGTTATTCAGCACTTCCACGGCAATACTTGTTTCGGTTTTTCCGATGAACGAAAGGGGGAAAGTACTTGGGATAAATACAGCGGCAGTTTATTTTGGGCTTTCATCGGGTCCGTTTATTGGTGGGATACTAACTCAACATCTTGGATGGAGGTATCTATTCTTTATTAATGTTTTACTGGGGATAATTAGTTTTTCATTGGCAGTGTGGAAATTAAAGACAGAATGGGTGGAAGCCCGGGGGGAGAAGTTTGATCTTAAAGGATCAATTTTGTTTGGTGTGACCCTCGTCTCATTGATGTACGGTTTTTCACTCCTTCCTTGCATTTATGGAGAGTATTTAATTATTATGGGATTAATAGGATTATATATCTTTAAACGGTTCGAATTAAAAACAGTCAGCCCGGTATTTAATATGACTTTATTAACATCCAATAAAGGTTTCACATATTCAAACCTTGCAGCATTGATAAATTACAGCGCTACATTTGCCGTGGGCTTTCTGTTGAGTTTTTATCTTCAATATATCAAGGGGTTTAATCCACAGACCACAGGTTTCATATTAGTTTCACAACCAATAATAATGGCAGTATTTTCTCCGTTATCAGGCAAATTGTCAGATAGAACAGAGCCGAGAATTGTAGCCTCGGCGGGGATGATAATAACAACGATCGGATTATTTATATTAATTTTTCTTACATCACAAACAAGTGTAGTTTCGATAACAGTGAGTCTTGTATTTCTTGGATTCGGATTTGCATTCTTTTCATCACCTAACACAAATGCAGTAATGAGTTCAGTTGACAAAAAATATCTCGGGGTTGCAGCATCAACATTATCAACTATGAGGATTACAGGACAGATGTTCAGCATGGGATTAGCCCTGTTAATTTTTTCATTATTTATCGGACAGTCAAAAATTTCTTATTCAAATTCCGCAGCATTACTAACCAGCATAAAGACGGCATTCGTAATATTTACTATTTTATGTGCGGCAGGCATCTTTGCCTCACTATCGAGGGGGAGCCTAAGGAAATAGTTTTACAAATTATGAATCTGTTTATCTTAAAGAGCATCTAAGAATATAATCGTTCGCAATTAAAATATTAGTTATTAATAATTATTTCATAAATCAACCGAAAGGCTACTATGCACAGAACTAACAGCACTTTAATAAAAATAATCTTCGGATTAGTTTTTGCTGCATCCCTGAGTATGCAGACTACGCATGCCCAGAATTATTATCTGGACTCAAGTCCAAGTCAATTTACATCTGCACCATTGTTTACGCATTTAATTCCGGATACAACTATTAATGATATGAACACAATGGGAGAAGACACGCTAATGGTTGAAGAAAAACCGAAGTTACTACCTGACAAGATCAGTTTTGGTGAGAAGGTATTTTGGGGCGAACATGGTGTATTCCGGAGTCTTGGGATAGCAGGGCAATTATCGCCTGATGAAAGAAGAAATGAGCTAACTGTGAGACGTACTATGTTAACAATACACCAAATTGGAGGTTTTCTTGCACTTGCATCAATGATTGGAACTGCATGGACAGGGCAGCGGACAATTGATCTGCCTAAAAATCCAACTTTGAGAGACGCTCATCAAAAAATGATAGCAGCAACGATATCGACATATTCAATAACGGGACTGTTGGCAATATTGGCCCCTCCGCCGTTGATACGAAGGGATGATGAAAGTACAACAACGATTCACAAACTACTTGCATGGTTTCATGTAGCCGGAATGATATTAACTCCAATAATAGGATCAACAGTAAGTGAAAGGACCAAGCCTTTGCCCGGATTCAGTAGAGGGGGGCTGGGAATAAATATAGACAAGGCTCATTTTCACCAGTACGCAGGATATTTAACAACTATAGTATTTGCAGCTTCAATGGTTGTAATAACATTTTAACACGAAGGAAGGAATTTAATCATGAAAATATATGCCGCATTATTATCAGTATTATTATTATTTACTATAGCAACTGCTCAGACTAAAAAAGTACAGGCAGATAAGAAAGAATCGACCATGACATACAAGCTAACGCACCCGCTTCATGAGATTGAGGCAACGAGCAAGGATATAAATTGCTGGGCTGATCTTGACCCAGGAACAAAAACGGTATCGCATGTATATGTACAGATTGACGTTACAACTTTTAACAGCGGGAATTCAAACAGGGATTCGCATGCTATGGAAGTAATTGACGCAATATCTTATCCATATGTGAAATTCAACAGTTCCGGTATTGCCCAGAATGGAGACAAATTAAAAGTATCCGGTAAATTATTATTTCATGGGGTAACAAGAGATCTTGTGTTTGATGCAATTCCGAAATGGGAAAACAACAAACTAACGGTGACCGGAGAATTTGCAATAAGTCTGACTGCATATAAAATAGAGAGACCGTCGCTATTGCTGGTACCTGTGAATGACGATCTTCATTTTACGTTTAAGTCAGTGTTTAATTTGTAGAACAACCCCTTGGGGCCCCCTTTGTTAAGGTTGATGTAAAACAACTTTCTTATTCCCCCTTTAATAAGGGGGGATTTTATTAATATCTTTTTATCATAATATTTTCTAATTTTTAGTAACCAAATTTGGAAATATTATGGATCGCCGAAACTTTATAAAAAGAAGTCTGCTATTCGGAGCGGCCGCGGGTGCTGCTTCATCATTAGGGAGTGTTACAAACCTACTTGCTTCAGAAAGATTTTATACCCCAAGACCATATGACCTGGTTGCAGTTAAAGGTGGGGAACCTGATGCAATGTTTGACAAAGCAATTGAATCTTTAGGGGGGATGAAGGCATTTGTCAAGAAGGGTCAGACAGTGGTACTAAAACCAAACATTGGATGGGATGTTTCGCCAGACAGAGCCGGGAATACCAATCCCCTACTTGTAAAACAAATTATTAAGCACTGCTTTGCAGCAGGTGCAAAAGATGTTTATGTTTTTGACCATACATGCGATGACTGGAAAAGAAGTTACTCAAACAGCGGAATTGAACAGGCGGTAAAAGATGCGGGAGGAAAAATAGTTTCAGCTGAAAGCGAAGGATATTATCATAGTATAAGCGTCCCCGGCGGATCAAAACTTAAAGATGCAAAAGTGCATGAACTAATTTTGAGCAGCAATGTTTTTATAAACGTGCCGATATTAAAGAATCATGGTTCGACTGGAGTGACTATTGGAATGAAAAATCTAATGGGGATAGTGTGGGACAGGGGTTACTGGCACAAGAATCATCTGCATCAGTGCATTGCAGATTTTGCTTCTTACAGAAAGCCGGATCTAACGATTGTGGATGCATATTATGTTTTAAAGAGAAACGGACCGAGAGGGGTATCAAAAGAAGATGTTATTACAATGAAATCTTTGCTTGTATCAAAAGACATTGTGGCAGCAGATGCTGCGGCGGCTAAACTATTTGGATCTGACCCTGAAAAGATTGATTACATAAAGATTGCGAACGACATGAAACTAGGGACAATGGATCTGAATAAGCTTTCGATTAATAGACTAATAATGTGATTGAATGAAGCTGGCTCATTTGAAAAAAATAAGAATAGGGGTATCGCTTTTATTCTTTCTGTTATTCGGAATTGTTTATCTGGACTTATCGGGGAATGTATCGACCAAATTATCTCCTGCAATTACATATCTGCAATTTATTCCATCGCTTCTTAAATTTCTTGGCCTGCTGAGCATTTCTGCAATAGGATTTATTGTTGTAATTGTTTTAACTGTTTTGTTTGGCAGAGTTTATTGTTCATCAATTTGTCCTATGGGTACTTTACAGGATATTATTTCATACTTTGCTAAAAAATTAAACAAGAAGAAATACTATAAAAAGATTGAGGTGTTCAGACCACTTCGACCAACAATACTTGTCATAACAATAGCACTTTTCCTTTTAGGAAATATGATATTGTTAAACCTGCTAGACCCGTTCAGCGATGCAGGAAAAATATTTACCAATCTTTTTCGACCTATTCTTATTCAAGTTAATAATCTTGCTGCTTATGTATTGACAAGGTTAAATATTTACTGGCTTTACCCGGTAGAAATAAAAGGAGTAAGTTTAGCGGTTATTGGGGTTTCGCTTGTAATACTAGGGACGATTGGAATAATGTCCTTTTTGAAGGGGAGATTATTCTGTAATTCAATATGTCCAGTAGGAACGCTGCTTGGACTGGTTTCCAGATTTTCGATATTCAAGATCGGCATTGATAAAAACAGCTGTGTGAGCTGCAACTTATGTGAAAAGGTGTGCAAGGCAGGGTGTATTGATAAGAAGGAAAAGATAATTCATTTTGATAAATGCGTAGGATGTTACAATTGTTTTGATGCTTGCTTGTCAGGGGGCATTACTTTCGGCGGAAGGGTAGTTAAAGAAAAGAAGGTCAAGAAATTCAAGACAGATGATAAGAGAAGAGAATTTATTTCAAAGACTTTTTTGTATGTGATAGGGTTATCTACAATTTCATTAGCACAGATAAAAATAATTCCCAAGAAATTAAGCAAGATACCGATACTTAAAAAGAATACAGTATCGCCTCCGGGAAGCGGGAGCATTTCCCATTTTACAGGGAAATGCACAGCGTGCCATTTATGTGTTAGTTCATGTCCAGCACAGGTACTTCAGCCATCATTATGGGAGTACGGATTTACGGGGATACTTCAGCCATATATGAATTACAAGGAAAGTTACTGCACACTTGACTGTGTAATTTGCGGGCAGGTATGTCCAACCGGGGCAATACTTCCTTTGTCGCCTGAAAAGAAAAAGCTTACGCAGATAGGGAAAGTAAATTTTATTAAAGAGAACTGCATAGTTGAAACAGAGGGGACGGAATGCGGGGCCTGCTCGGAACATTGCCCGACCAAGGCAGTGCAGATGGTTCCGTATAAGAATCTACATTTGCCGGAGACGCAGAACGAATATTGCATCGGGTGCGGAGCTTGTGAATTTGCATGTCCAGTAAGGCCATACAAGGCGATATATGTGGACGGCAATGCCGTCCATCAGGCTGCTAAGAAAAAAACTGAACAGAAGTTAGAGCAGAAGGTGGATTACAAATCCGACTTTCCGTTCTAACGGAATATTTAAAAAAATACTGGGCTAATTCGATTTTTTTTGATTCACTTCCGGTATTGAAGATTGCCAGGAGATTAATTCCGAATAACTGACCGGATTATCCTTTTCATCGAGAATGATAAGTACTGACCAAGATTTGTGGACATACCATTTCTGATTAATAATCGAAGCGCCACAATTTAGCCTAGTTGTGAGCAGCAGAGGGGAACCAATTTCCAATAATGATTTAGCGCCTAATCTTGAATGGAATTCGAAAACATAGTCGGGGTTTTCGAGGGATTTAATTATTAAAACCGAGGCAGTCGTAATAAATTTTCCTTCAAATGGGGCAACAAATGAATTTAAATCCAATGGAGCGGACTTTACAATTAATTTATCCTCTATTATCTGCAGACTAACATCAGACAATGTAAATCCTGTATGGGGAGTAAGAAGGGGGGTACCAGACAAATCAGTAAAATTGAATTGCTTGAAATTAGATTTCAAGATTTCATGATAAGGGCTATAGCAATCGGGGAATTCCGACTGCCATATTTGTTTAATGGGAGCGATACGGTTAATTGCACGGCCTAATTGAGAAATTCCCTTAAACTGTTTACGATTATGGATGGAGCGTTTGTCATAGGGAGTCCTATATTTTTTAGGTCTGCAGGCAAGGTACCAGACTTTCCCGCGTTTTTTAAGGACAACATTTCCTACAGTGCCGGAAACTTCGCAAAGAATCTGTTTTTTAATTTTTCCCATTGTTGGTTCCTTTATATAGTTTGTATTATAATGTTATTACCATGATGGTCTCACAGCATAGTCATGCTCTTATTATAACGAGTTAAAAAGCCGTTACAAAGGTGTTACTAAGGTGTTCTGCTCCTCCCACTTCCTATTGGATCAATTAAAAAATTCCGGGAGATGGGAAAGGTGAGGAACGACCTGAGCAACACCATGCTAAAAAAAAGTATCCCTCTATCTTTAAACCATAGAGATATTCGTTTTCATGCATCTATGGCCTTGTGCATGAAAACGGAGGAACAGAGGTATATCATCGAGGCAGAAAAAAAGCTGGCCTCTACATATTAATAAATTGAGACCCGGTTTTTTGCCAAAAGATACCGGGAATGGCAAAATAAAGGGGAAGATTTAACAAATAGAACTAATGATGTTTTGGATACATAGGGGCTGATACTTTAGGCCAAAGGGCAGCGCAAAAAAAAAAGCAGCCCCCTACTTATTAATACCAGAAATGGGGATTTCTTGCCGTTTCAGGCCTTGGAGGAGTGGATGTTTGAATTAATAGGTAAAGTGAAAATGAACTTACTACCCTTTCCAATTTGACTTTCTACCCAAATATTTCCGCCATGTTTTTCGATAATACCTTTGCATAATTGCAGCCCCAACCCCGTACCTTTTTCACTTTCGGTACCTTCTGTAGTATATCTAATATCCATTCGGAATAATTTATCAATATCTTCATTGGCTATCCCTATACCGTGATCTTCAACTGTAATCATAATAAATTCGTTTTTTCTGACAGAAGAGATTGTTATCCCATTATTTATGTTTGAGAATTTAATTGCATTTATCAGCAAATTGCGCATAACGAGTTTTATCATATTGGAGTCGGCAAAAGCCAATATATTTTCATCGATATTATTATCAATTTTAATGTTCTTTTCAACTGCGGTGTAATGGAGTGAAGTTACGACGCTTTCGGTTATTTCACGCAAGTGTATTTTTTCCCGCGATAATACGGTATCGTCTTTTTGAATTTTAGCCCATTCTAATAATTCGTTTAAAAGATTGAATTGATGCACGGATGCATCATATAATCTTTTTCCAAAGTCTTTTATTTCTTCCTGGCTGAGATCCTCCGTTTCTGTTGAAAGAAGCGCCGACAATGATAATAATGTTTGAAATGGAGCTCTGAGGTCGTGCGCTATAATTGAGAAGAATCTGTCTTTGGTTGCATTTAATATTTTTAGATTTGTTTCGCTCTCCTTCAATTGATAATAGTATTGGAGTCTCCCGATTGCAACCGATGCCTGGTAAATTACTGTTTCAATAAGATGTTTATCTATCATCTCTGAATTATCGCGCATTAAAATGTGCATATTCCCCAATATTGCTCTATTTCCTGCAATACCAATTGTGTATATTCTTTTAATCCCTAAAATCTTTTGCCCAATATCCGCGACATAGGAAGGAACTGATCCTTGTGAAAAATCTTTTAATCCCCCTTCAACTTCAGTAAGGATAGTTTGTTCATATATTTCCCGGGTGTTTTCAATAATCTTAAAATCATGACCTTTTAATTCATACCCGAGTAAGTCAATAATTTTTTTTAACAGAGAATTTTCAATGCCCCAGATATCATGTATTCGAAGATAATTGTTGTCGGGCAATGCTCTCAAAACCATTATAATTGAATTCGGCAACAAAGAACTTAAAAATTTACCTGTTGTATCAAGAATTTCTTCTATCGATTCCAAATTATGATATTCCAATAACAAGCTTGAGAGCAATTCATGATTCTTAATTTGTGACTCAAGTAATTTCTGATGCTTCTTCAATGCATCTATCTCTTCTTGATATTTCACCAGGTTCTGATCCATACAAAATTTGTTATCTTTATAATTAATGGCAGGAAATATAGGAAAAATATATCAGGTTAATTATTTATTAGATCAATAATATCTTAAGTAAAATTTCAGAATTTAGGAATAAATGATGACTACGGGCATTTAGTTTATATTTTGCTTGACATAAGCACTATTAATTTTATATCTTTGTTACATAATGAAAGCGCAGAACAACACATATAGATTTGCTAATAATACCGGCTGGTGGTGGTGGAGTAATAATATCCGTGCGCTCTCAGTGAAATGAAGTAAATAAAATAATTTTTATATAAAAACCCTTCTCATACTGAGAGGGGTTTTTTGTTTTTAAAGGAAATCATGGATTATAAAGTATTTGAAGAATTATCAAAGGGATACAATTATGTCCCGGTATATGAAAGGATCTCGGCGGATCTTCTGACTCCGGTTTCTGCATATTTGAAAATAAGGCAGGCAAACGGGACATCGTTTTTGCTAGAGTCGATAGAAGGTATCGGCAGGTTGTCGAGATATTCATTTATAGGGCTTGAACCCACAGAAATAATTTCAAACCATAATCTTGAAATTACTATTAAAGCCGGTAATTCAACCGAGAAGATTTCGCGCAACATGTTTGATTATCTGAAGGAAAAGATAAAGGGATTCAATTATCCTAAAATTGAAGAGCTGCCTTATTTTACGGGCGGGATAGTTGGTTATATCGGATTTGAGAATATGGCTCTGATTGAGGATGTACTGGAATTTAGGTATAACGGACTTCCCTTCCCTGATTCGATCCTCGGTTTCTATAAGACAATAATTGCCTTTGACCATTTCAAACATCAGATAATATTGATAACAAATGTGGAGACTTCAGATTGTTCTCTTGATAGTGAACGTCTTGCAAGTTATACTGTTGCGAAGGTAGAATTAAAAAGGATAAAAGAATTGTTGGCGAATCCGGTTGATTATAAATCTGATTTCCATGCAGAGCCATCCGCATTAAGCAAGGCATCCGAAGATGAATTCTGCCAGCTAGTTGCGGAAAGTAAAAAGAACATATACGCCGGAGACGTGTTCCAGATAGTATTGTCAAAGCGATTTGAAGCTGATTACAGGGGTGACACATTTAATGTTTACCGTTCGCTGAGAATGATTAACCCTTCTCCTTACATGTATTTTATGGAATTTGAAAATGATCTGAAAATAATAGGCACATCGCCGGAGGATTTATTAAAGGTTAAAAATAATGTGGCAGAAATCCTTCCTATAGCCGGGACAAGGAGGAGAGGCAAGACTGAAGAGGACGATAAGAAAATGGAGGAAGAATTAATTAATGATCCGAAAGAAATTGCAGAACATGTAATGCTAGTTGATCTTGCCAGGAATGATCTGGGAAGAGTGTGCAGGTTCAATTCAATAAAAATATCAGAGTATATGAAGGTGAACCGATTCTCGCATGTTATGCATATTGTATCAAGAGTCGGCGGGCAGTTAAGGGAAGATGCCGATTGCATTGACGCGCTGAAAGCATCATTTCCCGCAGGAACTGTTTCGGGGGCTCCTAAGATAAAGGCAGTCCAATTAATAAGCGAATATGAGAAAATGAAGCGGGGTGTTTATGCAGGTGCGGCAGGCTATATTGATTTCAGCGGTAACCTTGATATGTGCATTGCAATCAGAACTCTGTTTGCTGATAAGAAAAAAATATACTGGCAGGCGGGAGCAGGAATTGTAGCTGACAGCGTTCCTGAGCTTGAATTGAAAGAAATTAAAAACAAATCCGCGGTAATGGTAAGCGCGCTTAAACTTGCAGAGGTGATTGATGAAAATATTAGTTATTGATAATTATGATTCGTTCACATACAATCTTGTTCAGTTGATAGGCAACTACACAGAAAATATTATTGTAAAAAGGAATGATAAGACTACACTTGATGAGATTAATGATTTGGCACCGGATAAAATAGTGATTTCGCCCGGACCAGGGACTCCTGCGGACTCAGGCATTTCGAATGAAGTATTGATGGAGTTAGGAAAAAACATACCAGTATTAGGTGTTTGTCTTGGACATCAGTGCATAGGTTACAGTTTCGGCGGAATCGTTAAAAATGCTCCAGTTTTAATGCACGGAAAAACTTCCAGGATATCGCATGATAAAAAGACTATTTATAAAGATGTGGATCAGGATTTTGAGGCGGGAAGGTACCACTCTCTTATGATTGAACGAGAAACTTTTCCTGAAGTACTTGAAATAAGTTCATGCACAAATGACGGAATAATTATGGGGGTAAGGCACAGGAATTATCCAATTGAGGGGATTCAGTTTCATCCTGAATCGATACTCACAAAAAAGGGCGATCAATTAATTAAAAACTGGTTAGCATTATGATAAAGAATTATCTTGAAAAAATATCGTCAGGGGAAAGTCTTACTATCAAAGAAGCTTACGAAGTTATGGTGAGTATTATGAACGGCGAATGCAACAATTCACAGATTGCAGGTTTATTATTAGCACTTCGAACCAAAGGTGAAACAGCAGAAGAGGTTGCGGGATTTACACAAGCGATGCGGTTTATGAGTACTAAAATTTCGTGTTCTGATAATAATGCAATAGATGTATGCGGAACAGGGGGAGACTGTTCAAATACATTTAATATTTCAACGGCAGCTTCATTTGTTGTGGCGGGAGCCGGAATAAAGGTGGCAAAACATGGAAACCGTTCAGTATCGAGTACAAGCGGCAGTGCTGATGTGCTGACGGAGTTAGGAATAAATATTAATCTTTCGCCGGGGCAGTCGGAAGAAGCACTTAATGAGATCGGGATAGCATTTCTTTTTGCACCGCTATATCACCCTGCGATGAAATTTGCTGCAGGAGTAAGAAAGGAACTAGGAATTAAGACTATTTTTAATATGCTGGGACCTTTAACGAATCCGGCAGGCACGAAAAGGCAGTTGGTGGGAACTTACAACAACAAGGCGGCACTGCTGATGGCAAATGCTGCGTTTCATCTTGACATGGACAAAGTAAGTTTTATCTGCACCAATGATATTTATGATGAAATTTCTCTAACTCATCCGACTGCAGTTTATGAGTATAACAGAGGGAGCGGGTTAAATTGCTATGAGCTTACATCGGATTCATTTGGATATAAATCAATCGACATAAACAAGATTAAAAGTGATACTGCAGGAAATAATGCTCTTATAATACTTTCTGTATTGCGTGACAAAATAAAAAATGAAGCATTTTATGTGGTGGCAGCCAATGCAGCTCTTGCGATATACACATCAGGATATTCTATGACTATAATGGAAGCCCTTAACGCAGCTGAAGAATCGATATTGTCCGGCAGAGCTTATAATAAACTTAACTGTCTTAAATTATTCGGAGAGAAATATTCATGAGTTTTCTTGATTCAATACTTAAGACAAAGAAAGAGGAAGCTGAAGAGCTGAAAAAGAATTTCACTATCAGCAGATTTGAAGAAAGCGGATTTTTCAGCGAACCGGTATTAAGTCTTAAAAAGGCACTGCGTCATGATGACAGGCTAGGAATTATAGCTGAAATTAAGAAAGCCAGTCCATCAAAGGGAGTACTTAAATCCAATTTCGATTTTCTGAATATTGCTTCAATATATATGGAGAATAAAGTTGATGCAATTTCTGTACTTACAGATAAGAAGTATTTTCAGGGAGATATTAAGTATCTGTTTGAAATTGCAAAAAGAAAAACTGTTCCATTGCTAAGGAAGGATTTTATAATTGATGAATACCAGGTATATGAAGCAAAAGCAAACGGAGCAGATGCAATACTTCTAATTGCAGAAGCATTATCGTCACAACAAATAAGAGAACTAACGCTTGCAGCAAAGGGGTCCTGTCTGGAGGTACTGCTGGAACTTCATTCGGAAAAGCAATTAGATAAGATAGATTTTATGCTTAATGATATAATTGGAATTAATAACCGAGATCTTGATACCTTTATTGTTGATACAAACTCTTCAATTAAACTTTCACACCTGATACCTGACAAGGTTACACTGGTTTCTGAAAGCGGTTTTAATAAAATGGAGGATGTTAAATCAATAGTCTCTTCGAAAATTAGTGCATTGCTGATTGGAGAACATTTTATGAGATCAGAAAATATTCCTGAAAGTATTGGTGAAGTTAAAGAATGGTGCAAGTATGAGAGTTAAGATATGCGGAATAACCAATATAGATGATGCACTTTTATGTACAGATCTTGGGGCTGATGCACTAGGGTTTATTTTTTATAATAGGAGCAAAAGAAATGTCAGTGTAATCAATGCTGAAGAAATTATCACGCAGCTCCCTTCATTTATAACAAAGGTCGGGGTATTTGTAGAGCAGTCCCCTGAGGAGATTCTTTCTGTCGTAAATAACCTGGGGTTGAATTCTGTCCAGGTTTATGATGTTAATGCTTCATATAATTATGACAGTTTTCCGATACAGGTAATAAAAGCTATTCGTATAAAGACAGATTTTGATTTTTCAACAATAAGCCATGATAATAAATTTCAATATCTTCTTGATACGTATTCAGAAAAATTGAAAGGGGGTACGGGTGAAACATTTGACTGGAATATTATTCCTGATAATTTACGGCACAAAATAATTCTTGCCGGGGGAATATCGTCTTATAACATTGAATATATTTATAAGAATATTAATCCGCAGGCAGTTGATCTTTCGTCATCTGTTGAAGCGGGGCCCGGGAAGAAGGATAAAGGAAAGCTAAAAGAGTTCTTCAACATAGTGAACAAGATGAGGTATGGAGGAGTAAGGAGTAAGGAGTAAGGAGTAAGGAGTAAGGAGTAAGGAGTAAGGAGTAAGGAGTAAGGAAAAATAAGGAATTGGTGGACAAGGTAGGAAGTTTTGATAGATCGGGGCTGTGGACATTTAGAGGCGTGAGATTCTTCGCTGCGCTCAGAATGACATGCCAGGAATGCTCAGAATGACATGCCTGAATGACATGGAATGAAAGGCAGACGACAATGAAGGAAAAAGAATGACATATAAGGACAATTTGAATGAATATTAAAACAAAATATAATTATCCTGATGTAAATGGGAAATTCGGACATTACGGAGGAAGATTTGTGCCGGAGACTTTAATGTCTGCACTTTTCGATTTGGAGAATTGTTATAATGCTGCTGTAAAAGATCCCGGGTTTATTTCTGAATACAACCTTATACAGAAAGAATATAACGGACGCCCTACTCCTCTTACATTTGCAGCGCGACTAACCAGTCATTTTGGTAAAGCAAAGATATATTTAAAGAGAGAGGATCTTTGTCATACTGGAGCGCATAAACTTAATAATGCAATCGGGCAGATCCTGCTAGCAAAACTTCTTGGTAAAAAGAGAATAATTGCAGAAACAGGTGCGGGACAGCATGGGGTAGCAGTTGCAACGGTTTGCGCAAAGTTTGGACTTGAATGTGTAGTATATATGGGAGAGACGGATATCGAAAGGCAGAACCCAAACGTATTTCGAATGAAACTCCTTGGTGCTGAAGTACGTCCAGTAAGTTCCGGAAGCAAAACATTGAAAGATGCTACAAACGAAGCGATAAGAGACTGGGTTACAAACGTAAAGGATACACATTATATTATTGGTTCTGTAGTTGGGCCACATCCATATCCATTGATAGTAAGGAATTTCCAATCCATAATTGGCGAAGAGGCAAAAGAACAAATACTTAGAGCTGAAGGAAAGATGCCTGATTATATTCTAGCATGCGTTGGCGGAGGCAGTAATGCAATCGGGATATTTCATCCATTTATTGATGAAAGGAATGTAAAACTTATTGGCATAGAGGCGGGCGGATACGGAATAAACACATCAAAACACTGTGCTACATTGACACTTGGTGAACCGGGTATTTTTCATGGCATGCTGACATATTTGCTTCAGGATAAAAACGGTCAAGTATCGGAAGTTCATTCCATATCGGCTGGATTGGATTATCCAGGTGTGGGACCAGAACATTCATTATTAAAGGACAGCGGAAGGGTAGACTATTTTTCAGTGACTGATGATGAAGCGATGGAAGGGCTTCAAATGATTACTAAACTTGAAGGAATACTTCCGGCTCTTGAAACATCACATGCGATCGCTTACCTGAAAAAGTTTATAGACAAAACCTCAAGTGAAGAAATAATAATAGTAAATATAAGCGGGCGGGGAGATAAAGATCTCGGAATCATTATTGAAAATCTGAAAGGATATTAATGAGTTTAATAAAAAGATACATCGAAGAAATAAATAGCAGAAAAGAAAAAGTCCTTTCTGTTTTTCTGACAGCCGGATTCCCTGACAAAAACAGGTTTATTGAAACAGCGAAAACTCTGATTGATTCGGGTGCTGATATGCTTGAAATAGGAATCCCGTTCAGCGACCCATTAGCAGACGGACCGATAATACAGTATTCCTCAAAGATATCTCTCGATAATGGAACTACTATTAATGACTGTCTTACCTGGGCGGAAGAATTATACAGATATTCTGCCAAGCCTATAATATTTATGGGATATGCAAACCCAATAAAGAAATACGGAACAAAACAATTTATGAAGGACTCATTGAATTCAGGTATTAAAGGGTTGATAATACCAGATGTTCCGCTTGAAGAATATGGTACATTTTTCCCGGAGACTGATGAAAGACCCGAAATAATTTTGCTTACGACTCCCTCATCTACCGAGGAAAGAATAAAAAGGATTGACGAAGCAAGCAGCGGATTTGTTTATTGTGTGAGTATAACCGGAACAACAGGTGTAAAAGAAAGTTTTACGTCAGATAATTTTGAAAACCTGAATAGGACGCGTTCTTTAATCAATAAAAATAAAATGTTAATCGGCTTCGGAATCTCGAAAGCGGAAGATGTGAAAAAGTTTTCACCATACTGTGATGGCGTGATAGTAGGTAGTGCAGTAATCAAATCACTGATGGAATCAAACGGATTAAATGAAACGAGTAAACTTGTCATGGGTCTAAAGGATGCTTGTATTTGAGCTGAAAGGGCGCCCCTTTAGAAAGGGAGAATATGATATTAAAAACTATGCAGGAAGGGGTACATTAGGTAAAACCTTGTGACACCTTTTGAGAATTCAATAGCTGGAGAAGGAAGTTTGGCATAATTCAAAGTTTGTCTACACCAATTCCAGAAAGCTCCACCTTCCGGTAATAGTTTAACAAGATTATAGTCCAATCCAATTATAAAACGTCTTATATTCTGGAGATCGGGGTGATTGGGATCGCTTTTAACATCTGAATCAGCGCCATATCCAACGGCTATATTTAGCCATGGCAGCCAATACTTCTTCAAATTATCCGGTAAAGAGTTATAGAGGTTTACCGAATACCAGAAAGTGGTGCTGTTATAATCATCGATGAATGTTTTTGGTCTATTGATATTGGCTTTTGTTGTCCATTCAGTTGGAATGTACTGCCATTTAGGAGTAATATTCTGAAGAGCAGGGACATAATGCTGAGCCAGATAAAATGCCGGTCCGATAAAATCGAAATACCAGTCAGATGGGCTAAATCCCCAATCCTTAGCAAAGCCATCCTCAAATTCTACATATGACTGATATGCAACGCCGAATATACTTCCAAATAAAGCTGAAGAATTATAATCCACACCTGAGGTCATCAGGGCTTCATCCATTCCATAGGACATCATATAGCCCCCGAAAGAATGACCGCATTTATCAACCTGCAAGGCAGAAACCCAATCCTCCTGAAAATGAAAAGACCTACGCTCGCCTCTCCACCAGGCATTCTGCTGGGCGACATGAAGGATCACCATTGATGTTAATGTAACGCCTCCAATAATAACAGTAGTGAGAGGTTTAATCTGAGTACCAAGTCTAGGCTGGTCGCCTGAAATTGTATATCTCCTTTCACCGGCCCAGGTAAATTGTGAAACGGGTACAAAATATCCATTTGAATCAGAGGATAAATTATTAATGTTAAGAGAATCTTTAATATTTGATACATCCGAAACATGAATAGAATCATTTAATTCAGTCTGAGCATTTATAAAAACAGGGACACATAAGAAGAAGAGGAGCAGGATAAATAATGTTTTAATATGCATGTAAATAAGACTTCCCACTTTAATACATTCCAAAAATGAATGAAATTGAACCTGTAAATCCCCTTAAACTTTTTATCGAAAAATCGGGACCAGTGGGATCATTTGAAGGATAATAATCCAGACTGCTTGTAGTTCTATAACTCAAGCCTAATGAAATATGAAACCACTCATTTAAATTAATGTTAGCATTCAATTGAGGTTCCCATATTAAAAAATCTCCGCCGTAAATGGCCCCGATGTTTATGCCAGCCCCTCCCATAAAGAATTCGGCAGAACCGGAAATAATGCTGCCGGAAAGGAAAACGTACTCAAAATTCAATCCTCCGGTAGTTATTTTAACCAGGGGGGACTGGTTGTTAGAAGGGTCAATCCATTTCTGAGTGATATTCGTGCTCAAGCCATAATAGGCGGCTCCGATAACAAATGTTCTATTTATTATCCATCCTCCCTTAATGCCTGAAAAAACCGCTTTCTGGTCATTTAGATTAGTAAATTTAAATACAGGTGCAATATAAGCTCCCTGCTGAGGAAGTATAGTTCGGTATGCAAAAAAGGACAGGATAAGAATAAAGAAAATTTTAATTTTCAATCAGTTCACTTCCCTTGAAATTTATTTCTATTAAAGTCATTTTAATAT
>Ga0118677_10005627_pt1 | contig 21794 bp, 16 predicted proteins | sample AliMusrvi5mmetaG_FD_86154 | JGI IMG/M metagenome (GOLD analysis project Ga0118677, IMG submission 86154)
GACGAAGAATTTGATACCTTCCCATTTGGCGATTCCTCCTTTGGTGCTTCTTGTCCCAACTTGATGCTACCAAGCCGGGGGAATCGCCTCAACTCTTTTCAACTAGACCCGGGACATCCTCAATTATCGGGGGGACGTCAAAGATGTATAATCGCCACGGTGTTGGGCGCAAGATGAGCTATCGGGGCAGGTTCTTAGAGATGCGGAAGCCATCATGAGGATATTGTTCTACCACCGGGGCGCGGAAAGCTTCGGGATAGAATATCTTTCGGCCGTCCTGAAATCGGCGGGCCACGAGACGGAACTCATCTTCGACCCTGGCTTCGACGATACGCTCCATTTCAAGACCAATTTATTCGATTTTCTGGATGTCCCAGGAAGGCTGTTGGCCCAGGCGCAGCGCTTCTCTCCTGATCTCGTGGCGTTCTCCTCCATCAGCAACCTCTACCCTTACGTCAAGCAAATGGCCCGTTTGTTGAAAAAGGAATTGAACGTCCCTGCGATCATCGGAGGGATCCACGCCACCGTCCTGCCGGAGTTCGTGATAAATGAAGACTGCTTCGACATCGTATGCGTCGGCGAAGGGGAATTCGCGATGCTGGAACTGGCAGACAGGATGCGGCAGGGCCGGGATTTTTCCGACATCGATAATCTGTGGGTCAAGCGTGGGGGGGATATCGTCCGCAACAGGGAGCGGCCTCTCATCGACGACCTGAACGGCCTGCCTTTCCCGGACAAGGACCTTTTTTACAACAAGGGGGCGTTCTGGAGGAGCGTCCAGGTGTCGTCATCGCGCGGATGCCCATATCACTGCACTTTCTGTATGAACAGCTTCTATCATAAGAGATATGGCGGGAAGTTTTTCCGGCGCAGAACAGTAGACAGCGTGATCGCGGAATTGAAAGTTTACAGGGACAAGTATAATCCGAAAGTAGTCTCTTTCGAGGACGACTCCTTCACCACATCCGTCTCTTGGCTGGAAGAATTTCAGGTGAAATACAGCAGGGAAATCGGAATCAAGTTCCTGGTCAACGTCCATCCCGGCTTGGTCAACAAGAAGATCGCGCGCCTTCTCAAGGCCTCCGGCTGCTCTGCGGCTGCCATGGGCATCGAATCGGCCAGTGCGTCATTCCGCCGGAATATGCTCAAAAGGAACGAGACCGACGCTCAGATACTGGAAGCGGCGCGCTCGCTGAAGGACGAGGGCATCGCGTTGTCGACGGAGTTCATCTTCGGCCTGCCGCAGCAGACCGCCGAAGAGGCCTGGCGCTCCGTGGCGCTCAACGACGAGATCGCGCCGGATAGCACCGGGACTTTCGTCTATTATCCGTTCCCAGGCACGGAGCTGGCCGAGTTCTCGCGCCAGAGCGGGCATCTCGACGGCGAGGCGGCCCGGAAAGTGGACGAAGGGGAGGGTTCTTTCCATACCATCCTGTTCTTGAAGGATGCGAATAACGATTTGTTCATGAACCTTTCCCGCCTGTTGCCCGCCTTCCTGAAACTGCCGCGGATCATCAAGAGAAGCTGGCTGAGGCGATTGTGTGAGAGGAAGGCAACAGTGGTTCAAAAAGCCATCGGCTTCTGCTTCCTCTGGGCCCAATCCCCCGGTATGTTCAGAATAAGATCTTTGAATTACCTCCGTATGTTCTGGGTTTACCTGCTCCGGCGCCAGAGCTCGGCGAGGTAAGGATCGGCAAAGGCGTGCGTGCGACGGGTTCTGGCCTGCAGCCGATGCGCGCGATACTTAGGACAATCCGAGTATCGCGAAGAACCCGGCTATCTGTCCCTTGAGTTGGTGGAATGTCCGTATGGAAAGAAGCCGTTTTAGAATGTAGCCGGGCCGCAGATAGAACCTTCTGTCCGCTTTGTCCAGGAAGGCCGAAAAAGATGCGGCCGTCATCCCGGGATTCACATAAAACACCTGCTTGTGGTCCAGTATCGTGCTATTGGAAAAATCGAATCTATGTCCCTCCGCCGTGAGCTTTTTGAACAATTCCGACCCGGGGAAAGGCACGAACTTGTTGAAATGCGCGTAGTCCAGTCCCATGTCGAGGGCGAAGCGCACGGTCCGCTCCAGGCTCTCCCATGTTTCGCCCGGGCTGCCCACCAGAAAATCGCCCCTGACTTCCAGCCCGGCCTCACGGGTAAGCCTTACCGCCCGCCGGTTCATCTCGACGGTGTTGCCTTTCCGGAGCAGCTTCAGCATCCGGTCGTCGCCTGATTCAAGGCCGTAGAGCACCTGCCAGCAGCCGGCCCTCTTCATGTGCCGCAGCAGCGGCCCGTCCACGCACGCCGTCTTGGTCAGGCAGGTCCACGACAGGCCGAGGCGCCTCTTTTCGAACTCGTCGCAGATCTCGTGGACCCGGCGCTTGTCCGCCGTGAAGGTGTCATCGAAGAATCGGATCTCCTTGACCCCGTAGCCGGCCACCAATGCCTCGATCTCCCGGAAGATGCCGGCTGCGCTGCGTATCCGGAAGCGCTCCCCGAACACCATCCTGTCGCAGAACGTGCATCGCGATGGGCAGCCTCGGCTCGAAATGATGACCGCGTAGGGCAACTGGCGGCAGGAAGCGGGGGTCGGCCGGTACCGGTCGGGATGCGGCAGGAGATGCCTGGCCGGAAGCGGTATCGAGTCGAGGTCATCGATGAACGGCCGCGCCTCGTTCTTGCGTAGGCCGGCGCTATCCTTGTAAATGATCCCCTTGATGCGGCTCGGATTTTCAAATCCTCCGGCGCGGTAGTTTGCGAACAGCTCCTGGACGGTGGCTTCGCCTTCGCCGATGACGCCGATGTCGAAAACGCCGCTTTCCATGGCGCCCTCGGGAGAAGCGGTCACGTGCGCGCCGCCTAAGAGTATCTTCGTGGAGGCGGCGATCTGGCGCACCAGCCCGGCGGTTTTTTTCGCCATCAGGAATGAGGGGGTCGTGGCGGCCAAGCCCACGACATCCGGCTGCTCCTGGGCGATGGTCCGCGACAGGTCCTCCCAAGAAATGCCTACGGCGCAATCGATGATTTTGACGCCCACCCCGGCCTTTTCCAGGACGGAGGCTATGTAGGCCAGGCCCAGCGGCGGGATGATGTTGAGTACTCTCTTCAAGCTTTTGGTCTTGCCGACAGACTCTTCCTCTTGTTCGAAGGGAGGATTGATCAGTAATACTTTCGGCCTGGAGTCTCTTTTCATAAGAGGCTTCGCTGCTAAGCGCAAGGCGGGTTTCTCAGGGAAGCGCGGCCGAAGTCAGGCATTCGGTGATGCCAACGGCTGGTCTTATGATCATAGATGTTTGTCCGATTCTACTGATACATATGGCCCTTGTTTGACTTCGATGAGCTTCGTTGCGCGGTGAAACTTCAATTCATGCCCACCTTCTAAAAGGTGGATTATGGTGCCTGAAGCGAAAGGCACCTCGGCAACTAAATCCTTATTGTCACTGTATAGAGATAGTGTCCCTTCGCCATCAAGGATGACCAACACTTCTTCGGTGCCATGGATGGTCCTCTGAAATGCATGGTGCGAATGCCGAGGAACGCCTCGGGCTTCATTGTAATTTGCCAGAGAGATTTGAAGACCAGAATCATAGCCTGTAACAAAATTTGGACCGACTATTTGCGGAAATGCCGAATAGATGTTCGCGTACACAACGCCTTCAGATGCTACTTGAGTCATAAGCGGCATCTCCCATGATGGGGGGGGGTGTTGGGGCCGTTCTTTAACAATCCCAAGTCCGCGTCGACCATCACCTTTGCCAGTTCTTCTCCGTAAATCAATGGTTCCCAACCAAGTTTTTCTTTTGCCTTGCAAGCATCTCCGAGCAGATGATCGACTTCCAAGGGCCGCAGATATTTTGGATCTTGTGTCACATATTTTTCCCATTCGAGCCCGACGGCCCCAAAGGAAAATCTTAGAAAATCCTCCACCGAATAACTTCTTCCTGTCGCTAAAACAAAGTCAGCCGGCTCTTCGGTTTGAAGCATTTTCCACATTGCGTTCACATACTCGGGGGCGTAACCCCAATCTCGCCGAGCGGAAAGGTTTCCCAAAGTCAGGTGATCGGAAAGCCCCAATTTAATGCTGGCGGCCGCCTTTGTGATTTTTCGAGTCACAAAAGATTCATGCCTGCGGGGGGATTCATGGTTGAAGAGTATCCCGCTGACAGCGAAGAGGTCATAGGCATCTCTATACAGATTGACCATATGGTGACTGAAGATCTTTGATGCGGCATACGGAGAGGCTGGGACTAATGGAGTGGTTTCTTTTTGAGGCGCTGGCGCATTTCCAAACATTTCAGAACTCGAGGCTTGATAAAATCTCGTCTTGAGTTTCAGGATCCGAATGCATTCAAGAAGCGCTAAAGTCCCATTGCCTATGATCGAATTAGTCAAAGTCGGCAGTTCGAACGAAACTTTTACGTGACTTTGCGCCGCCAGGTTGTACGCCTCATCAGGGTTGAGGCGTTCCAATAGCGAAAGGAGGCTGCCGAAATCCAGCAAATCGCCGTAATGAAGGTGCAGGTCGGGATTTTGGGATTCTTCGAAATTGTAAAGGTGATCGAGTCTGGCTGTGTCGAAATAGGATGACTTGCGAACCAGCCCATGGACCTCGTACCCTTTTTGCAATAGCAATTCGGCCAGATACGAGCCGTCTTGTCCTGTTATCCCTGTAATAAAAGCAACTTTCTTATTCATCCGCACCACTTCCCGGAGGTCGTCCCGCCCGTAGAGGAACGATGTTGAGGCGAGACCCTGTTATTGTACTCAGCCGTTGGCCTCCTGTCCATTTCAACGTCAACTTTCGACGTCAACTGTCCGCCCGGGACGGTCTGCGGCGGGCCGGCCGGATCTGGGGGGGCGCTCTGCGCCATAACTCCTTCTTTTCGCGTTGCCTTCGCGCCCCGGATCACAGCTTGCAGCACCTCGCGCAGGCCGGGAACAGCCCTTGCTTGAGCTGGTTGCGCAACGTGCGGTAGCGCGCATTGTTCCAGACGCCGCGGAACCCATCGCGGTAGACGTTGCCGATGACGTAATCCAACGACTCGCAGCAAGTCAGGTCTCCGTTGGCGCGCACGATGCCGCCCCGGAAGACGAACAGGCAGGGGCGCTGGGTGCGGAACTCGCCGCCGTACCAGCCGCGGACCTCCGAGTCGGTGAGCTCGGGCTGGAAGCCGATGCGTCCGCCGTAGCGCCGCCGCGCCGCGCGCACCGCAGCGACCACCTGCTCGGTCTTGAAGCGCGGTTGATAATCGAATGCCAGCGCCCCGATCCGTTCGCCGGGGAAACGCCGCGCGAAGAAGGCGCGGGACTTGCGGGCGTCCTCCGGGGTGAACCAGGTCGGATGCCCGAAACGCACGAAGTCCAGGTCGAGCTCCTCCGCGAGCCGCATCACCTCGTCCATGGCGCCGAGGTTCACGGGCGAAAGTGTGCAGTGAATTACTACGCGCGTCTGCTTGCGGTTGCGGGCCAGGTAGCGCAGGTTGCGCACGAGCAGATCATAGGCGTTCGGGGCGGCCGCCAAGCGGTTGTGCTCCGCCCGGTCCCCGAGGAGGGAGACGGCCACGTAGCTCAATCCCGCCTCGGTCAACTGGTCGGCCATGTCGGGGTCGAGCAGCACCCCGTTGGTGAATATCCCCGCACTCAGGCGGCGCCGCCGCGCCGCCGCTGCGATGGCGCCGAGATCGCGCCGGAGGAGCGGTTCGCCGCCGCAGAGGCCTAGGTGTGTGCGTCCCGGCGCGAGTTCGGCGAAGAACTTGTCCAACTGCGCCAGGGTCGGCTCCCCGGAGCCGTCGCGCGTCAGCAGCCCCGTGACCTTGCACATTTTACAGCGCAGATTGCAGCGCTGGGTGACCATCACGCCAAGAGTGAGCGGGAGGCAGGCACTCCCGTCCCGGCGCAGGAAGCGGTCGATGGGGAACGTGATCAAGTTCTCCAGACCCGCCAGCCAGGAGAAGGCGTGAAAGATGGTGATGTTCTGGTATTGCCGACGGACGATGCCGGCGAGGCTGCCGAGCTTTTCTGCGACGCTCTCGCTGGCCACCTGTGGGTCAATTATAGCTTTCGCCTCGCGCGCGTAACAACCTTGCGGCCGGGACTTTTGACGTCAACTGGGCAGCCCTCCGTTCGCACGATTTGCGGGGACATGGCAAAAAATCTAAACTTGCTTTTAGCTTGGAATTGGGGGGGAGCCTCATATCCACTGACCTGCTGCGCATAGCACGCCGTGCCGCGCACTCCGCTGTCGCGCTGGGCCGCATTTTCGTGCTGAAACAGCGCGTACCCCTGTTCGTGCTGTGGAATGTCACGTTCCGCTGCAATCTGCGCTGCCGCTACTGCGGCGCCTGTGATGTCCGGCAGGAAGAGTTGGACACGGCGGGCGTGCTGCGCGGCCTCGATGACCTGTGGGCGCTGGGCGCGCGCTGGATCACCTTCGGCGGCGGCGAGCCGCTGCTGCGCCCGGATATGGGCGAGATCATGGCCCATGCGCGGAAGCTCGGATTCGAACCCTTCCTCAGCACCAACGGCTGGCTGATACCCCGCTGCATGGATGTGGTGCGCCTTGCGAGCCATGTCAATCTCAGCCTGGACGGACCGCGCGCGATCCACGACGAGGTCCGGGGCGAGGGGGCTTTCGACCACACGCTGGACGCGGCCCGCGCCTGCCGTGATGCGGGCGTGCCCGTGTCTTTCCAGTGCACACTCTCCAGTATGAATTTGCAGTGTGTGGACGACGTGGTCGCACTGGCCGGGTCGCTGAACGTGCCGATCATGTTTCAGCCGGCCACGGCCTGGCTCGAGCCGTCGGTGCAGCCCAATCCCATCGCGCCGGAGCGCGACGCCTATCGCAGCGCCATCAACCGGTTGATCGAACTCAAGCGCGGCGGCAGACCGGTCTCCAATTCCGTGGCGGGCCTGCGGCACCTCATGTGCTGGCCCGACAACACGTCCGTCTGGTGCAGCGCCGGAAAGATCATGGCGGTGGTCGAGCCCGACGGCCGACTGCTCGCCTGCCACCAGTGCGACTTCGCGCGTACCGCCGCAGAGAACGATGGCGGTGCGGCGGCCTTTATTCGCGAGCAGTTCGCCCGAACCCCTGCCCTGCCCGGATGCGCCCAGTGCTGGTGCGGTCCCCTGGTCGAACTGGCCATGCTCTTTTCAATGCAATCCGGGGCCGTCTCCGGCGCGCTGCGGAGGTTTTTCGAATGACGCCGTTGGGCCCGAACTCGAAGCCGCGGCCTTCGCTGGTGGCGGAGGCGAGCCGGCAACCCAGCAGCCTCCTTCAAAAGCTGGGGCTTGTGGCGTTCGGGTTCTTCCTGGCCGTCCTGGCGCTCGAGACGGCGCTGCGCTTGGGCGGTTTCATCGTCCTGAGCCTGCGAGAGCACCGGAATGCGGTTGCCTTGCGGCAGAAAGGCGCGTACCGGATCCTGTGCATCGGTGAGTCCACGACGGAGGGGCAGTATCCCGTCTTCCTGGAGCAAGCGCTCAACGGCAGGAATCTCGGCATCAGATTCAGCGTCATCGATCGCGGGATCGGCGGGACCAACTCGTCGGCGCTCGTTGACCGGATGGAGGCGGACCTGGAGGCCTATCGTCCGGATATGGTGATAGCGATGATGGGGATCAATGACCGTGGGCCGCACATGCCCTATGAACCGGATACGAATTCAAGATTCGTGCGGTTCATCAGGACTCTGAGAACTTATAAGCTGGCAAGAATCGCGTGGATGCACATCGCGAGTACGGGACGCCGTGCCGGGCGCGCCCTGCATGAAGCCGTCACGGCAAGGTGGGAGTCCATTTGGCCTAAGGCTCGGCCGGCGCCAACGCGGGAAGCCGCGCAATACAAAGCTTATATGGAACTCGGAAGGATTTATAAAGAACAAGGCAATTTTGCAGAGGCCGCAGCGGCCTTTGAGCAGGCTCTAAAAATCAATCCTAGGGATGAGGATGCGTATGTGGGCTTGGGAAATGTTTTTCAATCTGAGGGGAAATCGGCTAAGGCCGTGGCGGCCTTTGAGCAGGCTCTGAAAATCAATCCTAGGGATACCGATGTGTATATGGGCTTGGGAGCCACTCTTCGAGACCAGGGAGAATCGGCTAAGGCCGCGGCGGCCTTCAAGAAGGCTCTGGAAAGCAATCCCGGGAATGACAACGCCTACGCGGGAGTGCTCTGGGCTTATCTCTGGGGGATTGGCGATACAGCTCAGTCAGGAAGTTTGTTGGAGAAACCCCTGAGGGGAAATCCCGCGTTGATGGATCGGGTCTACGGCGCGCGATCAACGATTTATGCGGCGATGGGATATCCCAAGCTCGCAAAACAATATCATGAGAAGGCGGAGGTGTTGCGGCTGAAAGAATACGATCAGTTGACGGTAGACAATTACCATCGTTTAATAACCTTGCTGGACCGGCACGGCGTCAGGTTGGTCTGCGTGCAATATCCGATGCGCAGCGTGGAACCGTTAAAAAAGATATTCCAAGGGCAGACCGACGGGATTGTCTTCGTGGACAGCGAGAAGGTTTTTAAGGATGCGGTGAAACGAAGTTCCTTGCGGGAATATTTTGAGGATATGTTCGCTGGAGACTTCGGCCATTGCCCGGACAAGGGCAACAAGCTCCTCGCCGAGAATATCGCGGCTGTCCTGGCGAGAGATGTCTTCAGGAAATAGCGCCGCCCGCCGCCTGCGGCGCTGGCCGTCTGCCGATTGTTGCCCAAGCCAGCCCCTCCTTTGACGCCCCGGGCTTCAGTTGGCTAAACTCTTACACCAAATGAGCAGGACGAGGGCGTTCTTTGCCGCGCTGGCGAGGCATGACCTGCTTCTGTTATTCTTGATATTATCCGGCTATTTCCTCTTTCTCCTGCCGGACATCCGCTTGCCGAGTATTAATAATGAGGAAGCCGCAGCCGGTAGGATCACTCTTGATATTCTCAGGAGCGAGCCAGGCAGGATCCCCTGGGCCTGCGAGACCCACATGTCTACCTGTCTTTCAGTGCCGGTCTCCGGCGGACGGCTTCTGCCCGTCATGTGGGCGGAATACGAATCGGCGCTCCCGGTCTACATTCTTATTCCATTTTCGCTATTCTTCGGCGTGAACCTGCTCTCCCTCAGGCTCATGTCCATCGCACTCGCATTCGTCTCCCTGATCTACCTTTATCTGCTATTGAGGCAATGGCTGGGAAGGCGGATAACCCTGGCCGCCCTGGCGTTGATAATATCCAATCCGGTTTTTGTGATTTACCACAAGATGTCCATTTCTGTAGATACCGTATACCTGGCATGCTTTTTCTGGGCCGGCCTCTACTATTTCTACGCATACTACTTGAGCGCCAAGCGATGGCATTTGGCCGCGGCGGCTTTCTGCGTCGGGTTGGGGCTTGAAAAAGTCACATTCCTCTGGTACATCGCCGGCGTTCTCCTGGCGGCGGTGGTTCTGCGCAAGCGCCTGGCCCGCAAGAATCCTATAAAGCCTAAAGACCTGCTCTTTGCGTTGCCGGCGTTCTGCGCCGGCAATTTCTTCATGCTGTATTACAATCTGAGGAATGGCTTCAAGACAGTGTCATTCATGTATTCAAACCTTGTGAAGCCTACGCAATGTGGCGCAAATAACCTTGATTTTGCTGTTAGCCTTAAGTTGCGGTTTCACCAGCTTGTGGATTCGATAAATGGGCGGCGGATAGGCCAGGGCATAGGGGGGGACGATTCTTTTTCTCCGAATGCGCTCATTTTTGCGGCCGCCATCCTCTTGCTGGTTTTCTCCGCAAGAATGATCGATCCCCAAAGAAGGAAGAAGCTTGTTTTTCTGGCGGCGATTTTTTCGGCTGTTTATGTATGCTCGCATTTCACACTAACCTTCTTTAAGCCGGAGCACCTATATACTCTGTATTTCGTGCCGCCGATCTTGACCGCGGCGGCGCTGTTCTTCTTGAAGGAGGCGGTGCCTTATAAGAGAACGGCGGTGTGTGTGGCAGGCATCCTTATGGCGGCCATGCTGGCGGCCAACATCGCAGGCGCCGCATACGATATCCGCGATTTGAGAAAGACGGGCGGCAGGGGCCGGTTCTCACCAGCCATCCCCGCCCTGGCTTCCTGGCTTGAGGAAAACGGAATCAATGATCCTGTGATCGTCTATAACATGGATCCCACGATTCCGTTCCTCACAAAGGGCAAGGTGCAGGTCATAGAGCGGACGTACCACTCTATGCCGGGCGAGTTCGGCAGGCTGCTTAAGGGCTTGTCTTCCAGAGGCACGGATATCTATTTCGTGACAGCGGAGGACATTGACGATTATCTCAACAAGGAAGAATTCAATGAGTACTTGGCATCGGCAAGCAGCCACGGCCATGAGATCAGCGTGGTCAAGGTCTTCAACGACAGGTCAGGCCGGCCGGAATTGGTGCTGCATAAGATAGCGCGACAGCGGGGGCGGGCGCAAAGACCTCGCCGGTAAACGGATGAACAGGACAAAGAGCCTTCTTGCAGCGGCAACGAAGCGGGACCTGTATCTGGCGCCCGCATTGTTGCTCGGCTACTTCCTGTTCCTGCTTCCTGACATCACGCTGCCGGGCCTCAATGCCAGTGAAGCCGAGGTGCCCTTGGCCACGGCCGCGATACTGCGGATTGAGAATACAGGCGGGGTCCTTGCCGAGAAACCATATCGCGAACACTCTCTGCCGATAATGAAATCTCAGTACGGGTCGTATATCGATGCTTACATGCTTGTGCCTTTTGTATTGCTTTTCGGCCTTAACGTGTTCGCCATCAGGATCGCGTCCGTGGCCGTGTCTCTGGCTACTTTGGTTTATGTGTTCCTGCTCTTAAGGGCTTGGTTCGGGAGGTGGACGGCGTATGCCGCCCTGGCGCTGATAATCTCAAACCCGGTATTCGTGATCAACCACAAACTGGCTTGGGATGTCAACGAAGTTTACCTGGCATGTTTTTTCTGGGGCGGCCTTTACCATCTCTACCGATACTATTCAGGCGGAAAGCGCCGGGACTTGGTTGCGGCGGCTTTCTTTCTTGGGTTGGGCCTGAACAAGATTTCATTTTTCTGGTATATCGCGGGCTCCCTGGCGGCGGCGGCGGTTCTGCGCAAGTCGCTCGCCGCAAAGAGATGGATGAAGCCAGGAGACTTGCTCTGCGCGATCCCTGCAGTCTGCGCCGGCGGTTTTTTGATGATCTATTACAACTTGAGGACTCATTTCCATACGGTCGCCTTCATGTTTTCAAACCTCATGCGCCCGACGATAGCGGGGGTGGACAACCACGCCTTCTTCGCGAACCTCGGCACCCGGTTCGAGCAACTGGTCACGGTCATGATAAACGGCAGGGACATAGGACAGGGCGTGCAAGGCGACTGGGCCGCGTCACCGAATGCCGTCATTTTTGCGATCGCGATGCTGTTTCTTTTTCTGATGTGCTTGACGAAAAGAATCGGCCTCCGGGAGAGGAAGAGAACGGCTTTTCTGGCGGTGATCTTCGTTGTGGCATTCCTGTGTTCGCCGCTCACGGTAAGCAGGCTTACGTCCGTCCATTTATATGGATTGTTCTTCCTGGCGCAGATGCTGGCCGCGGTGGCCCTGTGCTCCCTTCCGGAGGTGATCCCTTTCAAGAAAGCGGCGGCTTGCCTGACAGGCATCCTCATGGCGGTCATGCTGGCTTCCAATATCGCCGGCGCCGCGCACGATGTCCGCGATTTGAGGAAGACCGGCGGCTCCTGCACTCATGCGACGGCTATCTATGGGCTTGCTTCCTGGCTGGATGAGAACAAGGTCAAGGAGCCTGTGGTCGTAAGCAGCATAGGCGCCAGCATCCTGTTCCTCACCCGAGGCCGGGTCGCAAATGTCATAGAAAGGCAGTCATTCGACCATCAGGATTTCATGATGACGCTCAAGGGGATCCTGTCAAGAGGCACGGATATCTATTTTGTCACGGCGAGCAAGGAGACGGGGCAGGACTATTATGTGAAGGAGCTGGAGGAATTCCTGGCCATGGCGATGCGCCGGCAAAGAAATCCCCGCATGGTCCGGACCTTCAATGACTTGGCCGGCCAGCCGGAGTATGTCTTGCATAAGCTCGCGCGCCGGAAATGAAGGTTTCGCTTGCCAGGGATTTAATGAGATCTCGCCACGCGGAATCCCGACCCGTTGTCGACGCTGGAAGGGGTGCCGTCACAGCGGAACCGCGTGTCGAAGCCGTTCTCTTCATCAGTCGTCGCGCCGGCCCAGGAGCCCCCGCGCGAGACCCGATACATGCCCGCCGGGCGTTCCCATGCGCTGCCGTCGCTCGGCGCTCCCGTATAGGAATCGTGTTTCCAATCCTGCAGCCACTCATACGCATTGCCCGACATGTCGCAGAGGCCTTGGCTCGTGTTCCCTTTGGGCTTGGAGCAGACGGGCCAAGTGGTCCCGCGGCCGCAGCCCCCCTTTAAGCCTTTTGTGCCTGCGCCTACCACGGCCAGTTCGCAGGTCAGCGCCTGGTTTCCCCAAGGATATATCCACTCCTTGCCGCCGCTGCGCGCGGCATATTCCCATTCGGCTTCAGTGGGCAGCCTGCCTCCCACCCACTTGGCAAAGGCCTTGGCCTGGTGCCAATCCACGCATACCACGGGTTGGTCATCGCCCTTGAACAACGGTGGAAGAACGCCCCTCTTCCATTCTAGCGCGAGGTTCTCGGGGTAGAGTATCTGGCAAGTCCCATCAATATCATGAGGGGAGGTGCACACCCCCGCCTTCACGCAAGCCTGGTACTGCTTGTTCGTCACCAGAGTCTTGGCCATCTGGAAATTCTTTACCGTCACCTTGTGCTTGGGCAGTGCCTCCGCCACCTTTTTCTTGGGCCACGCAGCCGTAATGTGATCGTCGGCGCCCATCATGAAGCTCCCGCCCCGAATAGTCACCCACTGGATGCCGGCCTGGCCTTTCGGCGGCGCGGCGGGCTTGGCCGCAGGCGGCTGAACGGCCGCGGTGGATGAAGAGCCCTCCTGCGCCAGGCACGGCCACGGCAGCAGGGCAAGCGTCACGAAGGTAATGAGGAGTTTCATGCGTCAATTGTAAGACCTCTTCCATGTTTTGTCAATGTGATGGTTGGCGCTGGGGCGCCGTCTGCCCCCAGCTTCAGCGCAGCTTCTCGCGCTCGAGGGTCTCGCGGGCCGCGCCGTATTCGCCCAGGTCGCGGTAGAGCTCGGCGACGCGGCGGGATTGCCGGGGGGCGAGCGGCGCGCTCCTGGCCCGGTCCAAGGCTTCATGCGCCGCTTCGTTCTGGCCCAAGCGTCTGGCGCCGGCGGCTTCCTGGATCCAGAGCCCGCTGACCGCCCCGGCGCCGCGCGGGGTCTCGGCGCGCAGCCGGGCCAGCCGGTCGCGCAAGGCCGGACGCTCGGGGCTCGGCCAGCGGGAGAGGGCGTCTTCGAATGGGTCGTAGATTGGGTCGTAGAGCTCAGGGTGGGCGGCTTCCCGCCAAGGTTTGAGCCGGGCGTCGTCCGAGGCCTTCTCGAACGCGGGCTGGCGCATGCGCAGGTCATCCATCAGCTCCAGGGCCGTGCGTGCTTCATCGCGCCGGCCTTGGCGAAGAAGGTAGAGCGTGCGGAAGGCGCACTGCTCGATCGCCTGGCAGCCAGATGCCGGAAACAGCGCCCAATAGCCGGAGCCGCGGCCGCCCTGCGCCATGCGCGCCCAGGAGTGCCTCTGCCGGAGTTCGGTGAGGGGTTCGGCCAAGCGCGGAACCATCGACAAGGCCTTGGCCAAGTCCGCCGCCGCCCCGCGTGGGTCGTCGTCCTCCAGCCTGCACATCCCGCGCCGGGACCATAACCAGGCGTCCCTGGGATATTTCCGCAACTCCCGGTCGCAAGCCGCCTCTGGGGGGAGGGCGGAGCGGCCGGGATAGGCTACGGTCAAGCCGAGGGCGTAGAGCTGTACCAAGAGGATGGGCGCCAGTATCGCGCCAAGCGCCGCCGCGGCGAAATCCTCGCCGGAGCGGGACGCGGCGGGGCGCAGCCAGGTCAGGGCGAGAGATGCCGCCAGGGCGCAGAGCAGGGGGAGAATGGGCTCGAAATATTTCATCTCCACCGTCATCAGGCAGTGGATGCCCAGGAAGTAGACGATGAGAAGCATCAACTGCCGGTGCCCCTCGCGCCGGCGCAGCAGCCAGGCCGCGGCCAGGGCGGCCAGATAGAGCCAGGGATGAAACGATGCGGCATAGACCAGCCGTTGTCCGCAGGCCGACAGGTAGCGGCCGGGGTGGTGCCATATGGTCCGCGCGGCCCAGAGCAGCGGGATGCCGTTGCCGATGCCGCAATCCAAGCCCAAGTCTGATACGCAGTAGCAGATCGAGACGAAGCCCAAGGCGCCGGTGATGATGTTGGAGCGGGCCCGGCCGTCCTCGAACAGTATCAGGCGGTGCTGCAGCCGCCAGTTCATCAAGGACCACAGGGTCAAGAACAAGAACGGGATCAGGCAGAGCAGGGCGGCCCGTTGAGCCGTACGGCCCGATAGCGGCGCTGGGCCGCGTCTGTTCCGCAGCCGCTCATACAAGAGCAGGGCCGGGAGGAACAGGAACAGGGGGGACATGATCAGCAGGCTCATGCCGATGCAGACCGCCAGCGCCACATCGCGCCGGGGGGAGGGGGCGCGGGCGCGCCAGACGAGAGCGACGGCCACGGCCAGGACCTGCAGCGAGTAAAGCCAGCGGTCCGAGGAGAGATAGGGAGGGATGACGAAGGCGAAGAGCAGCGCCGCCAGCCCGCCGCAGAGGGCGCTGTGCAGCAGCCATCCCAGCGCGAAGACCAAGACCGCGTCGGCCAGGAGGCTCAGGCCGCGCGCCAGCAACTGGGCATGGTCGCCGGCATGATGGCAGAGCAGGGCGTTGGGGACGGAGAATCCGGGCATGCAGAAGGCGACGTCCCCGGTATTGATGCCGTGCACCAACCCCTCGCCGGAGGTGACGTGGTAGTCCCCGGGCCGGTCCAGCCAACCTTCACCGGCGGACGCCCAATCGCCGAGCTTGGCGGCGAGCAGGGTGATGGCGCAGCACAGCAGCGTCGCGGCCAGGGCCGCCCGGGCGCGGGGCATATCCAGATTTTATCTATTGCGGGATGGGGCGTCTAGCGGTGGGGCGCGGCCATGCCGCGGAGGGCCGCGAACGCTCCCCGAAAGTCCCGAAACGCTTCTGAATCCGCGTCAGGCCTGCGGAGAGCGCTGTTTCGCTTGATCCGTTTGCCGTCATGAGGCGCAGGCCTCGTTCAAGGCTTTTGCGATGATGTCGCAGGCGGCGGGGTCCAGGCCGTCGTAGATGGGAAGCTGTATGGCGCGGCGGTACGCCTCTTTCGTGGCCGGGGAATCACCCTCCAAGCCCTCCAGCAATGAGCAGTCGTCCGTGATCTCGAACCGGATGCCCGCATCGACGCCTTTGCGCCGGAGCTGGTCGCGCACCCGCTCCGGGTCCAGGCCGGCAGGCAGCCTCGCTACGTAGAAATAATAGATGTGCCTGTCGCCCGGGGCGACGGTTTGGGGCAGGATGCCGCGGTCGAGTTTCTCGGAAAGCGCGCCGGCGGCGGATATCCGCATATTATTTCGCTGGTCGAGGTCCTTCATTTGCGCCAAGCCTAATTGAGCCTGCACGTTGGAGTATCTTGAATAATCAAGCCTGGTCCGGGATTGCAGGGAAAGGTATATCCTGCTCAAGGTTTTCGCGGCCAAAGGGTTGGCGAAGAGGCGCATGAGGGGGGGGAATAAGGGTGAGCTGATCAAGGCATGCGCGAAGAGATCGACGGCCATTTTCAGCGCCAGGCCCCGGCCGTCGAAAGCATAGCCCGCAGTCTTGGCCTTGACGAAGGCATGGACTTTGGGGTCGTCGGTGACGACCATCCCTCCGCCGAATGTGTTGACCGGCTTGATCAGTTCGAAGCTGAAGAAGCCCGCATCGCCGAAAGATCCGATCTTCCTCCCGCCAGCCTCGGCGCCCAGTCCGTGCGCGCAGTCTTCTATCACGACCAGGCCGTGGTCCCTGGCGAATCGGACCACCTCCTGTATCCTGCAGACCGAGCCGAAGAGATGCGCCGCCAGGACGGCCTTGGTTTTCGGCGTCCGCCGCTCTTCCAGCTTCGCGGGGTCGATGTTGAACGAGCCGCTTTCGATGTCGACGAGCCTGGGGACGATGCCTTTCGACTGGAGGAGAAGGATAAGGTCTTTCAAGGTGTAGGCCGGCACCAGGACCTCGTCGCCGGGCCCGATGCCGTAGGCATCCAGGATGAGGTCGAGGCCGTTCCTGCCGGAACAAGTCGCCGCCGCGAACCTGCAGCCGACATAGCCGGCGATTTCCTGCTCGAATCGTTCAACGCAGGCGCCGGCAAGGAACTTGCCGGACAGGAGGAGCCTCAGGATGTCGATGAGCTCGTCGGGATAGAACCTGGGCTTTCTTCTTCGTATCATCTGCTGCCACCGCAGGGACGCACCAAGGATCGCATGCGGATGTTATTGTGAAAGCAGTCGGACCAGCGTCCCCGGCATTTCATAGGACTCCTTATTGTTGGCGGCGATGGTAACGCAGACTTTAGGCATAACCCGATCCCCGGAGGCGCATCTGGAAAACATTATAAGAAAAAGCGGCGCAGTCCTGTCTGGCGATAAAGACTGCGGCCGCGTTTTCGATAAAACCGTCCGGCCTTTGCCGTCGGCGCGCGGAATCGGGTATTCGCTGAATCCGGCATTTAAGGTCTTATAATTTAATTTTAAAAAATCGCATTTTCTTCGCTGGCAATTTTTGGGTCCATTTCATATACTTGTATTGTCTATTTGTTAAGCAATTGTTAAGCCGGCTTTTCTGGGCCAGCGGAGGAAATATGATTGACAAAATCAACGCCGGGATCGACTTGATAACCAAGAATTTCGGCGAATTATACGCTGGCCGGACCTACCTGTTGGCCGGGGAGAAGGACACCGCCAAGACGACCTTCATCCTGCAGTATCTTTATCAGGGGCTCAAAGAGGGCAATACCTGCCTGCTGGTCGCCAATCAGCCGCCGCGGGACCTGGTCATCCATGCTGAAGTCATGGGGATGGACCTGACGCCGTACTTTTTGGACGGCACCTTGCTGGTCTACGAGACCGTGCGCAAGGAAAAATATCCGTTGGTACCCCTGTTCCAGGAGTTGGAAAAGATAATCGCCGGGAATCCCGCGAGCCGGTTCGCTTTCGAGGGCCTGGACCAATTGCTGGCCCGGCCCGGACAACCCGAGGTCCTGATCGAAGGGGTCACCGCCTTTCTGAAGAACCTGGAGAAGGCGAAGGCCACCACGGTCATTACGCTCAGCCTGCCGATCGCCCAAGAAATGCTGTTGTTGAAAAAGACCTTGGAAGACCTTTCCACCGGCTCTTTCCTGCTGAATTCAACGGAGGGGGACCGGGTGCGGTCTTTTACGGTCAAGAAGCTGATAGGTTCCCGTAGCGCTTTCGGCACGGTGCAGTTCACCGTGGAGCCGGGGCGCGGCATCGTGCAGGTGGCCAGGGATGTCTTGAAATACCCTCGGGCCGAGGAGGCTCCGGCGCGGCGGGAGGCTCCGGCGCCCGGCGGCGCCCCGACCGAGCACCACAAGGCCGCGGCGAGGCGCGCGATCTCGTTCCCGCGCCCGGCGGCCGCGGGACCGAAGGCTGTCCCCGTCCCGGCCCGCGCGGGCGCAGAAGAGGGGCCCTTGCGCCGGTTCTGGTTCCCCAGGCCCAAGGACAATTGAAGAAATGAGGCGCGGCTATCGCCAACTATGATTCCCAGGATACCCACGGGCATCGCGTTCCTTGACCGGGACCTCGGCGGATTCTACCGACAGAGGATCTATGTCCTCTGCGGCGGAGACGATTCCGCCAAGAGGATACTGGCGGCTCATTTCTTGAGGGCCGGCTTGGAGACGGGTGAGTCCTGCCTGTGGATGGCGCCGGAGAAGATGGGCGACAGGCTCATCGCACTGGGCAGTGCCGGTTTCGGCTTTTCGGATTATCTGCAATCCGGCACCTTCACCTGCGCCGAATACCATGCGCCGCGCGCCGGCTTGACGGGCTCGTTCCAGAAGGAGCTCGATGCGGCGGGAGCGGACATCGTGGCCAGGGGCGTGGAGAGGCTCGTCATCGATTCCGCGCAGGTCCTTTTCGCGAATGAGCCGAAGCGGTGCCGGCCCGATTGCGTCAGCGCCTTCGCGCGGTTCTGCGAAAAGCTGCATACCAGCACCTTGCTCCTGCTGGACACCCCCGCCGGGCCCCAGGCCAACGCTTTGAAGGACCTGCTGGTGGACCAGGCGACGGGCGCCTTCGCGCTAGCCGAGGCGCAGGACGACGACGAGAGGAATTTTCTGAGGATGACGACGGAAAAATTGGTCGGACAGGACGGCCTTCCTGCTTGGGACTTCGAGATCGTGGCGGGGAACCGGATCAGTTTGATCAGCAAGGAAGACTTGGGCAGGGCCTGGATGAGAGCAGGCGGGCACGGAGCCGCACCCCCGCTAAACTAAAGCCGGCTGGAGGCATTATGTATCTTGATTATTGGCATCTGAACGAGAAGCCGTTCGAGAACGTCATGGATTTCCGTTTCCTTTTTGCCGCCTCTTCGCACGAGGAATGCCTGGCGCGGTTGTCCTACGCGGTGATGGAGAAGAGGGGCGGCGCCGTGCTCACCGGCGCCGCGGGCATCGGCAAGACCACCATGCGCGAACTGCTCTTCCGCAGGGTCCGGGATGAGGGCGAGGGCAAGCGGCACGTCTGCACCATCATCCACCCCCTGCTGGACATCGCCGGGATCATCCAGGAGTGCCTGTATCAGTTCGGCGTCAAGGATATCGCGACGGCCAAGCCGGAGCTCTTCCGCCAGTTCGGCGCCAAGATGCTGGACTTCGGCGCCAAGGGCGAGGACATCCTGCTGGCGATCGACGACGCCCATATGATGAGCGTGGATGCCCTGCAGGAGTTGAAGCTCCTGTTCAACCTGCAGGACGACCACCAGCGGCAGATTCTCACCATGGTCCTGGTGGGCGAGTCCGACCATTCCGCCGGCCCGGCGCTCCTGCCGAAGCTCGCGGAGGTGCCCGGCCTGCGCCAGCGCCTGAGCATCGTCGTGCCCATGCCCTTGCTGACCCAGGCGGAGATTGGGCAGTACATCCAGCACCGCCTGAAGGTGGCCGGGGGGGAGGGCGCTGTCTTCACTCCGGCGGCGGTCGAAGAGATCCACGCCTTCACCCAGGGCAATCCGCGGGAGACCAACAATGTCTGCGACCTGGCCCTCCTCATCGGGTTCAGCGAAAGGCTGGCGAGGGTGGATGCCGAACTGGTCAAGCGCGTCGTGGAAGACGTCTCCAGCCAGTTCAAGCTGGAGGCCAGGTAGGAGCCGCCGCGTTCGCGCGATGCCTGGAGGACTCTTGGCTATCAGGCCGGCCCTAAGGGCAGGCCGTTCATGGGGCTGCGCCGCGGCCCTGGCCTTGCTGTGCTCCGGCGCGGCGCGCGACCAGGACCTGTCACACTATCGCAAGGCGCTCGACCTGCGCGAGCATCAGGTCTATCTGGGCGCGATCGTGGAAGCCCAGCAGCAGCTCAAGGAGACCCCGAACCACGCGCCCTCGTGGCTTCTGATCGCCGGGACCTACCTGGACCTCAAGAAGTGCGCCGAAGCCTCCGTCGCCGCGGCCTCGGCGGCCAAGACCCTGGGACAGGCCGCGGCGCCCGACGCGGCCTCGCAGGGAGCGCTCCAGAAGGTTCTCACGGAACTCGACGGGACCTGCGGGGCCTCCTTGCCCGTCGCGCGCGCCTATGTCCAGGCCGGCCAGTACGCCAAGGCCGGCGAGGTCTACAGCCGTTACCTCGCGCAGAATCCCGGCGACGCGAAGGCGCGGCTGGAGATGGCGCGCATCCTGTCCTGGGCCAAGGAGTACCCCGCCTCGACCGAGCAGTACCAGATCCTGCTCCGCGCCCATCCCAACGACCGGGAGGCCATCCTGGGGCAGGCGGATACCTACATCTGGAGCAACGACCTGCCGAAAGCCGAGGCCCAGTTGAAAAGGGCGCTCGCCCTGCACAGCGCGGACGCCGAGGCGCGCGTGAAGCTCGGCCGCGTCTATGAGTGGCAGGGCCACTACCAGGCCGCTACCGCGGAGTACTCAGCGGCCGGCCGGCTTTCCCCCGATAACAAGGACGCGCAGGAGGGCCTGGAGCGCGTCAAGGGGCTGGAGGCCGGCAGGCTGCGCCGGACGACCTCCGCGGACATCGTCAGGAAGATCCAGGAGACAGGCAACACGGCGCTCTATTGGAATCTGGCCAACGTGCTCTACCATAACGAAGGCAGGAAAGAGGAGGGCATCCGGACCTACCGGCTCTACCTGACGAAATTCCCCGACGATTACCAGGCCCGCTTGAAGCTGGCGCGGGTCCTCAGCTGGGAGAAGAGGTACAACGATTCGATCGCCCTGTACCGGCAATGCCTCGCCCAGCGCCCCGACGATGTCGTCGCGCGCACGGAGCTGGCCAACGTCCTGGCCTGGCAGAAGCGCTTCGCCCCGGCGCTGGCCGAGCTGGACATCGTCAAGGCGAAGAACCCATCCCTGACCGTGGCCTATCTATCCGCCGGCGACATCCATCGCTGGCAGGGCTCTTTCCCCGAGGCCCGCAGCAACTACCGCAAGGCCCTGGAGCTCCAGCCGGACAACTCGCGGGCCCAGGATGGCTTGCGCGAGGTCGCGCGGCTCTGGCGGACATCGCCCACCGCCCATTTCACCGACGGGGGCGTGTGGGACAGCGACGACGGCTTCCGGTGGCTGTCCCAGGACCTGGGCGCTAAGTTCTACATCGCGGACGGCTGGGTGGACCTGGATCCGGGGGTGAAGCTGCACGAATTCCAGCAGCAGGGCCAGTCCCTCAACGGCCAGGAGCCCTATATCAACGCCGGGGGCTGTATCCACAACAACTGGAGATGGTACGCGGGCGTATCCCAGCTGGAATTGGTCGGGCACGCCAACCGGACTTTCGGCTCCATCGGCGTCGAGGCCTCGATCTCCACCCGCACCTGGGTCAAGGCGGGCTACCAGAGCCAGGACGCGGTGTTCGAGACCTATAACCTCCAAGGCTTGCTGAACGGATTATCCATCAACCAGGACGTTTACAACATCGAGTTCACGCAGATCGTGCCGTTCTATGGCAAGAACGAGATCCGCGGCCTCCTTTCGGAAGCCTATTTCTCCGACGGCAATTCCCGCAGCCGCGTGTACCTCAAGGCCGTGCGCGAGGTCATCGAGGACCCGCATGTGGCGGTCGGGCTGGTGTATAAGGCGGCCTCCTTCGCCCAGTCCTCCACTCCGTTGTATCCCTATTTCGCGCCTCTACATTATGCCGGCCCTGGCGTGACCGCGGAAATGACGTACTTCTTGACCCCGATCACCTATCGGCTCGGCATGACCGCCTTCAAGATAATGAACAACCCCACCACCGAGGCTTTGGTGGAAGGCGGCGCCTTTTACCGCCGTCCCCAGGGCCTCTATGCCGGGGTTTACTTCAGCTACGGCCGGGGCGGCGGCGGCAACATCGCGACCACTTCGAATTCTCTGGTGAAAGTGGCCAATCTTGAGCTCGGCTACAATTTTTAGGGACCCATGAAGAAGATCTGGATGCCGATCGCCGCGTTCATCCTGCTGGGGTGGTCGGTGCTGGCGTATATGGACGTCTATTACCGGGATTTCTCGTTCCAGAGCACCTTCGTGCGCTCTTCCTTCGTCATCCTGCTGTCCTTCATGATCGTCATCATCATCCGGTATTTCGGCCTTCTGTTCTTCTCCTACCTCAACTACGT
>Ga0118677_10005628_pt1 | contig 21794 bp, 13 predicted proteins | sample AliMusrvi5mmetaG_FD_86154 | JGI IMG/M metagenome (GOLD analysis project Ga0118677, IMG submission 86154)
TTGACTTGAAAAAGTTTTCCTTCGGGGCGTTCCCTTCCGGCCTACGGCCTCCAGGGAACGCCCCGAAGGAAAGGGTTCATCAACCTTGAGAAAGAAATGACACACTTATTTGAACACTCCCTTAGAAGTTTTATCATTCATAGTATCTAAATGCATTCTAAACCAATAATCACCTCCTGATATACTTTGAACTCTGTACAAATATTCACTCAATAAAGAGAAATCTTTATTTTCTATTGAAATTTGATATTCCTCCTCAGGCATTCCAAGAATAAACATCTCATTTTGCTGAAGACTTACATCAAATGTCAAATCTGGAGAAGGTAAACAATTCAGGAAATTTTCAGGAAATTCTTTATCCAGAATGTTATCCCATACTTCTATTGGATTTGTAATTACGATCGGCAAACCATATTTTTTGCGTTCAACAGCGCTCCAAAAGGTAACTGCATGTTCTTGCTTCTTCCCCAATTTGTTGGTGTAGATTGCAATATGATGATTGTTTCCTGGTTTTACAAAACCTACTGCTTCACCATTTTCATTTCTTTTTATTGGTTCTACAGCGGTTAAACCGGTAAAACATCTTAATGTTTTTACCTGAATTGTTTTGTTGTCATCCAGCCAAAGAGGATAATTTTTTAAATCCTTGAATGCCTCTTTTTCATTGTTGTTAAAATTGATTAATCGTACTTTCACGATTTCACGTAAGTGTTTGTCTACGATTGAATCAACATCTTTTGCTTTTATTGATTGCAAGGGATATTTAATGATGTATTCTTCCTTGAAACAAGTAGCATACTCAAGTGTATCTCCATTTTTAAGCAGAATAGGATTTTTTACCAAGGAGGCAATCGCTTTTTTTGTATCACCTTCAAATTCTTCAATTCGTTTTTCAACTAATTCTTTTATATTAGGCTTGAAGATTAAATTGGGATGCTCAAACAGGAATTTGAGAGTTTTTCCTTCTTCCAGGATCTTAATTTTTCCATAGACACTCTCTTCATGCAATGCTCCACGTGGCACTGTAATTCCATCCTGGAGGACAATCTTCTTTCCTTTTATGTATTTTATCCTCTTCCCCGTTGAGGCTGCTTTTTTACCAGCTTTGAAGGACACCAGAATACCGGCTACTTTTTTTTGAACGTATTCCTTCGAAAAATGGGGTTGTTCATCGAGCCATTTTTCCAACAGGGAAAATTTCTCCTTATGTCCTTCATTTTGATGTTTGAGTTCCTGCCAAATTGCATCCCGTTCGGTGTTTAGGTTGTTTAGCCTCTGAATGAAACTCTGTCTGGTACATGCAACGGTTAGCGCATCAATCGCATGATGCCGGTGATCAAGGCGTTTACTCCAGCCAATTATTCTTTCTTCGACGTGTTTTTGGTTTTTGTGAACAAATTCCACCAATTCTGTTTGCCCATATAATCTATATTTATCCACTTGAAGGTCGTTAAGAATCTTGTCCCATCCCCAGGTATGTCTTACAAAATCAGTTACGCTTCCACTGGATGCCCAAACATTTCTAGCTATTTGTGATAATATGGATTTGGCCTTTCTGGCGATGTATTGAGTCTCGCGAAGTTGTCTGTAAATGAAATCTGTGGGGATTTTCTCTTTTGGTGTAAGGAGCCTCTCTTTTTTAGTTTTACTTATGTCACCATTCTTATAAAATTCTTCAATACGGAACAGATAACCTTCAAATTCATGCTCCCCTTTCGATTTCATGTAATCAAATGCTGTTTGATTTTTTTTATCTGAATTACATTTTCTGCAAGCACAGACTTTATTGCTGAAACTGTCATCGAAAAAAAGTGATTTTGGGATGATATGTTCAACCTCTACATCAAACCCTTTTAAAAACTCACTTACATTTACCGTTTGACCACAGTAAAAACATTTTTGTTTAGCCTCTTCCCACATCCTAAATTTCTGAATTCGCGTACGGGAAGCAGTCAACCCATATTCCTGAAAAATTCTTTTTGCATATGTGTCATTAATTTTTTCGCGAAGTCGCATATTTTTGTCGGTTGCATTTCTTTCATCCTTGCTCTGCTTAAGTTTGCGAGCCAATTCAACCCGTATCTCATCAATTGTTCCGTATTGGTCGATCACTGCATTAACGAGATTAACCATTTGGTTTAATATCTTTTCAACTACTGGTTGTTTAAGATCATTTTTCTTTATTTGTGGAAGTTTTAATAGTAGTTCGCGGGCTTCGTTTTCTGCAACAGTCAGACTTTCGGAATGCCTGAAGCCAGCCGCCAGGCATGCTTCGCTATACATCAATCCATCCTGCAAATAGGGCAATATTCTGCGGATAGCCTTTGCAGACTTATTCCCAAAACCTGATTTTACGAAATCAATTTTGCATAAGTCATTTACAACCTGAGTATCTGTAATCCCGAAATTTAGTTGAAGTACATTTGCTAATTCCCTTTGATCGTGAATCGAATAAATGGAATGCCATAATCGATATAGAGGTTCCTTTTCAAAATCAGGGCTTATTTGCTGAATTATCTCCCCTGTTTCGGTATCTACTAATTTAGTATCAACAGTTTTTAGATTGAATACAAGATTTTTCTGATATTCTATATTATTCCCTAGAACTTTCGATATTTGATTTTTTGTGGTATTTCCTTGCAGCCCTTTTCCAATAGCTTTGCCTCCCCACCAACCTTCAGACTTATTGATTCCAAGAATTTTATAGAGATCATTGGTCGTTAATTTGTCGTTGTTATCCAAGTGGTTGAAAAGTGCTTTTTTATGTTCAAGTGTAAAATCAAATTCTAGTCCTTTCCTATTCTTTAGTTTCAGGTTATTCAAACTCTCCCAATTCTTACATACCTGAAAGAGAGGGGAGGAACGTGGAGCGACCTTGGGTCCATCATAAACAGTTTTCCCTTCTTTATTCTTATAGGCTTTCATTTCAAATTCGCACAAAGAAACCAGATGTTTGCAGGATTTTAGGCTTCGTTGATAGTAGATAATTTCATCTCTTACGATGGCTTTGTTCTCTTCTGTTAATATTTCTGGATAATATCTGGCCTGAGTATTCCAAATTATTTCAAATTCATCAAGATAGGCAGCCCTGGGGAATACTTGTTCTTTGGTTCTGTAATGAACATCTCTTTTTAGTTGACTGTGAAAATATTGCCCAATTGTCTGTTTTAGTTCTTTAATGATTTTGTACCTATTGTTAACGTCTGCGACGTAATCTTTCTGCTTTTTGTCTTCGGCATCATCAGATTTAGCCGATTTGTATCCTCTTTTTTGATTAAGATGGTATAATACACGCCCCAGTTCGATTAATGAAATTTTTTCATCCTTATTAGCTGCCTTTGCGCGAAGCCCCCATAAGCCAAGTACATCTAGTTTAATTAATTCCTCTGTTGGTGTCATATTGAATTTGCGAAGAAAATCAGTTAAATTTTTTCTGCGCAATTGATATCGATCATAGCCTTTCCTTTGGGTTCTGGTAATGGTACGATTCTGATTCTTTGAAATTGCATTACCAGTTGAAAATTCATTTGCGTCATTTGTACTTAATGGCACGATCCTGCTCCCGATTCCCAAAATTTCGGTAGGTATATCATTCTCAGTGTTGATCAGTGCCCACCCGATTGATGCTACACCCAGATCAAGTCCTAAAATTTTTTTCATATAATTTTGTATTTCAGTATTTCTTACTACTTTAGTGGTACAATTTGAAGCAAATCACAATAAGGATTATTCCGTTGTGAAAACATCTAAAGCGGCGCAAGTCGCTTTTTTGTTTTTAGAAAGGCCTCCAGTATTTTTGGTTTAGAGAAAGGTCGGCTAGACTCATCCTGTTTGTTTGGTGTTGATGCTGAATTATATGCTGCAAACCACATAAAATTAAACAAATTGTTTGAAAAGTCTATTCTGGTTATCAAAATATTATTTCAGATAGAAAAATAGACATCTCTCAGGATGTGCGGGTCAGTTCCGTTTTTTAAAGCTACTGAATATAAAGCGATAGCAATAAATGCAGACAGCATAAGTCGTGTTTGTTAACATTATGATGCGGTGCCAAACGAGCAGTTTGAAAGTGCAAGTACTGCTAATTTAACGTTAAAATAGCACGAATTGTCCCCGTTTTCTACCCGAAAGAATTAACTTTGCACTCTGATTTTTGTAAATAGTTAGTGTGCTATGAATGAGAAAGATATAAAGCTGCTCTCAGAATTCCCTCCCGTAACTACCGCTACCTGGGAGGAGCAAATCAACATCGACCTGAAGGGAAAGGAATACGAAAAGAGCCTGGTTTGGAAGACAAACGAGGGTTTTAGCGTGCGTCCCTATTACCGCGCCGAAAGCATCGAAGGACTTGATTTTCCGGAAAGTAGTCCGGGTGAGTTCCCTTTTGTGCGCGGGAAAAGCAGGTCGGGCAATCCCTGGTTGGTCAGACAGGATATCGTCGTTGGAGATTTGGCAGAGGCCAACCTGAAGGCTTTGGATGTCTTGAACAAAGGAGTCACTTCTCTGGGATTCGTATTCAAGAGTTGTCAGCAGGTTACGGTGGCTGACCTCAAAATATTGTTGAAGGATATTCAACTGGAAGCCGTAGAGATCAACTTCGTCAACTCCTGCAAAAGCAAGGAATTTCTTGAGACGCTGCTCGCCCTTCTGATCGAATGGAAAGCCGATCCGGCTTCCCTGCATCTTTCCATTAACTTCGATCCCATTGGCAAATTTGTCCTTCGTGGCAAGTTTTGCAAGGGGGAGGCAGAGGTGTTCGAAAAAGTAAAAACAATGGTGGAGTGGGGAGACAAATTTCCGCATCTGCATCTGATCGCCGTCAACGGTACCTCCTTCAACAATGCCGGTGCCTCCATTGTGCAGGAGCTCGGATTTTCGCTGGCTATCGGCGCCGAATATATGACCCGACTCACCGATCTGGGTGTCGATGCTGTATTGGCCGCCAAAAAGATCCGGTTTAACTTTGGAGTGGGAGGCAACTACTTCATGGAACTGGCCAAACTCAGGGCGGCTCGTCTGCTGTGGGCCAACATCGTGAAGGCCTATCACCCGGAATGTACCTGCGAGGAGTCGTCGGCCGAGGGTGAATTTTGTCCTTGTGCAGCGAAGATGTATGCCCATTGTGAAACATCGGTTTGGAACAAGACCATTTACGACCCCTACGTCAACCTGCTCCGTACCCAAACCGAAGCGATGTCTGCCATCCTTGGGGGTGCCGACTCATTGACCGTCCTACCCTTCGATTCCATCTATGAACAACCTACCGCTTTCGCGGAACGCCTGGCCAGAAACCAGCAGGCCCTGCTGAAAGAGGAAGTTCACCTGGATAAAATTGCGGATCCTGCTGCCGGATCCTACTACATCGAGACGTTGACCGCGTCGATTGCTGAACAAGCCTGGAAACTGTTTCTGGAAGTACAGGAAAAGGGCGGATTTTTGTCCGCCTTTCGTGCAGGATTTGTACAGGCACAGGTGAAGGAGATGGCAGAAAAAAGGAGCAAGGCCATCGCCTCACGGCGTGAAAATATTTTGGGAGTGAACCAGTTTCCCAACATCAACGAACAACTGGAACCGGGATTGGATCCTGCTATTTTTGAGGTAACAGACCAGACCGCAGAGGGAGCCGAAGTGGAGACGCTGAAACTTTTCAGGGGAGCCCGGCAGCTGGAGGCCATTCGTTATGCTACCGACCTGTTCGCCGCAAAAAATGGACGGCCAACTGTTTGCATGCTGCCTGTCGGCAACCTGGCGATGCGGAAAGCCCGTGCCCAGTTTGCGTGCAATTTCTTTGCTGCTGCCGGATACAAAGTGATCGACCACAACGGATTTGAATCGGTGGGAGAGGGAGTTCAAAATGTAATGGAGGCAAAGGCCGACATCGTTGTCTTGTGCAGTTCGGATGAGGAATATGCAACCCTTGCTCCCGAACTTTTCGGAAGAATTCACGGCCGCACCATTTTGGTGATAGCCGGAGCACCTGCCTGCACCGAAGAGTTGAAACAGCTCGGTATTCAGAATTTCATCAGTGTGAAAACCAATTTGCTGGAAGCGTTGACTGCCTACAACAAAATGCTGGGGATAAATTGCTAATATGCTAATATGCTAATTTGCTAATGTGCCAATGCAGGAAGGATGTATCAACTCTTCCAAAATCGAAAATCGTAAATAATCATTATGGTTCCAAATTTTAAGAATATAGAGATGAGGGGTTGTGTGGATTCAGCCGAAAAGTGCGGAGTCTGCGAACAGCCTGCAGCCAAAACCACCTGGATGACCCCGGAATTGATTCCGGTCAAGGGAGTCTATACCAAGGCTGACCTGGAAGGGATGGAGCATCTTGGGTATGCCGCAGGCAAGGCCCCCTTCCTAAGGGGTCCCTACTCCTCGATGTATGTGATGCAACCCTGGACGATCCGTCAATATGCCGGTTTCTCTACGGCAGAGGAGTCCAATGCTTTTTACAGGAGGAATCTGGCAGCCGGTCAAAAGGGCTTGTCGGTTGCCTTCGACCTGGCTACCCACCGCGGATACGATTCCGACCATCCCAGGGTAACCGGCGATGTGGGGAAGGCGGGGGTGGCCATCGACTCCATCCTGGACATGAAGATTCTCTTCGACCAGATTCCTCTCAGCAAGATGTCTGTCTCGATGACCATGAACGGTGCCGTTTTGCCCATTATGGCCTTTTACATCGTGACTGCGCTCGAACAGGGAGCCAAATTGGAGGAGCTTTCCGGTACGATTCAGAATGATATCCTCAAGGAATTTATGGTAAGGAATACCTACATCTATCCTCCGGAATTCTCGATGAAGATCATTGCAGACATTTTCGAATTTACTTCTCAGAAGATGCCAAAATTCAATTCCATTTCTATCTCCGGATATCACATGCAGGAAGCAGGTGCTACCGCGGATATTGAGATGGCCTACACGCTGGCCGACGGGTTGGATTACATCCGTACCGGCATCAATGCTGGACTCGACATCGATGCCTTTGCCCCCCGGCTCTCCTTTTTCTGGGCAGTTGGGATGAACCATTTTATGGAGATTGCCAAAATGCGCGCCGCACGGATGATCTGGGCAAAGATGGTCAAACAATTTAATCCCAAGAGCGCCAAATCGATGGCTCTGAGAACCCATTCCCAAACTTCCGGCTGGTCGCTGACGGAACAGGATCCTTACAACAACGTTGGCCGAACCTGTATCGAGGCACTCGCTGCTGCCCTGGGGCATACCCAATCCCTGCATACCAATGCCCTGGATGAGGCCATTGCCCTGCCAACCGATTTCTCGGCCAGAATAGCCAGAAATACCCAGATTTACCTTCAGCAGGAGACGGAGATCTGCCGTTCGCTGGATCCCTGGGCTGGTTCCTATTATGTCGAAACATTGACCAACGAGATATTGAAAAAAGCCTGGGCACTGATTGAAGAGGTAGAAGAGCTGGGCGGAATGTCCAAGGCGATCGAAACCGGTGTGCCCAAAATGCGCATAGAGGAGGCAGCGGCCCGAACACAGGGACGTATTGACTCGGCTTCACAGGCCATCATCGGCGTAAACAAATACAGATTGGAAAAGGAAGATCCGATCGACATCCTGGAGATCGACAACAGTGCGGTTCGTCACTCCCAGATCGACAGGCTGAATCAGCTTCGTGCAAACAGGGATGAGGCAGAAGTACTTGCTTCACTGGAAGCCCTCACGGAGTCGGTGAAGTCGGGCAAGGGAAACCTGCTGGAGCTGGCCATCGATGCCGCTCAAAAACGTGCCACCCTGGGAGAGATCTCCTTCGCCTGTGAGAAAATTGTAGGAAGATACAAAGCAACCATCAGAACCATATCAGGCGTGTATTCATCAGAAGCTAAAAATGACGGTGACTTCACCAGTGCGAAGGAGCTTGTCCGGCAATTTGCCGAAAAAGAGGGGCGCCAACCCCGGATCATGATTGCCAAAATGGGGCAGGACGGTCACGATCGCGGCGCCAAGGTTGTTGCCACCGGATATGCCGACCTCGGATTCGATGTCGACATGGGACCGTTGTTCCAAACCCCCGAAGAGGCGGCCAAACAGGCGGTCGAAAACGATGTGCACATCATGGGGATCTCCTCCCTGGCAGCGGGTCACAAGACGCTGATTCCTGCCGTTATCGAAGAGATGAAGAAGCTGGGACGCGAAGACATCATGGTTATTGCGGGGGGAGTCATTCCATCGCAGGATTATCAGTTTCTCTACGATGCGGGCGTTGTTGCGATCTTTGGCCCCGGGACCTCCGTGGCTGCCGCCGGTAAAAAGATCATGGAGATATTGATCGCAGCGCAGGAATAGCAGGTGGTGGTATCATCACCCTGCGGATCAATTTTGTTTCCGAACGTCTGCCAACAGGAAACCATCCGGTTGGACACCTGGCAAATTGCCGATAAATTCGTTTTTATCGGCAATTTGTTGCAAATAATCCAATAAATTGGTGCAGGGATAAATTTCATGGGAGATAAAAATTATAGATTCTCATTTCATCTTCTTTTCCTACTTTAGTGAGCCGAACACGTATAGCAAATGAATAATTAAACCATGAAAAATTTATTGCTGCTCCTCCTTATTTTTTTTAAACTGATTGGTTTTGCAAACGGGGAAGGAACCACCCTGCGCATCTGGTATGCACAGCCTGCAGATGCAAAGGCTCCCGACAATAAGGATGGCTGGAAAAATGACAGCGAATGGCTGAAGGCATTGCCTGTCGGAAATGGTTTCCTCGGGGCGATGGTATTTGGGGATGTGAACAGGGAACGTATTCAGCTCAATGAGAAGAGTCTCTGGTCGGGGGGGCCTGAAAACGGTAACAATCCAAAATCCTTTGACTCCCTGGGAAAAATCAGGCAGTTGCTTTTTGAAGGAAAATACAAAGAGGCAACCGAGCTGACCAATCAAACCCAGGTCTGCAGCGGCGTCGGATCGGGCAAGGGAAATGGCGCGAAGGATCCCTATGGCAGCTTTCAGACGCTAGGCGACTGGTGGCTGGATTTCGGGACCTCTGCCGGATTCACCAACTATCACCGCGAATTGGATTTAAATTCGGGTGTGTTACGGATAACCTACCAACAGAACGGCATCCGGTTCACCCGTGAGATTTTTGCAAGTTTCCCCGATAGGGCGTTGGTGATGCACCTCACCTGCGATAAAAGGAAAGGATTGAATTTTAGTACCAGTTTGACCCGCCCTGAACGTTTTAAAACCAAATATACCACCGAAAGCCTTTTGATGTCTGGTGCTCTAGACAATGGCAGGGGGGGAGACGGAATGTCCTATGCCGTACGTTTAAAAGCATTGACGAAAGGCGGTAACGTAAGCTATACCAAGGACAAGATCCTGGTGAAGAATGCAGAAGAGGTGACTTTGATACTCACGGCAGCTACCAACTACCAACGTTCCTTTCCGGATTACGTTGGCAAGGATCCCAAAGAGGTCTCTATGAGTCAGCTCTCAAAAGCCTCCGCCAAAACCTATCTTTCGCTGTTGAAAAGTCACAAGGACGACTATTCTTCCCTTGCCGGGAAAGTCAAGCTTCAACTCTCCTTCAACGAGCCGGACACCATTCCAACCGATCGCAGGTTGAGGAATCAAAAATTGCATCCCGATGACAGTCACCTGCAGGAACTCTATTTTCAGTTTGGTAGATACCTGCTAATCTCCTCCTCCCGCGAGGGGTCCCTTCCTGCTAATTTGCAGGGAGTCTGGAGTAACAAGATACAAACTCCCTGGAATGGCGATTACCACACCGATATCAATGTCCAGATGAACTACTGGCCGGCCGATGTGACCAACTTGCCGGAATGTTATCCTCCCTTGACAGACCTGATTGAATCGCTGGTTGCACCAGGCAAAAAGACAGCGGCAGAACAGTATCATGCGGAAGGATGGTGCGTTCATCCGATTACGAATGTGTGGGGTTTTACTGCTCCGGGGGAGCATCCGAGCTGGGGCATGCACGTGTGTGCCGGAGCATGGATGTGCGAACATCTATGGGATCATTATACCTTCACGCTCGATCAAATATACCTCGAAAGGGTCTACCCAATCCTGGTTGAATCGGCACGATTCTACCTCGACTGGCTGGTAAAGGATCCCGTAACCGGGAAGTTGGTCTCCGGGCCGGCTGCTTCGCCCGAAAATGCCTTCAAGGCCCCGGATGGTTCTATCGGTACCATCAGCATGGGACCATCCCACGACCAGGAAATTATTCACGAGCTTTTCAGCAATGTGCTGAAGGCAGCATCTGCCCTGCGCAAGGAAGAACCACTTGCCCAAAAGATCAGGAAGGCATTGGATAATCTGGCGATGCCAGGCATTGCAAACGATGGTCGGTTGATGGAGTGGGGACAGGAGTTTCCCGAAACAGAACCGACCCACCGGCACGTATCCCACCTCTATCTTCTTTATCCGGGTACCGGGCTGAATGTTCAGCAGGATTCAATCCTTGCTCAGGCAGTGAAGAAGAGCCTGATCGGGAGAGGCGATGTGGGAACGGGCTGGTCGCTTGCCTGGAAAATTAATTTTTGGGCACGGCTCAGGGATGGAGATCATGCCTACATCATGCTGAAAAATCTGCTTCGACCCGCAGGAAATATGGGAATGGGTTTCGGCGATGGTGGTGGAACTTTTTACAACCTCTTCTGTGCCCATCCGCCGTTTCAGATTGACGGAAATTTTGGAGGTACCGCCGGAATGGCTGAGATGCTGTTGCAGAGTCACAATGGCTGCATCGACCTGCTGCCAGCTCTGCCCAAAGTTTGGTCAAAAGGCAATGTAAGTGGCCTGGTTGCAAGAGGAGGATTTGAAGTATCCATCAATTGGGACCATCAGCAGCTCGTTTCAGCGGCAATAAAATCGTTGAGCGGAGGAGAATGCCGGATCAAGTCGGCTGTCCCGTTTCGGCTGGAAGGTAGTACTGCCTCCGCTGTAAAATCGAAGGAAGGATTCATCCTTTCCTTCAAGACAGAAAAAGGGAGTAGCTATCGGATTACAGGTGTGAATTGAGAAAATGCAGGAGTTAGGGTGCTCCTGGCCTGAATCCTTTTTTATTTCATAGTCCAGTTAAAGCACATTTTGTAGCTCTGGTACTGGTATCAATGATTTCTTTCAACCTCGTCATCTATGAAACTACTATTTCTGATTTTAATGTTCGCTCCGGTTGTGGCATTGTGCCAAACCCATGGGAACCTTCCGGCTTTTGAAAAATCGAAGTTAACTGAATACCGTGATTGGCTGGTTGATTCGCTGGATACCAGGGCCCACCTTTATGAAACGGCAGACGGTAAGCTTGTTTTTTGCAACGGATTGGTGAGCAGAACTTTTACCACCAAACCGAATGGGGCAACTGTTTCACTCGATTTACTCCCAAAGGATGAATCCTTTTTGCGTTCCGTACGGCCGGAGGCCGAGCTTACCATCCATGGCCTGACGATCCCGGTAGGCGGACTAACTGGTCAGCCGATTCACAACTACCTGTTGCCGGAATGGATAGACAAAATGAAGGCCGATCCTGCTTCTTTTCAATTGAGGGATTACCGGATGGAGGAGATAAGTGCGCGTTTTCCCTGGAGGAAAAGGGCAGCATGGATGCCAAAGGATCTTCCGTGGCCTGCACCTGGCAAAGAGTTGACCTTCACCTACGGGTTGGGGGAGACTGCCATACAACTACTGCTTCAAAAACAGGGAAAATCTAAGGATTTACCGACTTCGGATCAGTTGAAAAATTTGATTGTCTCCGTACATTACGAATTGTACGACAACCTGCCGCTCTTTTGCAAATGGGTGTCGGTCGAAAACAATTCAGACAAGACCATCCGGCTTGACCGGTTCAAGAGTGAGATCCTTGCTGCTACCGAACCTGAGAGTGAGGTAGATGGCAAGAAAAGCTGGACACTTCCCAATCTGACAATCCTGACGGATTATAGTTTTGGCGGAATGAGTGAGGAGCAGATACTGGAAACAAGCGCGACGTGGAAAGCCGATCCGCTCTACATGACCCAGGTGAATTATGAACGGACAATGCCCTGTCTGCTTGAAGTCGCTCCCCAAAAGGGACCAGCACAGGAGGTAGAACCGGGATCCGTTTTTACGACATACAGAACCTGGGAGTTGATTCACGATAGCCGTGACCAGGAGCGAAAAGGATTGGAAGAGCGGCACACCCTGCGTGCTCTTGCACCGTGGGTAACAGAGAATCCGATTTTGATGCATGTCCGTAAAGCCGACAATGAGGCCGTTAAAAAAGCAGTCGACCAATGTGCGGAAGTGGGGTTTCAGATGGTGATCATGACTTTTGGAAGCGGATTCAATCTGGAAGACGAGTCAGAGGTGAATCTTAACCGGATGAAAATGCTGGCCGATTATGCCCATGGCAAGGGGATTGCCCTGGGCGGATACTCGCTGTTGGCGAGCAGGACCATCAGTAAGGGGGATGATGTGGTGATGCCGGAAGGGCAAAAACCCCGTTTTGGGAATTCGCCCTGTCTCGACAGTGAATGGGGGATTGCCTATTTTGAGAAATTATATGATTTTTACACGAAGACTGGTTTGGATATTTTGGAGCATGACGGCAACTATCCGGGCGATTTCTGTCTTTCTTCCCATCACCCCGGGCACAGGGGGGAGGATGATTCTCAATGGACGCAACACAAGCGAATTTCTGATTTTTACAACTGGTGCCGAGGCAAAGGCATTTATTTGAATGTACCAGACAATTATTATCTGAATGGCAGCAACAAAAGTGCCATGGGTTACCGGGAGACCAACTGGTCGTTGCCACGTGAACAACAGGAGATCATTGAACGCCAGAATATTTACGATGGTACCTGGCGAAAATCACCCTCCATGGGCTGGATGTTCGTTCCCCTGGTGGAATACCAGGGTGGGGGCGAGGCGGCCACCATCGAACCACTCAGGGAGCACCTGGCGCATTATGGTCAGCGGTTGGCCAATCTTTTTGGTGCAGGGGTGCAAGCCTGTTACCGCGGACCCCAACTCTACGATGCCCCGGAGACCAAAGCACTTGTTTCGCGCTGGGTAAATTTTTACAGGCAACACCGTCGGATTCTCAATGGGGATATCATTCACATTCGCCGGCCCGATGGAGCGGACTACGATGCCATTTTGCACGTCGATCCTTCCGGAAGCGAGAAAGGGCTTTTGATGATTTACAATCCGCTGAATGTGCCGGTTCAGCGGAAGATTCGGGTAAATGTCTATTATACCGGATTGAAAAGCCAGGTATTGGCGACAAATTCGAGGGGAGAAACCAAGGTTCTTCCCGTGGATGCCGCTAACCGGATATGGATCGAATGCACGCTTCCTGCCAGGGGAGAGGAGTGGTTTGTGCTCAAATAGTTGCTTCGAAACTGCTGGGATTTTAATTTTTGTCCCACGGGTTAAGGTCCCTTTGAGGGTAAACATTTTTTTGGAGAGGCTATTGTCTTTTTGAAAAAAAAATCTTTTCTTTGCATCGCGAAAATCGAAGCTGTTTGTGGCTGATTAAACGCTTTGTTTTTTGATTTTTTATACTCCTTTCAGCAGAAAAAGAGTTCGAGATGGTCTGTTCATCTAAGGGTTAGGATTCAAGATTTTCATTCTTGCCATAGGGGTTCGAATCCCCTACAGACTACCAGCACAATTTAATATGGAATTTTCAGGCAAAATTGTGTCGTAACAAAAAAAATATTAATTTTACGACCCCAAACAGGGAGGTTCGAGATGGTCTGTTCATCTAAGGGTTAGGATTCAAGATTTTCATTCTTGCCATAGGGGTTCGAATCCCCTACAGACTACATTAAAATAATTTGACAAGAAATTTTTAAACAATGGCAAACCATAAGTCGTCGATCAAAAGAGCAAAACAGAGTGAAGTTCACCGTCTTCACAACAAGTATTATTCAAAAACCACCCGTAATGCAGTTCGCGAACTGCGTTCAACAACGGAGAAGGAAAAGGCGGCTGAGCTGCTTCCCAAGGTAGTAGGTATGTTGGATAAATTGGCAAAAACCAATGTGATCCACAAGAACAAGGCCTCCAACCTTAAATCCAGCCTGACCTTGCACGTCAACGCATTATAATTTTGTTCAAGCAATATATTTTTTAAAGGGTGCCCAAATTGGGTGCCCTTTTTTGTGCCCAAAATTCTCTTTTTACGAAAATTTGCCGTAACTTGAGGAAGCATTGAAACCCGGCAATCTTGTCGGCTTGCTTCTCCAGCTATGGGAATTTATGGCAAACCTGGTATCAAGTCGTGGGCAGTGGAAGAGCGGCCCAGGGAAAAACTGCTAATCCGGGGTATTTCCGCACTCACCGACGGAGAGTTGATTGCCATCCTGATCTCCAGTGGAAACAGCAATGAAACGGCGGTGGAGTTGTCCCGGCGAATTTTGGAGACGGTCCACTTCAACCTCCACGAGTTGGGTAAACTTAATTCAGACGAACTGCAAAGGTTCAGGGGTATTGGCGAGGCAAAGGCGGTCACCCTGATCGCTGCCATGGAGCTGGGTAGAAGGAGAAACCAATCAGAAGCCCTGGAAAATGGTCAGGTTAAGGGAAGCAAGGATGCCGCCAATTTTCTGCGTCCCGAAATTGGCGACCTCGCCCACGAAGAGTTCTGGGTGCTTTTCCTCAACAGGCAGAACAAGGTTGTAGACAAGCAGAGACTGAGTCAGGGAGGAATGACGGGGACCGTGATCGATGTGAGAATGGTATTGAAGCTTGCCCTGGAAAAGCACGCCACTTCCCTGATATTTGGACACAATCATCCCTCCGGCAACCTGGAACCCAGCGATGCCGACAAAAAAATTACCCACCAGTTGAAAGAGGCTGCCGCGTTGATGGAGATCCCTGTCATTGACCACCTGATCGTCACACAAGCTGGCTATTTTAGTTTTGCCGACGAAGGATTGTTGTAGCATCTCAAAAGATTTTTTTTATTTTTACCAAAAATCTCTGATGGTACACATACTCGGCGAAAGCAACTCCCTTTTCAATCAATTCCTTTCAGAAATACGTGACGAAGTAATTCAAAAAGATTCCCTTCGATTCCGGAAAAACCTGGAACGGATCGGCGAAATTTTCGCCTATGAAATCAGCAAGAAACTCACTTTCAGGGACAAGGATGTCACAACTTCGTTGGGTGTTGCCAAGATGAAGGTCCTCGATCAGCAACCGGTACTTGCTACCATTCTGAGGGCGGGATTGCCCTTGCACCAGGGATTGCTCAATTTTTTCGACCACGCCGAAAATTGTTTCATTTCGGCTTACCGAAAATACGATCCTAACGGGGATTTTCACATTGATTTTCAATACATCGCCTCTCCTTTGCTTGACAACAAGGTGGTGATTCTTTCCGATCCGATGCTGGCTACCGGCTCTTCCATGGAGGTGGGCTATCATGCCTTGCTGGAGAAGGGCGAACCGGATCACATCCATCTGGTCTCGCTTATTGCAAGCCGACAAGGAATTGACTACATCCTTTCAAAGTTACCAGCCGACAAGGTGACGCTTTGGGTTGGCGCCATCGATCAGGAGATGACACCCAAATCGTACATTGTACCAGGACTGGGGGATGCTGGTGATTTAGCCTTTGGGGCAAAAATTGACTCAAAAGAGGTGGTTCCCCATACCCATTTCTGAATCAAGACCGATTCTCAATAGAGAAGTTTTACCGCGGATTCGTCGGTACAAGCCTCCAACATTTCAAGAATGGTCAATTGCGTGAAGGGATCCCGGAATCCAGGAGCAATTTCGGCCAGCGGTACCAAAACAAATTTCCGGACAGCGATCAGGGGATGTGGAAGTGTCAAATGTGCTGTATTCAGGACGAGCGAATCGTAATACAGCAGGTCAATGTCGATGGTCCGGGCCTCATAGTCAGCCGTATTCCTGATACGTCCCAAACGGATTTCGATCTGCTGGGTACGCGCAAGAATTTCAGTTGGAGACAAGATTGTATTGATTATAATAATCTGATTTATAAATGGTTCTGATTTAAAGCCCCAGGATTCACTTTCGTAGCAAGCAGAACTGGCCAATTTGGGTCCAATCTCACTGGTTACCAAATCGATCGCTCTGGAAATTATTTCTGCGCGATTCCCCTGATTTCCGCCTAAAATGAGATAAACTAACGACATAGTGCGTATCTTTGTAATGATCGCAGTTCTATTGATACTACTGTAGTAAATGAAAAGCGAAGAATGTATATGGATCAAGATTGACCTGATACTCTGTTTTGTAACCAGTTTAAATTCTTGATATTTGCAGCAACCGGTTTTTGTCAAAAGCAGGATCGATAAAATTATAATTAAAATTTAATCCGGATGAAATTTTTTTGGAAAGCTTTTTTTGCCTCACTGGCTGCCATTGTGGTAGCAACACTTTTGTTCGTTTTTGTCATTGCCGGTTTGGTCTCCTCCCTGGCGGCTATAGGGGAGCAATCGATTACCGTCAAGGAAAATTCGTTGCTGATTCTGAAGCTGGATAACCGTATTGTTGAAAGGAAGTCTAACAACCCTTTCGAGGACATTGAACTTCCAGGTATGGAAAAATCGAGCACGACCGGATTGAATCAGATCTTTCACGCCATCAAACAGGCCAAAACCGATGGTAAGATCAAAGGAATCTACCTGGAGCTTTCGGAGATCGGTGCCGGTTATGCCACCACTGAGGAGATTCGCAATGCGCTGATCGACTTCAAGACCAGCGGTAAATTTATCTATGCCTATTCGGATGCCATTACCCAAAAAGCTTATTACCTCGCCTCCGTGGCAGATAGCCTGATCCTGAATCCGGTTGGGATGTTTGATTTCCGTGGTTTGAATGCCGAACACACCTTTTTCAAAAAAGCGCTGGATAAATTTGGGATCGAAATGCAGGTCGTCCGTGGAAAGGACAACAAATTCAAATCGGCGGTCGAACCTTACCTGTACGACAAAATGAGCCCTGCCAACAGGGAACAGACTACCCTCTACCTCGCAACCATTTGGAATCATCTTTTGAAGAGCATTTCCGAATCCCGGAAGATATCGGTTGATCAGCTGAATGAATATGCCAATTCCGTCATGACCTTCCGCACTGCGGAAACGGCAAAAGAGAGTCATTTCTTTGACCGGCTGAAATACCGCGACCAGGTGTTGTCTGACCTTAGGGTGCTGGCTGGATTGAAAGCAAATGCCGAAATCCCTATTCTGACTGTGGCAGAGTACGACAAGATCCCTGCGGAGACGAAGGGACTTGCCAAGGATAAAATCGCGATCGTTTATGCCGAAGGCGAAATAGATACCTCATCCGGAAACAGTGCGCACGACATCAACTCAAAAGATGTTTCACAGGGGATTCGCGAGGCTCGCATTGACACTACCGTGAAGGCCATTGTTTTAAGAGTGAACTCTCCGGGAGGCTCAGCCTTTGGATCGGAAGTGATCTGGAGAGAGGTCAAGCTGGCCCAAGAGGTGAAACCCGTCATCGTTTCGATGGGTGACTATGCGGCTTCAGGCGGATATTACATCTCTTCACCGGCGGCTGTGATCATCGCAGATCAAACGACCATTACAGGTTCCATAGGTGTGTTTGGAACCATCCCGAATTTCGGGGACCTGCTCACCAACAAAATTGGCATCACCTTCGACAATGTCATGACGAACGAACATTCGGATATGCCATCCGTTACACGAAAAATGACCCCTTTCGAATCCAAACTGATGCAAGGCTACGTGGAAAGCACCTATAACGTCTTCCTCTCCCACGTCGCAGAAGGACGCAAAATGACCACGGTTGCCGTTGATTCTATTGGTCAGGGGCGCGTATGGAGCGGAGTAAATGCCAAGAATAATCACCTGATTGATGGATTCGGCGGTTTGAAAGATGCGCTGAAGATTGCTGCTGAAAAGGCCGGAATCACTGAGTACCGGATCCGTGAACTTCCCAAACAGAAGGATCCGTTCGCTGAGTTGCTGAAAAATTTCTCCGTCAGGATGCAAACCAAAATGATGGAGTCAGTTATGGGATCCTCTTACGACTACTGGAAAAATTTCTCCAGGGAGGCAAATGCAAAGGGAATCTATGCCCGGATGCCATTTAATCTGGAAATTAATTAATTACCTTGAAGAAACTAGTACTCTATTTGTTCTCCCTGGTATACGGAATGATCGTAAATTTCCGTAATACCCTGTTTAATCTGAACATACTTCGTGGAAAGGAGTTTGAGGTTCCAGTCATATCGGTGGGCAACATCACGGTAGGTGGTACGGGAAAAACTCCCCACACGGAACACCTCATCCGGCTGCTGAGCGAGAAGTTCGACATCGCTGTCTTGAGCCGCGGATACAAGCGGAAGAGTCGTGGATTTATGGTAGTTGAGACCAATTCCACCAGCCGCCAAACAGGAGATGAACCCTTGCAGATCAAGAAGAAATTTCCCTCTGTGATGGTGGCTGTCGACGAAAAGAGGGTCCGTGGCATTGAAAAAATATTGGCCATCAGCGAAAAGAGACCGGATGTCATTATTTTGGACGATGCCTTTCAACACCGCTATGTGACCCCATCCATCAACATCCTGCTGATCGATTTTTCCCGCATGATTACGGAGGATGATCTGCTTCCCTTGGGCAGGTTGCGTGAGCCTGCGTCCAATAGGGATAGGGCCAACATCATCATTGTCACCAAATGCCCCAGAGAGATCAAACCCATCGATGAACGGATCATTACGAAGGATCTCCACATCTGGCCTTACCAGGATTTGTTCTTCTCTCGAATCAAATATGGGGAGTTGCTTCCGGTTTATGCCGACAAAATTGTGGAAACCAATTTTACTCCGAACGGTGATACGGGTATTCTTCTGCTTACGGGAGTCGCCAATGTACAACCGCTCAAGGAAAAATTACTGAAAACAACCAAATCGGTTGTCTCTGCAGAATTTCCGGATCATCATCCTTTTAGCCTGAAAGATTTGGAGAAGGTGGCTGCCCAGTTTGAAGCCATGGCAGCCATCAATAAAATAATTGTTACGACAGAGAAGGATACCTTCCGTATCCGCGAAGTAGACAATTTGCCGGAGATAATTGCCACTAATCTCTACTACATCCCAATAGAGATAAGGTTTATCAACCAGACAGATAATGATTTTGATAAAAAAATAATGAAATATGTTGGAGAAAATAAAAGCAACTTCGAGCTACATACTCGAAAGAACAAACTTTAAGACCGAAACTGCGATCATCCTGGGAACAGGTCTGGGTGGCCTGGTGAAAGAAATAGATATTGAACATGCCATTCCCTATGCGGAGATTCCAAATTTCCCCGTTTCTACGGTCGAAGGTCACAAGGGACAACTGATCTTTGGTACCCTTGGCGGGAAAAAAGTGATTGCCATGCAAGGCCGCTTCCACCATTACGAAGGCTACAGTCTGAAGGAGGTCACCTTCCCGGTTAGGGTTTTGAAGGCATTGGGGATTAAAAATCTTTTTGTTTCCAATGCAAGTGGTGGATTGAATCCAAAATTTAAGGTCGGAGATGTGATGATGATTACGGATCACATTAACATGTTTGGCGACAATCCGCTGATGGGTCCCAATGTCAAGGAGCTGGGACCGAGGTTTCCGGATATGAGCCAGCCTTACAACCTTCACCTGCGCAACCTGGCGCTCAAAATAGCCCTTCTGAACAAGATTGACCTGAAAGAGGGAGTCTATGTAGGAGTTGCGGGTCCAACCTTCGAGACGCCCTCAGAATACAAAATGTTCAGGATTTTGGGTGGCGATGCCATTGGCATGTCGACCGTTCCTGAAGTGATTGTGGCCAGGCACATGGATATGGCTGTTTTTGGCATTTCTATCATCACGGATAGTGGTGTTCCCGGTGAAATAGTCGAAATTTCACACGAAGAGGTGCAGGCAGTTGCCATGCAGGCCGAACCTAAAATGAGCCTGATAATACGCGAATTGGTTGCTAACTTGTAACTTAAGGTATATAAAAGCGAAAAGAGGCTGCCGGGGTGGCAACCTCTTACGAATCCAAATCAACTAACTACTACTAATAACTATTAACTCCACAAATGTAGTGAATATTTTATTACAAAATGTAAAAATATTATTAATTATTTGTGAATAATATTTAATTTTTAGTCAAAATAAATAGCATCAAATTTTTTGCACGTCTCGTTTATTGTCAAACGAGTTTTTTGTATCTGATTCTGTGTGGGGTTGCATCACCCAGTCTCTTTTTCTTATGCTCCTCATATTCAGAATAACTACCCTCAAAGAAATAGATTTGTGAGTCGCCCTCAAACGCGAGAATGTGTGTTGCGATGCGATCGAGAAACCAGCGGTCGTGCGAAATGACGACACAGCAACCGGCAAAACTGTCAAGCCCTTCTTCCAGGGCACGAAGCGTGTTCACATCGATGTCGTTCGTCGGTTCATCCAGGAGCAAAACGTTTGCACCAGACTTTAGCGTAAGGGCCAGATGAAGCCTGTTCCGTTCCCCTCCTGACAACACCCCGCATTTTTTTTCCTGGTCGGAACCACTGAAGTTGAATTTCGAAACAAAGGCCCTGGCATTAATCATTCTTCCTCCGACCATTACTTCATCAGTTCCCCCCGACAAGACCTGATAGACTGTCTTGTCGTTGTCAATTTCAGCATGAGACTGGTCGGCATAGCCGATCTTTACGGTTTCTCCTACCGTGAAAGTACCGGAATCGGAATGTTCCATACCCATGATCATCCGGAACAGGGTTGTTTTTCCAGCACCGTTCGGACCAATGACTCCCACGATTCCGTTGGGAGGCAGGGTGAAGTTGAGATTTTCAAAAAGCAGCCTATCCCCGAAACCCTTGGAGACATTTTCTGCAAGAATGACCTTGTCCCCCAATCGTGGACCATTTGGAATAAATAGTTCCAGCTTGTCCTCTTTCTGTCTGACATCTTCATTCAATAACTTTTCATAGGCTCCCAATCGTGCTTTGGATTTGGCCTGTCTGGCCTTGGGACTCATTCTTACCCATTCCAGCTCACGTTCGAGTGTTTTCCTGCGTTTGGACACCCCCTTCTCTTCCATTTCAAGGCGTTTCTGCTTCTGTTCCAGCCAACTTGAATAGTTTCCTTTCCAGGGAATGCCTTCGCCCCTGTCGAGCTCCAGGATCCAGCCAGCGACATTGTCGAGGAAGTACCTGTCGTGGGTGATGCAAATGACCGTACCCGGATATTGTTGAAGATGTTGTTCGAGCCAGTCGATGGATTCGGCATCAAGGTGGTTGGTAGGCTCATCGAGCAGCAAAATATCAGGTTGTTTCAGCAACAAACGGCATAAAGCCACCCTGCGGCGTTCTCCTCCCGAGAGTACGGTCACAGGGGTATCCCCATCGGGACATCGCAGGGCATCCATCGCCCGCTCCAGTTTGTTGTCCAGGTTCCAGGCGTCCGTGGCATCGATTTTCTCCTGGAGTTTGGCCTGACGATCCATCAACTTATCCATTTTGTCTGCATCCTCATACACCTCTGGCAACCCAAACTGTAGGTTGATGTTTTCAAACTCTGCCAGCAGATCGACAATTTCCTGCGCACCTTCCTGTACGATACCCATTACCGTTTTTGAAGGATCCAGCATGGGGTCCTGGGAAAGATGACCAACCGTATAACCGGGCGAAAAAGCCAGCTCTCCGTTGAAATCTGTTTCGAGGCCGGCAATTATTCTCAGCAAGGTGGATTTGCCGGATCCATTCAGACCGATGATGCCAATTTTAGCTCCCAGAAAGAAGGAGAGCGAAA
>Ga0118677_10005629_pt1 | contig 21783 bp, 24 predicted proteins | sample AliMusrvi5mmetaG_FD_86154 | JGI IMG/M metagenome (GOLD analysis project Ga0118677, IMG submission 86154)
CTACTGCCCGTGTGACGCTCCCGTCTACGATTACCTCAAGAGCGATGTTGAATTCGCACGCGCGCGTTACGATACCCAAACCGACAGCATCCGCAGCGTGTCCGACGATGGCTGTCTCGTCAGTTGGCCCAAAAACAACGTTCTGCAGCCGCGGTTCTGCGCGCTGAAAGAAGGAGCCCACATTCCGGCGGATTGCCGCTGGCCAACGATTTGCACCAAGGCGCACGAAGAGTTCCTCAAAAGCCACAACCAGCGGTCGGGACTGGAAAAGGCCAAGCGATGGCTGGCCTGGCTCATCAGCGAATACCGCAAGTACGGCCTCAACTCCTGACCGCATGAGAGCCGAACGTCCCAGCCCAAGAGGAAACCATTTCCCCCACGGCGAGATCACTTTGGCCCGGGATGGTCAGGCACGGCACGAGGCCGGGGTTGTCATGGCCCAACTCAACCTGGGTGCCGAGCAATGGGAGGCCACTCCTGAAGACGTGCGTCTGGCGTTACGAAAGCATTTCAACCAGCGACAGATCATGGGCGCTGGCCCGATCTCCCCCGTCAGAGCGAGACGGCTAGCCTGGCATATCTTGAAGTCCGCTGAGAAACACGCCTGTGCGGCTGGGGAACTGGACCACGCTCTGGGGGACATGGAAGACGCCCTTGCCGTCTGCCTGGAACAGTTGACCCATCAACAGGCCCAAACAGTGCTGGCACGGCAAGAAATCAAGGCCTTCCACCCTGCGCAATGAAGGATCATAGCCCAGAGAGGGAAGCACTTCCGGCCTCTGCGACTGGCGCCATGACCCCTGCGAAAATTCTGCGGTCCGAGTTTCTGAAGCCATGAACACGAAAACCAAAACGGTCGTGGTTGGAGAATACAGCGAGTGGGGCTACGAGGTTCAGGTCATTGGGCGCAGCCGGATGCTTCACTCCTACGCGGCCGGCAACCACAAACAGGACTCCCAGCAACGCGCTGCGCTGGGTTCCCCGGAGGCATGCGGCCTGCACCAGATTCGTCGGGATTGTATTCGCACAGCCAGAGACATCGCCCAGGAGCACCGGGCAAAATACGGAGGCGTAACACGCCAAACGCAGAAACAACCATGAAATCTGCGTGCGCGAATTGCCACTGGGCAGGTGAACCGTCAACGGCCTTTCCTGATATTCCCGACCTGTGCCAGCGAATAGAGCCCGGCGGAGAGGTGCCCTCAGGCGAGTGCCCCGAGTGCGGCGCCCTCTGCTACGCGGTTCCGAAAAAGAAGCGCTCACAGAAGCAGGCGCCCAAGAAACCCTGACCCGACCCGCTCATGGCAGACCGTTTCCCCATTCGCTACGAGATCGGCGGCAAGATTACCGCCGCCGTCCTGGACAGGCTGCTAAAGGAGCTGCTCGACATTCAAATGACGCGGGAGTACGGCGGCTGCGACGACGAGGCAAGTCTCCATAAGGAAGTCTTACGGATCAGCGGTACATCATCCCTGCAGGTTTGCAACGATGACCTCGCCCCCTACCTGACCGAAGAGCTCGATCTGTTCCTCATGGAGCACAAGCTGCCCTTCGTCAAACGCACGGACGCCCGCCATGAATACGATGGCCAGATCGAATGGTGGCGGCCCGGGATGAAGCACCTCGGCAAATGGGAATTCACGAACACGGAGGCGAATGCGATTCATATTTCGCTCGAGTCCTTGAAGAAGGCCCTGGAACAACGCAAGACTCTCCGGGGGGTGGTGACCGAACTCGAAGGGATCGCTCCCGATCCAGGTCCTGTGATTCTCCTTCCCCCGACTTCCAAGAAGCGAGACGCCTGCCGGCGCGTCCGCTCCTCGCACAACGACGCCAACAAAACCAATGCGCTATAACAAACCCGAGTGTAACGGCCACGCCCGCCTGTGCTGGCACCGGGCCAAATAGGAACTTCGCCGAAAGGCAAGGCAGCATCCGCAGCAACGGGGCGTATTCACGCGGCTGGGGGTTCCGGCCGCATTCGGTTGGACGACGAGGCCGCAGACCAGAAGAGTTATTCGACTTTCCACATGGGCCTTACTTGGATACCGCACAAAAGGGAATACGTCGTGGCGTACGCCGCCACGATAATCCTCGGCTGGCTCCTGACGCAGCCCAGAGAAAACCGTGAGCATCGGTGGATACAGATCTTCATCACGATGGCGGCCGTGCATACCTGCTTTTACGCACTCTCCCTCGTGGATGGAATCCACACGCCCGATTTCATCGGGCTCGACGATTCGGACGCCTACCTGAAGAGCGCCGCCATTGTCATCGCGACGGCGACCGCCCTTGCCGCGACCTGGAGCGGTTCCCTTGCCACCTTCGGGGGCCTGCTCTTGGAGCTTCTGATCGATTCGCCTGACGACCGGGAGCTTCCCCAGGACAAAATCTCCCAAGCGTTCGCACTGTTGAGAGCCGGCGACACGCGTCGAGCCGTGCGATTGGCTGGGCTGTGCATCAGGGCAGATCGGTCAGACCTGGATACGCGAGTCGCCGCCGCGCAGGTTTACAAGACCGCCCGCCATTTCTGGAAAGCTCGTTGGCACTGTCACTACGTCCTTTTTAACCGTTACGCCATGGCGACACACCGGTGTCGCGCGCAGCAGCTGCTCGAGGAAATTCAAGAGGATCGACCCAATCCCATTGGAAGGCTGTTCAAACGCAAGCCGCAGAAGATAAAGCTTTCGTGACAAAAAAGGGCCTCCGTTCCCAGTCAGGCCCCAGTCTGAGCGCTCCCACGCAGGCTTGTCCTCGCGTAACCGGGTTCGTGTATCTGCGCCCTTGCGTGGGCGCGCGCATCGGATTTTTCCGCTCAAGAAGCCCAAGCAAGCTCCGCTCAGCAAGAGACCCCGCTGAAGCCGTCAACTTGGGCGGCCGGAAACGCCGGCAAACCAATCTGTTCAGAGACAAGACAACAAATTCATGAACCTGCTGCCATACGTCAAAGCCCGCTATCCGATTCTCTATCTGGTCACTCCCGAAGAGGGCCGCGCGGAGCTGGCTATTCAAAAAGCGGCTCAGGAGGCCAAATACAGGCTGCGCATCTGGTCGCACACCGAAGGCTTCATGGATCCCAACGGGAAGAACGCCGAACAGACCGAAGACCCGATCGAAGCCTTGGTCGCCATCAAGGGCGGCGCTGACAATACAATCTATGTGGCACGGGATCTACAGGCGTTCTTCTCATCTGAGAAAGTGGTCCGGCTGCTCCGCGACATCGCCCGCGACTTCAAACAAACCTCCAAGACCCTGATCATCACGAGTCCAGTCCCCCGACTTCCCAAAGATTTGGAGCGCGACGTCACCCTGCTCGAATTCGACCTGCCGCAACGCGAGGAAATCGAACACGTCTTCACCAAGCTTTATGAGCCCAATAAAGCCAAGATCGGGGTGATACCGGAGGACGAACGGGAGCGAATCGTCCAGGCCGCCCTGGGGTTGACCACCGTGGAGGCGGAGAACGCGCTGGCCAAGGCCGTCGTCGAAAGCGTCTCCAGCGACAAGAAGAACCGCTCGCCGATCTCCAAACTGGTGCTCCGGGAAAAGGCCCTTGCCGTCCGCAAGACCGGCATCCTGGAGTTCTTCGAGGCGCCCCAGACCGCCAGCGACATCGGCGGGCTGGAAAACCTGAAACTCTGGCTGGCGATGCGCAGCAAGGCTTTCACCCGCAAGGCGCGCGAATTCAGACTGCCCATGCCGCGCGGGATACTCCTGGTCGGAATTCCCGGCTGCGGAAAGTCTCTTTCGGCCAAGGCGGCCAGCAACATCTGGGCGGTGCCCTTGATCCGTTTCGACATCGGCCGCGTCTTCGGCGGCCTGGTCGGCGAATCGGAGAGCAACATGCGGCTGGCCATCCAGACCGCCGAAGCGATCGGCAGCTGCGTTCTTTGGATCGATGAAATGGAAAAAGCCTTCGCCGGCATGGGAGGCAACGGCACCACGGACGGGGGCACCAGCCAGAGGGTTTTCGGCAGTTTCCTCTCCTGGATGCAAGAGAAGACCAAGCCCTGCTTCGTCATCGCCACGGTCAACCGGATCGAAGGGCTGCCCCCGGAACTGCTCAGGAAAGGTCGTTTTGACGAAATTTTCTTTGTGGATTTGCCCTCCGACAAAGAGCGCGCGGACATCTTGCGCATCCACATCCAGAAATACGGCCGCAAAGTGGAGGACTTTGCCGACAAGGACATCAGCCAGATGGTCACCGAATCCGCGGGCTTCAGCGGCGCTGAACTGGAAGAGGCCGTGGTCAGCGGGCTCTTCACCGCCTTCCACCACGACCGCGATCTTGCCGGAGAGGACATCCTGAAGGCCATCAAGGAGACCAATCCGCTCTCCAAGTCGAAGGCGCCGGAATTGGAGGCCATGGCGAAATGGGCCGAGAACAATGCCCTCAACGCCAGCCGGGTCGAGAAGGGCAAAGCCTCCGGCAAAACCGCCGCCGGCCGGCAGCTGGACATCTAAACCCTGAAAAACCCTGCATCGTATGTCGCACGTCACCGTCATCGCCGTTGAACTCAAGGATCTGGATGCGCTCAAGGCCGTCTGCGCGGCGCTCGGCCTGGAGTTCCGTGAGAACCAGACAACTTACCGCTGGTACGGCCGCCACGTAGGCGATTTTCCAATTCCGGAGGGGCTGACCAAAGCGGACCTGGGCAGGTGCGATCACGCCATCGCCGTCAAGGGCAACCGAAATGCCTACGAAGTCGGCCTGGTCAAGCGGGGCGAGGCATTTATCCCCCTGTGGGATTTCTGGCAGGGCGGCTACGGGCTTCGGGACAAGATTGGCGAAGGCGGCAGCACGCTTATCTCGGCGTACACCAAAGAAGTTGCCGTGAGGAAAGCCAGGCAATTCGCCAAGTCCAAGGGCTGGAGCTACAGCGAAAGATTGGATGCTGCAACCCAGGAAACCGTAATCACCCTGAGAAAATACTGACCATGCAGGAAATCAAGCTCACCATCGGCGCGGACGGCAAAGTGAATATTGATGTCGCGGGCGTCAAGGGGCCGGCCTGCAAGGATCTGACCAAGAGCATTGAGGCGGCGCTGGGGAAAACAGAGTCTATCGAGAAGAAGCCAGAGTACTACCAGCAACAGGCTGCCAGCGCCAAACAACGCCTCGGGGGCCTCTGAAGAAGTGACCTTGTCGACAGCACTCCCCACATCGGAAGAGCAGGCAACAAGTGGCGAGAGAGCAGACTTAACGATCACGACGGGTTTTTACGGCTTTCACCCGCTTGAACTTGGGGGCGGGGGCTCGCATACTCGCGGATACGCGGAGGCAAACCGATCAAACAAATGCCTATCAAAAGAACAGAACTGACAGCCGCACTACTCGACGGGACTCACGTGTTCCCCAACAATGTCGTTCGACAGCCCACAACCAGACGGGTCTATTGGATAGGGTTCCACGGAACGTCCTCGACGCATGCAGGCACCATCGAGCGGGAGGGGCTAAAGGCCCATAAGGTGCTAGACGCAACGGAAATACGTACCTTGTGTGAGGTGGGACGGGAGCTAATGGATACGGTCGTAGACCCCGAAAGATTTGAATGGCTTCTGGACGAAGCAGCGAGGTCCGCGAACAGAACCCTCGCCGTAAATTTCTTTTCGGTGAGTGCGCTAGCGCTGGAGCACACCAAAACGAAGGGAGGACAAACTAAGACAAATGTGTTGAAGCCGCTCGTAGCTGAAATCCTAAACCATCGACGATTTGCACAGACCCACCCTCGGCGACCAGAAGTGGAGCGCATCCGCCAAAAGCTGGAGGCGGAGGCGGATGGAGAGCCTGTCGTGTATGCGGTCTACCTCAAAAGGACTGGGCGAATCTGGCGGTACGCCCTCCAGTCGGCAATACAAGCTGATGGCCCAATCGAAAGGTGGCGGATCGTGGCAAAACTAGAAGGACCCAATTTTGCCGACTACGACCCGGAAAGGGAAGAAGCAGGCGAAAACGAATCAAGAAGGCTTGCAGAGCAGCTTGGCTCTCAACACTTCACGGCGACCTTGCCAACTGAGCCACCGGGCTAGGCGGAGGACAACGGCCCACTCGAGCCCATTTTATCTGTTCGCGAATTCGGGCTGCGCCAAAACAGCAATAGCTGTCAGCAATGTCTCTCGAAATACAAATCGTAATCAATGAAGGCGAGATTCGCTTTATCCACCAGGATGACCTGGCTGAAGTCTTTCAGGCAGGAAAAGCTACCACCCGCCGAGCCAGCCATGTGGAGCCGGGGAAAGGAGGATGGAACGCCGACCTCAGGCCGGTCAACGGACCTGTGCTGGGGCCATTCAATCGCCGGGATACCGCCCTCCAAGCCGAGGACAACTGGCTTCGTCAACGTCTGACCCCGGTTCCAGAGGAGTAAGTCATGCCCATCTACATCAATCGCGAAGATCAACACAACAAATATTGGCAGTACCGGCTGGAGGGCCTGAGCGTTCACGTCAGCTGGGGCCGCATCGGCGGCAAATCTGACAGCCAGGTGAAGACGTTCAGCAACCCGGCGAGCCTGCATGCTTTCATCGACGACAAAGTTTCCGAGAAACTTCGCAAGGGATACAGGGAAGCCTCAGAAACCGAACTCAAGAAGGAGGCCCAGACGGCCAAATCACTGGGCATCGAAAACAAGATCAAGCGATTGCTGTGGGTGGATATCAAGGGGAAAACCCTGGCGCTGCTGAGTAACTACGACCCCAGCAAATATATCTACGTGGAGGTGCTCAATTCCTGGAGCAAGGAGGTTACCCGGCTGTTGCTCTCGCGCAGCGGAAGCTGGCAGCTGGGGTCCGGCATCAGCGAGTACGATCGCACCATTTCTTTCAGCACCCGCAATCCAGTCTCCGGGGAGGGGGAGAGATTCGCCAACACGGTTCGCCAGATGCTGCGCGACATGGCCGTCACCGTCGCGGCGGTTCTGAAGACGGTCAAGTTTGCCGCGCTGGGCGCCCGGAACCTGTTCGACAGCGGGACCGGCGAGGAAGAGGCGCCGGAGTTGGCGGACATCGCCGCCCCCGGTTTCGACCGGCAGGTCATCTCCAAGTTCGCTGCCTTAGGCCAGCGTTGCCTGGATCTGTGAATCTGGCCGCAACGACTGGACCGGGTTCCCAGGAAAACCGGCCTGATCCACGGCAAACACAAGCGCATGAGCAAGCAAGTCCTCCTTAACCAGGCAGTCCTCGAATTTCACGGCCCCGGCAGTCTGCCCCGCGGCATTACCCGGGCTTTGGAGAAGAAGCTAGGCCGGGCGGACTGGACTGAGCTGTTCCAGCCCGTTCTCCAAGGTATCCCAACCACAATCCGCGTGGTGGACGCCAGTGGCCCCGGCCGCACCCGTAATAAGCCGGTGAAGGCCAGAAGGAGTCGGAAGAAAAGCAATTTCTGCGTGGAGATCACCCGAATCGGTTATGGCAGCAAGACCTTCAAGATTTCAGATGTCACCGCGGAGGACGCGGAGCGAATCGCCCTCGAGCAGGCCGGCAACCACGAGTTCACAGAAAAGAATTCTGAGTACGAGGTCCAGTCCGTCTCGGAGAGCATAGCAGGGTTCAAACGGAAATGCGGTCGCCGTCCAGGGGCGTTCTGAGTATTCTTGCTGCTCACGATGGACAGCGACCTGATTTTCTATCAATTCAGCCGGAGTAAAGTCGAGCGTGGCGATTTCACTCACTTTCTAAACCTCTACGCGCCGGACAGGCTGCCTACCGGAGGACGCTTGCGGGAAATGATGGACCGCATTGTTTTCTGCATCGAAGGTTACGATGAGGACCCGCGCGAGATCCACTCGATTCCTGAGATTCGGCGTTTCTATTCGGCCTTCCACAACGCTTGGCCGTACTGGCTTTACTTCTGCAATCTCGATGTGGGCACACTGAAGGCGATGGTATTCTGTTGTCTTCCATCCCTGACTGCGCTGAACGTGGACGGACGAGACGCCGTGGCGATCACCTGCGACCCGCTCGACATTCTCAAGTTCCTGAAGAAGGACTTCGTTGCTATGAATGAGGTATGCGACCGGGCCGAAATGTTCGAAGAACGAGTTTATGAGCGCAGCAAACGGCTGTTTGAGTTCTTCGGCTTCCCTTTTGATGCTGCGCTCCCAGACCTGAGCGATCGTACTCCAGACACCCCAGAAACACTGCCCAAATCGCGACTCTGAATTCTTGACTCCGCCGAGGAGAAACCCTTAATTGCCGGTTATGGATACGCCACTATTAGACTTGTCACCGCGTCAACTGAGACGGGCAGCCGACATTAAAGAGAGGATTGATACCCTTCGTGATGAACTAGCCCGTCTTTTCGGGACACCTGCTGAAGCTGAAGATGGGGCGATTCCACGAAAGAAGCGGACAATGAGCCGGGCTGCGAGAGCCAAAATGCGTGCTGCCCAGAAGGCACGATGGGCAAAGATAAAGGGGGCGGCCCAGCCAAGCGAGCCAGAGCGGAAGCCCAAGCGGAAGATGCGTGCGGCGGCCAAGGCCAGGCTCTCAGTAATAGCCAGGGCGCGCTGGAAAAAGGCGCGGGCTCAGGGAAAGACAACGCTTTAGAATGGAGCAGCGAAAGCGCGCCTTGCCAGATGAGCCACTTTGTCAATCGGCGATGAATCTATCTTCAAGATTAAACCTGCACGTAGTCCAGTTTGAGTCCAGTGCTTCGCTTCGGCACGACACCCGCACGGCGCCGCATGTTGACAAACACTAAGCGGGCGTGTTAAAACCCTTGCAGACATTGGGCGAGATAATGGCTCGATACGACTCATAATCGCTTGGTCGGGGGTTCAAATCCCTCTGGGCCCACTTTAATCCCCCCACTAAGCCACAGGCCGGAGATCAACCTCGCGACCTTTCCAGGAGGGCACACCCACATGGTTAAGCCGGCCAAGGGCGTAGCGGTAAGAGTATCCGAAGAAGGGATTGTGGGTGGGCCAGAAAGAGATCATGTCCACGCCCGCCACCTTTGCCATCTCGATGGCGCGCGCGATGGTCTGCGGGTGATCGTTCCAATTGAAGAGCAGGTATTTCCACTCAAGCATCGGCGAGGTGAGGCCCCGGGCGTTGCGGTAGGCGACCAGCGCCTTCATGTTGTCATACGCCTTCTGAAAGTTGCCGTTGTGTTCGTATCGCTTGAGCATCGGCTCGTTCACCCCGGCGATGGAGAAAAAGATGCGGCTGGCGCTGAGGGCCGCCTCGCGTCTGGCGTCCGTGTTGAGCACGATGCCATTGCTGGAGATGATAATGATGCAGTTGGGGTTCTTCTGGCGTAGCAGTGACAGCTCGGGGCCAATGTTCGGGGAAAGGAACGGCTCGCCGAGGTTCAAATAGAAGAGCTTTTCCAAACCGAGGTCGTGGACCAGGTCGGCCATGCGCGACAGCTTATCCAGCTCCATCTGCTGCGTCGTGCGGATGCGGGCGGCGGATTGGCGATCGCAGCCGATACAGTCAATGTTGCAGCGGACCGTGTTCTCCAACAGCATGCCGCGATAGGGGAGCCGGGGTTTGGGGCCGGCGAAAATCTGCCGGTCCAGGTCGCGCTCGGCGGCGCTGGCCGGAGACTGCGAGCCGGTCGCCGCTGCGGGCTTTGCCTCGCCGGCGGCTTCGCTCGGCAGCCCAGTGACAGCTCGGGACTGGGCTTTGGGCACCCGCATCAAATCCCCGCATCGAGCACAGGTCATAATGGGCAGCTTGCCCTTGGCCAAATCCTCCCGGAAACGCTGTGCGACGGGGCCGAAGAACACCTCCGGGAAAGTATGCTTGTTCAGATCGCCCAAATGGCCCGAGCCGTCGTAGTCCTGGCAACTGCAAGAGACCGTCAGATCGCAGTTAATGGTGGTGTTGTATTCGGATTGGCCGGCGAGCGCGCTACAATAGAATCGCTGCCCTCTTAGCCGGGCGGACCACTCCAGCCAATACCGCATGACCTTGCGGATAAGATCGCTGACTACCCAATTAAATCTTCTGCGCTTCATAGTAGATATGGATTCCGGTTCCTCCTCACGGTGGGAGGAAAGTCCTGATCACGGAGCACACTCCCATTTTGCGAGTCCAAGGTCAAACGAGGCGGCGGGTTTACTTCGGGACTGGCCCCATTGCGGCAGCGGCAGTCAAGGGCTCGGACTCAAGCTGGGTAAACGCCTTCGCCAGTCCGGCCAGGTGCCGTTCCAGGGTAAAGTCACGAAGAAATATATCCCGAAACTCGGCCCCGATCTCAATCGTCATCAATGCCAGCAGGCGGTCGGCAAGTTGCTCCGGGGAGCGCACATTGACCAGGCCAGGATAATCCTCCGGGAACAGCTCCGGGAGCGAACGCCAGCGCGTGGTGAGGATGGGCAGCCCGAAGGCCAGCGATTCAATCAGATTCACCGGCTGGTTCTCATTCTCGTAGTAAGTCGGGAAGCAGAACAGGTCGGCCTCGCGCAGCAACCGGAGCTTTTGTTCGCCCGAAACGAAACCAAGATACTCGACCATGTCGGCCATGCCCGATTCGGCAATCTGCCGGTCAAATTCGGCTTTATCCTCCGCCTTCACGAAACCGCCCGTCACCAGCAGGCGGAGAGAGACTGGCGCCTGTTGGCTGCGCAGCCGCTGGCTCGCGAGCGCCACCGCAGTCAGGGTGTCAAATACTCCCTTCTCGCGGGTGCAGTGGGCCAGATACAGCACTTTGACCTCCTGCGGATCGCCGCCCGTGTGCCGCAAATCGGCCTCGTCCAGCTTCGCGCCCGAGAGCAGCTTGCGCCGCGCGGCGGAGCGTGCCCGGCGCCGCGGCAAAATCTCCTCGGCAAACCGGGGGCAAGGATCGGGAATCCCGTTGCTCACGATCCGGATCTGCCGCGAGAAAAGCTTCTCGGCATCCGCGCGGTTGTACTTGGACAGCACGATGCTGAGATCCACCTGCTTCATCAGCCGATAGGTGAGCGAACGCGAGCGCATCGCCACGACCACTTCCAGCCACTTCGCCAGCCCGGCAGCATGCCAATGCAGAATCACCCGCTTGAAGAAAGGCCGGCAGATCAGCATCACGACCCAATCCCGATAAAGGGCCGAGCGTTTCCCCGGCGCAGGGATGTAATAGAAATTGTCCGCGCCATAACGGAACCGGCACCAGATGGCCTGCAAGCAATAGCCTAGCAGCAGGACGAACTTCCCCAGCCGCAAGTCGCCGATGTCCTCGAGCTTCTGTGACAGGCGCGCATCCACGTGGTAGCATTCGATGCCAACTGGCCCTCCGGCAGCGGTCGTGGTGGCGGCCAGACCCTCCCCGGCAGGGTTGTTGCGCGAATGCCGGCCGGCCTTCCTGCGGTCTCCGCCAAAGCCCGCCAGCATCAGCTCCACCATGTAGCTCTGGCCGTGGTGCGGCGGTGGGGTGTGGGCAAAGACAAGCAGCTTCATCCGAGTTTCAAGCGGTGGGGTTGATTGTGGACCAGCGTTCGGCCATAGTCCAACCTAGTGCGCGGGCGATGAATAACAAGTCAAAAGAGACGGTGCGAGCCAACGTCCTGGGAGTCGGCATCAGCGCCATCAACCTAGACCTGGCAGTGGCGGCGGTGGCGGAGGCGCTGGAGCGCCGAGCCAAAAGCTACATCTGTGTGACGGGCGTGCATGGGGTCAGCGAGGCCCAGCTTGACCCGGACTTTCGTGCGATTCTCAACCGCTCCTTCCTCACCACGCCGGATGGCATGCCGATGGTGTGGATGGGCCGCTGGCAGGGCTTCCGGGCGATGGCACGGGTCTATGGCCCGGACCTGATGCTGCGGATATGTGAATACAGCCAATCCCGGGGCCTGACGCATTTCCTTTACGGCGGCGCACCGGGTGTAGCGGAAGAACTCAAGCGCCGGCTCGAACAGCGGTTCCCCGGGCTCAAGATCGTTGGCACTTACACCCCGCCCTTCCGGCCGCTGACGGCCGAGGAAGAACAGAACCTGACGCGCCTCGTGGGGACGCTCAAGCCGGACTTCTTTTGGGTAGGGTTGAGCACCCCGAAGCAGGAGAGGTTCATGGCCCACTATTGCCAGAAGCTGGACGCGACCATCTTCTTCGGCGTGGGTGCCGCCTTCGACTTTCATGCTGGCCGGATGCGCCAGGCACCACGGTGGATGCAGCGTAGCGGCCTGGAGTGGCTGTTCCGACTGGCCTGCGACCCTGGCCGGCTGTGGAAGCGATACTTGAAGAACAACCCGCTGTTTCTGTTCCGCGCCTTCTGCCAGGTGACTGGGATCAGGAAATACCGCATCGAATAGCCCTGCGCGAGCCGGCGAGGCGCAGTTGGAAGCTCAAGCCAGGCAGGCGGGCGGACCCGGACCGGCGACGGCCAGGCGGTTCCGCCCGGGTTGAACGCCAACATCAACCTGTATCCCGATCATTAGTGATGTTAAAACATAGCGTCAGATTATGCACAATATATGGAGAGCGTTTAGCAAGCCATGTTGAGAGTCTCAGTGTGATTTGGCGTTAGCTCCCCTTGGATATAACGAACTATCGTCGCATTCGGCGGGATGTCGTCAACGATGACGAAATGCCGCCGGAGGCGGGCAGGGAGAAGGCCGGCGGTAAACATGTGTTCAGCGGAGAGACTTATGATGGAAATACATCGCACGATTAAGTACGACGCGGACCGGGTCAAAGGCTTCGGCAAGGAAGTTATGAGTGTGCCAGGGTGCGAGCAATTGGAAGGTTGCATCCAGTGCGGCACTTGCTCCGGGGTATGCCCACTGAGCATTTACATGGATTACACGCCGCGTCAGGTCATGGCGCTGACCCGCGGCGACTTCAAGAACGAGGTTCTCAGCAGCCATACCATCTGGTTATGCGCCTCCTGCTACGCCTGCACCGTGGAATGCCCGCGCGAAATCCGCATCACCGACATCATGTATGAGCTCAAGCAGCGGGCCATTCACGAGGGGAGATATCCGAAGCGATTCCCGATCCCCGTGCTGGCGCGGGAGTTCAGCGCGATGGTGAAGAAGCATGGCCGCATCACCGAGATGCTGCTGGTCTTCAAGCTGTTCCTGAAGACCAACCCGTTCGCGGCGATGGGCAACTGGCGGATGGGCCTCGACCTGATGAAGACCGGCCGCTTCTCCCTGGCCACGGAGAAGATCAAACAGCACGGAGACATTGCCCGCATGTTGGACGCCACCGACACCAAGAAAGAGTCCTGAGCATGAAATACTCCTACTTCCCCGGTTGTTCGTTGAAAGGCCTGGGCCGCGCCTACGAGGAATCGCTGCTGCCCGTGATGAAGCACCTGGGTGTCGAATTGCAGGAATTGGCCGACTGGAACTGCTGCGGCGCGACCGCCTACATGGCAGTGGACGAAGCCAAAGCCTGCGTGCTGGCGGCCCGCAATCTGGCCCTGGCTGAACAGCAAGGCAACCGTCCCCTCATCGCCCCCTGCGCCGCCTGCTATCTGGTGCTGAATAAGACCAAGCACTATTTCCACGATTACCCGACGATGAAAGAGACCATTGATCGCGCACTCGCGACGGTCGGATTGCGCTACAACGGCGATACCCCAGTACGCCATCCGCTGGATGTGCTGATCAATGACGTCGGCCTGGAAGCCATCAAACAAAAGGTGCGCCAGCCGCTCAAAGGCTTGAAGGTCGCCACCTACTACGGCTGTCAACTTGTCCGCCCCTATGCGACGTTCGATGACCAATACAACCCTACGACCATGGACCGCTTGGTGGAGTCGCTCGGCGCCACGGTCGTTCGTTACCCGCTGAAGACCAAGTGCTGCGGCGGCAGCCTGACAGGGACGGTGCCCGAGGCGGGCATCCGCATGGTCTATATTCTCCTCAACGAAGCCAAGAAGCGCGGGGCTGATTGCCTCGCGACCGTCTGCCCGCTGTGCCAGTTCAATCTCGATGCCTACCATGCGCCGGTCACGGCCCAATATGGGCCGGTGCTGGTGCCGACCGTCTATTTCACGCAGTTGATGGGCCTGGCGTTCGGCCTGCCGGAGCAGGAGCTGGGTCTGAATCGGGCCGCCATTCCCTTCAAGTGGCGGCCCGCTGAGGCGGCGTCAGCCAAGGTGGCCGCAGCAGCCTGAGCCGCTGTCCTGTAGGCCGCGTGCCCTTACGCGGCGAGCAGCCAGAGTCGGAAGCCAACAAGAGCCGAATATCGAAATCTGAAGATGAAAGAGCAATCGAACGGTGAGATTCGCATCGGGTTCTATATCTGCCATTGCGGTCACAACATCGCGGCGATGGTGGATTGTCCCGAGGTCGCGAAGTACGTGGAGAAGATGCCGGGCGTGGCGCTTTCCCGGGACTACAAGTACATGTGCTCGGACCCGGGGCAGGAACTCATTCAGAAGGACATTCGCGAGTTCGGCCTCAACCGCGTGGTGGTGGCCTCCTGTTCGCCGCTGCTGCATGAGCACACGTTTCGCGGCGCCACCGAGGCCGGCGGGCTGAACCCGTTCTTCTTCCACATGGTAAACATCCGCGAGCATGACTCGTGGGTGCATACCGACCGCAATGAAGCCACCGAGAAAGCCAAGGCACTGGCCCGCGCCGCGATCGAACGCGTCGCCTTTCACCGTGCGCTCGAAGTGAAGAAGGTGCCGATTCACCCGGACGTGCTGGTGGTGGGCGGCGGCATCGCCGGCATCCACGCGGCGATGACCCTGGCCAACGCGGGCAAGAAGGTCTTCCTGGTCGAGCGCGAGCCGTCCATTGGAGGCCACATGGCGAAGTTCGACAAGACGTTCCCGACCCTCGACTGCGCGGCCTGCATTTTGACGCCGAGAATGTCCGAGGTTGGCGCGCACAAGAACATCACCCTCTGGACCTACTCGGAGGTCACCAAGGTTGACGGCTATGTGGGCAACTTCACCGTAACCGTCAAACGCAAGCCGCGCTACATCAACGAGGATCTCTGCACCGGCTGCCAGGAGTGCATCGCCAACTGCGTCTATAAAGAACCCAAGTTCCTCGATGAGTTCAACGAGGGTCTTGGCAAGCGCAAGCCGGTTTATATCCCCTTCCCGCAAGCAACGCCCCAGGTCGTCCTCATTGACCCCGAAGTCTGCCTGAATTTCAAACGCGGTGTGCTCACCGACAAATGCAAGAAGACGTGTGTCGAAGCCTGCGGCGAGAAGAAGGCGATCACCTTCACGCAGCAGGATGAGATCAAGGAAATCAAGGTCGGCAACATCATCATCGCAACCGGCTTTCAGACCTTCGACGCCAAGCGCGTCCCGCAATACGGCTACGGCACCTACCCCAACGTCTATACTGCGCTGGAGGTCGAGCGCCTCGTCAACGCCTCCGGTCCGACGGGCGGCGAAGTGATCCTGCGTGACGGCAAGCATCCGAAGGCGATCGGCATCATCCACTGCGTCGGTTCGCGCGACAACAGGACCAACCGCTGGTGCTCGCGCGTCTGCTGCATGTATTCCTTGAAGCTGGCGCACCTGCTCAAAGAGCACACGGATGCCGAAATCTTCAACTTCTACATTGATATGCGCACGCCCGGCAAGGGCTACGAGGAGTTCTACAACAAGCTGCTCGAAGAAGGCGTGCAGTTCATCCGCGGACGCGTGGGCGAAGTCACCGACTGGGCGATGACCCCGGAGGAGGAAGGCAAGCTGGTGCTGCGGGTCGAAGACACCCTGGCCGGTTTTGTGCGCCGCATCCCGGTGGATATGGTAGTGCTCTCGACCGGCCTCGAGCCGCAGGCCGACGCGCAGGACGTGCGGCGCTTGTTCAACATGAGCTGCGGCACCGAGGGCTTCTTCCTGGAGCGGCACCCGAAGCTGGCCCCGGTGAACACCTTCACCGACGGCATCTTCCTCGCCGGTGCCTGCCAGGGGCCGCGCGACATTCCGGACACCGTCGCTCAAGCCGGCGCAGCGGCTGCCGAAGCGCTGGTGCTCATTGACAGGGGCTACATCGAGCAGGAGCCGAACACCGCCTATGTGCTGGAGAACGAGTGCTCCGGCTGCAAATCGTGCATCCCACTCTGTCCGTACACCGCCATCACATTCGATGAGGCAAAGGAGAAGGCGCTCATCAACGAAGCCCTCTGCAAAGGCTGCGGAACCTGCGTCGCTTCCTGCCCGTCGGGGTCCATCGCGCAGCGCCTGTTTGAGGACGAAGAGGTGTTTAGCGAGATTCGGGGCCTGCTGGCGTTCTAGAAATCCGAAACAAATTCAAATAGATGGAAAGCTGAGAATGGCAGGCAACGGAAATCCCAAGCACTATGACCTGGAGGAGCGAACCTATGAGTTCAATGCCGCTAGGATTTGAGCCTCTTCATCCCGGAGGGATGGACGACAATAGCCCAACGTTTCAACGTTGGGTACGCGAGTTTAGAGGGGCACAAGTTCCGAAGGGACGGCTGAAACCCTGTGCGATTCGTCAGCCGTCCCTTCGGGACTTATCGGACTACGGAGGCGGGTTCCCAACGTTGAAACGTTGGGCTATTGTCGCCTGTCCCTCCGGGACAATGACTTGGCCCGGTTTTGCGGGGCTTCTTTGGGAGCAATTCCTGGCGGCATTAGACGGCAACACCGCACGAGTTTCGAGCATTACCCCTTCGAGCCTTTGTATTTGTTTCGGGTTTCGAGCTTCGGATTTCGGATTTAGGACCGACTTATGAGTGAACCAAGTAAACCGCCCAACAGCTCCTGGCGTCCGAGGATCGTTGCCTTCTTCTGCAACTGGTGTACTTACACCGCTGCGGACCTCGCCGGCGTGTCGCGGCTCAAGTATGCCCCAAACATCCGCGTCATCCGCCTTATGTGCTCTGGGCGAGTTGATCCGCAGTTCATTCTGGACGCGCTGGCCAGGGGGGCCGATGGCGTGCTCATCGGCGGCTGCCATCCCGGTGACTGCCACTACGTCGAAGGCAACTACAAGATGCTCCGCCGGTTCCAGATGTTGAAGCGAATGCTGAAGGACCTGGGTATTGAAGAGGAGCGTGTGCGGCTGGAGTGGATCTCTGCCGCCGAGGGTGAAAAGGTCAAACGCGTGGTGAATGAAATGGTCGGGCAGGTCCAGAAGCTGGGACCGCTGGGCATCCCGGGGAAGTTCGAAGAATGGGACAAGGAAATGGAACACTTTGCCGCGCAAGTGGAGGAGAACGCCGCCGCAGCGGCATGTAGTTGCGCCACAGCGAACAAGCCAGAGCTCACCACAGCCTGAATCCATGAACTTGCCATCCATAGCCCTGAATGCTTGCCAAGACAAACGCTGAAACGCTGAAATGCTGAAACCCGACTCATGCTCACATCCCCTTCCCATTTCAGCATTTCTCAGTCGGAAGAATGCCAGAGCCCGATTGGAAGAGGTGATTGCCCGCTAAACACGCGAAATGACGCTAAAAGAAGACACGGATTGCACGAACTATCACAGATGAAATCCCATAATTCGTTTTCGCGTCTTTTCGCGTGTTTAGCGGGCAACCTCTTCTCACCTCCTATCAGTTGCAACCATGTAACCATGCAACCATGCAACTCATGTAACAATATGCCTCCACTCCCACGCCTATGAATGCCTCCCCCAAACCGAAAGTAGCCTTCTATTGGTGCGCCTCGTGCGGAGGCTGCGAAGAAGCCGTCGTTGACTTGGCCGAGGACATCCTCGGCGTCGTCGCAGCGGTGGACATCGTCCTCTGGCCCGTAGCGATGGACTTCAAGTACAAGAGCATCGAAGCGATGCCCGACAAGTCCATCACCGCCACGCTCCTCAACGGTGCCATCCGATCCACCGAACAGGAGGAAATGGCCCGCCTGATGCGCCGCAAGAGCCAATTCCTCATCGCCTACGGCTCGTGTGCCATCAGCGGCGGCATTCCCGGCTTGGCCAACCAGTTTCCCCGCGAGCAGATCCTCAAGTACAACTACGAAGACGCCCCGACGCTCGGCAACGGCGGGCCAAAGACACGGCCCCAGTTGAAGTTCGCCGAAGCCGGTCGCGAAGTCTCGTTGCCTGAACTCCACAACGTCGTCCGCTCGCTGGACCAGGTGGTAGATGTAGATTACTACGTGCCGGGTTGTCCGCCGACACCCAACCTGACCAAGGCAGCCGTTACCGCCCTGCTCGAGGGCAAGCTGCCGCCCAAAGGCTCCGTCCTGGCGCCCGACATTGCCCTGTGCGACGAGTGTTCACGCAAGAAGTCCAAGCCCATAAACGTCAGCTTTACCGAATTCAAACGCCCGCACCAGTTGTTGGCCGACCCCGAACTCTGCTTTCTGGCGCAAGGTGTGGTCTGCATGGGCCCTGCGACCCGCAGCGGTTGCGGCTCACAATGCACCACCGGCAACATGCCCTGCACCGGTTGCTTCGGCCCCACCTCGCGCGTCCGCGACCAGGGGCTCAAGATCATGTCCTCCATTTGCGCCAATGTCGCGCCGAAGGAAGAAGGCGACATTGACAAGGTGCTCGCAGGCATCCCGGACCCAATTGGCACCTTCTACCGCTACGGCCTCGCCAAGAGCATGCTGCGCCGGAAGATCAATCTACCCGCTGAAAACGCGTGACCTCAGTTCATGCGTAACCATGCACCCCATGCAACCATGCACCTCATGTAACCATGCACCTCATCTAACCACTCATGAATCCCGCCACCCAACAAGCTTTCGACCAAGGCAACCTCCGCGCCAACGCCGCCTACCAGGACGGCCGCCCGTCTGAATGGATAGCCCAACGTGCTCATCTGAACGCGGTCGCCCTCCCCTATACTGTCGGAGGAACTAGCCAGGCTGTTGATTTATTTACCTTATTCGATGACACCATCGCAAAACTATTAGCAGGCTCAAAATGAACAATATTGAACTCGATATTCTTATTCCGGCCTTTCTGGCGGGCATCCTGGTGTTGTCCACCCACATTCCTCTGGGTATGAAAATACTGGAGCGCGGCGTCATCTTTGCCGATCTAGCCGTCGCTCAGATTGCTGCCCTGGGCATTTTGTTGGCCTTTTTGCTTAATCTGACCGAACAACCGCTACTGGTACAACTCATCGCCGCCGCCAGCGCACTCCTGGGTGCCGCGCTGCTGGCCTTTATCGAGCGTTATTTCTCCGAGGTCAAGGAAGCCTGTATCGGTCTGACCTTCGTGCTCGCGGCCAGCGGCGGAATACTCTTGATGAGCCACGATGTACACGCCGGCGAACATTTGAAAGACTTGCTGGTTGGTCAAATCCTCTGGGCCACTCCCGGCCAGCTCATCGCCACCGCCGTATTGAGCGCCGTGTTACTTGCGGTCTGGTTCTGGAGACAAGGCCGATTCGGCCACCTGGGTTTCTACGCATTGTTTGCGCTGGCCGTCACCGCCTCGGTACAACTAGTCGGCGTCTATCTGGTCTTCGCCAGTCTGATTGTCCCGGCCTTAGCCACCCACCGTATGACAAAGTGGCGCGCAGCTTATGCCTTTGGCATCGGTATCACCGGCTATGCAGCAGGCTTATTGCTCTCCGCACGTTTCGATCTACCTGGAGGGGCCGCGATCGTCTGGGCGATGGCACTGACCGCAGGATTGACAGCCGTGCTACTGAACGCTCGCAAACCAAAAATCAGTGAACTAACAGATCAAATTCCATAGCTTTTAGCCTCACCAATATTAAGCAGCAACCTTACAACTACCACCCAAAGATACCCATGTTCGAACTCCCCTCACTGTGGAATTTTATTGCATCCTCGCTCGCCTTTTTTATCGCGGCCTTATATATCGGACGCTATATGGACGGGCGGAAAATTCCGGAAGGAAGAACGCGCGGCATACTGATATTCGCACTGGCCTCTGCCGTTTCCTGGGGAGCGGGTGAAGTGGCGGATAAAATGGCAGGCACGCCGCCTGCAGCGCATAGCGATCTGTCGCAAATGATCAAAGCGATATCAGGGCCCCAATCCTGATCATGGCAATCAAATACTCCAATACAAAATGGCTCACTCTGAGTCTGGCCCTGTGGCTGACTGGCTGCGAAACGACGCATATCAAAATACCCACTGTCGTCACGCCTCCCGTCATCGCAGCGCCTGTCGCAACCCTGCCGCCCCCACTCCAGAAACCGGCTACTACCTTTACCGAGGGTACATGGGAAATGCTGCCGAACTGGAAAACCATTGATCTTGCTCCCGCCTGGCCAGCCCTGCTGCAAAGTTGCCGTGTGCTCAAATCCCGCCACAACTGGCAGGAGATTTGCTCAAGCGCAGAAGCGATCACCAACAATCTCCAAATGCACGCGTTTTATGAAACCTGGTTCACCCCCTATCAGGTGCGCAATCCGGATGGCAGCGATCAGGGGCTGATCACCGGCTACTACGAACCAAAACTATCCGGCAGCCGCAAAAAAAACGCACGCTTTCATTATCCGCTCTACGCTGTACCGGACGACATGATCACCATCGCGCTGGGCGAACAATATCCGCAACTCAAGGACTTGCGCCTAAGAGGAAGACTGACCGGCCGTCGTATCGTGCCGTATTACGACCGTGCACAGATCGACAGCGGCTCGACAACAAAACCGTTCAAAGCACTGTTCTGGGTGGACAATGCACTGGAGTTATTTTTTCTGCAAGTCGAAGGATCGGGGCGCATCGAATTACCGAACGGCCAGCTCATCAAAGTCGGCTATGCCGACCAAAACGGCCATCCTTATGTCTCGATAGGGCGAAAACTGGTTGAATCGGGTGAACTCAAGGTGGAGGATGCCACTATGCAGGGCATCAAGCTTTGGGCAAAAAACCATCCGGACAAATTACAAGCGCTGCTGGAACAGAACCCCAGTTACGTCTTCTTCCGCGAACTCACCGGCAAATCACCGGCTGCATTAGGTGCACTGGGCGTGCCGCTGACCGAACAATACAGCCTCGCAGTCGATGCGCGCATCATTCCTTTAGGTCTGCCTGTTTTTTTATCTTCGACTTATCCTGACAACAACGCCCCGCTCAATCGACTGATGCTCGCGCAAGATACCGGCGGCGCAATCAAAGGCGCTGTGCGCGCGGACTTCTTCTGGGGTTACGGGGACGTCGCCGCCGATCAGGCAGGTAAAATGAAACAGCGCGGCCGGATGTGGGTGCTCTTCCCCAAAGGCGGCGAGCCACAGTAAAACCACTCGGTCTAACCTTACACGACACTAGCATGAACAAACACAATTACACCACGTATTGCGCTGCGATCGCATTTTTCTGCTGCACAGCATCGGCCGATGAAATTGCGCCTGCATCTGCACCGGCTTCGGCTCCGATATCTGTTGCGACTGCGACTCCGGCAGCTCCCGTTCACAGCCGTGAGGAAGAGACGGCGCACATCCGTCACCATCACTTAAAGCGACTGGATGAAAAACTGACCAGCGAGCCGAAACTGCTGGAACAAAGCTGCAAATATGAGTCGGAAATTTCAACGAAGCCGCCGTTAAAGCGCGTTGCACTAACCTTCGATGACGGCCCTGAACCGGTAGAGACTGAATATATACTTGAAGTTTTAAACAAACACCACATTACCGCCGCATTTTTCATGATAGGCGAAAAGGCGCAGCGCCATCCTGAACTGGTTGAAAAGGTCCGTGCAGCCGGCCACCAACTGGTCGGCAATCACAGCTGGGATCATCCCAATTTTCATGACATCTCTGTTGAGGAACAGGCGAGCCAAGTGCTGCGCAATGAAACACAGTTGGGCAATGCACTGACACCCAAACTATTTCGCTATCCTTATGGGAATTCATCCTGCCAGACTAACGAATTGCTGCGAAATCGCGGCTACCAGATCGTCGGCTGGCACATCGATTCCTGCGACTGGGCATTTGAAAAGACCGGCTCAGTCGATCTCAAGG
>Ga0118677_10005630_pt1 | contig 21778 bp, 17 predicted proteins | sample AliMusrvi5mmetaG_FD_86154 | JGI IMG/M metagenome (GOLD analysis project Ga0118677, IMG submission 86154)
GTTCAGCGTAACCGTTTTTTGTTTGAGGTTGAACGGGTTAGGCACGTTGAATACTTCGAGGGAAGCGCCCGTGAAAGCCATGCGGGCGGGCACTTTCGAAACCATAAATATTCCGTTTTGATTTGCGGTTGCGGCCGTGTGCTGCGTAATGACAAACTCTTTGCCGTTGAAATTTGCCATGGCCGGTTTTTTTGTCGGTGAGCTGAGGCTGCTCGCGTTAGCTATGGAGGCCACTTCGGCAGAAACCGTGTTGCTAATCGGGTCTACCATTAAAGAGCCGGGGACAACGTCCCATGCCTGCGTGGCTGCGTTGTACTGACGAACGCTTAGCGAATTGGTTTGGTTGCCGTTAACCGCCTTCGGATCGTAACCGAGAGTCAGCGTGATTGTCTTGTTATCGTTCTGCTGCGAACCGTCCATATTAAGGCTAATGTTATAAACATCGCCGCCTATATCGCTGGAAGGCACTCCGGTAAGGTATTGTGAGAACGCGCGTTTTTCTTTGTTTATGGTTATCTCGGGGATGGAGTCCTGCGCCAGAGTTATTGCGCCCGGGCTGATGAAAAGTCCTGAGGTGTCATTGCCCTGGCTGTCCAAAATAACATCGCCGCTCGCGACCACTTGCTGGTCTATGGCTTCTTTCGACTGGGCAGAATTGTCGGGGTTGTAAACGAAATCGAGGTCCTGCGTGGCGGCGCCGTCATCTGCGGTAAAACGAACCGCGTACGCCTTCGTTTTGTCAGGCAGGGTTATCGAATAAGATTTCTGCCCAATAGTGGTTACGGTAAGAGGCGCAGCCAGTGTTTCGCTGTACGCCGCGCCTTCGTTGTATTTCGCCGTAACGAAATTCAGTTTCGCGGGGCTTTCACCAAGCAAAGTAACTGACGTTCCGTTCGCGTCGGGACGCGCCACAAGCGTTACTCTAGGCGGCCTGGGTTTGAACGTAAAATCAATACCTGTCACGACCGCGCCGGGTGTAGAGGGAACAACCGGAGAAGGCGAAAATACCTGCACCGATTTTCCCGGAACGACCAGCGCCACCTTATACGTGTGGCCTTCTATTACGGGCGATATTGTGTACACGCCGTTATTATCTGTCACGACCTCGTATATGGCGAGCTCTTTACTGGGGTTTAGGCCGTTGGCGGTATCGTCGTAAGCCACCACTTGCGCTCCCGGTGAAACGAGCGGATATGGGAACTTCTGCGCGTAAACCGTGCCGGTTATCGAACCCGAGCAGGGTATCACTTGGAAATTTACTATACTGTCCTGGTTAGTTATGACGACTTTGTTAGCGTCCTGAGCCACGTCGCCCACAGAGCCATAGATGCCGCCGTCAAAGAGATCGGCATAACCGAGCCGCTGCGCTTCTTCCTTCACATCGGCATCGTCGGTGCCGCTAGCCAGATAGAGTTTTACGCCGAACCGGGAGAGCGAGCGCAGGAACGGGACAGCCCCCTTGAGCGTGAAGTCGTCGATGCCCAACTGCCCGTTTGCCAGCTTGTCGAGGCGGCGATTGACCATGGCTTTCAGCTCGACGTTGAAAATGTGTTTGTATCCGGCGGCATCAAGGATGCGGTCTTCCGGCACGTAGCCAAATTCACGCACCAGTTCGATGAGCCCGTGCATTTGTGCGATGGTCTGGATGCCTGTGGTCTTGTCGATGAATTGCTTGACGCGACGGGTGACGCGCAGCAGCGCGCCACTCTCCACGGCGTCAAACGGTCCGCCGAAGATAGAGCGCAACATCATCGGCTCCATGATTTCCTCCCAGCCCTGGCGCAGGGTGGAGACGGTGCCGTCGTGATCGAAGATGGCGTAGCGGATGTCGAGGGCCGGGGCGGGCTCCTCGATGACTTCCAGTTCAGTGCCCGCCAGATACTTGGCGGCGTGAGGCGACACGGCTAACTCGGGCCGATAGATGTAGTCCCCGCGTGTGCCGAGTTCCAGGATTTCAGCGGATGTTGCAGTCCCAGTCTGGAAAAGTTTTTGTGCGGTGACGGCAGCAGCGAGATTTGCCACGAAAGCGGCCGCAGCGAGGTTGCTCCCGCTTGCCAGGATGCCAGAGAGCGTGGCGACAAATGTGTCCCCCGCACCCACGGGATCCACTTTTCCGAGCAATTGAACACCGAAGATTTGCTTGGGCTCGTCGCCATCGATGACCAGGCATCCATTCTCGCCGCGCGTAACAATGAGCGGTGCTTTCCAGCGGGCGCGCAATTCCCGGGCATGGCAGACCAGTTCGTCCAGCGCCACGGTTTCGCCGGGTTCCAACTCATGCCCACTCTGGTGGAAGACCTCGGCTTCGTTGAGCTTGTGGACGGCGTGCGGATAGGACTCATGAAGGCCTCGCGAATCGATAACGAAGCAAATTTCGGGGTGGCACTCGATCAAGGCATTTAACCGGACGCGGAAGGCCTCAGAATTGTGGAGACTGCCCATGATTTGGTGATTGATCAGCACCACAGATACTTCCGGTAGGATTTTTTCGAAGCGTTCGAAGAGCCGATCTGCTGTCTCGTCGGCAAGCTGGTTGAAATTACCGAAGTCCATGCGGTTGGACTCCTTCCCATCCAGGTGCGGCTTCACATAGGTGGGCGTCTGCCAATCCTGCGCCTGCACCACAAGCCCACTCCCGTCAATCTGCGGGCGCGCAAGCAACCTCGCCAGTTCTTTACCAAAGGGGTCATCGCCAATCACACCGAAGAGGTGGACTTTCGAGACTTCCAGCGCGAGGAGATTCATGACGACATTTCCCGCACCGCCCGGCGAATACCGATGGCTCTGCACAGGCTGGGTGATTAGCCCGGTTTCCACGGATTTCTCCCCGGCGGCGGTTTTAATCATCCAATAAACGTCGAGACAGAAGTCACCCAGCACAGCAACTGTCGATTGGGAGAGCTTGTCGATAACCGCGGCAATTTCGTGCGGCATGAGGAAATCCGATGACGGGATTTCGGTGATTTTTGTAGCTGCTAATTGGGTGTTGTCCATAGGAAGAATGCAGGTAGTGGAGGCAACGTCGCGCGATGAATCGTTAAGGTCAAGCATGAAAAGTAAGGCTTTACATTTTTCGCAAGGTATTGCAAAGCGTTATCCGTTGTGTCTAGGTATCTCCTCTCATGAACATCGTGGAATTTGCAAAAATCGCCGGTATCTCCACCGCTACCGTCTCACGCGCTTTTCACGAACCCAAAAAAACCCGACCGGAGACGCGCCAGCGTGTGCTCGACCTGGCCGATCAGCTCGGCTATTACCCAAGCGCTAGCGGGAGGGCACTCGTCAAGGGTCGCCACGATGTCCTCTGCCTGGTCTGGCCGCTGGAGGTGGAGGGAGCCGGAGCACTTTTCGCACAACGCGTGCTCGCCGCTTTGACGCAGCAGCTTGTGAGCAACGACCTGGATTTGCTGATCTGCCCCGTGGACCGGCAACGCACAGCCACCGTGGAACACGCGCGGCGCACCGTGCAACGGTCCCGCTGCGACGCCTGGATTCTCCTTTATCCGCGTCCCAACGATCCCCTCATTCGCTCCCTACGCACCTCACGCAAGCCGGTCATTTGCCTGATGGGAGGGCTTGAGGAATGCCCGGAGTGGAAAAGTGTCACTCTTAACCAGAGCGCCTGGATCGATGACGCCCTCGCCCGCCTCCGCGAACAAGGAGCCCGGCGCGTCCTTTTTCTGGGTTGCCGCCAGGGGGAGCCCGACCATGAAGAACGGCTGAGCGCCTTTCGGGAGCTCGCACCCAAGCATTTTGGAAATAACTTTCTGGACCTCCCTGCCTGGCCGCTGGATGAAGCCAGCGTGGGCGCGTGGATCGCGAAGGAAAAAGTGGATGCCGTCATCGGCGTGGACGATTCCGCCGCACTCACCGCTGCCCGCGCCTGCCAGCAACGCGGCATCTCCATTCCAAAACAGTTGCAGATCATCGGCATCGACGATTCCTCCGATGCCGCACGCGCCACGCCTTCTCTGGCAACCTTCCGCCAACCGCTGGACGAGATGACCGGGTGCGCCGTCGAACTCGCGCTGGGCAAGCGGGTGCGTTCGCGCAAATTCGAGGCCGTCTTCGTTCCAGGCGGCAGCGTCCGGCATTCCTGATCCTTTGATCCCCTCACCCCCCAACTCTCTCACCCCATTCACCATGTCCTCTCTCAAAAAAATCCAAGGTCAACCGAGCTGGACGCTCCGCACGTCCGAAGTGGAAGCCGCCGTCACCCGCCAAGGCGGGCATCTGAGTCCCGTCCGTTTTCGGATCGGGAAAACCCGCTGGGTGGAGCCTTTTGAAGTCGCCCCGTGGGCGGAAGAAAAACTCCCGGCTGAAACCCCGGAGCTTCTTCGGGTCATGCGCGGGGACTTTTTCTGCCTGCCCTTTGGCGGCGGCGCAACACCCTACCGGGGTGAGATCCACCCGCCGCACGGCGAGACATGCAACGCCGTCTGGACGCTGGAATCGAGCCAGCCCCACCGACTCGATCTCTCCATGGAAACGCAGGTCAGAAAAGGCCACGTCCAGAAGACACTGGAACTGATCCCCGGTCACTGCGCCGTCTATTCGCGCCACGTCATCTCCGGGATGAAAGGCCCGATGTCGCTCGGGCATCACCCCATCCTGAAGCTCCCGGGAGCCAACGCGGGCCGCATTAGCACCAGCCGCTTCACCTACGGCCAGGTCTTCCCCGAGGCTTTTGAAAATCCAGCCCAGGGCGGCTACTCCATTTTGAAGCCCGGCGCGAAATTCACCTCGCTGCGCCGCGTTCCGCGCATCGATGGCTTGTTCGCCGATCTCTCCGTCTATCCCGCCCGCGAGGGGTATGACGACCTAGCCATGGTGGCTGCCGATCCCATGCTTCCCTTCGCTTGGACGGCGCTGGTGGTGGCGGAGGAAGGCTATGTCTGGTTCAGCCTGAAAAACCCGCGCATCCTGCGCTCGACCATCTTTTGGATGTCCAATGGAGGCCGCCATTACGCCCCGTGGAACGGGCGGCACCGCCACGCCATCGGGCTGGAAGAAGTCACGGCGGATTTCGATCACGGGCTGGCGAATTCCGCCAAACCCAACCCGCTCAGCCGCGCCGGCGTGGAGACGTCCGTTCAACTCGACCCCAAAAAGCCGCTCACCGTTCCCTATATCATGGCAGTCTCCGCGATCCCTCGCGGGTTCGACATCGTCAAGAGCATCCGCAGCAGCCGCGACGGCCAATCGGTGACGCTCACCTCGCAATCCGGCAAGACCATCACGACGCCGCTCAACGTCCCGTTTATCACCGGGACGGGGGAGTGACTTTGCAGCCGAAAACACGGCTCAGCCCATATCGGTTCCGGCTAACCCACTGGTAAACGCCATCCGCCACCCGGATCGCGCCGGGTATCCACAAAACCAGCGCCAACAGCGCGAGTAGCGGCAGACGCATCCCTAAAAACCGAAAACAGCGCGCCCCCCGGTGGATTTTCCCATCCGCCGTGATGCAATGAATAGCGGAGAGCCGTTGTTCCGGCGTGAGTTGAGGGGCAGCCAAAGCTGCGCGAGGATCAGAGAGTGGCACCGCCTTCACTACACCAAACCAGTCCAGCCGCTGGAGAAGCCGCATCTGGAAGGCGCAGAGCGGGCAGGTGTCATCGTATAAAACCTGATGATAATGGCGTTTTGTCACACTTCACCATTCCGCTGTCGCCTATTGATTGTCAAACCGACCCTCGATTCCGCCATTGACTTGCCGGGCCGAATCCTTCCTCATCAAATCCACGCCATGAAAGACGTTTACACGCTCGAAGATTTGCGGCATTGGGATGCCGCCACCGCCGGCGAGGAACCGCCCATCCGCCTCTCGGTTTTTGGCGATCCAGTGGCCCACTCCCGCTCGCCCCAAATGCACAACGCCGCCCTGAACGCGTGCGGCATCGAAGCCCGCTACTGCCGTCTCCACATCCGGCCCGAGGAACTCGGCGAAGCGCTGCGGCTACTCCCGAAGGCCGGGTTCATCGGCACCAATCTCACAATCCCCCATAAAGCCGCCGCACTGGAGTTTCTGGATGCCATGGATGAGCACGCCCAAAAAATCGGCGTCGTCAATACCGTCGTCGTCGAAGGCGAACGGCTCATCGGCTTCAACACCGACGGACCCGGCCTGCTGCGGGCCATCCGGGCGGAGTTCGGCGTCGATCTGCGCGACCTGCGCGTGATGGTCTTGGGCGCAGGTGGCGGCGCAGGCCGGGCCATTGCAGCCCAATGCGCCGTGGAAAACTGCGAGCGGCTCGTGCTCGTTAACCGGACGTTTGAAAAAGCGCGCCAACTCGCCGCCGAACTGGAGCCGTTTTTCAAAGGCCCGCGCGTATTCGGCCCGGTGCGTCGTCTGGAAGCGATCCCTTGGGAGGAGCCTCAACTCGCCGCTCAACTCGCCAATACCGATCTCGTCATCAACGCGACCTCCTGTGGCATGAAACGGACCGATCCCTCCGTGCTCCCCGAATCCCTGCTCCGGGCAAATTTATTGGTTTACGACACAATCTACACTGCCCAACTCACGCCACTCTTGGAGGACGCGCAAGCCGCTGGCGCGCGCACGGCCAACGGCGCTTCAATGCTGCTCTACCAAGGAGTGCTCTCCTTTGAGATATGGTTCAACCGCCCCGCGCCGGTTGAGGTGATGCAGGCGGCGATGGGAAACTGAGCCTCCTCGGGCTCAGTCCTCCTCCGGCTTTGGCTCGCGGGAGAGGATTTCGATGAGGATTTCGCGCGGGCTTTTGGCGTTGTAGAGCAGTCCGTGGACGGCGTCGATGATGGGGGTTTCCACACCATGACTACGGGCGCATTCGTAGGCGCTCAACGCGGTGGGAACGCCTTCGGCAACCATTTGCATGGAGGCGGCGATCTGTTCCGATGTTTCACCCCGCCCGAGGCGTTCACCCACAGCGCGGTTGCGGCTGTGCTGAGAGAAACAGGTGACCATCAGATCGCCAATACCGCTGAGTCCCCGGAAGGTGGCCCGCCGTCCACCCAGCGCGGTGCCGAGTCGAACAAGTTCCACCAAAGCGCGGGTGACAAGGGCGGCCTTGCTATTGTCGCCAAAGCCCAGGCCATCGCTCACGCCCGCCGCGATGGCAAAGATGTTCTTCAATGCGCCGCCCAGCTCGATACCTGCGACGTCGGTGCTGGTATAGACGCGGAAGGTCTGACCATTAAGGGCGCTTTGGACTTGGACGGCGAGGTCTGCGTCTTCACAGCCCAAAACGACGGCGGTGGGCATACCGATGGCAACTTCCTCGGCATGGCTTGGTCCAGAGAGGACGGCGATGCGGCTCGCGGGCAGTGCTTGGCGCAGGATTTCGCTCATGCGCAGTCCACTCCCCTGTTCGATTCCCTTGGTAAAGGAGACAATGACGCCTTGTGGCGCTGTGGAGGCGAGGCTTCGGGCTACACCGCGCATCCCTTTGGAGGGAGGGACAACCAAAATCATCTCTGCACCGTGAACTGCCTCGGCCATGTCAGCGGTGGGAGCGACGTTATCATGCAGGCGGATACCGGGCAAAAAAGGGGTGTTCACGCGGGTCTCGCGCAACTCCTTCACATGTTCCGGTTCATATCCCCAGAGCGTCACAGGACGCCCTTTGGAAGCCATGAGATTGGCAAGAGCGGTTCCCCAGCCCCCAGCCCCGATAACAGCAACACGGTTCATTATTTTTTCTTTTCAAATCGGCTCTCTGTTCCCGCCAAGAGACGCTGGATGTTAGTCCGGTGCCGCCAAATGGCCAGAAGAGAGATTACCAGGGTAAACCAGAAGATGGCGTCAACCTGCCGTTGCAGAAGCCAGACGATGACGGGCAGGGAAATGGCAGCCAGAATGGAGGCGAGCGAGACGTAGCGGCTGATCTGAAAGGTGACACCCCAGATGATCAAGCCGATGACCGCTGTCCATGGCGTAAGACCGATAAGGATGCCCGCTCCGACAGCAACGCCTTTGCCACCCTTGAAACCAAGCCAGACCGGGAAGCAGTGGCCTAGAAAGCAGCCAAGACCGGCTACGATGCCCAAGTTTGCCGAATAGAGCCCCATGGCCAACTGCACGGCGACGACACCCTTGAGGACATCGAGCGCAAACACCAGCACGCCCCACGGGCGGCCCAATATGCGAAAGACGTTGGTCGCGCCGATGTTCCCGCTGCCGTGCTGGCGGATGTCGATACCGCGGCATTTGCTCACCAGATAACCAAAGGGGATTGCCCCCAGCAGGTAGCCGATGAACACGGAAATAAGAACACTTTGCATGGCCGCGATTCTCTCTTCTAAAAGCTTCGCGGCAAGCAAATTGCGGCGGCGCTAGTGGTGCGTTTTATTCCAAACGAATTTCGGCGGAGCGTCCGTGGGCATCGAGACCTTCGATGGAGGAAAAGGTCTGGATGACGGGGAGCGAGGCGCGCAGTGAAGCGGCGTTGAACCGAACGAGGCTGGTACGACGCTGGAACTGATCAACAGTAAGGCCAGGGAAAGATTTTCCCGCGCCGCCGGTGGGGAGTTCGTGGGAGGGACCCGCCACAAAGTCGCCGCCAACCACCGGGGAATAGCCGCCGAGGAAAATGGCACCCGCCGTGCGCAGTTGCGCGGCCACGGCATCATCGGCTCCCGTGACAACCGAGGCATGTTCCGGAGCGAAGCCGTTGCAGAGTGTCACAGCGTCATCGAGCTTTTGGACAAGAACGAGGTAGGTGCTAGTGTCGAGGACTTCCTGAATATGAGGCGCACGGGAGAGCCGGGCCGCTTGGATGGCGACTTCCTGTTCGACGGCGGCGAGGAGTTCCGGCGAATCGGTGGCGAGGATGACCATGCTATTGTGCCCATGCTCGGCTTGCGCAAGGAGATCAGAGGCGACCCAAGCGGGCTGGGCAGCGCGGTCGGCAATAACGAAAATCTCGCTTGGCCCGGGCAGAAGATCGACTGCCACGCGGCCAAAGACCTGCCGTTTGGCTTCGACGACATAAGCGTTCCCCGGTCCGTAGATTTTCGCAACAGGCGCGATGGAGCCAGTGCCAAATGCCAGCGCGGCGACTGCTTGGGCTCCGCCGACTTTGTAAATCTCAGTGGCTCCCGTGGATTGGAGGGCGTAGAGGAGCGAGTCATTGACTTTGCCATCGGGACCAGCCGGAGTGGCGACAACGATCTCCGGCACTCCAGCCACAGCGGCCAGTGTGCAGGTCATAACGGCTGTAGAAACGAGCGGTGCGGTGCCACCGGGGACATAAATACCTACGCGTTGAAACGGGTCGAAGCGTTCGCCGACTTCGACGCCCTGGGCGTTGTGACCCGACCAGTCGTGACGGCGGCTTTTTTCGGCAAAATCCCGGACGTTAGCGTGGGCAATGGCAATGGCGTTCCTTGTTGATTGGGAAACACGAGACAAAGCAGCCTCGATTTCATCGGCACTCACACGAACGCTTGCGGCGGTCAACTTCGGCCCGCCGAATTTCTCGGTTAATGCAAAAAGAGCGGCGTCTCCCTCCTGCCGGATTCGGCGCACAATATCAGCCACCGTGGAGTGGACTTCGGCGCTCGGTTCGGAGTGCCGGTCAAGGAACCGGATAGCGTCGGAAAAGTCGGGATCGGAGAATCGCAGGGTGCGCATGGGGTGAAAAATCTAGAGGGTGGGCACCCACGCCGTCAAGCCGTTGCGCATCGACATGGAACCTGAAACAAAAAAGCTGACCGCGTTGCCACGGTCAGCTTTTTCAAAAATATCGATAGGGCTAGTAGATAATCGTTTCGCCGGTATTCACGTTGCCAGAGTTGCCAGCAGGAACGTCGCCGGTGTTGGTATCAACAACCTGGTTAACAGTATTATTGATAATGTCCTGAATGTTCTGATTGATGCCAGCAGAATTGGAAGTGCCCAAGTTTTTCAGCAATAGCGGCTTCACCAAGGAACGCAAAATGTAAGTAACCGCTTGGGATGCTGCGCTGGTGCCAGTGCTGCTGGCGTCACTGCTACCTGTGGTCGACGTTTTGAGGGTATTCGAGAACTGGAGAACGGCGTTGGCAATCAAGGCCTGACTCTCCGAACTGCCGGGTGAGTTTGCCGTTAGCACATTCAGATAATTCGTCAAAATCTGCACAACGTTGGTAATCGCCGTTTTTTGGGCGGTAGTGATGATCCCGTGTTTATCGGGCTGCGACAGTACTGCCGTGAGGTTGGCCGCCGCCGTGGCCAGTGCAGTGGCTTTCTGCGTGACAGAGTAATCGGTGCGGTTGTTGATACCAGCCATGATGCAGAAGGCGATCAAGTTGACCTGCTTTTTAATATCCTTGTACTTCACCATGGCGAGATTCATCCCGTAGGCAATTTGATCCGCTATATAAGGGCCACCTGAGTAAGACATCTGATAGACGAGCAAGGCGACATGATGGCGCATGTTCGAATTCATTTGAGCCAATGCGATGGCGATGTTGGGAAATTGATTCGGGTAGTTCAATCCCACCCCGACGCCGACGCGCCCCGCCAAGAGGCGTTGCTGCTTGCTGGAAAGGTATTGGACGATCTTGGCTGCGCTCGCTGCGGCGTCACTCGCACCAACAGTGGTCGTATAGGATTGGGCAATGGTCACCGCCGCATTGTACTGATCGCCGGGGGCTTGCGCCGTAATGGCTTTTGCCGCAGCTTCAGCTTGTTTGTTGCTGATCACCGCCGCATGGACAGACCCAAGTCCAAAACCAAGCGTCAACAGAGAGGCAACGATGACAAATCGGGGAAACCGAAACGCCTGTTTAGGAAGCGATGTTGTGGTCATAAAAAGCTTTTATTGGAGATCTTTGATGAAAAAATTTTCAGCGAACAAGCAAATCTTAATCCGTTCCCTTGGCAGGTTCAATAGTTTTTTGTGAGGTTTCATCATTTTCTTTCTGTTTTTCTATAAAAAGGAAGGACGGTTCCTGCATGCTGATGCCCTGTGTTCCTTGGGCTCCAAGGCTTCGGGCAGCTTCATCGCATGCCTTGGCCCCCTCCGGATCTCCCGCCAAACGCAGGTGAGCGGCATAGTAGGCGTAGAGAATGCCCAAATTTGGATCGGTTTTGATTGCGCTCAAGTAGGCTTCCTCTGCCTCGGCAAACTCGTAGATACCATCCAGACATTGCCCCATGCGGACCCAAAGATTCTCGTTTTCGGGAAAATAGGCAAGTCCGTTGCGGTAAGCATCAATGGCTTGCTCGAAGTAATGCTGCCTTACCGGGTAGGAGGGCATATTGGCCCCTGTGGCGCGGTAGGCTTCGCCTAGATAAAAGGAGGCATCAGCGTTCGTCGGATCTCTTTCAAGAGCGAGTTTTGCCAGGCGCCTGCATTCGTCATACTCTCCAGCCTTCATCGCGATGCGCGCCTGATTGGCGAATTTTTCGCTCTGATAGCGGGTAGCTATGGAAGCGAGGAGAGCAATCCCCATCGCCACCAGCGCAGTGCGAGCCACAAGTAAAGGGACACGGGCATGTCCTTTTACTACCGGATCCGTACCCGTGTTGGCCAATATCCCAAAAATAAACGCGAAAAACAGAGCATTGCCGGGAATGTGCATGTTGAAATCGACCACGGAATGCGCCATGAGGGCAGCGACCGCAGTCACAGCGCCAAGCGAGAGCGCCAGAGTGTCACTACGCGCCGTATCAAAGGTGTTGCAGAGCCGCCGGCGCGTGACTTGACGCACAGCACGCAAGCCGCCCGAGAGATGCGTGAACAAAAAGAGAGCACCCAGCACCCCACCCACCAGCCCGTATTCGGCCAGAAGTTCCAGATAATCGCCGTGGGCATGTTGCGGATCAGTCTGAATTTGGTGCCGTCGGAAAAGACGCCCGTAGTAGAGATGGGTTCCCGAACCGGTTCCCACTACTGGATTGAGCTTTATTTGGTCGATCGCCGCCAACCAATTATACCAACGCACATCCTCCGAAGCGGTGCCGATCTGATGAAGCCGTTCTCGGATGACCTTGCTATTCATCATGAGCCCCACAGTCGAACCCAAGAAAAGGACCAAAGTCACCACAGTAATCAGTAGCGTCAGGGCGAAACGCCCGGCGTTGTAGATACGCACCACCCAGAGCGACAATCCCACGAAAACCAGCAGCCCAAACACCAGGCTCAGGTAACCACCACGGCTTCCGGTGATCGCCATGCCCATCAAACAAAACAACACCATATAGGCGGTCAACATTTTCGTCGCAACCTGGCAGCGGCTCCAGAAAGTGAGGCTCAATGCGAACAGGATCAATGTTTCCAAATAACCGGCTAGATGATTGGGGCAAAACAATTGTCCGCTGGCGCGATATTCATACGTCGCTCCCCGGTGAAAACCAAAGAGCATAAACCCCTGACCTTCCTTGAACTGGAGCAATCCCACACCCACATGCACCGCCGCCATGGCGAACAGAGCAGCGACCACCCAGTTCCGATGGCGGGATTCCGTCAGATAAAGTGCTGTTAGCAGATAGACAATCAGGCAGGCTGCCACCATGTAAGCGTCCGTCCGGGCAAGCTGGGCATGGGGTGAAAACCAAGCCCTGGCAAAAATATAGCCGGCAAAAAGAAACGTTGAACCGAGGCACCAGAGTGATGGTTTGGGAACCGGCCTACGCAGGGAAACCAGCGAAAGTGCGGCAGCCACCCCGGCAATGGCATAAGGCGGAAAGCTGTAAGCCAGCAGCGGCCCCCCAATCAAGCATTGGATGAGAACCAGCGCAGCAGCCAGCAGGAGGGTATAGACGAAATTCACGTTGACTCACTCTTGCAAAAGAAACGGCTCTCTGCAATCGCGAGCCTTGCTCATTTTTCATTGAAAGCAGAAGATGCAAGCCATCCCTCGTTCCCAAGTTGCCCTTGGGAACGTTATTATTTTGTATGAATGATTCGGCTCTTTCCCGGTTTCTCACGCGGCTCCAGTCCAGCTTTGACGATGGTTCATTCGTCAAATTGACGCTGGGTCGCCCCGCTGTGCCCGCCAGCCCCTTGCGCAAACTGCTCTTGCGTCCGGTAACGATCCGGGGCGAAAAACGGTGCACTGTGGTGTGCCGGTTTGAGACGCGCGACGAAACCAAAAACCTGACTTTCCCCGAATCCGCCGCCCTCGTCCAAGCCCGTTTGGGTTCTGAATTCCTGAATGCGAATCTCTTCACCCAATCCGAAGACGCCCAGCTTGAACTCGGCGCGAAAAGCCGCCTGAAAATTCTCGCCGCCGCCCGGCCGCCCGCTGCCTTGGGCCACGACCGGCTGCGCACGCGGTGGGTGGATACCGGGGCGGCTTATCTCCAGGCGCTGGAAGTGACCGATTCGCGCGGCAAGGTGCGCGAACGCATGGGCGACAAATTCCGCCAGATCGAACGCTTTGTTGATCTGCTCGCCTCTGCTTTCCGCGAAAGCACTTTGGTCGGTTTGAATCGTCCGCCCGTGATGTGCGACATGGGCTCCGGCAAGGGGTATCTGACGTTCGCCGCCTACGATTATTTCCGGCGCGTGGAGCAAATATCCGTCGCCGTGACGGGCGTGGAAGCGCGCGAGGATTTGACCCGCCTCTGCAACCGCGTGGCCGGGGAATGCGGCTTCGAGGGATTGTACTTTGTATGCAGTCCAATTGCGGAATATCCGTTGCCGCAGCTCGATATTCTCGTCGCGCTGCACGCCTGCGACACCGCCACGGATGACGCCCTCTTCGCCGGGATTCGCGCCGGGGCGCAAATCCTTCTCTCCGCGCCTTGCTGCCACAAGGAGATCCGGCCCCAGCTTGACCGTGCGCAACCCGCAGGACCACTTGCTGACGTGCTCCGCCACGGGCTTTTCGCCGAGCGCCATGCCGAGATGGCCACCGACGCCCTGCGCGCGCTCCTGCTGGAACGCGCGGGCTACCGCGTGCGCGTCAGCGAGTTCGTAGCGGCGGAACACACGGCGAAAAACGTGATGCTCATCGCCACGAAACGGCGCGAGCCACTTTCAGAGCAAGCCGAAGCAGACCTCGACCACCGCATCGCCCAACTCAAAACTTTTTATGGAATCCAACACCAGCGCCTCGAACAACTTCTTGTGGACGGACGTGAACTGGAATGCGCTCCGGCGGCTCCGGACGCGCTTCCTCCAGTTTGACCCACGCAACGAAGCCATCGTCCACGGCCCGGACCGTACGGACTACTGGGGCAGCCACAGCGAGCTGGTCAGCTATGACTTCACGTTCGCCGAGCGGATCGGCTGGAAGTGGGACACCGTGCTCGCGGAGCTGAAAAAACGCGGCTGGACGCTCCCGCAAGGAACTGTGCTCGACTGGGGTTGTGGCACAGGCGTCGCGGGCCGCCGCGTCGTGGAAGCCTGGAATTCGCAGGTCCACAGCCTGGCACTCCATGACCGCTCCGTTCCTGCGCAACGCTTCGCAGCGGAGCGCGCCCGCGCGGCGTTTCCCGGCCTCGCGGTAGAAATAGCGACACCCACCGCACCCGAGGTGCTGGTGTTGAGCCACGTCCTCAACGAACTGACGCCGGATGCGCTGGAGCACCTGCTGACGCTGGCCGCGAAGGCGCAAGTGGTGCTTTGGATCGAACCCGGCACGTCCCCCGTGAGTCGCCAACTCATCGCCGTGCGCGAGCGGTTGCTGACGCAGTTCCGCGTCGTCGCTCCCTGCCCTCACGCGCTGGCGTGCGGCATGTTGGCTACCGGCAACGAGCGCCATTGGTGCCATCATCTCGCCCGGGTGCCTGGCTATGTTCACACGGACCCCGGCTGGGGACGCTTCGCGCAAACACTGGAACTCGATCTCAGTCGCGTACCGTTCAGCTTCCTCGTGCTCGACCGCCGTCCTGAAACCGAAACGATTGGAAACGCCCGCGTCATCGGCGAACCGCGCTACTACAAAGGATTCGCCAAAATACTCGCCTGCCAGGCTGGAGAAGTCCGCGAACTCGTGCTGCAAAAGCGCGACGCTCCTGAGCTCTTAAAGGCGATGAAGAAAGCCCCCGGCTCGCTTTATCGCTGGGAGCGCGAGGGGGATAAAATCCGGCGCGGCGAGCAGATTTTTTAACGCTTCCGGGATTGCTCGCCTTCCTCAATCAACTTCCAGAAACCGGGTTTTTCGCTCAGCGTCCGATCCTCCTCGACCATCGGGAGTTTAGTGCGGAAGAGGAAATCGCGGATGGTGTTTTTGTGCAGCACGCGATCGATGGTGATCCCTTCCTGCGCTTTCTCAAAATAAATCCGGAAATCCTTGGCATGAAAGCGAAAGAGCACTTTGTTGTCGCGCTCGATTTTCCCGAACCGCGCCGGATCGAGCTGATCGAGGTCCTCGGGAAGGATCTGGAATTCGGCAAGAATGTCGAGTTGGAGGTCCGTGGGGAGGGCTGCCATCTCGGCGGCGCTGATTTCGTTGAAGACGATCTGGAACATGGATTGCGTATTGGATAACCGGGAATCGGACGAGTTGCCAGCCTAGATATAATACCGCACCACGCGGCTGCTGATGTTGGTGAAGATTTCCCACGGGATGGTTCCGGATTTCGTGGCGAGTTCACTGGCGGTGATCTCCTCCGTGCCTTGTCTGCCGATGAGGACGACCTCGTCCCCCACGGCGACTCCCGGCACATCGCTTGCGTCCACGAGAATCTGATCCATCGTGACGCGCCCCAGCACGGCGCAACGGCGGCGTCCGATGAGCACTTCCGCTCCCTGATTGGAAAGATGCCGCGGGTAGCCGTCGGCATATCCGACGCAGACGGTGGCGATCCGCATCGGCTTCGGGGTGACATACGTCCGCCCATAACTCAAGCTGCGGCCCGCCGGAACCTGCCGCAGCAGAGTGATGCGCGATTTCCACGCGAGCACGGGCGTCAATTTTGCCTGGAATTCTGGCACCGGTGAGCAGCCATAAAGGATGAGACCGGGGCGGATGACGTTGCCGCCGGACGCCGTGTGGATGCTTTCGTTAAAAAGGATTGTTCCGGCGCTGTTGAGCGAGTGCACCACGGGAATTTCCAATCCGGCCTGGTGCAGGCTTCGCACCAACGCCTCCCAGCAGGCGATCTGGGCAAGCGTCCACGGCTCGTCTTCATCGGCGACGGGGAGATGAGTCGCCACGCCGGAGAGCCGGATACCGGGAAGCATCGCAATCGCCTGGGCCACGGCAAGCGCCTCTTCATGCCAGACACCTATGCGCCCCATGCCGGTGTCCACTTTCAGATGAATCGGGAACGGAGCCGAAAGGCCGATGCTTTCGCTCAACGCAGAGTAGGCCCGGGCTTCTTCCAGCGAGGAAACCACGGGAATGAAACCGTGCTTCACCAACACCTCGCGCTCCTCCGGCAAGGCGGGGCCGAGGACGACAATCGCGGTATCGGGGGTAGCGCGGCGCAGTTGTAACGCCTCGGAAACGCTGGCCACGCCAAACATTTCCACCAGATAGCGCAGTTCCCGCGCCAATTCCTCGACGCCGTGGCCGTAGGCGTTCGCCTTGACGACAGCCAGCAGACCGATCCCCTCGCCGACGTGCTCGCGAATCGCGGCGATATTGTGCCGCAGGGCGTTTAAATCGATCTCGGCCCAGCAATGGCGGAACGGTTCAGAAAAGATGGCGGACATGAGGTTTTCTATCTCGGCATATTTTGCTCTGAATCTCAATCGTCAACTTGCCGATCAGGGAAATCCCTGCTATGGGTCTCTTTTCCTCCCCATGAAAAAACTCTTTCTCTTTTTAGCTCTTCTTGCGACGCCTGCGCTGTCTCAGACCACAACAACAGCGCCCACTCCGGTAGTTTCCTCCGATTCCACCCAGCAAGCGAAGCCCGCAAAATCGAAGAAAAAGGCACACCCTGCCCAACATGTCGAGCAGGCAAAACCAGCCAAACCGGCTCCGGTTGCGGAACCGAAACGGAAATCAGGTGGCTTCTTTGGTTTCTTCCGGTGGCTCTTCGGCGGCGGATCGTCCGAAAAAGCCGTGCCTGCACCGCAACCGACTCCCGCAGTACAACCTGCAACGGTTCGGAAATCGGCACCCTCTGTGAAATCGACGGCGACTCCGAAGCCCTCTCCCGCTCCAAAGGCATCTGCAACGCCGAAACCCACCCCTGCTTCGAAGCCGATGGCGACGCCCAAACCCGCTCCTTCGCCCAAAGCGTCCAAAAAAATCCCCGCAGCGACGCCGGTTCCTACGCCTGCCGAGATTTCCAGAACCGCACTGCCGCCTGCCACCGCGTCGACTACGGGCGACCCCCGCTACCTTCAGCTCAAGGAGCAGGCACTCAAAACCTCACAAGTCGCCAACCTACTCAAGAAAATGAACTCCCAGCCCGAAGGTGGAGACGCTTACAAAGCCGCCGCCACTGAATACACGACGGCGCTCTTTTCCAAAATGCGCCAGCTTGATCCCTCATATGAGGAACAGCTCAACCGCAAGGAAGGGGCCTACAAGCGCAGGATTGAGGCCGGGAAGTCGATTGTCGAATAGGATTTCACCAAATTCTTCTTCCTAATCGAAGCGCGGTCCCCCGGGAAGATGCGAGAATCCGTAAGAAAGCAGCGCTTTGCTGTCCACCCATATTCCCGGTTTATTCGAGTGCATAACGACGGAAATCACTTCGCGATGATTGCGCAGAGCGGAGGAAACCAGCACCTGTTGCGCCGGGACGGTGTATCCTGTCTTTAATCCGGTGCAGCCCTCATATTTCCACGGGGAACACCAGAGCAATTTATTGTGGTTTTGAAGCTGGGTGGTAACACCCTGCGTCGTAACCCATGGGTAGAAAACGGTACCTACAATCTGTCGGAAAACTGGCTGCTGCATGGCAGTTCTCGCGATCAAAGCCAGATCATGAGGTGTGGTGTAATGCTCGACGTTGTGGAGCCCGTGCGGGTTGACGAAATGGCTTTGGAGCGCTCCCAGATTGGTCGCCCGGCGGGTCATTTTTTCGGCAAACGCAGCAATGCTCCCCGCGTTGTCTCGGGCGAGCGCTTGGGCCGCATCGTTGGCGCTCTTAATCATGAGCGCGTAAAGCAGTTCGCGGCGGGTAAAGCGCTCGCCCGGCTTAAACCCGATAGCGCTCGGCTCCACATGCGTGTCTTCCGGCGCAATGACTACCACGTGGTCCAGATCGCCTTCTTCGATGACCAGCAGGGCAGTCAAAATTTTCGTGGAACTGGCTGGGTAAAACCGCTCGTAGGCGTTCTTTTCGTAAAGAGGATCACCCGTCAAAGTATCAATGACTGTGGCTCCTTGGGCAGCGAGAACGAGTTCCCCGGAAGCTTGGGAATATCGTGACTCTTCAGTAGGCGCTACCACCTGCGTTGGACGTCGGGCTGGGTGTGGTTTGGCAGTGTGACTGCGGGCGTGTTTGGCTTCGCCTTGCGGAGCACTTATTCCTAGAAACGCCACGCACAGAGTGAGGCAGATTAGAGTATTTTTCCGTCCAGCATCATCCATTCGATTGGGCTCCGGTTGGCAAGGATTGCATCGTAAACTTCGGAAGACTCCCCAGCAAAGGGGAGTGCGATCAGGTCAGCGTGGGCTCCGGGAAGGATCGCCCCGAGTTCGCCGGTTTTTCCCAGGGCCCGCGCCGGGTGGGTGGTTACGGTTTTCAACAAGGTTTCGGAAGTCAGGTAGGGCGCAGCTTTTTGGGCTGCCTGCATCTCGGCGAAAAGGCTTAGCGAATCATTGCTGGCCAAGCTGTCCGTGCCAAGGCTAAGGCAGACACCAAGTTCCTCCAGTCGCCGCCATGGGAAGGGCCTGTGCTGAAAGTAGGTATGACTGCGCGGGCAGTGAATGATGTGCCAGTCACCAGGCGTGGCGGCTATAAGTTCAAAATCCGCCTCGCCGAGTTCGTTGGCATGGGCGAGCAGCCATCCGGGGCCGATCAAACCTTGCGTTACGGCGTTGGAGAAGGAGGAGTGGGCACCGCAATCATCCATCGGGCGGCCCAGCGTGCGAAAGAAGTCGGCCATTTCTCCTTCGCCACGCCGGAACATGGCCTCTTCATCGGCAGACTCGGCGATGTGGGTCGTCAGCGGCATTCCGAAATGGTCCGCGCATTCGCGGCAGAGGCGGTAGAGTTCCGGCGAGGTGGTGTAAGGCGCGTGCGGATTCAAGCCGAAGCCGCCGAGCCAGCCTTCGTGCTTCTCGAAAAAGGCGAGCGCCCCTGCCAACAGCGCTTCGGAAGGGACGCGGCTGCGGATGTCGATCAATTCGAGAAACCACCAAGTACGAATAGGTGGAGGAGGGAGTTGTGGGAGCAGTTCAGGAAAGGCCTCCAAGTTGCACACCGTGGTGGTCCCCCACGCGCGCAATTCCTCAAACCCCTCGGCAATCGCCTTAAGGTAATCCTCGTCCGTCATCTGCCGCTTGAGAGCATTGATGCGGAGAATCCAGCGAGTAAACGACTTTTGCGGGTCGATAGCATGGCGCATACTCGTGTAATCGAGGTGGCAATGGGCGTTAATGAGCCCCGGCATCAACACTTTTTCGCCCAAATCGAGCACTTCGCCCGGCTGATTGCGGGAAATTTCCGAAAAGGAACCAACCGCCGCGATTCTCCCGTCGTCACCCACTACCACCGCGCTATCGGCCAAAGGCGGGCCGCTCATGGTGACTACGGTGTGGGCGCGAAGAATCATGGTTTCTAACTTGACCAAGAAATCGGCAAGATGCTCGACTTTTTTGCAATCTTTTCAACGGATGCTGCCCCAATCGGAAAATTGGGTGCAAAGGGGCGCAAAAAGTGTGAGATGAAATATGCGGCCAACCTTCCCGGTTCTGGAGCTTAGGGTGTCCCGCGTAATCTGGCCATCACACCGGGCAAAATTTCCAAGGCTTTTTCGATCTCCTTCACCGTGTTGAATCGCGAAAAGGAAAACCGTAAGCTGCTCCGGGCTCGTTCAGTGGAAAATCCCATCGCCTTCAGGACATGCGAGGGTTGGAGAGAACCGGTCATGCAAGCCGAGCCCGCCGAAGCGCAAATCCCCGCGCGATCCAACAGCAGCAGCGCAGCCTCAGCTTCCACGCCTTCAAATGCCAAATTGGTGGTATTGGGGAGCCTCTCAGCAAGCCCGCCGCTGACGCTAACACCCGAAATCCGCTCCAAAATACCCCGCTCGAAAGTATCCCTCAGCCCTTTGACTTCGGTTGTCTCGCGTTCCAGATTTTGCAAGGCCTGTTCCGCCGCCTGTCCAAAGCCGACAATCCCCGCCACGTTCTCTGTCCCTGAACGCCGCCCGTTCTCCTGCCCCCCACCGGAGAGCGACGGACGAAACCCGCTTCGACGATTGACATAAAGCGCTCCCACGCCTTTGGGTCCGTGGATTTTATGACCAGAGACGCTCATATAGGAAATCCCCCATTCTGATAGATGCATCGGCACCTTGCCCGCAGCCTGGACTGCATCGGTGTGGAACAGCACACCCTTGGCTCGCGCGATTTGCGCCAGCTCCCTAATGGGAAAAAGCACACCGGTTTCATTATTGGCTGCCATAACAGAAACCAGGGCGGTGTCTGGGCGGATTAAACGCTCGAAGTCAATCATATCCAGCTGCCCTTCGGGCTCCACGAAGAGTCGGGAAATTGCATATCCTTCCCGCTCCAGCGCCTCGCACGGTTTGAGGATCGCGCTATGCTCCACAACGGTGGTGAGGAGGTGTCGCCGATCGGGATTGAGCCGCACCGCTGAGGCAATCGCCGCGTTATTGGACTCCGTGCCGCCACTGGTAAAGACGATCTCGCGCGGCTCGCACCCAAGCAGCGCCGCCACCTGTTCCCGCGCGTGTTCGACAGCACGAGCCGCCTGCCTGCCCAACTGGCAACCGCTCGACGGATTTCCATACAGGTCCGTTAGCCAAGGCAGCATCGCCTCGACCACGCGCGGATCGATCCGCGTGGTGGCGTTGTTGTCAAAATAGAGCGTGGCGTCGGAAAGGGACATGGCGTTCCAGAGGGAACTCTAGCCCCAAGGGGAAGCCGCGCCAAGACTTCACTTACTGGGCTCCCGTCACCTCGATGCGGAGGAATTTCCTCGCGATGCCAGATGAGGGGGTTTTGAGCCGAAAAGAGACGGTTTCTGTGATGCCGTCCGCATTGCGAACCGCTGAACCGACCTGCTCAATCTGGGTATTCGTTCGATCCCATGTTTTTAAATCGTCGGAAACGGCGACGACATATCCTAGGGAAAGGTCGTCGATCCGGCGAACAAAGGAGACGGTCAAATACTTCTGATTGTCCCCGGCGTTCTTTACCAAATCTTCGACGAGGTATTCGTCCCGTTTGCATCGCTGCCCTGGATCCAGACCAAATACATACTTCATCCGATTGTTGATGCCATCGCGCGCGGGATTGGCGTCTTCCGACTGATCTTCCGGCGTTGAGCCGGGCAGCAGTTGCGCAGCCCATTGCGCATAGGTTGAAAGATCATAGAGCAATCCCTTCTTTTGAAAGAACTGGTTGACAGCGGCTTGAGAACTGTCCGGGAAAACCCCACCAAACAACGGATCGGGAGCGGTATTGGCGATTACTTTTGCTCCATGGAAATTCATCAGAAAATCGCGCAAGGACGAGCCCGACGCAATCAGTTTGGAGAGATCGACGCGCGTTCCGTTCCAAAGGGTCGATCCATCAAGCGCCGCCGCGAAATTGGCTGCGTTCCCGCGGAAGTTTGCTTCGCTATCGCCCATTGTGAAAAGGTAATAGGGATCAGCCGGGTCCGCACGAACCGCACGAGCATATCCAGAACCAAGTTGATAGCGAGAGTTGGCATCCTTCAGCGAGTCCCGGAAATCGTTCCGTCGGTCGCTCTGCACAAAGG
>Ga0118677_10005632_pt1 | contig 21777 bp, 19 predicted proteins | sample AliMusrvi5mmetaG_FD_86154 | JGI IMG/M metagenome (GOLD analysis project Ga0118677, IMG submission 86154)
ATTACAATCCGATAACTGATACGGTTGGAATGCCTCCTCAAAGAACTTTCTTTCATGATGAACAGTGCTATTCCGTTCTTTATCATGAACTTACCCATTGTACGGGTCACCGTTCCAGGCTTGGACGGCATGAGAAGATGAAGGATCATCAATTCGGTTCCCAGGATTATTTTTATTCTCAAGAAGAGCTCGTTGCCGAAATGGGTGCCGCTTATCTTTGTGGAATAACGGGAATTCAACAGGAAACCATTCAAAATAACGTTGCTTATATCAAAAGCTGGATCAGAACATTCAAAGATGATCCCAAGATTCTGGTAATGGCAGCAGCTCAGGCACAAAATGCTGTTAATTATATGATTAATCAAAAATTGGAACCAGCTCCTGTTGCTGAAATGGTTTTATAAAAGAAGGCCCTTCGGGGTCTTTTTTGTTCATTTCTCTTATTATAATATTTGCGGGTTTCCCAATAATCAACAAAATAGTTAATAGACAAAAAGTCTTGACAGGTGAATATTGAGTCACGTTATGATAGACTGAAAGCATAAATGCTCCTATACAATTTAGTGCAACTATGTTATAGGTTGCATAAATAAATGCAATTGTAATTAATATTGCAATATGTAAAAGCTGATCTAAACAAAATATATTCCTTTTAATCCAACAGAAAGTTGGGTATTCACACGAATAGTTATTGATTTTCATTTTTACAAGGTCTATCAAAAAATGACTTATGGAAACAATCAAAAATGCAACAAGCACCTTTATGTTAAAAATCGGCAGCAACAGAACAAGTATACAAAATGAATATATTATGCTATGTTTTATAACAAACCAGCATTTTTCATTTTTCTTTGTTACAAGCTTCTCAGATTGGAAATAATAATCGCCCGACAAGTGCCCGACAATCAATAGCATTAGCATAATATTATTCTGCATATTTGATATTTCCCTTCCTAATCTATTTTTTTACCTTCACTATCTATTATTCTTTGCATATACTCCATTGCCTTTTCAATGTTACCTCGATTCGCAAACGCTTTTGCTATTGCTTGATATGCTTTTTTTAACTTTGGATGAGATTTTTTGAAAACTTTTTCATATATATTGATAGCCTTGTCAAAATACTCAATTGCTTTTTCAGAATCGCCTTTCTTTTCAAACATTTCTGCAAGGTCATTATATGTTTCAGCAGTATCCGGGTGTTGAAATCCCAACTTGTTCTCTCTTACAATCAGAGCTTTATTATACCAATCCAATGCTTTTGTATATTCACCTAAGTTTTTATAAACTCCTGCAATTCCATTGTATGTAAAAGCGTTATATGGGTGTTCTTTACCAAGCACTTTTTCTCTTATAACTAGTGCCTTATTATACCAATCCAAAGCTTTTGTATGTTCACCTAAGTTTTTATAAACTCCTGCAATTCCACTGTATGTTGAAGCAGTATCCGGGTGTTCTTTACCCAATACCTTTTCATTTATTTCAAGTGCTTTGTTAAACCATTCCATTGCAGTGGCGTAGTCACCTAAATCTTCATATACTCCTGCCATGTTATTATAAGTTAATGCAGTATCCGGGTGTTCTTTGCCCAGTATCTTTTCTCTTATTACAAGTGCTTTGTTATACCATTCCAAAGCTGTGGCATAGGCACCTAAATCAACATATACTCCTGCAATGCTACTATAAGTCCCAGCGGTATCCGGGTGTTCTTTACCCAACACCTTTTCTCTTATTACAAGTGCTTTGTTAAACCATTCCATTGCAGTGGCGTAGTCACCTAAATCTTCATATACTCCTGCCATGTTATTATAAGTTAATGCAGTATCCGGGTGTTCTTTGCCCAGTACCTTTTCTCTTATTACAAGTGCTTTGTTATACCATTCTATAGCAGTGGCAAAGTCTCCCAAATTATTATATGTTACTGCAATGTTATTATATATCGTTCCTTTATTTGGATGTTCCTTGCCCAATACCTTTTCAAATATTACAAGCGCCTTATTATACCACTCTAAAGACTTTGCATATTCACCTAAATCATCATACACTCCAGCAATGTTATTATATATCGTAGCGGTATTCTGGTGTTCTTTACCCAACACCTTTTCACTTATTGCAAGTGCCTTATGGTACCATTCCAAAGCCGTTGCATAGTCCCCTAATTCACAATAAACATTTGCAATATGAAAATAAATCTCCACATTATCTTTATGTTCTTTGCCTAATTCCTTTTCTCTGATTTTTAAAGCCACGTTCAAGTTTATTAATGCCTTATCATATTCAAATTGTTTAATATTATAAATACCGGTATTTAAATACCCCGTTGCTCTTGAAAGCTCATCACCTTCAAAAGAACGATCATAAACATTTTGTAAATACTCACTTAAACTGTTTAAAATCATTCTGTAATGCTTATAATTTGCTGCTTGAAGCTGCCTTGAAATAGTGGATGCATTAAGCCCAAGTGCTTCAGCAACTTCATATTGCTGTGAAATATATTCATCCGTTTTCCAAGCGATTTCTCTTTGTCTATCCGTCCAACTACTGATTATTAAAGCCAAGCAAGAGCACAGTGAATTCAGCAAAATTGCATCTTCACTTTTTGTTTTGTATCTGACCGAAAACGAAGCAATCTCTGTCTTGCTATTTTTTGCCTCAATAATTGCATCTCTAGCGAAATAGAAAGCAGGACCATCGGCTCCGATAGCATTCGTCTTGTCAATTTCGGTGGTGATATCGCTGATTCCTACACCAAAACGAACTTTAAATGGGTATAACTCCTTAACAATTAAATTAATTATATCTATTGAAGCACTTGGAGCAATCAAAAGACCCTGAAATTCATCACCTAATGTGATTAGAAAATCAGCTTCAATCTTATCACGGAAATCAACATTAATTCGTTGAAGTAAGGATTTTAATTTTTCTTGAAGTTTTCTTCTCTCCGGTGGAGCGATATTTTTTGACTCAACCAAGTCACCAATTATTGCGCAATACATAAAATCACCTATCTATATTAATAATTCGGACAAATATAATTATAACTCACAAAACAGCAATGTCAAGTATAAATGTATAAAAACATGCAATTTAATATAAAATTGCATGTTTTTATAATGATTAACTGGTTTTAATAGTCTTTTTCAAACCAATATTTTGCTATCAGGTTGTTTTTAGTTTGTTTATTTCAATTGCTCCGATATGAAACCTGCGACTTCTCCGGGCTTAATATCAAGAATCAGCGCGAATTCATTGTAAAGCAGTTTTTCGGCTGCTTTCATTACATTTTCATCCGTGCTGCGGAAATTTTTGCCGTTTTCAATTTGTTCTCTCCGTTTGGAATGAAGTGCTTTAATCAGTTTTACCAAATCCCTGCGGTCGCCGCTTTTTAGAATTTCGCTGAATTTTTCCATTCGCATTCGATCATTGTCTATCCAGTCGTCCTCATCATCCGGAACGATTCTGAATAATTCATATACCTCTTCGACTGTCAAAATTCTGCGCATTTTCATTTTGCCGTTGTCAACAGGAGAAAATATGGTGCTGTTGACTTCGTAGACAGGCTTCAGAATATAATATTCCTTTTCGACGCCGTTGCTTAATTTTTCTGTCCGCATGCCGACCATTTGGCAAACATCGGTTGTTCCGTAAATCAAATAATCATTTACATGAAACATTTTTTCTCCCGAGCTTTTTAAGCTTCAAATTTAAATGTTGTTATTTATATTATATCAAATAATTAAACTTTATTAACGATTTAAAAGAACATAAGAAATGTTATAATAATCTGCGCTCGAAAGGGCAAAAAAAACAAGCATTTCATCCTGAACATACATTTAAGTCAATAAAAATCTGAAATTTTAATATTTTTGTCACTTAACTGTATTTCCGCTGCAACAGTTGACAAGTTTAAGAGGACGCTGGAACCGGCGCCCCCTTTGCTTCTTTGTATCCTGTTTTCGGTTAAACCACATCGTACCCCTGGTCTTCAATCGCGTTTTTAATATCAGTGGCACTGACTTTGGAAGCGTCAAATTCAACCGTTGCGGTTTTGCCCGCCAGGTCAACCTCTACGCTGCCGACACCTTCAAGAGCGCCGACCGCCTTCTTAACCGCGTTTTCGCAGTGCGAACATGACATGCCCTCAACCTTTAAAACCTGCTTTTCCATTTTTATTCCTCCTGTATCTTTTTAAATTTTTATTTTAAGACTTGTATGGTTTGAACCTTTTCAGCCTGAGCGCGTTTGATAAAACCGAAACCGAGCTCAGCGACATTGCGGCAGCCGCGAACATCGGGTTCAGCAAAGGCCCGCCCAAAAGGAAAAGCAGCCCGGCCGCAACCGGAATGCCCGCCACATTGTAACCGAATGCCCAAAACAGGTTTTGCTTGATATTGCGGATGGTGTTTTTACTGAGATTTATCGCGGTCGCCACATCCATCAAATCGCTTTTCATCAGCACGATGTCGGCGGATTCAATCGCGACATCCGTGCCCGAACCGATTGCAATGCCGATATCGGCCTGCGCCAATGCAGGCGCGTCGTTGATGCCGTCCCCGACCATCGCGACTTTTTTGCCTTCCGCCTGCAGCTTTTTAACCTCATTTGATTTATCCTGCGGGAGAACCTCCGCCAAAACCCGGTCAATCCCGACCTGTTTCGCAATCGCTTCCGCTGTTTTGCGGTTGTCGCCCGTTATCATCGCGACCTCAATACCCATTGAGCGGAGCTTTTCAACTGCCTTTGCGCTGTTTTCTTTTACCACATCCGCAACGGCGATAATGCCGGCTATTTTGCCGTCCGCGGCGATATACATCGGGGTTTTGCCCCTGCCCGCCAGCATATCGGACTTACCGGCAAGCGCTTCAAGGGATATTCCCCTTTCATCCATCAGCTTTTTGTTGCCGATCAGGATATTTTTACCGCCGATTTTAACCTCTATGCCGAAGCCCGGAATAGCATTAAAATGCTCCGGCTTCAGCAAAACCGTGTTTTCCTTTTCGGCCCGCCTGACAATAGCCTCGCCCAGCGGATGCTCCGAACCTTTTTCGGCCGATGCCGCGATTTGAAGCAGTTCCCCGTCCGATAAAGCCGAAACGGTGATAATGTCCGTTACCTCCGGTTTGCCTTCAGTTAATGTGCCGGTTTTATCGAAAACAATGGTGTTGATTTTATGGGTTGTTTCGAGAATTTCTCCGCCTTTAAAAAGAATGCCGCACTCCGCGCCTTTGCCCGTGCCAACCATAATCGCCGTTGGCGTGGCAAGCCCCAACGCGCAGGGGCAGGCTATTACCAGCACCGAAATAAAAATAGTCAAAGAAAACTCCAGCGAATGCCCGGTGAGCAGCCACGCCAAAAAAGCAACAGAAGCAATGGCGAAAACAATCGGAACAAAATAGCCGGAAACGATGTCCGCCATTTTTGCTATAGGCGCTTTTGTTCCCTGCGCCTGCTCCACGAGCTTGATGATTTGCGCCAGCATTGTATCTCCGCCGACCTTGGTCGCTTTGAACTGTATCACGCCGTTTTTATTGATGCCGGCGGCAAAAACCTTGTCGCCCGCTTTTTTATCCACCGGTATGCTCTCGCCTGTCAGCATGGATTCGTCTATCGCTGTGTTGCCTTCCGTTACCGTGCCGTCCACCGGGATTTTTTCTCCGGGCTTCACAAGCACTTCATCACCGATTTCCACTTCGTCAATCGGCACTTCGATTTCTTTACCGTCCTGAATCAGTGTGGCCGTTTTCGGAGCGAGCCCCATCAGTTTTTTAATTGCTTCGGAGGTCTTGCCCTTTGACACCGCCTCTAAAGATTTCCCCAGCAGTATCAGTGTAATAATAACACCCGAAGTTTCAAAATATAAACTTTTTACAGCTTCCGTGTTTCCCGTCATGATTCGAAAAGTCGAATATAAGCTGAACAGAACAGCCGCCGAAGTGCCGATGGCAATGAGCGAATCCATATTGGGGCTGCGCTGAAAGATTGCCTTGTAACCGACGGTATAAAATTTACGCCCGGATATCAAAACAGGTAAAACCAAAGCAATTTGCGCCAAGGCATACGCCAATGGATGTGTCATATGGTCGAGGAACTCCGGAATCGGGAAGTGCAGCCAGCTTACCATGCTGCCCATAGCAAGGTAAAGCAGCGGAACAGCAAACACAGCGGAAACCGTGAACTTCCGCCGGAGCGTGCGTATTTCTTTTTCTTTCCTCAGTTTATCCTCGTCGACCGCGTTTTCCCGTTCGGCATCCAACGCTTTGTACCCTATTTTTTCTATTGCCTGCTTGATTGCGGAAAGTTTCACCTTTTTGCGGTCATACTGAACCGTCGCTTTTTCTGTCGCCAGGTTTACAGAAACGCTTGCCACGCCGTCCAATTTGCCGATTACTTTTTCGATTCTCATCGCGCACGCGGCGCAGGTCATCCCGGCAACGGGGATGGTAACGCTCGTATTTTGAACATCTTCAACAACGCCGTATCCTATTTTTTCGATGGTCTCATTAATAGCTGTATCGGATGTTTTGGTTTCGTCATATTCAACGGTCAGCTTTTCGGCAGCAAGGTTAACCGCCGCTTTTGCCACGCCGTCCATCCTGCCGACTGCTTTTTCAATCCGCATCGCACAGGCGGCGCAGGTCATGCCGCTTATTTGAATTGTTTTGTCATTCATAAGGTTCAAAACCTTTCCCGCGTGATTCGCCGAACATTTACCCCGCTGTTTTAATATCGTCAACAACCGTAATTCTGCTGTTTATCATGCCCATTGAGCAGCTGTAGCCGAAGGTGCCGCTTTCCGTCGGGGTAAACTCAATAATGTTGTCGCCCGGAGCGAAGCTCAAATCTTTGCTGTATTCGGGGATTATCATCTCTCCGTTGCACCCATTGATATCGCCGCCCGCTGCCTTGATGACCCACTTCACGGGTATCCCCTTCTGCACCGTTATGGCTTCATACGCGTTCGGATAAAGTTTGGTAGTCACGTTTTGGACACCGCCCTTTATGATCGCAATATTATTATACGCCGATACGGCATTATTTTCCGTATTATTTTCTGTTTTATTTTCAGCTGTATTGGTTTTTTCAATGGACGGGGCAACATAGCCGGTCAGGTTGATACCGTTGCTGAACATAAAGATACCCAGCACCACCACCAAAGCGGCGCTCACGGCAATCATTCTGCTTGAAAACTTCTTGGTTACCAATGAACTGATCGCGCCGAGTCCGAACATCAGCGGCACCGTGCCCAAACTGAACAGCAACATCGAAAGCGCGCCCTTAAAAGCGCTGCCGGTGGAGAGCGCATACAGCTGCATGGCCTGAAGCGGGCCACACGGCATAAAGCCATTAAGCAACCCGACATAAAGCGGGCTCTTGCTTTTTTTCTGTTCGTTTATCTTTGAAGCAAATATCTTCGGCATTCTCGGGTTAAATTTGCGCAGCCATGGGAAAATGTTGAGCATATTCAGCCCCATGATAACCATAAAAATGCCGGCTGCAAGCATGACGATCCCTTTTGCCGTACCGGAAAAACTGACAACCGAACCCAGCGCACCGACAATTCCGCCGATGACCGTATAAGAAATTACCCTGCCAATATTATATAAAATACTTGGGCTGAGCGCGGCAACCTTGCTTTCGGCGGCAGTGACCTCCTGCTTTTTCGGGACGCATTGGGAGATATTGATACCCCCGCACATCGCTACGCAGTGGAGCGACGTCAGCAACCCGATAACAAACAGCAGCCCGTAGCTCATGCCGACCTGCGCCTTCGGGAAAATGTTGAAAACATTAAAGCCGCCGAAGTGGTTGATGACCATATACAAAGCGAAAATAATGATAACCGCGCCGATAAGTTTTGTAAAATCCTTGCCTTTGCTTTCTTTCTGCGGCGTGTTTATTACCTTGTAATCAAGCTTTTCAATGATTTCGGCAATCTTCCTGAGGCTGATAACGCTTTCTTCAAAAGTGACTTTAACCGTTGAGGCAGACCAGCTTGCCTTGACGCTGACAATTCCCTTCGTGCCGCGCAGCTTCTTCTCAATTTTATTCTCGCAACTGACGCAGGTCATGCCTTCAATTTTCAGTGTTTTTGAAATATTTGCTGCCATAATAATCCTCCCCATCTAATTGCAACTATTCCTACCGATATTGTAGCATTTAATTGTGAAGGATTTGTGTTAATATTAATAATTAATTGTTATGAATATAATTTTTCAAAAACAGCAGTGCTTCTTTATAACCCTCAACTCCAAGCCCCTTAAAAGTCTTCACGGCTGCCATACCGGAATAAGAAATGTGACGGAACGCCTCGCGCTTGTAAATATCGGACAGATGCACCTCGACAGTCGGGATTGCAACAGCTTTCAGCGCGTCCAAAATAGCAATGCTCGTGTGCGTATACGCCGCGGGGTTGATAACAATTCCGTCCGCTTTCCCAAGCGTCTCCTGAATGGCGTCCACAATGGCACCTTCATGGTTGGACTGAAAGAATTCCACGTCAATTTCATTATCGGCGCAGACTTTTTTAATGAAATCTATCAGGTCTTTATAGGTTGTAATCCCGTAGATATTTTTTTCCCTGATACCGAGCATATTGATGTTCGGGCCGTTAATGACAAGTATTTTCATCATAAACCTCCAATACTTTTTTCGCAGCCTCATTGGGTGTGCCGTTGCCGTCCATTTCGGCATCGCAGTATTCCCGGTATAGAGGCAGGCGCTTTTCATAAAGCTTTTCAATGGCTTCCGTACCTGCGGACAACGGCCGGCCTTTGGATTCAAGGCTTGCAACATCTCTTTTTAGGAAAACGATAAAACCGTTTTGCTTCAGATTCAGGTAGTTTTCACGCCTTAATACCGCTCCGCCGCCTGTGGCGATAACCTGCCCTTTTTCCTTGCCGATTTTTGATATGACCGCCGATTCCAAATCCCTGAAATATTCTTCGCCGAATTTTTCAAAAATCTCCGGTATGGTGATGCCGGCTTCTTCCTCTATCATGGCATCGGTGTCAGCAAAGAACTTTTGCGTGTCCTGCGCCAACAATTTGCCTACCGTGGTTTTTCCGCTGCCCGGCATGCCGATTAAAACGATGTTGGTGAAACGGGCTGTCAGTTCCCTGACAATACCGTCCACCCGCTCCAGCGGTGTGTTTTGCCGGAAGAATAAATCCGACGAGTATTTTGCCTGAGCCGCCAGCATGGAAAGCCCGTTTGTGAAAGGAATGCCGAGCCGCTTCGCCTGAAGCAGAAGCCTCGAAAAAAGCGGATTGTAGGTGACATCCAAAACACCCGAGCAATGCGGAAAACGGCTTAACTCCACCGGGGCATTTTCGGTATTAGGGTACATACCCACAGGCGTGGCGTTAACAATAATATCAACGCCCTCCTGTTCGTATACGTTTTCGTAATTGACCGGACCGGTACGCGAGACAACGGTAATTTCCTTGGCTCCGCAATCCTCCGCGACCGCCTGCACGGTGCGGGCGGTGCCTCCGCTGCCGAGCACCAAAACCTTTTTGTTGGTAAAGGTGATATTCGCGTTTTGAACCATATATAAAAACCCGAAGTAGTCGCTGTTATCTCCGCATAGCTTCCCGTCCTCATCAACGGTAATCGTATTGACACTGCCGATGCGCTGTGCAACCGGTGAAACCGTATCGCAGAACGGAATGACCGTTTTTTTGTAGGGAATCGTCACATTGATGCCCTTGAACTGCTTTTTCAGCAGGAAATCCGGAACATCACCTGGAGCGATGCTCTTAATTTCATAGCTGTAATGCCCGAGCAATTCGTGAATCTGCTTGGAATAGCTGTGGGATAAATGCTCGCCGATCAGCCCATATTCCATAATTTTCATCTCTTTATATTTCAGAATAGTTGCCCAAAAAGTCGAATAGTTCTGAACCCGCCGCAATTTCGCAAATCAGGTTGATAACCGGCTCAGAATTGACAGATGCGTCAATATCAAAGTAAAACATAAACTCAAAGTCCTTTTCCGGTACGGGGCGGCTCTCAAGCTTTGTAAGGTTCAGCCCCAAAACGGAAAACTTTGAAATCATTTCATAAAGCGAGCCGGGCCTGTGCGGAATGGAAAGCATGAGGCTTATTTTGTTGGCGCCTTGATAAATCTCAAGTTTTTTGGAAATGCAGATGAAGCGGGTGTAATTATTCGGGTTATCCTGCACATTGACGCCTAAAGCGGTCAGCCCGTAGAGTTCCGCGCAGTTATGCGAGGAAATCGCGGCGACATCCGTGCGCTCCGATTCTGCCACCATTTGAGCGGCGACGGCGGTGTTTTCAACAACCGTAACCTTCACACCCTTCAGGCTGTCCAAAAACTCGCTGCACTGGCCTATTCCCTGTTCATGCGAAAAAATCTCTTTGATGTCAGCCATTTTGCAGCCCTGTTTTGCGAGCAGCGAGTGGTCGATTTTTAATTTAAGTCCCCTGACAATATGAAAATCGTGTTTTTTCATTAAATCATACACTTGCGTAACCGAACCGTGCGAGCTGTTTTCGATGGGCAGAATACCATAGCGGCAAAGCCCTTTTTCCACCGCCTGAAAAACACCTTCAAAACTGTTGAAATACATGATGTTCGGCAGCGAGAAAAGCTTGTCTGCCGCGATTTGGGAATACGCGCCTTCTACTCCCTGGCAGGCGACAACCGCTTTTGTGGGAAAAAGCACAGGTGTTTCGGCAACAGCTTTTCTGATATCATCCGCCAGCGGACTGCCCTGTGCCAATAAAGCGTTCTGATAGGAACGGCTCAAACTGAACAGCGTCAGAAACAGCGTCTTTATGTATACCTCTAATTCAGGCGTGGCTTCCTCGGTAACCCTTGTGAGTATTTCACGTTCCCGGTTTCTGTCAAACACCATCATCTTGGTTTCTTTTTTGTACTGGGATATCAGCTTCGACACTTCCATGCGCTCGGTAAAAATTTTCGTCAGCTCGTCGTCAATTTTGTCAATGTGTGCTCTCAAGGTTTCGATATCCATGTTAATTAACCCCTCCAATTAATAAATCAAGCAAAACGATTGCGGTAACCGCCTCAATCGCGACGACCGCCCTGGGGACGATGCACGGGTCATGCCTGCCCTCTATTTTAATGGTGCTGTTTGTTTTTTCCGAAAGTTTGACGGAGTTTTGCTCGATGCCGATAGAAGGCGTCGGTTTGAATGCCACCCGCAGAATCACCGGCATACCGGTGGTGATGCCGCCTATAATCCCGCCGTGGTTGTTGGTGAGCGTTTTCACATTACCGTCTTCAAAGTAGTACGGGTCGTTATTTTCGGAGCCGCGCTTTTTCGCGGCTGAAAATCCCGCGCCGAATTCGATGCCCTTCACCGCCGGTATGCCGAAAATGGCTGCAGCAAGGCGGTTTTCAACACCGCCGAACATCGGCTCCCCTATTCCCGCAGGCATGCCGGCTGCCGCGCATTCAACCACCCCGCCGATAGAGTCCTGCTTCCCGGCGGCGGCTTCAATTTCTTTTTTCATCTGCTCCGCCGCTTTGTCATTGATGGTGGGGAATGCCTTTTCGCCCAAAGCATTCAGTTCCGCGGCGTTCACGCGCACCGGCCCGAAAAGATCGTCCTCCGCCGCGCCTATCGCCGCGATATGGGCGCCGGTAAAAACACCGCGGCGCTCCAAAATTTGCTTGCAGACCGCGCCGGCAAAGCACAAAGGAGCTGTCATTCTGCCCGAAAAATGCCCGCCGCCCCTGATATCGTTAAATCCTTCATATTTGACATACGCGGGGTAATCCGCGTGCGAAGGCCGCGGGATATCGCGGATTTTATCATAATCCTTTGACCGGACATCTTTGTTTTCGATTATCGCGCACAGCGGCGCGCCGCAGGTGACACCGTTGAGAAGGCCGGAAAGGATAACCGGCACATCTTTTTCCTGCCGCTGCGTCACATATTCGCTGCTGCCCGGCGCGCGGCGGTTCATAAACTTCTGCAATTTTTCCATATCGATTGTTTCGCCCGCCGGCAGGCCGTCGATAACCACGCCGATTGCCTCGGAATGGGACTGCCCGAAAATTGTTACTTTAATGTTTTTCCCAAAATCAGATGACATGTGCCAACCCTCCCAGTTTTTTGAAATCTTTGAAGAAATCCGGATATGATTTTTCTATTGCTTCGGCGCCTTTGATAAGTACCTCATTTTCGCAGGCAACGGATACAGCCGCCATCGCCATGACGATTCTGTGGTCGTTATATCCGTCCGTTATGCCGCCCCTCAGTTTCGGTTTGCCCGTGATAACAAGCGAATCCTCAAGTTCCTTTATATCAGCACCGATAGCGTTAAGGTTTTCCGCCATTGCGTGCAGCCTGTCGCTTTCTTTGAGCCTCACCCTGCTGATATTTTGAATGACAGATGTGCCGTTTGCCACAGACATCACCGCGGCCAAAACCGGAACCAAATCGGGGATACCGGACGCATCCAGCGTTATGGCGGAAAGCGGGCTGCTCTCGACAGAGACTGTTCCGTTTTCAAGCACAGCCTCAGCGCCCATCTGCTTTAAGATATCAACAATTCCGCGGTCGCTCTGAAGCGTCTCAATATCAAGCCCGCCGCAGGCAATTTTACCGTTCATCGTGCCTGCCGCCAGCCAAAAAGCCGCGTTCGACCAGTCGCCTTCCACAGATACTTTACCCAGTGAAGAATATTTTTGAGCGCCCGCGATCATGAACCGGTCTTTTTCGCGGATGACCGAAATGCCGAATTGATGAAGGGTATTTAACGTCATATCCACATACCCCGCGGATTCAAGCGGCGAAGTCAGGATTATTTCGCTTGTCCCTTCCAAAAGCGGCAGGGCGAAAAGCAAACCGGAAATAAATTGGGAGCTGACATTGCCCGGCAGTAAAAACCTGCCGGCATGTAATTTACCGGTAACTTTAATCGGCAGTGTTTCGCTGTCAAAGGTACAGCCGTTCAATTTCATCGCTTCAATTATCGGCGAAAGCGGGCGCGCAGGCAGCCTGCCGCCGCCCGAAATTGTAAAACTTTTGCAGAGTGCTGCCGCAACGGGGAGCAAAAAGCGCAAGGTTGAGCCGCTTTCCCCGCAGTCCAGCCATGGGTTTTCGACAAGGTTTTGCCAAAGCGGACGGACAGCCAGCTTGCCGCTTTCCGGATTTTTAAGTACGCAGCCCAAAGCGGTTAGACAGTTCATTGTCGCTTTAATATCTTTTGAAATGTTTCTGATACAAATCTCCGTCGGGCTTTGGCTCAGCGCGGCGCATATCAGCAGCCTGTGAGCGTCCGATTTGGACTCCACAGCCTCAATTTCGCCTGCCAACCTTGCCGGAGAAATACAGATATCCAATTGCTATTCCTCCCCGTGAAGTCCGCATCCGACAAAGCTTTCGAGCTCAGCCACCGGAAGGTTTAGAATTCCGCACACCCCGACAGCCAGCGGGATGACCAAATTGATGCTGCCGCCCGAGCGCTTTTTGTCCGAAAGGGCAACCCTTGTTAAATCAATTAATTCAAAAGGGCAAATTGTCGGCAAATCATATTTTTTTAAAATAGCGATGAGTTTATCCAGGCACGGTTCTTTTATTAAATTCATGCTCTCCGCTGCTCTTGTCATAATTACCATCCCGATAGCGACTGCGTGGCCGTGTGAAATTTTATAGTCGCTTAATTTTTCAATTGCATGCGCGATTGTATGCCCGAAATTCAGCAATTGCCGCTCGCCGAGATCAAACTCGTCTTTCGCGACAATATCTCCTTTAATTTCAACACAGCGGGAAATGCATGCTTCGGCATGCAGCATAAAATCACCGGTGTCAAGCAAATCGAAAAGTTCTTTATCCTTTATCATGCCGTACTTAACGGCTTCAGCAAAACCGTCCGCCATGATTTCATCCGGCAGCGTCTTCAGGGTGTCGAAGTCGCAGATAACAAGGCTCGGCTGCCAAAACGAGCCCGTCAGGTTTTTGCCCGCCTCTAAATTCACACCGGTCTTGCCGCCCACGGAGGAGTCTATTGCCGCAAGCAGCGTTGTCGGCATTTGAACAAATTTTATCCCGCGCATATAGGTGGAAGCCGCAAAGCCTGCCAAATCCCCCGTTACGCCCCCGCCAAGGGCGACAACCATATCGCTTCGCGTTAAGGAGATTTTTGCCATGTATTCAAGCAGCTTCGTATAAACCGTGAGATTTTTTGACTGCTCTCCGTTTTTAAACACGAATTTACTTGTGTTGAAGCCGGTGCTGGTCAGGGAATAAACCACCGTATCGCCGTAAAGCGCGTCAACAATGTCGTCTGTGACGACAACCGCCGAGCAGGGCGTAAAATAATCTTTCATAATATCGCCCGAGCTGTTTAACAGGTTGTTGCCGATGAGTACATCGTAGCTTCTTTGTGTGCAGGATATTCTAACTGTTTGCATTTTAGTTCCTTCCTTTCAGAAAAGCATTGATTTTGAATGCTTTTTTGGTTTTGAAGATTGATTTTCTGTGTTTTTATATGTAAAGCAGATGTACTTTACAGTTATTCATCGTTCAATATCTGCTTGAGTTCCCTGCCTTCGCGCAGGAGCGCGTTCAGCGCGGCGGCATCCCCGTTTTTCAGCGCATTGCTGTATTCGGCAAGGCGGGCTGTGAGCGCATCAATTTCAAAAGTCAGGTTCTCCCGGTTCGATAAAAACAGCTCCGTCCACATTTTTTCGTTCAGTTTCGCGACCCTGGTCATATCCTTGAAGCTGCCGGCTGAAAAGCCCTTGTGTTTAAGCGCGGCAGGGCTTTTCACATAGGCGCTTGAAACCACATGCGCAAGCTGGGAAGTAAACGCAATCATCATATCATGCTCTTCGGGTGTCGTAATCTGGAAATTATTGAATCCGATTTTAAGAAACAGCTTTTTCAGTGTTTCAATCACTTCAATATGCGTTCCCGGGTACGGGGTGACAATCATTGACGCTTTTTCGAAAAGGTTTTTCTTGGAATATTCGAAGCCCGAAAACTCAATACCCGCCATCGGGTGGCCGCCGACAAAGATAAAATCATTGTCTTTCGCTGTCTGTTTAACCGCCGCGCAGATGTCTTTTTTTACGCCGCAGCAGTCAACTACAATACCGCCTTTTTTAAACAGCGGCGCGTTTTCGGTGATATATTCAATCGTATCCTCCAGATAAAGCGCGATAATAATGATATCACACTCGCTGTGCTTATCTCGCGTTAGCTCCCCGTCGATCGCTTTGATGAGCTTTGCCTTGCGCACAACCGATTCGACAATATCAAAGCCCAGCACCTTGTTGTCCGTTTTCTCTTTGATGGCTTTGGCTATTGAACCGCCTATCAGCCCAAGCCCGACAATACCGATTGTCATAAGTCCAACCTCCTAATTTTGCAGCAAGTTTTAAAATTAATTATAACGGTACGCAAAGGGCAGAATTGAATTGATCTGCGCCATCATTTCCGCGAAGGCGGCCGGCGTCAGGGATTGAACACCGTCGCAAAGGGCGTGGGGCGGGTCGTTGTGCACTTCAATCATCAAGCCGTCCGCGCCCGCGGCGATTGCCGCGACAGACATCGGCCTCACAAGGCGGGAAAGCCCCGTCGCATGGCTCGGGTCAACGATAATCGGCAGATGCGTATGCTCCTTCAGTAAGGGGATAGCCGATAAATCCAGGGTGTTTCTTGTGGCTGTTTCAAAGGTTCTGATGCCCCTTTCGCACAGGACAACCTTCTCGTTCCCCTCGGACATAATATATTCCGCGCTCATCAAAAGCTCCTGAATGGTGCTGGACAGGCCTCTTTTCAGCAAAATGGGTTTATCCATTCTCCCCAGTTCTTTGAGGAGTTCAAAATTCTGCATGTTCCGCGCACCCACCTGAATCATGTCGACATCGTCAAACAGATTAAGCTGCGACAAATCCATCACCTCGGTGACAATCGGCAGCCCGGTTTGCTTTTTTGCTTCCAACAGCAGCTCCAAGCCGTGTGCCCTGAGTCCCTGAAAAGCATAGGGGGAGGTGCGCGGTTTGAACGCGCCGCCGCGCAGAATGGCGGCGCCCGCCGCTTTAACGCTTTCGGCAATGCCGCAAACCTGCTCCCTGGATTCGATGGAGCACGGCCCGGCGATAATCTGCACATGCCCGCCGCCTATTTTCACGCCGCCGACATCCACCACCGTGTCAGCCGGGTGGAATTTGCGGTTCGCTTTTTTATACGGTTCCTGCACGAGCTTGACATCCTCAACAATGCTCAGCGCCCTTATCAGGTCAGCGTCAACCACCGTTGTGTCCCCTATCAGGCCCAAAACGGTTTGGTGCTGCCCGGTGCTGACATGAACATCGATGTTCATGCTTTTCAGCCAGTCCTTTAAATTTTCCAGTTGTTCATTGTCGTGGTTTTCCTTCAGTATTACAATCATCTTTATAGCCCCTCTCAAAATAAAAAACTAAAATAAAAACTCCCCAGCGAATTTCGCTGCGGAGCTTAACGGCTTTGTAAAGGTCTCTATTTTACAAGCGGTCTCCTGTTTGCAGCAAAACTCAAGTCAGCCTCACTAAAATAAAAAGTAAAGCTAAAGTAATAATAGTTTGCTGAAAAGGTGTTTGCGGCCATGATTTTCTCCTCACATATAAGAATCTTTTTGTATTATCACACATCAAAGCGCTAAAGTCAAGTGTTTTTAGAATAATTTTTTAGAAAGCATCTTTCCCTTCCTTAATCTTCACTATTTTCATGATACGGTAGACTTCCAGCATGATGATATTCAATGAAAGCCACAGTCCGCCGAACACATATCCTGCCAAAACATCGTTCGCGTTCTCCGTCTGAAAAAACAGCGGCCCGAGCGCCGCGAATATGCAGATGGCAATGGCTGCGGTCGTGCAGATTGTTCCGACCCAGGCCTTTTTCGTATAGCGGATCATTAAATAAGTCACGAAGCCGAATAACACAACAGCCATAAAGGCATGCGCACTCGGGAATGAATAATGAATAAGTCCTGATATCTTAAGCCCCGGATTCGCAAGCCTGCCGAATATAAACCTCAACGCAATCTGCAGCGCCTCTCCGCCCCAAAACGCAAAAAGTATAAAGCCGGCTTCAAGATATTTGTCGATGCCTTTTACCCAAATCAATATTAATACACCGGCTGTTAAAATACCGACAGCAATTAAAGATGCCGTGTAATTTGAAATATTCATAACAAACTGAAATTTATCAGAGAAAACCGCCATAATAATATAGCTTGTAATAACGTTGAACTGATCAAATTCCTTTGCCAAAAAATCCTGTACTAACTCAACAACAAGCGCGGAAAGGGTTAAAAATACTGCTGAAAGCGATATGATGACAAATTTCATCCTACCGGATGATTTAAACATTTTTCTGCCGGTTCCGAGCGTTTCAAACAGCTTTTCATAAATCCGTTCCTTATAATTTCTGTAGACATACACAGCCGTTAAAATTAAAACGACTGCCAGAGCGGCAAAAATCGCATACCGTGAAATCGTGCTGTGGTATTTATCCCAGTTATTGCCCAAAACCTTACCCAAAGAAGTGAGTGCCGTTGCCCAAATAAAAGCTCCGGTATAGGAATTTATAGCAAACTTTTTGTAGGGAACTTTTGTAATCCCGGTGAAATATCCCGTCACGTGCCTGACGCCGGGGATAAAATACGAAACTAGCAGCAGTTTGTTGCCGTATCGGTTGAACCACCCGGAAACCTTTTTCATCCGTTCGGGGCCCAAATGGATAAAATGGCCGTACCGGTTAAAAAACGCCGCGCCCAATTTGCTGCCTATTGCGTAAGAAATCGTAATGCCCGTAATCGCGCCGGTGGCCGCGGACAGAATGCACAGCAGCCAGTTTAATTTATGCTGGCCGATAAGGTATCCCGAATAAGTCAGCAGAACATCCCCCGGCAGCGGGAACGCAATCAGTTCAAGAACCAACGCCACAAATAAAACAATATATCCGTAGCTGTTAAGAAGTTCGACATTAAAATGCACCTGGTTAACACCTCCGGATATATTGTGATAAATATTTTCTGCTGCCTTACGCGCCGGCATCTAAGATCTCCTCAGAACATACTCCTCTCTTTCAAAGCGTCGGTTGTGAGAAAACACTGAACTTTTTACGGTCATCTGATTGTATTATATCTGACAGTTTTTTATTTTTCGCTGTCTGCTTTTATTTTTTCCTTGAAGAAGCGTTTGAACATAGCTTTATCGCCCAACACATAGCCGATAAAAAAGAAAGAATAAGTGATAACAGGTAAAATAATCGGGAAGAAAAAGCTGTTGAGGTTTGAATTGCTGAAAACCATATACCAGGCGGGTGTCAGAAAAATCCAGTTGTACGGAATATTGATTAGCAGAATCAGTTGGTTAAACCTTGCCTCCCCGTAGAACAACGCGCAGACAAGGGTATAAACAACCGGAAAAATGATCGGCAGATAACGTAAAAATATATTTTCCGGCCTCACAATTGCTGACTTGCTTTTATAGGTTTTGCCAGCGGCGAAAAGGAGGTAGCGGGGCGTCACATAGGAAAGGTAATAATTTTTGGCGTTTTTGTAATAAACCCCGCAGCAAAAAAACACAATAATCGGCACCGCGCAGGCGACATATGAATAGGCGTCCATACCCTTTTGGACATGCAGCATGCCGAAAACAACCAGGCTGAATATAATCAGCGGTATGTATGCAATCAGAAGCACAAAATTGAACACAAGCATAATAGTCAGCTGTGTTTTAAAAAAATACGCGATGCTGTTTTTCATTTTTCGCGCCTCCTAAGTTCCCTGAAGGTTGGCAACCCGACCGTCCGTTGATTGGTACAGAATAATTATATGATATATTTATAACATGTTCTCATAAATAATTAGAAATGTCAACAACCGCAACGATTTTTCCACCCTTAAGCCCCCAAAAAGGCTGTAAACATTGCTTTTTGCCTGTTTAATGCTATAATATGACGGTAAAAAGATAAAAAGCGAAGAGGTAAACAAAAATGTTGGATATCAAGGCAATCGAAGCGGCCCTCCGAGGCTGCTCCTGCGGGCGGGCGCATCACACCAATATCCGCGCGGTGGAGATCGGCAGCGGCATTACCGCGAAGACCGGAGAAATTCTCCTCCAAAACGGTTTCCCGAAAAACATCCTGCTGGTCGCGGATGAAAACACGCTGCGCGCGGGCAGCGGCGTTATTAAAAGCCTGCTGAAAAGCGGATTCATCATCAAGCGGAAAATATATGAAGACCTCCGCGTTGCGGATATGGAGCAGGTTGAGGAGATAGAAACGCTTTGCGAAGGTACCGACGGGATTTTTTCGGTGGGCACCGGTTCATTAAACGACATCTGCCGTTTGGCAGCTTTCCGGCAAAACAAAGCCTTCGCGATTTACGCCACCGCCCCTTCCATGGACGGCTTTGCCTCGAACTCCGCGCCGATAACAAAAAACAATTTCAAAATCACTTACCCCGCCGTTCAGCCGAGCGTTATTATTGCCGACACAAAGGTTTTGGCCGCTTCGCCGGCGGAGCTGAAATCCGCGGGCTTCGGGGATATGATTGCGAAATACATCGCACTTTGCGACTGGAAGATAACAAAACTGCTGTTAAATGAATACTACTGCGAACGGATTGCGGCGCTTTCGGAACAGGCCGTTAAAAAAATCGCTTCACTGGCCGAAAAGGTCACGCAAAACAATGAGGAAACCGCGGCTGCCATCATGGAATCCCTTGTGCTGACGGGGCTCTGCATGGGGTTCGCGGACAGTGTCCGCCCCGCCTCGGGCGCCGAGCACGTGCTTTCGCACTTTTGGGAGATTAAAAAGCTTCAGCAAGGGATACTTTCGGATTTTCACGGCAAAAAAGTTGGTGTGGCGACGGTGCTGATAAACAGGATTTACCGGGACCTTGCGAAAATCGAGCAGATTGAACCTGCCGCGGAGGAACCCGATTGGGAGGAAATTATGCGAGCATACGGTGAAGGGCTGGCGGAGGACATGATGAAAGCCAACCGACCGTCCGTCACCGAAAACATAACACCCGCGCAACTGAAGGCCGGCTGGAGCGAAATCAGGCAGATTGTCAAAACCACGCTGCCTCAAAACGATGAATTGCTGCGGCTGATGAAAGCGGCCGGCGCACCGGTAACCCCGGCGGAAATCGGCGTAAGCGAAGCGCTTTGCGATTTAGGGCTGAAATACAGCGCATACCTGCGGTACCGTCTGACTTTAATGCGATTGCTGCCGATGCTTCATTGCTGACGCAAGGCTTAAATTCCACGGAATTAGCAATTTTGGTTCCGGGGTAATATTGACATTTCGGGCACAATTACTTAAGATGTAATTGTGCCCGTTAAATTAGATTTCAGTCAAAATATCTGCCATCTGCGGAAATGAGGTAATATAAATGAAAAACAGATTCAGAGCTTTTACCGCCCTGATGCTCGCCGCGGTTTTGCTTGTGACGGCGCTGCCCGTTTCTTTCCCCGCATCCGCAGCCACAACTACGGTTGTCCAGCCGTTAACCGTTCAGATTACCACAGATAAAAGCAGTTACGGGACTACATCTATTGCCGTCATCACCGTTACCGTTAAAAACACCGGGCTTTATACGCTAAGCACCGTAACCGCGGAGAGCATTTTCCCAAGCACCGCAATGATTTTCGGAACAAATAAGCTGATTGTCAAGGCGGCATCACTGGCGCCGAACGCGGCAATTAAAACATCCTTTTCCGTCTGCCTCAACCCAAGCAAGGTAAGTATAGACGCTGCTTCCAAGACAACTCTCACCGATAAAATTAACTTAAAAAAGAAAAGTATACCGAAAACCGCCGCGGGCACCGGCGTTGCAAAATTTATCCCCGACGCTTTTTCATTCAAGTTTGACACAGCCAAAAAAATAACCTTCGGCAAAATAAGCGTGGCGCAGACCGTCCGTGTATCCTATAAATATAACACAGCCGGCTCCATTCAGGGCACCGTTGTCAATGCCCTGACGGGCGCTAAAATCGCGGGGGCTAATATCGATACATTCCGCACAACTGATTCAACTGTTACAACAGATAAAAAAACACACACCGTCACCGATGCTAACGGCAATTTTAAAATAATCTTAGTCGCCGGGACTTACAATGTCACCGCCAAAGTTTTGGGATATGTTAGTTTAATGCAATATTCCGTAACGGTTACGGCGAACAACGCAAGTATTCTACCAAAATACAAATTGGTGCCTGGGGTTATAACAACACAAGGAAAAGCCGGCGGCATAGTTACAAACGCAGGGAACGGCGCCGTTATTGCAGGAGTAACCGTTAAATTCCGCATGGGATGGGATAATAAAATTAACACATATCTAAAGAGCACGACAACCGGCGCTAAAGGCAAATATACTGCTGACCTTGCTCTCGGTAATTATACCGCAGAGTTCAGCAAAGTCGGATATGTAACCGGTTATCTCAATATATACTCGCTGGACAGCGCTATCCCGCCTTTATTTAATATAAAATTAAAGCCGAGCATTTAAATGCGGCGTTCGACAAAGGTAAAATAGTTAAAATAAGGGTGGTATGATTGTTTAATCACACCGCCCTTATAATTTTAATGATGAATTAATTTCTAAATTTTTTCTATTTTCCCAGAAAGAAACAAAAAATTCGCTTACAATATCTTCAGCCTCATTAGCATCACCAAGAAAACCTCTTGCATATGTACATAGTTTTCTGTAATAATCTTTAAAAATTATTTCAAATACGGCTTTATCGCCTTGTTTTAAAGGTAATAAAAAATTATTATC
>Ga0118677_10005633_pt1 | contig 21776 bp, 2 predicted proteins | sample AliMusrvi5mmetaG_FD_86154 | JGI IMG/M metagenome (GOLD analysis project Ga0118677, IMG submission 86154)
CATAATTGGTATACCCTGCGCAGGCGGTGGCCGGACCCGTGATGATGGGAACCGGGATCACCGAGACCGTTACATTGAAGCAACCTCCGGGAGGCGCTGCATCACAGCCCCCGCCGCTATTATAGTTTACGCAAAGTTGCTGCAATCCCGGTATCGTCCAGGTAACTGTGACGACATTCGTCCCCAACCCGGAGGTGATGGATCCTCCGACGATGGTCCACGCGTAACCCGACTTACCGGGCTCGGTTGTATAGACGTTGCCACTTGAGTTAACACATTCGGAAGCCGAACCAGTAATCGAGGGTACGGGAAGCGGCTGGACAACGACCGGGAAGATCGTTGAACCTGCCGACTCGCAACCTGTAACCGGATCAGTATAGCTGACTGAGACATTTTGCTGTCCCACCGAATTCCAGGTAACCGTTACGTTAGGATCAGCCGAAGTGCCATTGGCTGAAACCGAGCCTCCTGCCGATACCGTCCATATGTAATTCTGCATGCCGGTTTGCGTGGAATAAACGGATACCTGGTTTAAACAGGGCACCGCATTATTTTCACCGGCAATGACCGGGAATGATGGCACCGGCAACGGACTGACCACAACATTATACACGGTCGGGAGTGAAACGCAATTATCAGCATCAGCGTATGCAACGGATACTGTTTTGCTTCCAACAGAACTCCATGTTACATGGATTGAGTTCGTGCCCGTACCGGATGTTATTAACCCACCGGCTGAAACGGCCCATACATAATTGGACTTACCGGCATCGGTGGTGTAAATATTGTTGCCGGAATTCAAACAGGCCTGGATGGGTCCTGAAATGACAGGCACCGGCAACGGTTTGATCGTTATTACCTTCTGGGTTGGTAATACTGCAGTGCAGTTTGTCCCAGGATCAGAATAATTGACACTGACACTGCCTGTAGCTCCCGATCCCCAGGTTACCGATATGGTATTGGACACCGAAATCCCTGTTCCTCCGGTGATTGTCCAAATATAACCACTCTTGCCCGGTTCGGTCGAATAAGTACTGGTGGATCCGGCACAAACCGGATCTGATCCCATGATGGTCGGAACTGGCAAGGGGTTTACCTGCACCTGCAGAATGGTTGGTATCGCTGCATCACAACCGTAAATATCCGTGTAGGAAACGCTGACTGTTTGAGGCCCTGCCGTATTCCAGTCAATGGTGACGGTGTGGTCAGAAGCACCACCTCCGCCAACAACGGATCCACCGCCTGTAATGGTCCACACATAACCCGATTTACCCGGATCAGTTGTATAGACTACGCCTTTAGTTCCGGCGCAAACCGTCACAGCGCCGAAGAGTATTGGCACGGGCCTTGGATTAACCATGACCGGGTATACCGTCGGGTTTAACGCTGTGCAGTTGAAAATCGTCGAATAGTTGACAGTCACCTGTTGCGGTCCGGCTGTATTCCATGTCACTGTTATTGAATTTGACTGCAGTCCGCCTGAGATGGAACCACCCGATGAAATGGTCCAAACATAAGCTGAATTACCTGCTTCTGTTGTATACACAACGCCTGCATCACCAACGCATACAGAGTTCAGCCCGGTAACGGTCGGGGTTGGCTGTGGTATGACATTGACCGGGAAAATTGTGGGTTGTGATGCGGGGCAACCGGCAGGACCGGTAAAATTGATGCTTACCCAGTGATAGCCGGGTACGCTCCAGTGAACCGTGACAAAATTGTCGACTGTAGTTCCGCCTGGCCCCATCACACCACCAGGCGAAACCGACCAGATATAATTGGTCATTCCAGGTTGTGTTTTATAGGTACCCGGGTTGTTTTCGCAAATCACGGAAGGACCTTCGGTGATAACGGGCACAGGCGGCGCGATAACATCCACGGTCACTGTTGTAGCCATGGAGCCACGGCATCCGTTCTGATCGTTATAATTAACTGAAACCGTCTTCAACCCCAGGGTACCCCACGAAATACCAATTGTATTGTCTAAGGTAGTTCCCCCGGAGGTAATCGTTCCGCCAGAAGAAATATTCCAGGTGTAGTTTGACATCCCGGGCTCTGTGGTATATACATACGAAACATTCTCACATACAGTCAGCTGACCCGTAATTACGGGAGTTGGCAAGGGATTCACCGTGATGGTGAAGGACTGTGTCGGGCCGTCGCAAGTCCATCCTGAGCCGCTAAAGTGCGGTGTGACAACAATGTTGGCAATTACAGGGATTGTCCCGGGATTATTAGCCATAAAAGCAGGAATCGATCCTGTTCCTGTGGCTGCCAGTCCGATGCTCGTGGCCGAATTGGTCCATGAATAGGTAGTCGTGCCTCCCGTGTTGACGGTGGTAAAAACAACGGCACTTGTCATGGCATTATGACAAATTGCCTGGTCGACAGGATCATTAACCTGTCCGCCCGGGTTGACTGTGATAGTGAAGGTTTGCGAAGGGCCGCTACAGGTCACCCCGGCATTGACAAAGGAAGGTGTGACAACAATAGTGGCTACTACGGGCGATGTTCCCGGGTTGTTTGCCAGGAATGCCGGTATGTTCCCGCCGCCATTGGCAGCCAGTCCGATGCCCGGTGCAGAATTGGTCCATGTATAACTGGTCGTTCCCCCGGTATTGTTGGTAATAAAGACGACGGGCAATGTTAGTATCCCGTTGCACAATACCTGGTCGGCAGGATCAGTCACCTGGCCTGTCGGGTTCACCGTAATGGTGAAGGTCTTCGCCGGGCCAATGCAAATAAGCCCTCCGTTAGAGAAGTGAGGTGTAACTACAATGGTTGCAACTACGGGCGAGGTTCCTGCGTTAACAGTGGTAAATGCTGATATATTCCCGCTTCCTGAACCTGGAAGCCCGATTCCCGGGGCGGAGTTTGTCCATGTATAGGTTGTGATACCGCCGGTATTTAAGGTGGTGAAGACCACACCGGCAGCAATGTCGCCATTGCACAAAACCTGGCTGGGAGGAAGGTCGACCTGGCCTGTCGGGTTCACGGTGATCGTGAAGGATTGAGAAGGGCCAATGCAGGTCTTGCCTGCATTGATAAAGTGCGGGGTTACGACCAAGGTGGCAACGACAGGCGATTGCCCGTTATTGACTGCAGCAAAGGCAATGATATTGCCTGTACCTGCCGCAGGGATTCCGATACCGGGTGCAGAATTTGTCCATGAATAAGTTGTCAATCCTCCTGTGTTGACAGTTGAAAATACCACCGCCGCGGTCAGGTCGCCATTGCACAACACCTGGTCAGGCGTATTGTTGACCTGCCCTGTCGGGTTTACGGTGATGGTGAAAGTTTGTGCCGCTCCGTCGCAGGTGAGGCCGGCGTTGATGAAATGCGGGGTCACAACAATGGTAGCAACTTCGGGAGAGGTTCCTGGGTTCGTAACGAAAAACGCGGATATATCTCCATTTCCGCTGGTGGCAAGGCCGATGCTGGTATTTGTATTTGTCCAGGAGTACGTAGTTGTTCCCCCATTATTGTTTGTGCTGAAGATCACGGCTGCTGCCTGATCGCCGTTGCATAAAACCTGGTCGGGCGGATCATTGACCTGCCCGGTTGGATTCACGGTAATAGTGAACGTTTGCGAGGGTCCATCACACGTGATGCCGGCATTGGAGAAATGCGGCTTGACCACGATGGTGGCAATGACCGGACTAACGCCGTTGTTGACGGCGGTAAATGACGCGATGTCCCCGTTGCCCAGGGATGCCAGCCCAATGGAAGGATGATCATTCGTCCACGAATAGGTCGTTGTTCCTCCTACGATGGTGGTACTGAAAATCACGGCAGCTGTCTGATTGCCATTGCATAAAACCTGATCGGGAGGATCATTGACCTCAGCATCAGGGTTCACCGTCATGGTAAACGATTGGCTTGGGCCGTCACAGGTGATACCTCCGTTGGTGAAATGCGGCGTAACTACAATGGTGGCAACAATGGGAGAAATTCCATTATTGATGACCGGGAACCCCGGAATATTACCGCTTCCGGGCGATGCCAGCCCGATCGAGGGACGGTCATTCGTCCACGTATAGGTAGTCGTTCCTCCTGTGTTGTTGGTCGTGAAGACCACGGGTGCTGCGACGTTGCCATTGCATAGTATCTGATCTACAGGGTCGTTTACCTGCCCGGTCGGGTTCACGGTGATGGTGAATGACTGGGTAGGTCCGGGACAACTTACTCCTCCTCCGGAATAGTGAGGCGTGACCGTGATAATGGCAACCACAGGGGAACCTCCGACATTGATGGCAGTAAACGAGCCGATGTCGCCGTTTCCGGCAGGCAGCAGCCCTATCGATGGATGGTCGTTGGTCCAGGTATAGGTCGTTCCTCCGGTATTATTGGTGGTGAAGACAACCGGTGCAGTATTCTCGCCATTACACAGGATCTGGTCTGACGGGTCGTTTACCTGTCCGCCGGGGTTAACAGTGATGGTGAATGTTTGCGATGGGCCGCCACAGGTGGTTCCTGCGTTGGTGAAGTGCGGTGTAACGACAATGGTGGCTACCACGGGTGACGTACCGGCATTCGTGACAACAAAAGCCGGGATATTCCCGGCGCCTGTGGCAGCCAGGCCGATACCCGTGGTGGAGTTGACCCAGGTATAGGTGGTCGTCCCCCCGCTATTATTCGTATTAAAGATGATAGGCACAGCAAGGTTGCCGTTGCACAAAACCTGGTCGGGCGGATCGGCCACCTGGCCGGTCGGGTTCACTGTAATGGTAAAGGTCTGGGTTAGGCCATCACAATTAACGCTGGCACCTGAAAAATGCGGGGTCACCACAATAGACGCTATCACAGGTGCAGACCCTGTATTGACAACCGTAAATGCCGGAATGTTCCCAGCCCCGGAAGCGGCCAGTCCGATACTCGAAGAGGTATTCGTCCAGGTAAAGGTCGTGGTACCTCCTGTATTGTTCGTGCTGAAGACCACGGCCGCGGAAATGTCGCCATTGCATAAAACCTGGCTGGGAGGTAGATTTACCTGGCCTCCCGGGTTTACCGTGATAGTAAAGGATTGTGTGGGGCCAACGCAGGTCTTACCAGCATTGGTATAGTGCGGTGTCACGACAATGGTGGCAACAACAGGAGATGTTCCGGGATTGGTGACAATAAACATGGAGATATCCCCTGTGCCACCGGAGGCAAGGCCTATACTGGTGCTGGAGTTCGTCCATGTGTAGGTTGTAGTTCCCCCGGTGTTAATCGTGGCGAAGATCACAGCTGCACTCTGATCGCCGTTGCACAGCACCTGGTCGGGAGGATCGCTAACCTGCCCGGTTGGATTCACCGTAATGGTAAAGGACTGAGCAGGGCCGGTACAGGGAACGCCGCCATTGGTAAAATGCGGCGTGACCACGATCGTAGCAATGACTGGGGTAAAGCCCGGGTTAATGGCATTAAAGGAGGCTATGTTCCCGTTGCCAAGAGAAGCCAGACCAATTGACGGATGATCATTCGTCCATGTATAGGTGGTTGTTCCCCCGATGTTGACAGTACTGAAGTTTACTGCAGCCGTAGGGTTTCCGTTGCATAAGACCTGGTCGGGAGGAGCATTGACCTGTCCGTCAGGGTTAACCGTCATGGTAAACGACTTGACAGGACCGTCGCAGGTGATGCCGCCATTGGTGAAATGCGGGGTAACGACAATGGTGGCAACTATAGGGGAATTCCCGGTATTGATTGTCGCAAACCCTGGAATATTACCGCTTCCGGGCGATGCCAGCCCGATCGCGGGAGTATCATTCGTCCAGGTATAGGTGGTCGTTCCTCCCGTGTTGCTGGTCGTGAAGACTACCGGTGCGGTGACAATGCCATTGCATAAGATCTGATCCACAGGATTGTTCACCTGTGCGGTCGGATTCACTGTGATGGTGAAGGACTGGGTTGGACCGGCACAGCTGACTCCTCCGCTGGTGTATTGCGGTGTAACCGTGATGATCGCAATCACAGGGGAACCGCCGGCATTGATCGCGGTAAATGAGCTGATATCCCCGTTGCCGAAAGCAGGAAGCCCGATCGACGGATGGTCGTTGGTCCATGTATAGGTTGTCCCGCCTGCATTATTGGTGGTGAAGACAACCTGTGTAGTCGCCCCCCCATTGCACAGGATCTGGTCGGGAGGATCATTCACCTGTCCACCCGGGTTAACTGTGATGGTGAAAGTTTGGGTGGGTCCGTCACAAGTGATCCCTGCGTTGCTGAAATGCGGTGTAACGACAATGGTAGCCAAAACCGGCGTTGTACCCGGGTTCGACACAACAAATGCCGGAATGTTCCCGGTGCCGGTGGCAGCCAGGCCAATGCCTGTGCCGGAATTGACCCAGGTGTACGTGGTTGTGCCCCCTGTGTTGTTCGTGATAAAGATGACCGGGATCGTCAGGGCCCCGGTGCACAATACCTGGTCTGGCGGATCAGTAACCTGGCCGGTCGGGTTCACGGTAATGGTAAAGGTTTGGGGTTGGCCGGGACAATTAACTCCCGTGCCGGAGAAATGAGGGGTTACCACAATGGTGGCGACTATGGGTGAAGTTCCTGTATTTGTGACAGGAAATGCAGGTATATTGCCGCTCCCGGAAGCTGCAAGCCCGATGCTTGAACCAGTATTCGTCCAGGTATAGGTCGTGGTTCCTCCCGTATTGTTGGTGCTGAAGATCACGGCAGCGGCATTGTCGCCATTGCATAAAACCTGGCTGGGAGGAAGATTTACCTGTCCGCCCGGGTTCACAGTGATAGTGAAGGATTGTGTCGGGCCAATGCAGGTCTTACCCGCATTGGTAAAGTGCGGCGTAACGACAACGGTGGCCGTAACCGGCAGTGTACCATTGTTCACAGCGCTGAATGCCAGGATATTGCCCGTGCCGGTTGATGCCAGACCAATCGTGGTATTGGAATTCGTCCAGGTATAAGTTGCTGTGCCAGCTGTGTTGTTGGTTGAAAAGACTACAGCAGCGGTCAGGTCTCCATTACACAATACCTGGTCAGGCGGATCGTTGACCTGCCCGGTTGGATTTACCGTTATGGTGAAGGTTTGAACTGGTCCGTCGCATGTGACACCTGCATTGTTGAAATGGGGGGTTACCGCGACGGTGCCAACTACTGGGGATGTTCCCGGGTTGGTGACAACGAAGATGGAAATATCCCCTGTTCCATTGGAAGCAAGGCCAATACTTGTGTTTGAGTTAACCCACGTGTAGGTTGTTGTTCCCCCAGTGTTGACCGAGGCAAAGATCACGGCTGCGCTTTGATCGCCGTTGCATAACACCTGGTCGGGCGGATCGTTAACCTGCCCGGTTGGATTTACCGTTATCGTAAATGACTGGGAAGGTCCATTGCAAACTATGCCTCCGTTTGAGTAATGAGGCGTAACCACAATAGTCGCAATGACCGGGGCAGTGCCGGGGTTGGTTGCAGTAAAGGCAGCAATGTCCCCGTTGCCAAGGGCTGCAAGCCCAATGGCCGGATGATCATTCGTCCAAGAATAGGTGGTCGTTCCCCCGGTGTTTATGGTACTGAAGGTTACGGCAGTTGTCTGGTTGCCGTTGCATAAAACCTGGTCGGCAGGATCATTAACCTGGCCGCCCGGGTTCACAGTGATGGTAAATGACTGGCCTGGACCGTCGCAGGTGATGCCTCCGCTGGTGAAATGCGGGGTGACGACAATCGTGGCAATGACAGGAGAACTGCCTGTGTTGATGGCCGTAAAGGCTGCAATATTGCCGCTTCCGGGTGATGCCAGCCCGATGGAGGGATGGTCATTCGTCCATGTATATGTTGTTGTTCCTCCCGTATTGCTGGTTGCAAAAATGACAGGATTGGTGATGTCGCCATTGCATAAGATCTGGTCGGGCGGGTCATTAACCTGACCCGTTGGGTTCACTGTGATGGTGAAGGATTGCGTGAGACCGGCACAGGTGACTCCCCCGCTTGTGTAATGAGGCGTGACCGTGATGATGGCAATCACAGGGGAGCCGCCAGGGTTGATTACGGCAAAGGAGCTGATATCCCCGCTGCCGGTGGCAGCCAGCCCGATCGAAGGATGGTCGTTGGTCCACGTATAGGTCGTCCCTCCGGTATTATTGGTGGTGAAGACAACCGGTGCTGTCATCTCCCCGTTGCACAGGATTTGGTCAGGAGGATCGTTGACCTGTCCGCCCGGGTTCACGGTGATGGTGAAGGTCTGTGAGGGCCCGTCGCAGGTGATCCCTGCATTGCTGTAATGCGGCGTAACGACAACGGTTGCCAGCACCGGCGATGAACCAGCGTTTACAGCAGCAAATGCCGGAATGTTCCCAGTGCCGGTGGCAGCCAGGCCAATACCCGTGGTCGAGTTGACCCAGGTGTATGTCGTTGTACCCACGGTATTGTTGGTGATAAAAATGACAGGGATTGTCATTGCCCCGGTACACAGAACCTGGTCGGCCGGATCGGCTACCTGGCCGGTCGGGTTTACGGTAATGGTAAAGGTTTGTGCTGGACCCGGACAATTAACTCCCCCGCCGGAGAAATGTGGTGTTACCACAATGGTGGCGATTATGGGGGATGTTCCTGTATTTGTAACCGTGAATGCAGGTATATTTCCGGTCCCTGAAGCGGCAAGCCCTATGCCTGAGGAAGTATTCGTCCATGTATAGGTCGTGGTTCCTCCGGTATTGTTGGTGCTGAAAATCACGGCAACCGCATTGTCGCCATTGCACAAAACCTGGCTTGGAGGAAGATTTACCTGTCCTCCCGGGTTCACCGTAATCGTGAAGAATTGTGATGGACCATTACAGGTTTTACCTGCGTTGGTGAAGTGCGGCGTAACTACAACGGTGGCTGTCACCGGCAGTGTGCCATTGTTCACGGCACTGAATGCCAGGATGTTTCCCGTGCCTGACGATGCCAGGCCAATACTGGTGCTTGAATTTGTCCAGGTATAGGTTGTCGTGCCAACTGTATTGTTGGTGGTAAAGATTACGACAGCCGTCAGGTCTCCGTTGCATAAAACCTGATCGGGCGGATCATTGACCTGCCCGGTTGGATTAACCGTAAGGGTGAAGGTTTGAGCTGGCCCGTCGCAGGTAACGCCTGCATTGGTGAAATGGGGGGTTACCGTGATGGAGCTAACTACAGGAGATGTTCCCGGGTTGGTGGCAATAAACATGGAGATGTCGCCAATGCCACTGGAAGCAAGACCAATAACGGTATTTGAGTTTGTCCATGTGTAGGTTGTTGTTCCTCCCGTGTTGACTGTGGCGTAAATTACGGCGGCACTCTGATCGCCGTTGCATAACACCTGGTCGGCCGGATCGTTGACCTGCCCGGTCGGGTTTACTGTTATTGTAAATGACTGGGAGGTTCCAGTGCACGCAATGCCACCGTTTGTGTAGTGAGGGGTGACAACAATAGTGGCAATTACCGGGGAAGTGCCGGGATTGGTACCTGTAAAAGCGGCAATATCACCGATGCCAAGGGCGGGAAGCCCAATAGCCGGATGATCATTGGTCCATGAATAGGTTGTCGTGCCCCCGGTGTTGATGGTGCTGAAGTTTACTGCAGCAGTCTGGCTGCCATTGCATAAAACCTGGTCAGGAGGATCATTTACTTGTCCGCCCGGATTCACAGTCATGGTGAACGTCTGAACCGGACCGTCGCAGGTGATGCCGCCGCTGGTAAAATGCGGGGTAACGACAATCGTGGCAACAATGGGCAAGCTGCCGGCGTTGACGGCAGTGAAGGCGGCAATATTACCGCTTCCGGGCGATGCAAGCCCGATGGAGGGATGGTCATTTGTCCAGGTATAGGTCGTCGTTCCACCCGTGTTGCTGGTTGTAAAGAGGACAGGATTGGTGACGTCGCCATTGCATAAGATCTGGTCGGGCGGGTCATTTACCTGCCCGGTCGGGTTCACCGTGATGGTCAAGGACTGCGTGGGACCGGCGCAGCTGACTCCCCCGCTTGTGAAGTGAGGAGTGACCGTGATGATGGCAATCACCGGGGAACCGCCAGGATTGATTGCGGCAAAGGAGCCAATATCGCCGTTTCCGGCGGCTGACAGCCCGATCGACGGATGGTCGTTGGTCCAGGTATATGTTGTGCCGCCACCATTGGTGGTGGTGAAAACGACAGGAGCAGTCATTGCTCCATTGCAGAGGATCTGATCCGGGGGATCGTTCACCTGGCCGCCCGGGTTAACCGTGATGGTGAAATTTTGCGTTGGACCGTTACAGGTAATCCCTGCGTTGGTGAAGTGCGGGGTAACATCAATGGTGGCTACAACTGGGGCAGAACCTGCGTTTGTTGCAACAAATGCCGGAATATCGCCGCTGCCGCTGGCAGCCAGGCCAATGCCCGTGGTCGAGTTGACCCATGTGTATGTCGTTGTGCCCCCGGTATTGTTGGTGATAAAAACGACCGGTAACGTAGATGCTCCTGTGCATAAAACCTGATCGGAGGGATCGTTCACCTGGCCGGTTGGGTTCACCGTGATGGTAAATGTCTGTGCCGAACCGTTGCAATTAACACCTCCGCCGGAGAAATGCGGGGTCACTGTAATGGTCGCAATAACAGGTGCTGACCCTGTATTGGAGACAGTAAACGAAGGGATATTCCCTGTGCCGGAAGCTGCCAGTCCTATGCTGGAAGAGGTGTTCGTCCAAGTATAGGTGGTAGTTCCTCCCGCATTATTGGTGCTGAAGATCACAGCTGTAGCAACGTCGCCATTGCACAAAACCTGGCTTGGAGGAAGATTTACCTGGCCTCCCGGGTTCACGGTGATGCTGAAGGTTTGTCCCGGGCCAATACAGGTTTTACCCGCATTGGTGAAGTGAGGCGTAACAATGATCGTGGCGGTTACCGGCAGTGTGCCGACATTAATAGTGCTGAATGCCAGGATGTTTCCAGTACCTGATGATGCCAGGCCAACGGAGGTGTTGGAATTTGTCCACGAATAAGTTGTCGTGCCTGATGTATTGTTGGTTGAAAAGATTACCGCGGCAGTCAGGTCTCCGTTACACAAAACCTGGTCAGGCGGATCGTTGACCTGTCCTGTCGGGTTTACGGTTATGGTAAACGACTTCAATGGCCCGTCACAGGTGATCCCTGCATTGGTGAAATGCGGGGTCACCGTGATGGAGGCAACTACAGGTGATATCCCCGGATTGGTGACAACGAACATGGAGATGTCGCCTGTGCCACTGGCGGCAAGCCCGATGCCGGTATTTGTATTTACCCAGCTATATGTTGTGGTTCCTCCGCTGTTACTGGTGGTGAATATCACGGCAGCACTCTGATCGCCGTTGCATAGGACCTGGCTGGCAGGATCGTTGACCTGCCCTGTTGGATTCACTGTATAGGTATAAGATTGCGAGGCGCCACTGCATACAATGCTCCCGTTTGAGTAGTGGGGGGTGACGACGATGGTTGCAACGACAGGGGCATTGCCTGTATTAACGGCAGTAAAGGCTGCGATATCTCCGTTTCCGTTGGAGGCCAGGCCAATGGATGCCTGATCGTTTGTCCATGAATAGGTTGTTGCCCCCCCTGTGTTTACGGTGCTGAAATTCACAGCTGTGGTCTGATTACCATTGCACAAAATCTGGTCCGCAGGGTCATTTACCTGTCCTCCCGGATTCACCGTCATGGTAAACGACTGGCTTGGCCCGTCGCAGGGGACGCCGCCATTGGCAAAATGAGGGGTAACGATAATCGTCGCCACGATTGGAACACTTCCCGTGTTTATGGCCGTGAAAGCTGCAATATTACCGCTTCCTGGCGATGCCAGCCCGATGGATGGATGGTCGTTCGTCCATGTATACGTTGTCGTGCCCCCCGTGTTGCTGGTCGTAAAGGTTACGGGTGCTGTGATATCGCCATTGCACAAGGTCTGGTCGGGCGGGTCGTTCACCTGTCCGGTTGGATTCACCGTGATGGTGAAAGACTGTGCCGGACCTGTACAATTTATACCTCCACCAGAGAACTGCGGGGTAACCGTTATCGTTGCAACAACTGGTGAACCGCCTGCATTGATAGCAGCAAAGGAGGCTATGTTTCCGCTTCCGCTGGCTCCCAGCCCGATCGATGGATGATCATTGGTCCAGTTATACGTGGTCCCGCCACCGTTGGTGGTGGTAAAGACAACGGGTGCAGTCATAGCTCCGTTGCAGAGTATCTGGTCGGGGGGATCATTCACCTGTGCGCCCGGGTTAACCGTGATGGTAAAGGTTTGCGTTGGTCCGCTGCAGGTAATCCCGGCATTGGTGAAGTGCGGTGTGACAACAATAGTGGCTATATCCGGCGAAGTCCCGGCGTTTGCAGCAACAAATGCCGGGATGTTCCCGGTGCCATTGGCAGCCAGGCCGATTCCTGTAGTAGAGTTGATCCAAGTATAGGTAGTAGTCCCCCCGGTATTGTTGGTATTAAAATTAACCGGTATTGTCAGGTCGCCATTGCATAGAACCTGGTCGGGCGGATCGGTCACCTGAGCGGTTGGGTTAACAGTAATTGTAAAGGTCTGGGTTGTGCCAATGCATGCAATTCCACCATTTGAGAAATGGGGAGTAACTGCAATGGAGGCAATGATAGGGGATGTTCCAGTATTAGTGGCCGTAAACGCGGCAATATTTCCTGTCCCTGCAGCTACGATCCCGATGGGTGAGGCGGTGTTCGTCCAAGTATAGGTTGTGGTTCCTCCCGAATTATTCGTGCTGAAGATCACAGCTGTTGCAAGGTCGCCATTGCATAATACCTGGCTGGGAGGAAGATTTACCTGACCAGCCGGGTTCACGGTGATGGTGAAGGATTGTGCAGGGCCACCGCAGGTTTTACCTCCAATCGTATATTGAGGGGTAACAACAATGGTGGCAATCACTGGTGCCGTACCGGTGTTAAAGGCATTGAATGCCAGAATATCGCCTGTTCCGGATGAAGCAAGGCCGATGCTGGTCGCACTGTTGGTCCAGGAATAGGTTGTCGTTCCTGCTGTATTGGTGGTGGTAAAGAAAATTGCAGTTGTCAGGCCACCGTTACATAAAACCTGGTTTGGCGTATTGTTAACCTGGCCTGTCGGATTTACCGTAATGCTGAAGGCTTGCGCCGGTCCGACACATGTGATGCCTGCATTGGTGAAATGCGGGGTCACTGTGAGGTTTGCGACAACCGGAGATGTACCCGGATTGGCAACAACAAATGCGGATATATTCCCTGTGCCATTGGATGCCAGGCCAATACTGGTATTGGAATTCGTCCAGGAATAGGTGGTAGCTCCTCCGGTATTATTTGTCCCGAAGATCACGGCGGCGCTTTGCTCGCCATTGCATAACACCTGGTCTACCGGATCGTTGACCTGACCGGTGGGATTTACGGTAATCGTAAATGATTGGGCAGTGCCGTTGCATGTAATCCCGCCGTTCGCGTAGTGAGGCGTGACTGAAATGGTGGCTGTTACCGGGGCGATACCCGGGTTCAGGGCAGCAAACGACGCAATGTCACCAGTACCAGCAGCAGCAAGACCGATGCCGGGCTGGTCGTTCGTCCAGGAATAGGTCGTAGTTCCGCCTGTGTTCCCGGTGCTGAAGGCGACAGGAGTTGTCATCTGGGTGTTACATAACACCTGGTCCGGCGGATCATTTACCTGTCCGCCCGGGTTTACCGTTATGGTGAACGACTGGGTTGGACCGTTGCAGGTTATCCCGCCATAGGAGAAATGCGGTGTAACGACAATGGTGGCTACGACGGGCGAACTTCCCGGGTTGGTGGCTGCAAACCCGGGAATATTGCCGGTCCCTGACAATGCAAGCCCGATCGAGGGATGATCATTCGACCACGAATAGGTTGTCGTCCCTCCTGTATTGTTCGTAGAAAAAATTACCGGGGTTGTGATATCCCCATTGCATAAAATCTGGTCAGCCGGGTCGTTGACTTGTGCTGTCGGGGTTACTGAGATGGTAAAGGACTGGGGTATTCCGGCACAGGTGATTCCTCCGCTGGAGGAGTTTGGCGTGACAGTGATGGTCGCAATGACCGGGGAACTTCCCGTATTTATAGCTGCAAAGGAACCTATATCGCCGCTTCCCGAAGATGCCAGGCCGATGGAGGATTGATCATTCGTCCAGGTATACGTTGTTGTACCAGGATTGGTGGTAGTAAAGACAACGGGAAGAGTCATGATCCCGTTACAAAGCATCTGATCGGGTGGATCGTTCACCTGGCCTGCAGGATTAACTGTGACATTGAGTACCGTAGCGGTTAAAGCCGTACAGGCATTCCCGTTCAGGTAATTGACACTGACGGTATGTGTTCCTACCGTATTCCATGTGATGGTAACCGAATTGCTCGTGGCAGTGCCTCCTGCTGTTACCAAGCCTCCTGACGAAATAAGCCAGTTGTAATTTGTCATTCCCGACTCAGTAATGTAAACCTGACCAGGGACTCCCACACATACGGGAGCGGGTCCGCTGATGGTTGGCACCGGTAGCGGAAATACAACAGCCGTGCCGTTCATGACGGTATCACAGCCGAATTGATTGGTCGCTTTAACAACATAGCTTCCGGCAGGCTGAGCGGATGCAAAATAAAAAGAAGCAGGCGGGGTAATGGCGGGCGGGTTAAATACCGGCGGGGTCAGGCTGCTACCATCAGCATGCAACAGTTCATACGTAGCACCTGCTTGTGAGCCGTTCAGTCCGATTACAGCCTGCTCACACGCTCCAGCCTGGAATTTTATTTGAAAAACGTTGGGTCTTGGATTTATGTGGACGGTACCCAGGACAATGGAGCATGTTGAACTTGCTGTATATTCTGCAACAATATAATACGTACCCGGATAATACAGGTAGCCCCAATGCAGGGGACCTGAAGTTCCCACTTTTGCAATCGGGGCCGTATTTGGCGTATGCAACGTATAGGTAACATTCAGCTGAGAACCGCTGATCCATATATCATACTCTCCCGGACAAAAATCGGTCGGAGGGTACATCGTAAATTGTGTTGGATTCAACTCCAGATCAAGGCTTCCCAACATTTGTGAAGTACACCCTGACAGGGGGTTCACGGCGCTTACCGTATAAGTTCCCGGCTGGGTCTGTACCCCGAAGCTCAACGGGACAGCCCCGCCTGCTTTAATAACTCCAACCGGATTCAGGGTATAATTGATTCCCGCATCCGAATTTAATAATTTTATCTCCTGGCCTACGCCCTGGTCAACACAGAGCGGTCCGCCTATTGGATCCATCTGGTATTTTGTAGGGTTAAGGTGAATGATGACGCTTCCATTCATCCTGGATTGACAGAGGTTCGCAGGATTCCAGGCAATTACCACATATTCGCCCGGATCATCCGTTGATCCGAATACAAGTGCACTTCCTGTCCCAATTTTCTCTGTAAAAAACGGGTATGGAAAACCCAACGGGGCTCCAAAGGCATCAAGCTGGTATACCCAGTAATGATAGCCGGGTTCCGAACTGCTCAGCCCGATGGTGGTCATGCCGCAATTGGGTATTCCGCTTGGCTGGGGTGTTACATTGAACAACTGCGGGTTTGCCCAGAAAATCTTATGGTCCGTGAAATAAACATCGCAAAGGGTACTGATTTTGATGGCATGTACAAAGTACGTTCCGGGAATGGTTTGACTGCCAAAGGATATAGGTGACCCTGATCCGGCGAGTGATTTAATAAAGACTGGTCCCGGCCCGGTGAATGGGGTACACCATAATTCATACAGCACACCTGTTTGCGAATTTGCCAGGTTCAGATTATCGCCAACACACAGATCGCCTGACGGATCAAAGAAATACTCCACAGGGTTTGGTGTGATCAAGACACTGCCGTTTATCCAGGAAAAACATCCTGTCAGAATATTGGTGGCCCTGACAGTGTAAGTCCCGGGGGAGTTCGTTTGTGTAAAATTCAACGCTCCCGGACCGGGATGAATCTCCCAGGTTGATCCGTTATTGAGAAAAAGTTCATAGTTAATATTGGGCTGACTGCCATTGAGTGTGATGATGTCGCCGAGACAAACACCTGTTGAGCTCAGCACGTAATTTGCCACCGGATTGGGGTTGTAGGATACCACGCAAACGTTGTTCATGGGTATCGATACCCCGTTACTGCTGTTGGTCCCGATAACGGAATAGGTCCCCCCGGATGTGATCCCGTTCCAAACGATCGGACAATTGCATCCGGGTTGCGAAGAACCGGCGAGCAGCCCTCCATCCCTGTATAGCTGGTAATTCACACCAACATCAGAGCCTGCCAGGGTAACCGACACGATGGATCCCTCGCAGGGCGGTGCAGGGCAAATGAGGTTGTACGTTGCTGGCTGCAGGTTGACAGTATAACAGTATGTAAATGACGGCCCCCAGCACTCTTTGCCCCCGGGTAAAATAATATAGGCATTCACCGTGTAGCATATCTGGCAGGAGGGTGGCCCGCCCGGCAATATCGTAAAAGTTTGTGAAGGAATCACGGAGGTGTTGCCGCTTGTCAGGTAGGTTCCGAAATAACCGGGACAGGAGACGCTGGCGAACTGCCAGTGAAAATTCACACCGCTTACGTTGGAGGTGAATGTTACCGCAACAGTAGGCAAACCTGCATTGACAGCCTGGGTATTTGAAGCATTCGTAATGGCTGCAACCGGCATGACATCCACGGTAAGTACCAGGGGTGTCCCGATGCAGAGGGTTGGCGCCGGACCGGTCGGTGTGATGGTGTAGGTGATGCTTTCAACTGTGTTGCAGATATTGGCCAGTACATTACTTATCGGCCCGGTTCCTGTATTGGCCCCGGGTGCCGTAACGCACGGATTGGTACTTCTCACCCAGGTAAAGGTTGTTCCCGGAACATCGGCTGTAGGGGTATAATTCACATCCTCGCCTGAACAAATCTGCTTCAGTACGGCACTGGTAACCGTTGGTATTTTGTTCACGGTTATCACAATACTTGCCATGGTCGTAGTAAATCCGTCACCGACAACCACACTGTAATTATTACCACCCAGGTTTGCCGGAATAAACTGAACGATCCATGGCTGAATGTAGGTAACCAATCCCGGCAATCCTGACCACACATAGGAATAATTCCCGGGGATGCCCCCTCCTCCCCCGCCTGATGCAGTTGCTGTAAGGGTGATTATGGTGCCTTCGCAAATCTTCAGATCCGGGTCGTTGGCAGTCAGTAAAACCGTAATTGGCAAACCGTTGGTGGATACTGTTATGGTCTTTACAAACTGGCATCCTGCCCCATCAGTAACTGTTACTGTATAGGTTTGTGATGAATTTAAAATCACAGTATGCGGATTGGCCTGGGAACTCTCACCAGGCAACAACATGTTGACGGGTGCCCAGGAATAGGTATATGCAGTTGTTCCGCCGGAAACGGCACCCGTAATAATAGTGCTTGTCCCGACATTAATACTCTGGTCAGTGTAAGTACTGGTTATTTTCGGCCGGACGGTGACGGTTAAAATGAAGGGTGTCCCGATACAAAATGCAGGTGCCGGCCCCGTTGGCGTGATCGTATACTGGATGGTTTTATTAACCAATGAATTGTTTGTAAGTACATCCGGAATGATCGACACAGCTCCGCCCGGATAATTGTTCCAGCCGGTAATCGCACCGCCCGAAAGATCCGTTACGGTCCATGCATAAGTTGTCCCGGTTATTGTACTTGTTATCTGATAGTTTAATGCGACATCTGAACAAATCGTCAACATGGGAGCACTGGAAACAGCCGGCACAGGGTAAACCGTGTATTCAACAACATTGCTCGCCAGGTCACAAACGCCGGAATGAACGATTCGTTTGTATCTCGTAGTTTGGGTCAATGCCCCCGGGGTGTAATTTACCTGGTTAAACGGTGCTGGTGCATCCACCCATGTAACAAATGCCGGGGAATCTGTACTTTGCTGCCATTCGTAGGTATACGTTCCATTGCCCTGTGTCGGTGTCGAACCGGTAACAATAGCCGGTGTTGCCCCACTGCACAGGTTCAGCGGTGCTGAAATCGTATTGTTCTGAATCGCTGGATAAATGGTAAAAACCATCTGGTTTGACTCTGCCGTGCAACTGCCCGATGTTGCCCTGCGCTTGAATTTCGTAGGGTCCGCGGTCAGGGGTAGTGTATAATGTAAAGTACCCCCTGTTGACCCGTTGATGAGTGTCCACCCGCTCCCATCGTCAATAAACCACTGATACGTAAACAAGCCGTTGCCTCCTGAGGGGACATTCCCGACAATGTCGCTGATTGTCATCCCGCTGCAAACATCCGTGAGGCCGGGTGGCGGATAGGTGATGACATTGTTGCTTATGGTCTGGGTTACATCAATGGTGACCGGGGCCGACAAAGTGGTGCCGCATTCGTTTGCAACGGAAACTGTCAAGGTGTAGGTCTGTGAAATATTTCCCGGAATGGTGATGGTTGGAAAAGGAATGGTGGGGTCAGAAATGACAGCAGTCGGAGGCGAAACTGTCCAGAGGTAATCGGTGATCACCCCCATGTTTGCATTATATGAAACCAGCGTGGCCATACTGACATTTCCCGGGCCGCATAATGTGATGGGTGGTGGCTGATTTACTGTTATTGAAGGGGGGCCCTTGATGATGATGATTTGCTGGTCGGTAACCGTGTTACAGGTTGATAGGCCTGAGTTAACGGTCAGGATGAGCGTGATGGCATAAGCTCCCGGCACTGTAAAATTAAAGGTTGGCTGAAAACTGTTTACATTCGTTCCACCAACAAAAGTATATCCAGAGTTGGGTGATACGGCCCAGGCATAATGAGGAAGAGCGCAAGCCGGTCCCGAAGTGCTGTTATTAACAGGAATAAAGGGTGTATTGACGCATAGTGTCGCAGGAATGGTGAAATCGGCAACAGGGACCGCCTGCACGCACACCTGGCGTATGATCACACTGTCGCCGCAGTTCCCGGGAATCGACTCACCCGTATAGGAGTCGAGTTTGACATAATACAGTCCCGGGTTAGGAAAAGTAAAGGTTGGATCCTTTACGAGACTTTCAATGGTGCCGTCGTTAAAGAAGTCCCATTGATAGGTCGTGGTGTTATAGGATTGTCCGCCATAAATGATACACCCCATGTCGGTATTGTTGGTATAGACACGGGGAACGCCGGCGCACACATAAATAGGGTCGCTTGGGAATTCAGTCCGTAAAAAGTCAGATGAGGATTTTTTCGAAATTTTTATCCCGCCAATATTGTTTGAAATCGAATCGCAGGGGTTTTTAATATAATTAGTCAGGGTGAATGAGTTTCCCGGTAACAGGCAAGATATCGCATTGTAACTATGTGTAATATGATATTTGCCATCAGGATCGAGGGGGGGCATCGTCTCCTGTGTAAACGTAAGAGGAGCGCTGCCGTCGCCAAAATTGAAATAATAAAAAGTTGTCGGCGCATTATATTGTGCATCACCGGATAACCAAAAAGTAATATTATGAGGTTTGCACCCTTCCAGGATACCGGGTCCATAGGTAATTCCCCCGGTTGGCGTTGATCCGTTGAATAACGGAAATATTTTGGTATCAACACAGGTCGTAGGGGGGCCGCTGGCTGTTATTGTGAGGAGGAACGTCCCTTTTTGGGTATAGGTATGAGTTAATGTGCCATTATAGGGAAACTGGGCTGGCGTAAAGGATAAAACGCCTGGCGCCAGCGGGTCATTCCAATTGACAGTATACCCTGTGTTAGTAGCGGCGGTGACAGATTTGTTGACAATGGTAACGATCTGCGATGCGTTTGGAGCTGCATTGCAGTTATTCCAGAATCCGTTCTGCGATTCAACCGTTGCATCCGGCCGCTGCTGTACGGTAACGTTGCTGGACGAGGAGCCATGACAGCCATTGTTATCGGTTACGAGCAAGGTAACCGGGAATGACTGGGTTCCCGTGCCATAGGCCGGAAACTGGCAGGTTGGGGCAGCGGATGTTGAACTGATGGGATTGCTGCTGGCCCCAAAGGTCCAGTTGTAGACATAAGGTGTTACAGACCCAGGAGGTGAATAGGATATTGACGGTGTGAAGGAGACGGCACCGCATTGATTGGGAGGAAGGAGGTTGGTTGTCGTGAAACTCACAGTTGGAGCTGTATAAATCGTGATCGTTTTACTGCCTGACATATCACGCAGGCAACCGTTTCTTTCAGCTTTTACCGTGTAAACGCCAGGGGCTGAAAATTGTCCAAATGCAATTGGTCCACCAGTACCCGGAGCCCAGATGTTGTTATAAAATAAACCATCCTTATACAGTTTGTATATAACGCCGGAAGACCCCGTCTGACTTCCGCTTAACCCAATGCTGGGATAGATTACCGTATTGCTGCAATACCCCCCGCCCCCTGTGACATTATATACGTTTTCGGGAAGATTGGTCTGCGTAATATTAATTGTTATCACCGTAAGCTTTAACCTGTATGATCCTGATAAATATTGCCCGAGAAATGAAACTGTTCCCCCGGCAACGCTTGTGATGGTCTCAACATCTGTCCAGCTGGTTAGCAGTTGCTGCAGCGTGTATGAATTTCCTGCAACAGAATTGTTAACCCCGAAGGTAACCCCGTTTGATCCCTCGCAGTAAGTTGTCGACGAGGCAAACAGGGTTTGTGCATGGCCGCGGCTGGTGGTGAACGCTACCAGGAAAAAAACAGTAAAAATTAGAAGATATCGTTTCATATTTTGAATTTTTTCGGTTTTCATATTTTGATATATCTCTTATTCTTAGTTTGTTTTGGTTAGCCCCGTTCAGGCTCTAAGAAGAGCCGGAACGGGAACTTTGGGTTATTGATCGCCACCAGATACTGGAAGCCGTGTGCCATCGGGATATACGTCAGATCCGCCGCCCAGACCTGATTGGGACGCTCGATGACCAGACCCGTCAGCAGGTACGGCTTAATCGCCGCCTGCAGCGCCGGGATGCTCGTGCGCGGCTTGCGATAGATCGTCTCCATCCCCATCCGCCGCATCAGCGTGCGCACGTGCCGCAGACCGACCGCGTGGCCGTCAAACATCAGCTCGCGCCTGAGCTTGCGCGCCCCGTAGAACGGCCACTTCAGGTGCAGCTCATCCATCCGACGCATCAGCACCAGATCCCGCTCAGACAGCGGCCGCGGCTCGTAGTACACGCTCGAGCGGCTCAGCTCGAGCAGCCGCGCCTGACTCGTCACCGGCAGATCAGAGCCCCGATCAATCATCTTTTGCCGCTCAGGCCGGGGAGCTTCCCGAGCGCGTTCTCTAAAAAATCATTCTCCATCATGAGCTGGCCGATCTTCGCTCGCAGCTCATGGATCTGAGCCTTGCTGTCATCGTCCACCGCCGTCTTGGTGAACGCCCCGGTCATACTCTCCAGCGCCTGCGTCTTCCAGGTCGTGACCTGGTTCGCGTGCACCTCGTGGTGCGCCGCAATCTGCGCTACCGTCTTCTCGCCCCGGATCGCCTCCAGGGCCACCCGGGCCTTGAACGACGCCGAGTGATTACGTCTTGGCTTCCTCATGAGTCTCGTACCTCCGGTTATGTTGCCGGCAAGCCGAAATCCACCTTATACCCGTGTCCGAAATTCCGAAACCAGCTCTATCCACCGGTTGCAGTAGCTCCGCGATGGCCCGGCGCGCGACGAGCGCCTTACCCGCACGAAATCCCTTGGCTGGTTGACGCAGTCGAGCGCAATCACCGCGCCGTCCCCGAGCCAGACCACGCTAAAGCCAGCGGCGTCCGGCGTGCCGCGCGGCACGGCCTGGTCATGCCCAGCCGACGGGCCGACGGTCTGCGGGCGCGGTTCGTATTGCGC
>Ga0118677_10005634_pt1 | contig 21775 bp, 16 predicted proteins | sample AliMusrvi5mmetaG_FD_86154 | JGI IMG/M metagenome (GOLD analysis project Ga0118677, IMG submission 86154)
GGTCTATCTTTGCATCACTTTAGAAAAGGGCATACAGTCGGCAGTCTTTAGTAAAAAGGGAGCTTAGCTCAGTTGGTTCAGAGCATCTGCCTTACAAGCAGAGGGTCGATGGTTCGAACCCATCAGTTCCCACGGTGAAATCCAGATAGTTACGAAGGTAATTAATCTGGATTTTTTCGTTGGTTTAAACATTTGCAAATTCAGGATCAATTGACATGAAAAAAAATCTCAGAAGTTTACATTTTGCAGTGTTTATACTGCTCTTACTGCTCTCTGGCAGCGCAAATTCCCAGACTATTCAAACTGGAGCCTCGCTTTCCCACAGTGTTCCTGAGTTGGAGGGTGTTTCTTCGGCAGGCATACTTACTTTTCTTGATTCAGCAGCAACAAGCCGGCATGAGTTCCACAGTATGGTATTTCTGCGCCATGGTAAAGTAATTGCTGAAGGATGGTGGTCTCCTTATGGACGTGAGATTAAGCAGACACTCTATTCCACGAGTAAAAGTTTTACTTCCACTGCGGTAGGTTTTGCGATAAGTGAAAAATATCTGACCGTCGACGATAAGGTAATTTCATTTTTCCCGAAGGATTTGCCCGATAGTATCACTCCGTTCCTGGCAGAAATGAGCATAAAAGACCTTCTAACCATGTCGGCTGGAATGGATCCCGATCCAACACATTTGGTGGTGTCGAACGACATCAACTGGGTAAAAGCATTCCTTGCTCTTCCTGTTGTTAATAAGCCCGGGACCAAATTCCTTTATAATTCAATGGCTACCTATATGCTTTCGGCAATTGTTCAGAAAGTGACGGGGGAAAAGATAATCGACTATCTCACTCCCAGGTTATTTAAGCCGCTTAATATTGAAGGTGCTGACTGGGAAATAGATCCTCACGGAATAAATACCGGAGGGTGGGGTCTGAGGTTGAAAACCGAAGACATGGCTAAGTTCGGACAACTTTATCTCCAAAATGGAAAGTGGAATGAAAAGCAAATTCTGCCTAAAGGATGGGTTGCCGAGGCAACCACTTATAAGATTGACCAGGCTCCCGATGCCCCTCAATCAAAAAAAGAATTCAACGACTGGATGCAGGGGTACTGCTATCAGTTTTGGCGTTGCCGTAACAACGCTTTCAGGGCAGATGGAGCATTCGGTCAATACATTATTGTTATGCCGGAAAAAGATGCAGTAATTGCTATTCAGGCCGAATCTCCTGACATGCAGGATGAGATCGATCTGGTGTGGAAATATTTACTGCCGGCCATCAAGGATGGAAAAATGACAGAAGACATTGCCATGTCGGAAAAACTGAAACAAAGACTCTCTTCTCTGTCTCTTCCTTTGCTAACAAAAGGAGTTGATTCACCAGTCGCATCCCAAGTCTCACAGAAGGTATACACTTTCAAGCCAAACGCTCTGAATTTTGATAGTTTATCTTTTCACTTCATGGAGGGTATATGTCATGTTACACTAAACTCAGGCAATAAAGAGTATAATCTGGCCTTTGGAGCAGGAAAGTGGATCGGAGGCGAAACCACCCTGACTGGGCCTAATCTATTAAAATTAGCCAAAGCTCACAATATCGGGTTTGCCCCTGAAAAAGTTTTTGGTTGTTTCACGTGGAAGGATGAGAATACGTTGGAACTGGTGTTACGTTATATAGAAAGTCCACACAGTGAAAAGATAACATGCAAACTTGACGGTAAAAAAATATCGCTTGATATTCAATGCAGCAATGTTCATGAGACCACTAAGCCTATTTCAGGCGAAATGAGATAAGGAAGGAGTGGCCTTTGGATCAAGGAATAATTGAAATTTAGGTGGAGTAATCGAATTACGCATAAAAAAATTACCACGGAGGCTTCGAGGGCATACAGGTACACGCAGGAATAATCAAGTCCCGGTCCGACTGGTCCCAGTCATGAAGAAGTCTTCTACATGATTATAGTCGGCTTAAAACCATATGGAATAGCTTTCAATATCGAAAAGGTGTAAGTAATTTAATATTTATATTCAAGGTCGGCTTTGTCGGTGCAATATATCCGCTAAGGGTCTATTCAAATATTTTACTTCCATAAACTAAATAAGGCTTCCCATTATACACGGCAAAAACGCCATCTGGCAATTCATCAAACCTGAAGTACCTAATTTCAACTTGATCCAGAAAAGCAAATTCGACCAAAAGGATTTACACTGTTTAGTAATAGTACTTATAAACAAACGATTGGCTTAACTGTTCAGTATTAATTTCCAAACGACAACTTAAACCCTCAACTTCCTGCGTTAATAAATAGTGCTTTTTTACAAAATAGTCCACATCTTCACCGAAGTAAAATATACTTACCTTGATATTTTATATCTTTGCGCCTGTAAAATATTTTACTTTATGCTAGTCTATATTTCAATAAATGGGATTATACTCTCGGCCTTGTTGATGTATTTCAACGCCAGGAAATTTCCATCCTCAATTTATCTAAGCCTGTTCATTTTTGCAATAAGTCTTAATGGTATTATTCAATATGCGATGCTCTATTCGAATTCCATTTCTCTCATTGCAATATTTACGACCCATTTTGCATTTATCCTATTATTGACAGGACCGGCATTTTACTTGTACATTCGAAGTGTATTATCAGATAATTACCGGTTATACAGAAAGGATCTCTGGCATTTGGTTCCGATGACCATTTACCTGATTTCTGTTATCCCTTATTATCTGAGGCCATTTTCCGAAAAAACAGCACTGGCACAGGAAATCGTAAATGACCGAAGTATTCTTTCGGAATATAAATTCGGATGGCTTGCAGAAATACTTTCAAATGGAATTATTTATGTGAGTCGACCCTTACTAGCCATGTTTTATATAGGATGGTCAATAGGAATGCTAATACTCTATCTCAAACGCCATGAAGATAAATTGGTATTCCGTGGCCAGTCATTTATGCTAAAATGGTTATATGTTTTTATTAGTTCATCATTGTTACTTGTAGTCAGCAATTTTGTTTTGATGACCTATACATGGGTATCAAATACAGCAGACCTGTTTTATACAATAAATACTTTGCAGGTTTTATCATTCGTTGGTCTGACTATCTTATTGATCTCACCGTTTTTCTTCCCGGAAATACTCTATGGTCTTCCCCGGGTGCCGGTTATGATCTCTGGTGATGGATCTGCACCGGAAACTACCAGTATTATGGAAGAGGGAATCTCAAAATATAACCTGAAATTTGAAACTGATTATCTGAACAAGATTTGTAATAAGATAGAGAGCATTATGCAAACGGACCAGCCCTATTCTCAGATTGATTTAAACATGGCGCGTTTTTCAGGTCTTGTTGATGTTCCCTTTCACCATCTGGCCTATTATTTCAGGGAGGTTAAAAAACAATCTTTCAATGATTTCCGAAATGAATGGAGAATTAAGTATGCTAAAAATTTTATCCTTGAAGGTAATGCAGAGGAGCTGACATTGGAAGCTATCGGATTAAAGTCGGGATTCACAAATCGAAGCACCTTTTTTCGGGCGTTTAAGAGAGTCGAAGGTGTTGCGCCTGCTGAATATTTGGCTAAAACAAGACAAAAATCATCTTCAAATCACCTTTAAATAGGTGTGATTTCTGGCATTTGATACCACTTCTTGCTCATTTAACTACATATCTGGCAATTGATTAACCTAAGTTTTTAAACTCTTATTTTCATTTTTCAAGTTATTAACCTCTTTTCCGGGATTGTCAATTCGCTTTATGAAAGCATCGATTTTTTCATCTATGGATAATGGCTCATTCATTCATAGGCAATGGACAACAATCAATTGGTTTAAACCAGATTATAAAAGCATTAATTATTAGCGCACAAACATCGTTATTGTTAATGACGCCCGAAAATAAGTAAATACCCTCGCGAGAATCGAACAGACCAAGACAGACCCAGAAGACGAAATCCGGCAAAACCTCAGGCAGTTATGGTTCATCTAAAATCGAGGCAATAACCAAATGATTTATAAATAAAAAGAAATATCTTTAGTGACTGAAAAGTGACAAAATTAGAATTATGGAAACAAACATGAAAATTTTCACGGTAGTTACTATTTTCTTTTTAACTACAAGCAGTATGTTTGCACAATTATCATTTAACGCTAATGCAGCAGGTAACATTTTACCTGCACTTTGTATTACAAAAGCAACTGGAATATTGGCAGATTTAAGTTTTGGCGATATTGTTCCGGGGGCAACCAATGCGGCGTCGGTAGCTATTACCGCTGATGCAGCAGGGACAAGATCAAATGGTGATGGTAATGCTACTTTAGTTACGAGCAATATCGGTCATTCTGCTAAATTTAATATAGCAGGGATTCAAGGAACAACTGTTAATTTGGCTCTCTCGCAGGCTGAAATTACACTTTCAGATGGTAGTGGTCATACGATGGGTTGTACATTAGTACTTTCATCCTCAACGTCAGAAATAACCGGCGGTTCTGCTATCGTTTATGTGGGCGGTACTCTTTTTATTGCTGCTAATCAGGCTGTTGGACATTATACACAAATGTTTAACTTAACTGCTCAGTATTAGTATAAAATACTTTACTGTTAGCATTGGTTATGACAGGATTATTGGTAATGCCCTTCATCTTTCCCGCTATTTTTTATGGGCTGCCCAGGAACCCTGATTCATTTAAATGGAACCGTTGATTAATCGTAAAATCATTCGTCGTAAATTAGGTAATCGAGAAAACTTCAAGAATTTACAATACCTTTTATTATTTTATTACGTAGGTCATTAACTTTCTCTTTGTTCATAATTTTATGATTTGCGTATAAATATCTTGATTGTAAATTTCAATTTCCCAAAATTATGGAAACCTTCAGCAATTAATTTGGTAGGCGCTTCTGAGCAGTCAAAAATTATCCAATAATCACATATTGGCTTATATATTTTTGAAAGATTCTCTAATCCATTGTAGTATCTTCTTTGGATGGTTTCTTCCTGAATACTATGTCCTCCTGTTAAAACTCTGGACCTTACTCGCTCGATTGCCAGAGCAACTGAACTAAGCCAAAAATAAACTAAAGTCACAAAATAACCTTTTTACTGTGCTTCTTTAAGAGAGTGGCCATATGTTCTGGCCGACAAGGTAGTTTCAAAAGCAAAATCCTCATTCTCTTTAATTGGTCTAAAACGGGGTATCTGTTTCATTTCTTTAATTCTTTTAGTCCCTGAAATCATCAAATATCTGAATCCGATGTTCAAGGTGTTTGCCTTTTCGACGTAGATTTATCAAACCACATTTGGTAGTTTAGAAAAAACCAATTCTATTCGTTCGATATAGGGTTAATTATATTGCCCATTGAACTCCTCTATTTTCTGGAGGAGTATATTTTTTTAGACCAGACAGCTTCCCAATGCACTTAAACTCTATTTTTCAAGTATAAATTAACGACAAAGCAGAAACCTTGGTGCAAAATCGGGATAATGCACCAAGCTAAGGCCCGAAAACCTTTTTTTTCAATTCTTCAACCCGCAACTTTGCAGAATTATTTATTTAATCATTTAACATTTTAAAAATTAGAATTATGAAAACAAGTTTGAAAATTTTCGCGGTAGTTGCAGTTTTATTTTTAACTACAGGTAATTTGTTCGCTCAAAGTAAGGTATCGGCTAATGCAGCAGCCAACATTTTACCATCTATTCAATGTTCCAAAGCAATAACTGGTACAGCCGGGGATTTAAATTTTGGTGATATTATTCCGGGAACAGTTGCAGGCGTAGTAAATATTGCCGCTACTCTTGCAGGAGCACGGTCACAACCTGATGCTAATACTACGCTGGTTGCGACCAATGTTGGTCATTCTGCCGGATTTAACATAACCGGTTCACCTTCAACAGTTGTTCATGTGTCATTTACAAGTGGAACGATTATTCTTACTGATGGTGGTAGCAATACGATGGGATGTACTTTGGCTCTTTCCGCTGCAGCTCCGACGTTAACCGCTGGAGGTATGACTACTGTTTATGTAGGAGGTGCTCTTAACGTTGCAATTGGACAGGCAGTAGGAGTATATACAGCTCCATTTGAATTAAATGCCCAGTATTAATTGAAAATACTTCGGTGAGGTAAAAAAAAGAGGCTGTTTCAAATGGTGATTACAGCTTCTTTTTTTTCATCTTTTAAGAAACAGGAGTGTTTTATTAAATGAATAACTGCTCGCCGATTTTCTATACTGCTTTGGTTTTAAAGTATAAATTGCATTAAAAATTATTTTGAATGAAAAAATTTTTCCTATTTCTTTTATTCTCTTCACTATTTTATTGTGGATTTGCGCAGGGTGATTTATTGGTCTCTCCAACACGAATAGTTTTTGAAGGTAAAAAACTTAACCAGGAAATCGTTTTAGTGAATACAGGCCGCGATACTGCCATATATAATGTCTCTTTTATTCAAAACAGGGTAAAGGATGATGGCGCTTATGAGAGGATCGAGAAACCAGATTCAGGACAATTTTTTACCGCGGATTATGTCCGTTTTTTCCCAAGGACGTTTATTCTGGCACCTAAACGGCCTCAGATTTTGAGAATGCAGTTCAGGAGGACCCCCGACATGAAGGACGGAGAATACCGGTCACATTTGTATTTTCGTGCAGAGCCACAAAAGAAGGAATTGGGAGCCCCTTCCGTGACAGTTGCCGGGAATTCCGGAATTAAAATAAATATTATCCCGATCTACGGAGTAACTATTCCGGTAATTATCCGTTACGGGAATGTTGAGGCAAAGGTTAACCCGGGTGATCTCAGCCTGGAAATGAAGAATGATACTACGGCTATACTTCGGTTCACCCTTAAAAGGGAAGGGAACAGCTCGGTCTGGGGAAATATTCATGTTTTATATAATAATCCTGATAATAAAGGTGTTATCTTAACAGTGATGAATGGAATTGCACTTTATACGCCAAATAAGTTCAGAACATTTGAAATAGAATTGAGTAAGCCACCTCACGTTGATTTTAAGACCGGTAAGATTATTGTTCGTTACAGCAGTGAAAATGATGCTAAACCGGAAGTGTTTTCAACCAAAGAACTTCTGTTAGGAAAATAAATCAGGTATATATTTTGCCTTATTTGCCTGTTTAACAGAGAAGTAAACCTTGCTAAAATTGTGATTAATAATGCTTCACATAAAAACAACGGGTATTTTTTTAATCCTGCTATTTTTCTTTAATCCGGATTTATACTGCCAATCTCTTGAAGTTGTTCAATCTGAGAGCTTAAATTTTGGTGAGTTTACCAATATCGGAAGCGGAAATATTACACTTGGATATAACGATAATATTAGCACTTCAGGTAATGTTATACTACTTGGAGCCAATTATCATTCGGCTGCACTTCGGCTTACAATTACAGCTCAGCGTACAGTGAGTATTTACTTTCTGCCAGGCCAAATGCTGAAAAGAACGGGCGGCACCGAAACTATGGCAATAACTATCGGGCCCTCCGATCGAAGAAGTAGTTTCATTGCTTTGCCCCTGCCTGCAGAAAATATTGTGAAAGTGGGTGGTATTATTAATGTTGGATCACCCTTTTCGACCCCCCCCGGAGCCTACACCGGACAATTTGAAGTCGAATTTACGATAGAGAATTAGCACATAAATGATCCTCAGTGAATTTAATACCGAAAACTTTAGAATTTATTACCGGGTCCCGATAAAAAGGATCCGGCGATTTTGTGTAAAATATCTTTTATTACTGGTATTTATTACCCTGCCGCCTTTAATGGTTTTCTCCGGTGAAATTAAATCAAAATCATTGGAAGAAATAAGCATTATTCTGAATGTCAAAGGGATTGGAAAGTTCAATGTAAACGCCGTTTATGCCGTCGATAGTTTATATTTATCTATAACAGATGTTTTTCAGCTATTGCGAATCGATCAAAATGTGTCTGTATTTAACGATACAATAGCCGGATTCTTTGTTTCCGAAAAATTTCATTATTCCATCAACTATTCGGATCAGAAAATCAGGATCGGTGATCAAATCTTCAAAGCAACAAAACTGGATTTGATTAAAACCGAATCAGGTTTGTACATTAGCCAAAATATGCTTGGAAAGGCATTTGGCCTGTACTGTACCTTCGACAAGGAGTTAATGATGGTGGAAATGCAGACAGAGACTGAACTTCCCGCTATCAAGGAGATGAAGCAACTGGCAATCCGTAATAATATTAATCGTCTTGCCGGCAAAATCAGTGCAGATACGTTATCTGAACGAAGGTGTCATCTCTTTAACGGGGGCATGGCAGACTGGATGGTTTCTTCAACACGAAGTTCACTGAGCAAATCTCAGAATCAGGCCAAAATCGGCCTTGGCGCCGAAGTTCTGTATGGTGAAACCAATATTTATTTGAATTATAACAGCAGCTCAGAATTTGATCTTAAAAAGCAAGTTTGCCTATGGCGATGGGTAGATAACAGCCAGACTGTTTTCAGGCAAATTCAGGTTGGCAGTATTAGTAATAATGCTATAACAACAATCCGAGAACCTGTATTGGGCATGATGATTACCAATACTCCCACAACTTACCGAAGTACCTATGGCACATTTACCTACAGCGATTTTATTGAGCCGAACTGGACTGTTGAGCTTTATGTGAATAACTCATTAGTCGATTATGCATCAACGGATGCATCAGGCTATTACAAATTTGACGTACCCCTTGTATATGGCTATTCGGATGTGAAGCTAAAGTTTTTCGGCCCTTATGGCGAGGAGCAGATAAAAGAACAGCACATAAATATCCCTTTTAATTTCATACCGAAGGGGGAGTTGGAATATTCTCTTCAGTCAGGGGAAGTTATGGATCAGGCTCATTCGCTTTTCAGCAGGGGTAAAGCAAATTATGGAATAAGCAAATCAATTACAGTAGGTGGTGGTGCGGAATATTTATCTTCCCTTCAAAATACAAAAATTATTCCTTTTATAAATAGCTCTGCATCGCTTTTGAATGGAGTATTGCTCAATGCTGAATATTTTCATCAGGTAAGGGCAAAAGCAGATGTGAGTTATATGTCAAAAGCAAATCTTGCCATTCATCTTGAATTTCAAAAATATAACCCTAACCAGACCGTCATCAGCTATGACGCAGGAGACGAAGTGAAATTTAGTATAAACAGCCCCTATAAAGTTTTTAACAATACAGGATCAATCAGCCTGGCATATAGTAAAAAGCAGTATGCTCCTTCTGTGTGGCAGAATACATCCCAACTAACCACCTCAACCCGGATAGGAAGATTTAGCTCAAATATTAACACGATTATCAAATGGCAGGAGAAGCAGATTGGCTCCTTTATTTCAAATCTGGGTTTGAATTACAGACTTGACCGAAGATACAATTTTCACACAATGGCGATGTTTGATTTAAGTAAACAAGAATTAACAAATATAGTGTCATCAATCGAACGCCGTATAAATGACGAGTTTAATATTTCGCTTTCCTTAGACAACAATTTTACTTCAAACCAGCCGGGAGTTTCTTTTTCACTTCAGTATAATTTACCTTTTGCTCAAACGCGTCTGTCATCAAATATCAGGAAAAATAACATAGAAACCGGTCAGGGTGCAAATGGCAGTTTTGTTTATGACCCGAAAAACAAATACATTCATGCCACCACTCAAAATACTGTTGGAATGGGTGCTATCACAATAATCCCATTTCTGGATATTAACCAAAATGGGATAAGAGACAGCAACGAACATCTTGTCGCGGATGTTGAGGTACAATCGCAAGGCGGCCGGATTATGGAAAGCAGGAATGACACACTAATCAGAATAACAGGTCTGGAGCTTTATACCGGTCATTTGATTGAGTTCAGGGAAAGTAAATTAAAGAATATCTCCTGGCAGATTAAACAAAAAGTGATCAAGGTTTTTCCCGATCCCAATCAGGTCAAGCAAATTTTTCTACCCATACTCCCGATGGGAGAAGCTTTTGGAGTTGTGTACATTAAGAAAAATAATGTCGAGGTAGGTCAGGGACAAATTTCTGTCAGCTTTTATAAAAGTGATGGGACAAAAGTTGCTAATACGATGTCAGAGTCAGACGGATATTTTTCACATCTCGGATTTGCTCCGGGGAACTATTACGCGAAGTTGGACAAATTGCAAATGCAGCGTCTTAATATGACTGCCGAAGCTGATAGTATCCCTTTTACTATAAGACCATCAGAAGACGGGGATCTGGTTAATAACCTAGTTTTAAAACTTTTGCCTTCTGAAAGTTTAACTTTTAAACCTAATATTACGAATTAGGTTATTTTAGAAGCCAGAATATTTAACAATCTAACTAATGACCCCGTCAGGGGCAGGCCTGAAATTACAGACCTTGATTCCAGGAAAATAGCTTATCGGCACAACTAAAATTTAAATAATTTTTTCTTTACAACAGATCTCTTTGTTGTCGGGGTTTTAAACCACTCATTTATTCATTGTCCCCAACTTCCTTTGTCATCAAAGGAACACTGTGAAGGCTCAAAACACCACTCCCATCCGATTCATTGATCGTAAAATTCATCCAAACCTTCTCGCTTTTCCATTTGTATCCGAAGTTGACCCTTTTCTTCCCTATACCATACGCCTCCTGCAGGATTCCGAGTATCCCATTGGTGTTATTCTACCCCTTCGTTTCAAGTTCAATGGTCGTTAACGACTCCTTGTAAAAAGTGAGATAAACCGATTCAAACTTATATTTATCCAGTTTCAGGTCAGACTGAGTTGCTTTATAAACAGCTTTCTCGCTATCCTCCAGTTTTAAACCTTTGAATGAACTCAAAGGGCTCTCCAGTTTTATATTCAAAAAACCATATTGTTCATCGAGCGCTTTTTGTCCAGCTTCCGGATTGTTCCGATTCTGACCCGCCAGAACTGAAGAGATCATTACTAAAATCAGGGTTGTAAATACCCCCAATGTTTGTCTGTTGCTTAGTTGATTCATCGTTCATTAATTTATCCTGTTAAATTACATAAATTTATTTCATTGAAAAATACGCAGGTTCATGAAAGACCATAATTATTAACAATTGTAGTATACAACCAGGACAGAGAAATCCCTTTTTTTACTCCACCTAAAATAAGAATTACAGTTACTAGCGCGATAACACCAAAAGCAATTACATTGCCGTGTCGTACTTGGAAGACAATGCCAATGGGGAGTTTAATCTTAGCCGGATTGATTATACCGGCAACGCGGCGGCGGGGGTTGCTCCGTATGCGTCGGTGCAGTTGAGTTATGAGGTGAGGCCGGATGTTGAAAGTGGTTATGAGGTTGGTTCTGTCATTAGGGCGTAAGGGCGCAATAGCGTACTCGCGTATTGCGCCGAATGGCTACACATGCGGCGGAATACGGCGGAGTACCGCCTATTCAGCCCTACGGATGTCCGTCTGCGAGTAGCGGTAACCCCGCCGGACGAGATTTGTAATCACGTCTGTAACGTTTTTTGCAACGGCAGGGCCGAACCTAAGGCCGGGTTCCGCCGAATGTTATGGATCGGTCGTCAGCATTCGGCGGATCACATCCCTGTATCCGCCCTACAACTCGTAATTCGTAGGGCCGTAGGATGGGCTGAGCCTGCCAAGCCCATCATTCGCGGCTTGGCAAATCGGAGGGTTGCCGCACTTATCGCGATTGATGCGCCTCCTACCTCATGCATATTCTATGGGCTGGTTACCTTCCATGGCCTGGTTTTCGGCATCCCTGCCGAAAAGACGGGTCTCCAACACTTGCCCATAACAATCTAGTGGATTACATTGACGACGTTATATGAACTCATTTTACCAAACCATTTTTGTCAAATTCCAAGACTGTCACTTCGCCATCAATATCAATAATTTCAGCCCTCTGCAATAGGCCGGTTTCGTCATATTGGTAACGATGCTCCATCTCAATTTCGCCGTAGACCATTTTTTGTAATCTGACGAGGCGGCCTAGCCCGTCATAGTAGCCGTGGAAAAACGTGATCCGGTTTCCCAGTTGGTCGGGTTCCAATTCATTAAGCAGGGTAAGCGGCAGTTTGACACCGGTATAGGTTAGGAAATAACGGCAAGTCCCCTGCATTTCTTCAGTCATCGGAAAATCCATAGTTAAATAAAGTTACCTGATAGGCAAGGTACACCCGCAACCCTTCGATGCCATTAAGTTAAGAAAAAACTCGTCGTTCCGGCAGGGATCGCCGGAACCTAGGCTCCAGGGACGGCATAGATTGTTGGCATCCCTGCAATCTGGATTCCGGCAAGACCTGCCGGAATGACGGAATAGCTGAAACATCTTCCTAATCAGGATTTGTTTAGCCTTGAATGCTTCGGCAACATAGACTGCAACATTTCCATCTGGTCTGCTAGTATAAGTCGGTTGGCTAGTAAAAGTCCTTCATGCAACGATGGCGTGTAGGGAACAAAAAGAAGTTGCATTCCAGCTTCCTCAGGCGTTTTGTCATTTTTTCGATGGTTACACCTTGAACAAGCCGTTGTGCAGTTGTTCCAGTCATCCTTGCCACCCCTGGAAAGTGGGATGATATGATCTTTTGTTAGTTGCAACCCTTTTTCTCCCTGTTTGCCGCAGTAGGCACACATGTGACTGTCGCGGCGAAAAAGTGCAGTGTTGGTTAGAGGAATGCTGAGTTTACGCCAAGCCAAGGGGTTGTTGCCACGGAGTGCCATGATGCTGGTAATGGTGACTTGCGATTGATTCCCTGTCTTGCGGCATAAACCGCCTTTGAATGTGAATGCAACCCCCCCTAATTGACGTGATACACGATTGGACACTTGGTGGAGCACTGCATCTTGCCAACTCATCCAGCAATAAGGATAGCCACTCGCGTCAAGCGTCAGTATCAGTGCTTTCATGCGTCCCCCGTTCCAACTAGTAAAGGAATATTTTTTGAATGGCTTGGTGTGGAGTTGATTTCCAGTAAACTATGCTGGCCGGTCTTGGCATTGAAACCGCCGTGCAAAGAGAAAAGGCTTGAACCGCAGTCAAAAGCAACCTGCCCACGATAGCAAAGCCTAGCTGCAACTTGGTAGCCGGTCCATTCCATCGGTATGCCTGAGGCATCGGTACGAAGTACCTGTAAATAATCAATCTCCATCTCTCCTCCCCTGGGAAAGTGTGTGTTGTTTTTGAACTTTAATTGTTAAACGGTTGATTCTTTGAGATTTTATCCATATGACTTATGCACAGTGTATAGAATTTGTTTGTCAAGTGGAAATGATAATTCGCAAAATCGAAATTGGTCCTTCAGGAAATCATTAAACTTCTGATTTAATAAGCATTTAATTGTTGCTCAAATAATTTGGAGCCGAATAAAAATAAAATAATCGCACCATTTTAGACTCGGAATCAAGACTGTGTCCACACACTTATCCACAGCCTTTGTGGATAACCGACGAACAGCAAGCTATACAAGGCTTACAAGAGGATAATGCCGGAAACGCATGACAAATTGTTGACAACGGCGAAGCTCGTCTTAAAGATCGCCATCCCTTATCCGTTACGACGCAGTTTCGACTACTTGCCACCCGCTGGTGTTGACCCGACGCGACTGCGGCCGGGGGTTCGCTTGCAGGTTCCTTTTGGCAAACTTAACACAATCCGCACAGGCTACCTATTGGGCATAAGCGAATTTGTGTCCGGGGACAACATTGAACTCAAACAAGCAATTTCTGTGCTTGACGATGAGCCACTGATTTCCTCGGAGGACTTCGCAATCCTTATTTGGGCCAGCCGTTATTACCACCACCCCTTAGGTGAAGTGTTCTCATCCGCATTTCCTGTTTTGTTGAGGCAAGGGCGGACGGCTACGTTGGAAAAGGAGCGTTTGCTGTGTTTGACCGAAGCCGGCAAGGGTTCAACAGCAGAGCTTCGGGCACCCAAACGAAGTCAGTTGTTGCAAACGCTAAAAGAGCGCGAAGCAGGATTTTCACTTGCCGAATTGAATGCCTTGGGTTGGGATTGGCGACCCATTGCACGGGTTTTGATCGACAAGGGTTTTGCCTGTTACCAGGAAAGGCAAGTGCTTATGCCAACGCAGAAACCGACTTCAATCATCCATCCCCACCCCCTCAACCCCGCCCAGCAGAATGCGGTGGACTCTGTACTGGAAAAGTTAGGCAGCTACCAAGCCTTTTTGCTGGAAGGCGTCACCGGTAGCGGCAAGACCGAAGTTTATCTTAGGCTGGTTGAACAGGTGCTGGCCCGTGGACGGCAAGCTATGATCCTTGTCCCTGAAATCAACCTGACCCCGCAACTGGAAGAGCGCTTCCGCGCCCGCTTTGCAGCACCCCTAGCCGTGTTCCACTCCCGCCTCGACGATAACGCCCGCTGTCGTGCCTGGTTGGCGATGCAGCGGGGCGAAGCAGCGGTCCTGCTAGGGACGCGTTCAGCCGTTTTCACGCCGCTGGCAAAACCTGGATTGATTATCTTGGACGAAGAACACGACACTTCGTTCAAGCAGCAGGATGGCTTCCGCTTTTCAGCCCGCGATTTGGCAATTATGCGCGCCCGGCAGTGTCATATACCGATTATGCTGGGTTCGGCCACGCCTTCCTTGGAGAGCTTGGCCAATGCCTTGCGCGGACGCTACTCTTTACTTTCACTGCCGGAGCGGACCGGGGTAGCCGTGCACCCGACTTTCCGCATTGTTGACATTCGCAGCCAGCGGCTCAACGAAGGGCTTTCCCCGGTCCTAATCGCACAAATTGGTGAAACCCTAGCGCGGGGCGGACAGGCTCTTTTGTTCATCAATCGGCGCGGATTCGCTCCCACCCTGATTTGCCACGCCTGTGGATGGGTGGCGGAGTGCAAACGTTGCGACTCCCGTTTGGTGATTCATTCAGTCGAGCGTCGCTTGCGCTGCCATCATTGTGGTCACGAACAACCCTTTTTGCGGGATTGCCCCAACTGCCAAACCGCAGACCTGCGCCCATTGGGCTTGGGCACTGAAAGGGTGGAACTGGCGTTGGCAAAACTGTTTCCCAAGGCAAGGACGTTGCGCATGGATCGCGACAGCACCCGCCGCAAGGGCAGCTTGGAGGGGATGTTAGAACAGATACAGGCGGGCGAGGTGGATATCTTGCTGGGAACCCAGATGCTGGCTAAAGGCCATCATTTTCCCAATGTCACCTTGGTGGGGATTCTGGACGTGGATGGGGGGCTGTTCAGCTTAGACTTCCGGGCCGGGGAACGCACCGCGCAACTCATTGTGCAAGTGGCCGGACGCGCAGGCAGGGAGGAGCGTCCGGGACTGGTGCTGCTGCAAACTCGCCAGCCTGAACATCCGCTGTTGCGCAAACTCATTCGCGAGGGCTACGGGTCTTTTGCCGCCGCCGCATTGCAAGAGCGCCGCGAGGGCGAATTGCCGCCCTATTCCCACCAAGCGCTATGGCGGGCCGATGCCAACGACGTTGAGTCCCCAGCCTTGTTGCTCACCCGCTTGGTCGAGTTGTCAATCCATCAAACTGAGGTGTTGGCCCTAGGCCCAGTCCCTGCGCCGATGCCCCGTCAGGCAGGCCGTTTCCGCCAGCAATTGCTGCTGCAATGTAACCAACGCAAACCCTTGCATGAGTTGGTGGAGCATCTGATAAGGCAACTGCCGGGCTTGCCTGAAGCCAAACGGGTCCGCTGGTCGGTGGATATTGATCCGATGGATTTTTATTAACGGATGTTGGCGGGTTCCAAAGCTCCGGCTTCCCGAAGAACGACCAAGCAGGAGCTTGCAAAATAAGGGTTCCCAAACCGGAGCTTCACTGCCATTAAGTTAAGAAAATCTACGTCGTTCCGGCAGGGAATGCCGGAACCCAGAAGCCACGGAGGGCAAGCTAGATTCACCTTCCTGTGTTCTGGATACCGGCAATCCCTGCCGGTATGACGGCTTAACTTAATGGCAGTGAAGCCGGAGCTGGGAACCAGCCAGAAAGGGTTCCCGCGCCGGGGCGCGGGAATTCGATGCAGGTCAGTGCGTCAATTGCACGACCCGGTGGGGTTGATGGAGGTCGCGCCGACAATCACACCACCGAGCTTTGAGCCAGTGGACGGCCCGCCCAAGTAGGAGGGTGCGCATGCACAGGCTAGTTCAAATTGCGCCCCCGTGCCGTCGGCAGCGGGTGCGCCGGTGACTGCCGCGATCACGCCACCCGTGGCTTGGAAGTCTTGGTGCAAGCGTTATACGGCAGGGTTGGTGGGCTTTGGCAGGTCAGGTAGCCATAGGCTTGGGAACCCGTCGGCGCTCCGGCCGTAGCGCTGTAGGGGTAAACCGTCAGGGTAGCCGCGTTGGTGGCGCAGGAGGTCATGTCCAAGGTTTGCACCCCGTTGGCGAACGGCGTGGTCTGGGTGCTGTTGGAGGTGGAATACCCATAGCCCGTGACCATCAAGTACCCCGGCGGAACGGTCGTCGTCGTCGTGGCCGTGGCTCCGTTTGTGGTGCTAGCGGTGCTGGTCGTCACGGCGGTGACGTTGCTAGTCGCAGCGGCGATGGTGGGGGCGGAAACGCTGCCGTCTGAGTTGACTGCGGTGGTGCTGGTCAGGCTACCCGTGGCACTATAGCTCCACAAGTTACTGTTTTGCGTTGAGACGTAAGTGCTGTTCGGCGCGTAGAACGTAGGGGCACTTCCCGATGAGCCTGTCGGCATCGCCGTGTTGACCGTGGAGAGCGTCGGTGTCGTTGCCGGGATTGCGCTGCTGGCCGCTATGGGTACTGTGGTACTGCAACTCAACGTACCCGACGCGCCGTATTGGTTGCCATTATTGGGGTTGGCATTCAGCGTCAACACCGCGTCCGAATTTACGGCACAGGAAGCCATGTTGAGCGTTTGCTGACCGTTAGCGAAATTCTCCCCCGCCCAACTTGGGGTTTGGTTGCTATAACCTAGGTATCCGTTAGCGGTCAAAATGCCCGTGCTTGTGTTGTAAGAGTAGAACCCCCACCCTGGATTATTAGATGCAGTATAATTTGGCAGTTGAAATTGGATGCCTTGGTTGGCCATGGGAGCCGTGCCGATCACCAGCGACAGGTTGGGCGCTCCGGTGGGGGCGGGGGAAATCCCTGATGCGTTCACTAATGAATAACTCGCCAAGCTCAACATGCCAGTAGAAAGATTGAATGTCGTGTTCACCCCGCCTATGGGTGGGTTGGTCCCGGTATTATCAACCAATTGAGCTGGCGGGGAGAAGGCCGAGATGGTCGGGTTGGCGACCTGCATATAGCCGTTGTTGCTTGCCGTCGCGCTTTGCACGGTGCTGATGTCCGAACCAGTGAGGATGGCATCCCACACATTGATGGCCGTATTGCTTTGCGAGTTGGGGTATGTGGAAAGCACGTTGGCGTAACGTAAGCGTTCACCCCCCTGGGAGCGTGGGCGTCTCGCCCGCTGAAATGGCGGCCAAGATGGCCGCACTCCCAAGAAAAAGTGGGGGGGAGTGAACGCTTACGGCGTAACTTTGCGTGGAGGCGGATTGGCTGCCGGTGGCGACCGTGGTGTTAGTCATTGTGCCGCCGCTATTGGTGGTGTAGCAAGGGCCAGAGATCAAATTGGCGGTCACATTGACAGAACTGGTTTGGCACAAGTTATCCACATTGATGGAGTCATTCGACCACAGCGCGAAACCGCTTTGATTGCCCAAACCCTCGGCATTATTGATTTCGGCCTGCACAAAACTATTGGCCAGCAGCATACCGAGCAAGTTGGAAGACGAATAGGTGCTATTGATGACCGGCGGTGCCGTTTGCGTCACCGGTGCCTGCAGGCTGGTCGTCGTGGTGAAATAGGCAGTGATCGCATCGGTGACAGATGGTCCGGCTTCCCCTTTAAGTGTCTCAAGACTCCCCTCATTAGCGTCCAATATAGCTTCCAGGCCAATGTCGGCTTCGGGACCGGCGGTTAAACCAATACTGGCAATCGCCACATTGGTAGCCAATTGTAAAACAGCATTGGTGATCTTGCCCCAAACCGACTCATGGGTGATCGGTTTGCTGGCGGCGGTGTTCATGGTGCTAATCGCACTCTGTGCCAAGCCGGGCGATGCCAATAGCCATTGGGCATATTTCGCACTGTAAGAGCCGGAGGCAAACACAGCGTTGCCCGAGGGAGGTGCCACTAAGTTGGTCAAAGTTGACAAGTCAGTGGTGGACAGGCTGGAATTGCTAAACGCATAACCATTGTTAGTGACGATGTACCAGAGAATTTTGGCGGCATAGCTGCTGACGAGGAACGGGTCGCCAACCGCCAGTGTAAAATGACCGCCATAAATCGGTGCGGCGGTTTGGCTGATGCCGTTGTTGACCACTGGGCTTTTCACATAGTTCGACAAGTTGATCGGATACATCGACAAATTGAGTGAGTTAAGTGCCAGATTGCCAGGGTTGGGGTTGTTGACCCCCAACCACAGCCCACCCGTCGCCACATAACCGGGGCTGGTGTTGCTCACATTGAGATTCATGGTCTGTGGGACAAACCCCGCACCGAGTGGGTTGCTCCAAGACCCGTTAATTAAGGAATTCGGTTGCGGCGGGTTGATGTTGGCATTGTAATAAAGACTAGTTTGCGATGCACAATACGGGTAATCAGACGTCGTACTTGGCCAATTAGATATAAACATATTGGGGGCGGAAGCCATATTGGCCATGACAATATTGTTTCCATTGCCAGACAACACCCAGCTGTCCGCGATAGCCGGTGCATTATAGGTAGGTGAGGTTTGATTGGAATATTTCACCACGGGTTTGCTAATGGATGTACCGGCACTTAATGTGATTGCGCCAGATGGGGCGGCAATCGGGCCGGGTGTTTCGTTATACCAAATGGTATTACCTTGCACCTGAGTGGATGGATTGGAACAGCTACCCCCGGAAATATTGACCGGGTTGAATACCCCCACGCTGCCATCCACATTGCCCCAGCCTTGGGTGACGGCGAAGCTGCCGGGTTGACCCTGCGGGTTAACCCCTCCACCGTAAGGTGTCAAGGTCCATTGATTGGGGCTGAGGTTGAAGAAGGTATAAGACAACGCACCTGTCTGGGCTTGGTAAGAATAGCCAAATCCATCGGTGGCTTGCAGCGCAAGGCTGATGGCGATGATGAGTGATGTTCTGTTCATGATTAGTTCCCCCTTAGGTTGAACTTGACGCCGCTAACGACGAACGGGCTGTTGATGACATGCCCGGCCACGGCGGATTTGGCGTGGATGTTATCGAAGCTGAAATACTGTCCGGCGTTGACTTGGAATTTCGTCAGATTGCCGTTGCCGTCAAACACGCAATTCGTCATCAGGTTGCGCGGCGGCAAGCCCCCGCTTGGAATCGACAGGCCGCAGGAAGCGGTGTTGTTCAGCTTTACCGGCACGACGAAATGGAAATTAGGTGCGCCGGACAGCACCAGCGCATCCACTGCTGCCGAACTGGGGTTGTGGATGCCGTTGAAGGACTGGAAGCCCGGCAAAAATCCAACCCGGCTTACATCATGGCGGAGATGGTCAATGTTGGTCAGCGATAGTGCCTTGGTCGGGTGCTGGTAGGCATTGGCGGGGTTGAGCGTCTGCGGGGTAAGGTTGCTGATATGCAGGGTCACTGCCTCGCCCCCGGTAACGATGAAGCTTACCGCGTTGCCGTGCGCACAGCTTGGCGTATTCTGCCTAGCGTAACCGCGGGATGCCGTGGAGACCGAATACATGCCCGGCAAATAGGCTTGTGCCCCTTCGTTGCCAAGCTCCGCTTCACAACCCTTGCCGTTGATGCCGTCCTCGGCCTGGAAATGTTGCAACCTGATTGGGTTGTGCCCTGCGACAGAGCGAGGGGAAGGCTGCGCAAGCGGGGAGCAGCCCGATTGAGGCAGCCAATATGACAGCGGCCCTTCGTTCAGCAATTGCCCGTCTGGACCCAAGTAATAGACATTGTTGTCGGCAACGGAAACGCCCAAGTAAGAATTTGTCCCCGGATAATAGCGATAATTGTAGACTCCCGAATTCAACATGCCCCCTCCTGTCGGCGTAAACAAGGCGGGGTAGTTGCGTTCCGCCCAGTTGAACACGCACGCGGTCACGTTGGGGTCCACTTTGACTGTCACCGACTGGCTGACGTTGACCCCGTCGCTGCCGACGCAGGTGAGCATATAGGTCGTGTTGTTGGTCAGCGTTACCGCCAAACTGCCGGCAAGTGGCACACTCCCCGACCAGCCATAGCTCGTGGTGGCCGAACATGTGGTCGCGCCGGGCGAGGACCAATTCAAGTTCGACGTGCCTTGGTAGTTGACGGTGCTGGGCGATGCAGACAAATTGACGGCTAGGTTGGAGGAGGCGTTGGTGGACCATTGAATGGTCGCCGTCTTCAGGGTGGTCACGCTGCCGGCGGTCACGGTAAAGGCCCGTTTGTGCAAGGTGTCAATGTCAGTGTCGCGGTACAGCACATAGTTGCCCGCCGCCAAGGGCGTACTGACGTTGAGCGTCACCGGGTACACCGTCGTGGGTGTTGGATTGCCGGAGATGACTGGGGCGGCAAAAAAGCTGCCCCCCGCCATCGGCGAGGTGCTGCCGAGCAGGCACAGGCCGGTCTGCACCGGCCCACCGCCGCAAGCGGCGGGATAGCTTGCGTTAATCGGTTCGGCCAGCACAGCGTTGGACGCGCTTGCCGCGAAGCCGGGTGCCAACAGCGCGACCAGACCTGCGCAGCAGGCCAAGAGCAATGGCAATGGAGTAAACGATACTATTTTCATGGCGATACCTTCGAGATGATTCCTGAGGTTGTACCCACTGCCATTAAGTTAAGCCGTCATTCCGGCATGGACCGCCGGAATCCAGATTGCAGAGCCTGCCCCGGCAGGGATCGCCGGGGGATGCCAACAATCTATGCCATCCATGGAGCCTAGGTTCCGGCGATCCCTGCCGGAACGACGAGCTTTTTCTTAACTTATATGGCATTGAGAGGTTGTACCGGGTACGATGAACCGTGATGCTAGGGCGCAAGGCACCCAATGCTGTTGACACAGCCGTCATACCGGCAGGGTCGGAGAATGCCGCCTATCGGTGGCAATGTTCTCTGCTTGATATAGTTTTAAGCTTGTTTTAAGAATTGCACAATTCTTAAAATGTCATGAGATGTAACGGAATGTAACAGACTAGCGAACCTGCAACTCGGCGGAAAAGCAGAAGCCGACACTGTGAAAGGTATGGATGACATCATCCATTCCGGTTTGATCGCGGATTTTATTGCGGATGCGCAGGACTATATTGTCCAAAGCCCGCCCGACATAGGCATCATCGCGATAACCCATTGCCTCCAATAATTCTCTGCGTCCAAGCTGTTTTCTGTCTGCCAGGGCGAGCAGTGACAAGAAGGTGTATTCTTTGCCAGTGAGCATGATGCTGGTTCCGCTGGGCGAGATTAGACGCCAGGCGGAACGGTCAAGCAACCAGAGATTCGGCGATGCCCTGGGTTCATCCAAATTTCCAGTGCGTCGCGATGCCATGCTTTTGATCGCCGCCGATAGTCCTTCCATGTCCACGGGTTTAACCAAGTACAGGTCGGCACCGGCTGCATACCCTTGAACCTTTTCCTGAATGGCGCTGTGTGCAGTCAGGATGATAATGCCCGAGTCGGTGTTCTGGCGGAGATAATCGGCCAGTACAAAGCCTGATTGGTCAGCAATTCTCATTTTGAACAGAACCGGGCGGGTTTGGAACCCGCCCCTACGAATCGTTGTTCCGTATCCCGTTTATAATTCATTGATAATATGAAAATAAATTT
>Ga0118677_10005636_pt1 | contig 21768 bp, 11 predicted proteins | sample AliMusrvi5mmetaG_FD_86154 | JGI IMG/M metagenome (GOLD analysis project Ga0118677, IMG submission 86154)
GACTGATCTCTTCCACCAGTTTCCGACGCATTCCCTGATGCATGAATGTATCTACTATCTGAGCCATTTGTTGTGAAATAACTTACCGGATTTTTGAAAAATTTAATGATTTGCAGCTAGCTACTTGCAACTCGCGTCTAGCTGGAATGCCTGTAACTAATTGACTTTTATTCTTAACCTTGATCTGAAATGACGATTTTCTCCAGATAAGGTTCAGCAAGTTGCCAGATGCATTTGATCTAATATTTTTATTAACCACATCAAACGTCCCAGAGACTAATGTAATCTAATATTCCGTTATTTGAAAAGAGATGTGTGAAAACAATGCCAATCAATTTTATTTAATATTATAACAAAATAATATCGTTTTCGATAATGAATTAAAATAAATTCTTACTAGATTTGTAAAATAGTATTTTAAAGTCTTAATAAATGGACCAGGATTTCTCCAGAGTCAATTCAAAAGAGATGGATAAGCTGAATAAGAGCAAAGTTCTCAAGCTTATTTTTGAAGGAAAGGTCCTATCTAGGGGTGACATCATAAAACAAACGAGCTTGACTGCCCCGTCAGTATCCCGACTGGTAAAATCCCTGATCTCGGAGGAAGGTTTGGTAAAGCATTCCGGAATTGGTCATTCCAGTGGAGGAAGACCACTTTTATTTTATGATTTCAACGGATCAGGAAGGTATATCATTGGAATTGACGTTGGCGCTACTTATATCAGAGCCATTCTTTCGAATCTCGTAAAGCTGCTTTACCCGGAAATGATCCTTATAAGGGACGGTGTTTCATTGAATGGAGAAATATTCTTTAATAAGCTTGCCTTACTCATGGAAGGGAAGCTTATGCCTACAAAAGCAAACACAAATATTGTCTCTGTTACCTTCAGTGAGAATTCCACCATAATGGGGGCACTGACACTGGTTCTGCATAAAGTGCTGAATTTTGGATTAATCAATTAAATCAGATTAATCGTATTTTAAGATAATCCTATTTGATAACTAATAAATTACCAGCCTATGATTAAAACCGGAAATTAACATGTGCTACTGCACTGAAAATCTACAATTATCACACTTTCCAGTTAAAATTTAAACAATTAACTATGTTTTACATATGAAAAAATTAAGTAATTTATTTTTTGTGGCATTCACAACTAGTACTTACATAAAATTTGTGAAAAGCGTCGCTTTGGTACTTAGTATGATCATTATAGCCTCTCCGGTTTTATATGCAGGTAATACTATTGGTATCGCACCTCAGAACATCTCCGTCACAGGAACAGTCAGCGATTCTGATGGTAATCCATTGCCAGGAGTATCGATAATAGTTAAAGGAACCACAGTAGGGTTAATCACTGATAATAAAGGAAATTATGCTCTTAAAGTTCCAACTTCTGAATCTGTCCTAGTTTTTAAGTTTATCGGAATGAAAACTATGGAAATGGTTGTAGGCAACCAAACCACTATAAATGTTACAATGGCCAGCGATGTGAAAGCAATCGACGAAGTAGTAATTACTGCTTTGGGTATTACAAGGGAAAAGAAGACGCTGGGGTATGCCGTTCAGGAACTAAACAATGATGCCTTGAATCAGGCGAAAGACAATAATATTGTCAACACGATGTCTGGAAAGATCGCGGGTATACAGGTTACCAGCGGTGGAAGTACGGTAGGCGCTTCTTCCCGTATTGTAATAAGGGGAAATCAATCCTTTAGCGGAAACTCCCCCCTTTTTGTGGTCGACGGAACTCCTATTGACAATTCAACGACCAACCTTGATGGTGGTGGTGGTTTGGACTTTGGTAATGCGGCCTCAGACCTTGATCCCAATAATATTGAAACAATGACAGTTTTAAAAGGGGCCAATGCTGCCGCTTTATACGGGAGTCGTGCCACTCACGGGGTTATCCTAATAACAACAAAGAAAGGGACTAAAGGGGGCCGGAAACTGGGCGTAGATATCAACTCCTCAGTTGTTATCAATCAGGCAGCCTATTTCCCAAAATTTCAGAATGAGTACGGAGGAGGATGGGATGGAGAGGAATATGTTTATAAAAGATTTCTCGCCAATAATCCCGGGTCAAATCTATCTTACAATGATTATGCAAAACAATATTCCTATAACTGGGTTGATGGTAACGGTGCAGGGGTAAATGACAATAATCCGATTAACTGGGGTCCGCGCCTCGATGCAGGTCTTAAACTTGATCAGTGGTCAACCGGACCAAACAGCCCATGGGTTTCCAAACCTAATAACTACAAAGACTATTTCCAGTTGGGATCAACCAAGGAGAACAGTGTGGCGATCAACTCTTCGGGAGCAAAAGCTTCAGGCCGGTTGTCCTTTACCAACCAGAATACGTTGGGGATCATTAATAACACCGATCAAAAACAGAATACCATTGCAACCAGTTTAACCTTAACACCAACAGATAAACTTACTGCTGTTGCAAATATCTCATATCTTACAAAGTCGAGTAATAATATACCATACAATGGTTATTCAGGTACCGGGGTTGATTATGCATGGACAGAAAGGGAATTTGATACAAATTATGCACGGAATCTCTTTTATAAACAAGGTAATAAGGGATTTATGTGGGGTCCCGGATCAAATAATCCATTTTACAATTTACGGAATTTAAACGGTCTTGACAGGGAAAGGGTTTATGGGAACGTAAATGTGGACTATAAACTTACCAGCTGGTTAACTGCCCAGGCTCGCGGTGGAGTTGACTTTTATACCGAAAGAAGGAAAGGGATAACGCAATCGGGTATGGCAGGTAATGTAAGTAAAGGAAGGGGTGGTCAATTCAACCAGACCCAGCTTTCCAATAAGGAGACCAACCTCGATTTTATTTTAAAATTTGACAAGAAATTTGGTGACATTCGTATTGATGGTCTTGGCGGCGCAAACTACAGAGATTTTACCTATCATAGTATGTATATGGCTGCGAGTGACCTCACAGTTCCCGATTTGTACACTATTTCAAACGTCAAAGGGACACCTTCCGTGAGCATGTCCGATAGTGAAAAAAGGACCAATAGTGTTTATGCAGCAGCAAACGCTTCTTACAAGGATTATCTTTTCTTTGGCGTTACTGGACGAAATGACTGGAGCTCAACCCTTCCGGCTAGTAACAGATCGTATTTTTATCCATCTGTAAGTCTAGGTTTTGGATTAACTGATGTGCTTAAACTGGAATCAAATATTCTTACTTATGCAAAGATCAGGGGCAGCTGGGCAAAAGTCGGGGGAGACACCAGTCCTTACCAGCTGAGCAGAACCTATTCTGCCAGTTCATTTAGTTCTGTATCAATGTTTAGCCCGACAGGAACAATGCCTCCGGCAAACCTTAAACCTGAAGAGACTGTATCTTTTGAAATCGGAGCAGATATGAAGTTCTTCAAAGACCGGCTATCTTTAGATATCACTTACTATGATCAGACTACAGTAAACCAGATCTTATCCGTTGCCACATCGACAACAACCGGATATTCAGCAATGAAGCTCAATGCCGGAGAAATCGAAAACAAAGGTATTGAATTGATGCTGACAGGAAGAGCCATTCAAAATACATCAGGTTTTAAATGGGATATCTCCGCTAACTGGGCAACCAATAACAACATGGTTAATAAATTATATGGTGGTTTAAAATCCTATCAGATATCGGCTGGCTTTGGTGGTGCAACCTCCCTTGGTATCCCCGGTCAAAAATGGGGAATTCTTTGGGGGCTTCCTTTTGTCAGAAATGATGCAGGTAAAGTAGTTGTTGGAAGCGACGGTATACCACTAACTACCAATGTTGGTAAGAACCTTGGTAATGTTACTCCCGATTGGACAGGGGGTATTACTAACTCCTTCAGATATAAAGGCTTTAATCTTAGCTTCCTTGTTGATATGAGAAAAGGGGGGAAATTCTTCAGCTGCAGTGCATGGCATGCTTACCCGACCGGAACCTACACAATTACAACGGCAAATCATGTCAGGGAAAACGGACTTATTGTTCCTGGTGTAAAAGAGGATGGCAGTGTTAATGATATCCGTGTCGCCGCAGAGGATTATTATGGCGGCGGCTGGATGTGGAATAACCATGAATATTCCATACTGGACGGTACTTACATCAAACTTCGTGAAGTTATTTTTGGTTATGATTTTAACGTAAAGCGTATTCCATGGATTCAAAAGCTTAATGTCTCAATAGTCGGAAGAAATCTTGCCCTGCTTTACCGGGATAAAAGTTGTGGAGAGCTTGGCATAGATCCTGAAGTTGGATTAGGTGGAGGCGAAGGCGGTGTTGGATTTGAAAATTTCCAGATCCCAACTACGAGGAACTTAGGTTTTAAGCTTTCTGTCGGTTTCTAACCCTTTAGAAATGATAAAAAAGGATGAGAATCATGAAAATTAATATATTCATAAAACTATAGATATGAAAAGAATATCAATTTTTATAGCATTTGTCTTGCTTGGTATATTTATACTTGTTAATGGGTGTACCAAAAAATTTGATGCATTAAATGTAAATCCTAATGCTGCAACAGTAGTTCCGGCTACCAATATTTTGGGACGAGGAATAATGTCTGTCGCAAGTACTTTGTTCAGTGAGCGACTGGATATATATTACGCAGGATCTTACTCTGGTCATATGGCTGCTATCGGTCTTGGCGATTATGAATATCGTGTCGACATTAATAATAGTATGTGGCGGAGTATGTATTTTGGAATGACGTATCTGGTTGATGCCTCCAAGGTTGCAGACAAGGAGAACAACAAGAATATCTATGCTGCAGCACTGACACTAAAAGCCTACGCTGCACAAAAGGCAACAGATATGTGGGGTAAGATACCGTATTCTGAAGCTTTTCAGCTGGACTCCAAGGGTACCTTGTACCCCAAATACGATGATGAGCCGGTTGTTTATGCTGCTATCCTTGCCGAATTAAAGACTGCCGCTGATATTTTTAAATCAGGAACAGGTTCACTTGGAGCAGGAGACTTCCTTTTTAAAGGGGATGTTTCAAAATGGAGAAAGTTTTGCAATTCCATTCGGCTCAGAGTTGCAATTCGCATGTCTTCAGCAGATGCTGCTACAGCTACATCGGTGATTTCTGAAATCCTGGGTGATCCAACTTCATACCCGGTTATGGCCGCCAACTCCGATAATGCCTACCTCTATTTCCCGGGTATTACACCGGATATCGAATATTGGTATCAGCGTCTTGGTTCAACGACAGGACTTTATACGGATCAGTATCGGATGAACGATGTACTTATAAGTGCTTTGAAAAGCAATAACGATCCACGTCTGCCTGTTTATGCCCTCAAAAACAGATGGGGAGTATATAGAGGCTACAAGTTTGGAACAACCCAGCTAAGTGATACCACCAATAACGCAAATAATGTTTGTGGTATCGGGGCCAGATTCGCCAATGATCCAAAAGGCTTCTCACCGTTCATGAACAGTGCTGAAGTTAGCTTTATTAAAGCAGAAGCTTTTGCAAGAAATCTTGTGTCAGGTGATGCCCAGGCAGCTTATAAGACAGGGATAACACTCTCGCTGGCTGAGAATGGCATTTCTGCACTGGATATAGCAACCTTTCTTACCCAGACTGATGTAGCATGGAATGGTGGTACAACAACAAACCTTCAGAAGATTAACCTGCAGAAATGGATTTGTCTTTTCAAACAGAGCGTTGAAGCCTGGGCCGAATCAAGAAGGACCGATGTTCCGCTTATGACGAATGTGTCGAAAAACTATGCCTCCACTCATACAAGACCGCCTTTCAGAATGGCTTATGCTGATGAAGAAAAATCGCTGAATATCAACTTCCCGGTTAATGTCGTCGAAACTGACATATTTTGGGGAACGCAGATGTGGTGGGATAAAAGAACCAATGTTCATTGATAGAATCAGACTAGTTTCCCCCATGGGCAAAATACAAATCAATTATCACGTCTTTGGTTTATAACAATCGGATTCTTTTTAAATTAGAATAATAAAGAACGGGAGATCAGTTATCTTTGATGACACTCCTGTTCTTTTTCCTGTACTCAACAGAATGAAGAATAAACTGGTAGTGGCTGGCAATATTCTACTGAAGTTAAATGGGAAAAATATAGTATTAACCGAACTACTCAATAATTTCAATGAAGAAGCTTTATTTATCAGTTTTTTTTATAATTCCAATGATTGCCATGAGTCAAAAAGCCTTCATGCAATGGGATTTTGAGAACATTAAAAACAGGCATGCTATTGAAAATTCTTCAAATGTTTCCGACACGATAGAGGGTAATTTTGAGCAGGTAACAGGTATTGTTGGTAAAGGATTGCAACTCGACGGATTTACCACTCGGGTTATTCGGCAAGAGGCAAACCTGAAAAGACCAGGCAATGAATTTACTATCGAAGGCTGGATATCTTTGGGGGAATATCCATTGAACTGGTGTCCGGTGATCACTACTGAATCTGTTGAAATAAAGGGCTACCGATTACTTATCGGCCCTTATGGGCAGGTATCTTTTGAAACAGCTATCAGCGAACAATGGATGTCCTGTACAAGCGCCAATGAGGCAGTTCCGCTCAGAAAATGGATCCACATTGCGGGCGTATATACGGATAAGAAGGAAATGGCATTGTATGTAAATGGCGAACTTATCTCCACACTGGCAATCAAAGGATCGATAACCTATCCTTCAAAAACCAGGTGCATCCTTGGAATGGTGACAACGCCTGGGAGACCATCAAATACCATCAGGACCTGGGGAACCGTTGAGGCATACTATGGACTGGATGGAATTGTTGATGAAATTAAGGTGTTCGATGCGGCATTGACTGCTCAACAGATCAAAGAAAATTTCTTAAAAGTTAAGCCGGTTATGCCTGATATTCAACCCCGAAGATTGCCGACAATTGAAAGGAACCCTGGTCATTTTGGCGCATTTTATACCAAACTGAAATACTACCCAGGATGGGATGATCTCTGGCCTGTTGATCAGGATCCGGACATCGTGGTTTGCTTTGACAAAAATCCAGTTAAGTTAATCTTCTGGAGAGGATCCAGGTACGGCCCTGCCTGGGTCTCTGAAAATGAAAACTGGATGGGAGATCAAAGCCTCGAAACCTGGGGTAACGGAGAAAATGACATCGAGGGATGTTTCGAGCATATGCAGGACCGGCATTGCCGTTTCTCTCATGTCAGGATTATTGAAAACAGTGAGGCCAGAGCTGTCGTCCATTGGCGTTATGCGCTGGTCAGTTCCCACGATCATACCTGGATGCCAGATCCAAAAACCGGATGGGAGTGCTGGGTAGATGAATATTATTACATTTATCCTGATGGGTCTGCCATTCGGAAAGTTTCGTGGAATAAGGGGACTACCGGCAATGCAATTCAGTATCAGGAATCACTTCCCTTCACACAACCAGGGCAGCGAAATGAAGATCTCCTTGAGAAAAATTATGTGTGGGTAGCAGATTATGACTACAATACCCGCACCGTTTCTGTAGACCTTCGAAGGCAGCCGGCCGACTGGCCAGGGAAATATACTGTTCAGCAATTCAATTTCAAATCGCAGAATAAGCCCTATATCTGTTTTGAACCTGGGAACGATATGTGGGTTAGATGGATTGATGTTGGATATAACCATTATCCCGTAAACCAGGCCCGAAGTGACGGTCGTTGGGCAAAAACACTGGACCGCCCTGCCCATATCAGCAGCTCGCCATGCTCAGATCCGGTTATTCATGAGAATGGAAACCGATTGTACTGGATTGGATTGTATGGGATGAATGACTTGAACTTGCACGACCTGATCAGTTTTGGCCGGTCGTGGGCCTATTCCCCCAAACTCTCGGTCACAGGTAATGGATATGTTTCTAAAGGTTATGATAAATCAGAGAGGTGCTATGTATTGGAAAACGCCAACTTAAAAGCAGGGAAAGTTGAGCTTATCCTCAACGGCAGCAAGGATTCACGAATCATAAATCCGGCAATCCTGGTGAAAAACTGGAATTCAAACATGGCAAAAATCCTGGTGAACGGGAAAGAAACCAATAACACCAAAACCGGCATCAACCATAAGCTCGATGGCGACGATCTGGTTGTATATATCTCTTTAAATGCTGATGTTCCTGTAACAATTACCATAAAAGAATATTCATGAAAAAAAACATCCTGAAACGAGTATTCCCCATTATTCTTTGTGTTATCCCTTTCCACTTTGTTTCTGCGCAGGAAAAAGTCTCCGGAAATGAAACGATCCGTAAAGTAAACGTAGGGGGGTATATGATTACGAAGGTGGAGAAAGTTGACACATCCTATAACGCGGGTTACTCGATGTATGCAGCGGCCTGGCCCTTAGTGAAGGAGTATCCTGGCCGGAGCTTCCAATCAGGGCTGTTCGGTACGTGGATGTTTCCGCAGAATAACGGGCCTTTAACGAGGAAGGAATTTTATACGGATGTAGAAGGTGGCCTGGGGTGGTGGAACGACACAGAGTATGCAACGGAAACACCAAAATTCATCATGGGCGGAGTGCAGCTGAACTTTGTCGGATGGGCCAACGGGCCTGGCGCCGGACAAGGGCGCGACTGGAACGATCCTAAAGGTCATTATGGGGTGGCTCAGCTGAGCCCCTGGGTATTATGGCCTCCCGATGGCTTAAACCTGAAACAGGGCACCTGTGGTGAATTGTTCGGCAGCGGCTACCTCCCTTTGCCGCTCACTGAGCCGAAATCCACCACTGCAGGTAAAAACATTCCTTCGGGTAATCAGTGCTGGACACTGTTTCTGAACACCGGCAATTTCAAGGGTCCGGTGGCATTCTTTACCCCTTATTTTTGGACCCGCGCATCAGTAGATAATCCTAAACTAAGCGGATTGTTTCTCGATCAACGTCCTTCCCAAGCCAATAAAGCGTTCCAGATGGAAACACAGCATATCCGATCCGCTGAAGCCACGGATTCTAAAGGTCAGACCTACGCACGTATCGCTGCGACGCAGTACCCTCTTGGATCAGATGGAAATTCGGAGCTGCTGCACCGCCTGATGGTCTATAACAGGAAGGCACTCTGGGATAAAGTGGAAGCCTGGTTTAAGGGAGGTGCACCGGCCGACGGTGCCGTAGATCTCGATGGGGCTTCCATGCAGAAGTTTCAAAAGGGAGTCCGGTCAAACTGGAGTTTGTTTGGCGACCATATCCCGAAGGATAGACGCGCCTTACTGAATATTACTTCGTATATGGACGAAAATGTCACTGATTCGGCAACCCTGAGGGTCCGCTGGGAAGGTGAACTTATCACCCGGAGAAAAACGAATAATGGTTCTGTGGTTACTCTTCCTGAATATTATAAACTAATTAAAACCGGTAATGATACAGTTGGTAAATGGATTGCCTTAGCACCAAAAGAGGTGCCGGCAGAAACCGGACTGCAGAAGATTACTTTTAACAATACTGACCAAAGGACACCCGTTGCTTACGTGACTCCTAATGATAAAGGAAGTTGCTGGAAAACCCCCGGCCCGTCAGCCGGTCCTTTCAAGGTGAAACTGGGAGATGGCAGCACAGTAACCTATTATTGGTACCGGTTTGCCGATCAGCCTGCATTGCTGAATGCGGATCTGAACAAAAAGGAGCGTGATGAAATGCAAAGAAGGGTAGAACTGATCCACCGGCAATGGACAAAGGACCGTGAATACCTTCCGGCACCAATGACCGGAAAACTGGCAGAAATTGACCCGGCTCTGATCGTTTCTCCGCCCAAAGGTATGGAAGTGGGTTATGTTCCAATTGTTACACAGCAGGGAATCGAGTAGCCGGCCGGAAAATGATAATTTAACCAATTAAATATCAATGGTATAGAAAACTAAAACATTCATTTCAAGGTATGTGGGAAATTATAAACATTATTTAAAAAAGATGATTATGCATCGTAATAATTTTGATTGGAGGTATAATTTATCGCATTTTCTATTATTTTTTGTTGCTTTTTTCATCCTTCTTTCTTCCCAATATTGTGAGGCACAGGATGATAATGCAATAAAAACTGAAGCTGGAGTTGTTAAATCACACACTCGCGGTCTGCATGGGTACATCAGTTATAATGCGGACAGACCGTCCAGTCAATCGAACTACAGTTACGGAATGGGTTTTTATTCCGCGGTATGGCCCTTGATTACCAAACCGATTGCTGACTTTCAGATTGGTTTGGCCGGGGCCTGGGTTACTCCGGACAATTCCGACAATAAAGATAAGCCCCTTGCTCCGGTTGGAACACTTGCCCGTGACAATTGGCCGGAACGAGGCCCGACATGGGGGAGTGTATTTCAAACACTTGAGGGGGGCCTTGGCTATTGGGCCGGAAACAGATTTCGATATGGTTCGCCAAAATTCAGTATGAATGGAACACCACAATGTTATGACTATGAAGTAGGTTCACCAGGCTGGTCATTTTTTTACAGCAGCGAAGCTTTGCCTGACAATCGTCTGGGAATCGCTCAATTGAGCAATCGTCTGCTCATTCCACCGGATGCTTTACCTTTTCGGGATGATCCAAAAGGTAAATTTATGGGTTATACCTACATGGCTTTACCCTTTACTGAACCGACCAAAGAAGACCCGCCCACGGGTGATCAGAGCTGGACTTGTTTTATAAATACAGCCAATTTCAAAGGGCCGATAGCTTATTATATACCTGAGACCTGGAGCAAGATCGGCAAACTGTTCAATTATGAGTTTATTTATGGACGCGGACTTGATGCAAGACCAGGCAATATGGGCGGTGGTGCCATGGAAATCAACACTGTCCCTTGCTTTGAGTCACAGGATGAAAAGGGCGTGATCTATTCAAAAATACCTCAGCTGCAATTCCCGGTTGACAATCAGGGTAGGACCTTGCTTGTACAGGATGTGGTATATTACTCCAAAACTGCTCTTTATGATGCATTTAAGGTATGGCGCGACGGAGGTGAGAGTTGCTCGGGAAGGTTCGAAGAAAAGGGAGCGTGGAAATCAAAACTTACGACGCTAACTCCCGGTTATAAACAGGATGGAAAGAAAATTATCGGAGTGGAAAAAATCTTCGATACTAAGGTTCACGCCAATAATGTATGGGGATTGGAATGGTTTGATGGCACAACCAATAAATTTGGAAAATTTCCCAGATATTTCAGGCATGAAGGAGATCATCTGGTGGCCATATCTGCATCGGATGTGCCTGTGACGACTAATCTTCTGAATAAGGAGTTTAAATTGGCTGAACCGGGTGAGTCTTTCACCTCTCCTGACAAGGGAGCATGGACCAATCCCGGTGCTGTTGCAGGCCCGTTCAAAGTCAGGCTTACAGACGGCTCTTTAATCACCTATTCCTGGTATCGTTTTGTTGATCAGCCATCCTTTCAGCAATACAACTGGAGTAAAGCCAAAAAAGAGAAATTGCAGGCTTTTGTTGAAAAGATCCATGCCGAATGGCCAATTGACAGAGATTACATGGCTCCGCCTACGATAGGGGAATTGGTGTCATTGGATCCGGCTCTATTGGTTACCCCTCCTAAAGGTATGGAAGTCGGGTATGTTCCGATCGTAACACACCAGGAAGCTGCTTCCAAATAGTATCGACAGGTATGAAAAAACTATTTATAGCACTTTTCATTGTCGTTCCGCTTTTTGCGATAAGTCAGAAACCTGTGATGCAATGGGATTTTGAAAACCTCAAAAACAGAAATTCAACTGAGTTTGCGACAAATATTACTGATACTGTTGAAGGTAATTTTGAGCAGGCAACGGGTGTCGTTGGTAAAGGATTACGGCTCGATGGGTTTACGACACGGATTATTCGTCAGCAGGCCGACGTGAAAAAACCAGGCAGTGAATTAACCATCGAAGGGTGGGTCGCCCTTGGGGAATACCCCTGGAACTGGTGTCCGTTTATCACGACAGAATCGGATGAAGTAAAAGGATATCGTTTGATGATTGGCCCGTTGGGCCAGCTCTCTTTGCAAACAGCCATTGGAGAACAGTGGATCTCCTGTACAAGCGCCAATGAAATCATACCGCTCAGAAAATGGATGCACATTGCAGGCGTTTATGTTGCAGGAAAGGAGATGTCTATCTATGTGAATGGCCTGCTGGCCGCCTCTCTTCCCATCAGTGGAACGATGACCTTTCCTTCAAAAACAAAATGCATAATCGGGATGGTGTCAGCGCCCGGAAAACCCTCGGATATTCACCGGCCATGGGGCACTCTGGCGGAATATTATGGACTGGAGGGGATCATTGACGAAATAAAGATCTATGATCAGGCGTTGACAGGTAAACAAATCAAGGAGCAATTTCTGAAATATCAGGTTAAGGCCCCTGAGATCGCCATCCGGAAGCTACCGACAATCGAAAGGCACCCCGGGAGGTTTGGCGCATTTTACGCAAAATTAAAATACTATCCGGGATGGGATAACCTATGGCCCGTAGATCAGGATCCGGATATTGTTGTCTGCTTCGACAAGTCGCCTGTTAAGGTAATCTTCTGGCGGGGAATCCGGTATGGCGCCTCATGGATTTCGGAAAACGAAAACTGGATGACCGATCAAAGTGTTGAAGCATGGGAAGAAGGATCAGAAAACAACGAAGGATGTTATGAACATATGCAGGATCGTCATTGCCGTTTTTCGCACGTGCGGATCATTGAAAATAATGATGCCAGGGTTGTGATTCACTGGAGGTATGCCCCGGTAAGCGCCTACAACCATACCTGGAAAGTTGATGAAAAAACCGGATGGGAGTGCTGGATTGACGAATATTACTACATCTATCCTGATGCCACCAGTATCAGAAAAGTATCCTGGAATAAAGGCACCTTAGGGAAAAACGTTCAATACCAGGAATCGTTGCCACTGCTGCATCCGGGACAAATGAAAGGAGATCTGCTCAATAAAGATTATGTACATGTTGCAGATTATGAGAATCATATCAGACCTGTTTCTTTTGTTGAGAAGCCGAAGGAGCAAGCCACCGACTGGGCAAAGAAATTTACGATACAACAATATAATTTTAAATCTGAAAACAAGCCGTTCATCTGTTTTGAACCCGGGAATGAAATGACGATCCGATGGAATGCCTTGTCAGACTACAACAAGCACGTGGGGTGCAACCATTTTCCTGTCGGACAGGCCCGTTGTGACGGACGAACAAGTAAAATGTCTGACCGGCCGTCACATTGCGATAGTTTTCCGATCTCGGATCCTGTAATTCATGAAAATGGAGTTCGTGAGTTTTGGAACGGATTATATGGAATGACACCGATGAGCATGACTGATCTGGTGAGTTTCGGCCGGTCGTGGGCTTATGCCCCTCCAATGATACTGACTGGTGCAGTCTTTATCTCCAAAGGATACGATCGGAGTCAGAGGTGTTACCAGATTGAAAACACCAGCCGGAGGGCAGCAAAAGTTGACTTGACCATTCAGGGAAGCAATGATTCGCCAATTATCAATCCGGCAATTTTCGTGAAACACTGGAATTCGAATAATGCGAAGATTCTGGTAAACGACAAAGAAAGCAATGCATGCAGAACGGGGATTAACCATCAGCTTGATGGTGAGGACCTGGTTTTGTATCTCCCGATAAAGGAAAATAAACCTGTGAAAATCTCCATGGTACCCTGATTGATAAATTGTAAATTTCAATTTTATCCCAATGAGAAAAACAAGATATTTCGTCGCGGTCTACGCCGCTTTGGTATTGTCGGTTTCGCAAGTGGCACCTGCTCAGAATGCAGGAACGAAGAAATCTTCCCCTAAACCTGCCGGCATTATTTCAAATAAGGAGAACCTCTCAACCGGGCAGTTGGATGGTACTGGTTTAATGGGATATATCTCCTCCAAGGCGCAGCAACCTGCTACAGGTTATGGTGCTGGGATGGGTTTTTACGTAGCGGTTTATCCCATTCTCCCTGAACCGATTGATCATTTTCAAATTGGGCTCGCTTCGACATGGATTGTACCTAAAAATGCAGACAATACCACCGAGCCGCTATGTCCGCCGGGGAGTTATGCCAGAGAGAACTGGGGAAAAGGACGTGGCCCCACTTTTCATGACGTTTTCCAAACCATTGAAGGTGGCCTTGGCCTGTGGGGAAGTACCCAGTTCCGTGCAGGATACAAACCACCAAAATTTCAGATCGTAGGTGTGCCTGACTGTTATACGGGTAATTATTTGATTTCTCCGGGATGGTCAAATTCCACTACAGCTGCAGCCGATAATAAAATGGGCATTGCGCAATTAAGCAATCATATGCTGATACCTCCCGATGGTCTCACGTTTCAGGACAACCCAAACGGCGAATTATTTGGTTATTCGTGGATGTCGTTGCCATTGGCTGAAGCAAAACCAGGACCGCCACCAACAGGAAATCAACATTGGACACTTTTTCTTGCCCTTGAAAATTTCAAGGGTCCGCTCGCGTTTATGATCCCCGAGTCATGGAGTAAAATATCAAAGGATTATAACTTTCTCTATGGACGTGGTCTCGATGCACAGGAATGTAACTCGCATGGAGGGGCGCAGGAATTTAATACCGTACCCTATTTTGAAGTAAAAGATAAACAGGGAGTTAATTATTCAAAGATACCCAACTTTATCTACCCGGTAGACAATAACGGGAAAACAGTTCTCATGCAGGATGTCAGGTATTATTCAAACAAAGCACTTTCGGATACCGTGTTGAAATGGCGCAAGGGTGAATCAAAATGCAATGGCCGGTTCGATACTTCTGAAGAGGCCTGTTTTATGGCAAAAATTGTTGTCAGTCCAATCAGCTTCAGGCAGACTGTCGATAAAAAGCCACTTATCGATATTGAAAAGGTGGTGCAAACAGCTGTTTTTGACTCCTATACCTTTGGGTTGCAATGGCACAACAGCACGATCAGTCCCAATGGACAGTTTCCACAATACTACAAGGAAACCTCCGGAGGGAGGATGGCCGTTGCCGCTTCGGAGGTGCCGGAACAACTCCGGAACAAGCAATTCGAAGCTGCCATCAACAAAAAGAACTATACATCTCCCTCAGCAGGAGCGTGGAAGAATCCCGGACCAGCGAGGGGTCCATTTTACACAAATTTGGCGGATGGCTCACGAGTTACCTATTACTGGTATAGGTTTATTGAACAACCTTCCTTGCAACAATATAGCAATGTTTGGTCCGAAACCATGAAGGCCGATTTGCAGTCAACGATTGAAAAAATTCAAAAAAACTGGGGGGTTAATCAGGAATATATGCCAGCACCACGAGACGGAAAGGCTTTGGTAAAATTAGATCCTGCCTTGCTGGTTACTCCGCCAAAAGGTCTTGAAATTGGATTCGTACCAATCGTCACCGGCCAGGAAGCAGCGAAGTAACTTGTACAAAATATTAACAGATTTAATTTATAAATTAGCTGCAATGACCAATGATGCGATGAATCCCGGGTTTTTGAAATCTGGCTCAATGAGTATTATTTTTCTTTTATTCCTGATGGATACTGTTTTTTCTCAGCCTATCAAAAAAGTATTTCCGGGAGCCGATGAGAAAACACCGGCGCGATCGGAGTTTTTCTCCTGGATAAACAATACCAACGAAGGGACTACTGAGAAACAAACATTGCGGAACCTCGATTTTTTTAAATGGCTGCACGACGAATATGGTATGGTTCTGGATATCTATGCCTTTGATGCAGGAGCCATCGATGGCGCCGGCTATTATGGTTCAAATCTTTCACCTAAATTCAAAGCTCAGTTTCCCAATGGGTTATCTGGGTTAACAGATAAAGCTTCACAAATTGGTACCAGGTTTGGAATATGGGGTGGTCCCGATGGTTTTGGAAACACAGCTGAAGAGGAAAACCAACGCATCGGGATGATGGTTTCGCTTTGCCGTGATCATAAGTTTGAGTTATTCAAATTTGATGCCGTTTGCGGAGATCTGCGTAACGACAAACAGGAGGCATTTATCCGGATGATGACCGAATGCCGGAAATACAGTCCGGATCTGGTGCTGCTCAACCACCGGCTTAATCTTGGTAATGAGGCAATTAAGCATGCAACAACCTGGCTGTTTGGCGGTGCCGAGACCTATATTGATGTGCATATGACCAATAACCAGACCGCTACTCATCACAGGGCTGGTGCACTTTCACGAAGACTTGTTCCTGAATTGCAGCGACTTACCGAGGATCATGGGGTTTGCCTCTCCTCCTGCCTCGATTACTGGGAAGATGATCTGGTTCTTCAGGCATTTAACCGAAATCTGATTCTTGCGCCGGAGATCTATGGCAATCCCTGGTTATTGCGCGACGATGAGTACCCCCGTCTGGCCCGGATATTCAATTTAACCAGGAAATACAAAGAGATTCTTGTAAACGGGATCATTCTTCCTGAGGATAAATATGGTGAAAAAGCTGTCTCCCGGGGCGATGAGGTGACGCGTCTGATTACCTTGCGAAATCTAAGCTGGGAACCTGTTATCCGGAATATAAAGCTGGATGAAGAAACCGGGCTTGGCAAAGGCGCGATGGTTGAGCTCAGGCAGTACCATCCGGTGGAAAAAGTGATCGGACGATTTAAAAAAGGGCAAACAGTAAAAATAGAAGTTCTTCCTTTCAGATCCGCGCTACTGTTGGCAACTTTTGAAAAGTTGCCGGAACCATCTGTTGAAGGTTGTGATTATGAAATAGTAAGGGATGTTGCAGAAAAGCCATTGGAGATTAATTTGCTTGCTTTTCCGGGAGAGAGGAAAAATGTTTCTGTTCATTATACAGGAGTTTCATTTAAACACGCAAAGCTTGATGGAAAACCAATGAATGCGTTGTTGAATGGGAAGTCAGTTGAAATAACATTTCCGGGAACTCCGCTAAAAGAAAAGTATCACCGCAAGTTGGGCAATATGGATTCAGTTGCTGTACCTGCAGATGCAGAGAATCTCTATGAAGCGACCTGCTTTGCGGCTGACAATAATGCACTTGAGGCACGTTCCCTGGCCCGCTCAGGACCAACCAAAATCCCCGAAGTTCAAAAAGCTCGGGAGGCCTTTTTCGATCAGGAATTGTTTGTCGGACGTGGATTGTGGGATCGCTTTCTGTTCGATGGCGACCTGAAAACATCCTTCTATCCAAGTCGCCGCCAAGGGAAAACAGATTTGCGAATCAATGGGGGAGCATTACGGCTTGATTTGGGTGATGTAACCCGGTTGGACAGCCTCCGCATTTCTGTGGGCGATGAACAGGCGCTTCAACCATTTAAGTCATTTGAAGCCTTACGGATACAAACCTCTGCCGATTTAAAGTCGTGGAATCAGGTTCAACTTTTGGCAGGGAAAGTGATGACAGTGCCGTTGGAACGTGAAAAGCCCGTTCGATTTTTTCGGTTCCCAGGCTCTCCCGAAAAAGTATTGGAAATTGAAGGATTCCTGGATGGCAAACCAGTTGAAAGAATCCATTGGCGTGCATCAAATTTATTCAGTACTTACCGCCCAATGACCGCTAAGACCGCTTTTCAGTGCAGTTTTGTGCTGAACGAGATCCCCAAAGGAAGTTATCTGGCCATGGCACTTAATGGCCGTCATGGGAATGAAGGGGCTTATGCCGCCTTGCGGGTGAATGGAAGGCTGGTGGGCGCCCCAGACAGAAGTGCCTCCTACAGAAGCAATTCATGGGAATATCCTGTACCCATGAGCGATTCAAACTACACCTACTATTTCCCATTAACAGAAGAGATGAAAGGGGCTAAAATAGATGCGGTAGTCATGGTGATGAAAGATGGAGTTACCGAATTTAAACCGGAAGTCTGGATTACAGCCTATCCGATTCCTTACGAAAAGAGAGAACTTGCACTTTTCTGAATAATTGGGTAGATAAACGAGTATGGGCTTAGCCCATAAAAAGGGAATACAAACGCTTATACAAGTTCCATTCAAATTAAAAAATGATGAGTAAAATTTATTTTGTCCTTTCTCTTACTTTATGCGCGCTGTTATTATTCCAGAAATGCCTCACTGCCGCTAATCCTGATAAGCCAGATTTTTGGGTAAGGAATAATTCCGGCACCATCACGCATACCTGGAAGGGTACAGATCCGGATCAATCCCTGGTTATGAATATGCAGGGGCTCAAGGTGGTGATGCAGGTACAGTCGTCTGTTACGAAGGGGCTGAACTATACATCCCGTTTCTTTAATGTAAAGAAGGATGATTTTAACAAGATCATGATTGATACGGGAACAGAATCGGATCCTGAGTTGCGTATCGATAACGTTATTTTGAAAATAAGTTCTCCTATGTCGGCAACTTTCGACGGAATGCTCACCTTTACCTATCCCGAAAATAAAGGAATTGTTGTCAGCCGCACAATATATCCATCAAACAGCAATGCGCTGGTCATTGAAGAGTGGCAGCTTCGGAACAATTCCGGCAAAGCGGTAAAAATATCGGTCTCAGAAGCCAGAGTGGTAAAATATGCCGATGAGGATATCCCGGTGGTTAGAATCTGCAACGGCGTGAAACCTGTTTTGGTAGCGCCGGACGAGACGATTTTATTCTCTGTCACGACTCAGGCCAGGGGAATGGCTGCTCCCGACGAGGTGCCAGATGTTGCTAAAGAGCATAAAGAACGTTTTAACCTGGCACAGGCGGCATGGATTGGGCCGGGCCGTCTCGAAACCCCTGACCCGGCTCTTGACCTTGCATTTGCCTTGCAGAAATTTCATATTCTGGAGTGCCCGGTGGAGACATGGAAAGGGATCATTACCCACAACGGAAGTTTGCGCTATTCACCTGGAATCTGGGCAAACGACCCGGTTGAGTACTCGAGTCCCGTTTTTCCGTTCTTTGGCGATGAGCAATTGAACAATGCCTCGCTGAACATGTACCGGATTTGGATGGAATATTGCCGGGAGAAAGGAACCTCCACTTTTCCGGGTTCGTTCGAAAGTGCCTTGCTGAAACTTACCCAGCAAGGGAGGGGCGATGATGCCATGGTGCTTTATGGATTGTCCAAGTTTTTGTTGTTTCTTGGTGATCGCAAAGCCCTGGAGGAGATGTGGCCGCTCATTGAATTTAGCGCACAATCTGTTAATTCTCATCTAAACAGCGAAGGTGTAATTGCTTCACGAACCGATGAGATGGAGGGGAGATACCCCACCGGAAAAGCAAATCTGAGTACCTCTTCGCTGGCATACAGTGGTTATCGTCAGGCAGCCCGTCTGGCACATGATATGGGTAAAAAATCGGTTGAACTCGAATTTGATAAGCGCGCGGATGCACTTCGAAAGGCGATTGAAAAGTATTATGGTTCCGAAATAGAAGGGTTCAAAACTTATCGTTATTTCAAGGAAAACAACACCTTACGGGGATGGATCTTATTGCCCCTCGCAATGGGAATCAGCGACAGGCAGGAGGGAACGATTGCCGCCTTATTATCCGATAAACTCTGGCCCCGACGGCTGGAAGGCGCCGATATCCTTGCGGAATCTACCCGGCCTACCGAATGGGCCCGTGAAACCTATTATGCGCTAAGGGTCCTGTTCAAGGCGGGTCGCACAGCGGTAGCCCTCGACCAGACCCGTCGTGTTGTTAAAGCCCAGGTTTTCGGAGTACAGGGGCCCTATCCTGACGAAGATGCTATCGATATGCTCTGCCCCGGATCGCTTTATCCCCGCATTTTCACAGAAGGGATGTTCGGGATTGTTCCTACTGGTCTTAACTCCTTTAAGTGTACCCCATGGTTGCCCTTTGAATGGCCCCGGATGGCGATGCGCGACTTACGTGTGTTTGGCAAAGCATGGGATTTGGTTGTTGAACGTGACGGCGATAAACAGATAATCACGATCACCTGTGGTGGCAGGACCATTTTTAAAGGTTCGGGTCCTGCAGGAAAAACTTATTCGGTTAAATTTTAATTTCACCAGACAAGGTTAATCAAAAACGATGAAATCATTTATAGTCAACACACTGGTCTTTACACCGCTGGTACTTCTGTCCAATGTTAGCGCGAAGCCGGCGAAACCTAACATTGTCTTCATCCTCGCTGATGATCTAGGCTACGGAGATGTTGGTTGCTACAATAAAGAATCCAAAGTCGCCACACCGAATATCGATCGGCTGGCACGTGAAGGGATTCGATTTACCGATGCACATTCACCGTCCACGGTTTGTACGCCCAGCCGCTATAGTTTGCTGACCGGTCGGATGGCATTCCGCATCTCCTATCGGGGTGTTTTCGAAGGGGTTGGTGGTCCTTGCCTCATCAGTGAAAATCAACTGACACTGCCACAAATGCTTCGCAACCAGGGATACGCCACAGCGATGACGGGCAAGTGGCATGTCGGCCTGAGTTTCTTTGATAAAGGTGGACAGCGCATTACAAAGAGGGGGATCGAGGGGGTGAAGCTAATCGATTACTCACGCGCGATTCCTGACGCACCTATCCATCGCGGTTTCGACAGCTTTTTCGGCACTGCATGTTGCCCCGGTACTGATTATCTTTATGCCTTCATCGACGGAGACCATATTCCGGTGCCACCTGTCGGTATGCTCGACAAATCAAAGCTACCCAAACATCCATATGCCTTCGACAACCGCACAGGCATGATTGCGCCGGATTATGATCTGGAAGAATTGGACATGGTATTCCTGAAGAAGAGTCGCGAGTTTCTCGAGCAAAATGTGAAGAGCCATCCTGAAAAACCATTCTTTCTTCTTCACTCCATGAGTGCGGTACATTTACCCTCTTTTGCGTCGAAACAGTTTCAGGGGAGTACGAAAGCGGGTCCGCATGGGGATTTCATCCATGAGCTCGACTACATCGTCGGTGAACTGATGAAGAGCCTTGATCAGCTTGGAATTGCTGACAATACGGTGGTGATGTTTTCAAGCGACAACGGGCCGGAAACCACGAGCGTCGTGCACATGCGCGCCGACTATGGTCATGACGGCGCACGGCCCTGGCGCGGGATGAAACGCGACCAGTGGGAAGGTGGTCATCGGGTCCCCTTCATCGTTCGCTGGCCGGTAAAAATCATAGCTGGCAGAACATGCGACCAGACGGTCTGCCTCACCGATGTTATGGCGACTTGCGCAGCGATGACCGGCTCTGTTATACCGGGCAACGCCGCCGAAGACAGCTTTAATCTGCTGCCCCTACTGCTCGGGAACGAACGTGAAGGGCAAGTCCGACCTTACACCTTGCACCAGACCATCAGTCTTGCGCTCGCCATCCGCAGGGGGCCATGGAAATACCTCGATCATCGCGGTTCCGGAGGAAACAATTATGACAGTCCTGAGTTGAAACCCTTCGCCCTGCCCGACACCGCTCCTGATGCTCCTGGACAGCTTTATAACCTCGATACCGATCCCGGAGAGACGGTGAACCTCTATTTCAAACACCCTGAAATTGTACAGGAACTGAAGGCCCTGCTTGAAAGGAGTAAAGCTCAGGGACGAAGTGTCTCTGAACAGTGACTACCATAATACGACAAATTATTGAGGCCACCCTGGTTAATTGGCTGTTTTAACTAAAATTTTGGAGAAAGCACTGCATGTATAATTAATTCAATCCTATCGTTTTTTGCCTTATGTAATATTAAAATAATATTAAAATGTCAAAAATGAAAATGCGAATTTTGAAATACGATTTTATATAATATTGAATAATAGTAATATAAAATATTTATTACTTAATAATGTTTTTAAACATGTATATAAATACTGAATAAATGTGTGAAATAATAGAATTGTATATTAG
>Ga0118677_10005638_pt1 | contig 21766 bp, 13 predicted proteins | sample AliMusrvi5mmetaG_FD_86154 | JGI IMG/M metagenome (GOLD analysis project Ga0118677, IMG submission 86154)
CCAGGGCCTCCAGCCGGGGGCCGCAGGCTGGACAGGCCACCCTGAACCTCCAGAGGAACAACCGCACCGGGACCCCCAGGATGGGCAGATCCCTGACCTCCCGTTCCTCCGCATCGTGGTAACGGGGCCGGAGCTTCCCGCAGCCTGAACAGCGATACCGGGAGGCCTTCCGGTCCAGGGCGATCCACACCTCCCGCGGTCCATCCTCAGAGGCCTCACGGACTTCCACATTTCCAGGCTCGTAGGATCCCCATCCACCGAGCAGACGGATACACTTCTCCCAAGACACCGGCACCTCCCCATGCGTTCTCAGCAAACACAAGGGTCTCAGAGGACTGCCGGTGTCCCTTTACCTCACGCTATAACGCGATGAACCTAATTTTTTATAGCAGTTCCACCTACTCTGAGTATGTTTGGCAATACCTCAGCGCCTCAATTGTTTGGGGTTTTGCCCTTTTAGTTGAAATTTCAAGCGAACCTCGTAGCAAATCGCTTGGCAAATTTCGCGATCATCTGAAGAAAACACTGAGATGTTGGAGAGAAAGCTCATGACCCGGTTTCGGGTCGGGAGTTGTCCCAACTCCGCGAGGGCAACGGCAGCCTCACGATATGCATGGTGTCGTACGGACCGTATGAGTTTTGCCTTTCGAGAAAGCCATTCCTTACGATTGCTTGAGACCTGTTTGGCAAGGTCAGGGTATGCATTAGCGATTTGTGTCCTATCGACACCTACCTCCCGAGCAATCTCCGAAAGAGAAGCGGGTGGAATCTGCGAGCGCTTTTGATAAATTAATGAGGTGAGTGATAGACGAAATTTTCGTCCTTTCACATTATGTTTTGCACGAGGCTTTCGCGGAATTTGTTCTGAATATTCCGGGAGGATCCAGGGTAATGCCGTTGTGTCGCCGGCCAATACGGCCTCAATGGGACAGTTCAAGGCTTGAGCAATATCGACGACCCGCCAGAGGGGGGGGAGATGGGCTCCAGTAGTCCAACCATGCAGACTACTTTCCCCGACTCGGAGATGTTTGGCCAAATGGCTCGCCACACCATCGGTTAGTTTTTCAGGTTCCTCGCTATTTTAGTGGCTGTCCATGTTCGCTCCGGGAATGGAGGACAGGATACGGTCTCCTTCTGGGTGGGGTGCGTTTCCAATTTGACGTCCTTCCAGAAAACTGACGTCAGTGGATGATGAGAAGGCGCAACAGGTCGATCTTTTTTTTGGGGAGGGTCACATTTCACGGTGGGGTGCTCTCGAAGGAGTAACAGGGCACGATGCCCCCAAGGAGAACCACATGACCGACATCACCAGCCTGGAAACCCGGCTCAACGCACGCATTCAGGAAGGCAAGATCCTGGAGGCTCTCGATGAGTACTTCGCGGACGACGCCAGCTTCCAGGAAGGGCTCTCGAAGCCCCGCGTGGGAAAGGCCGCCAATCACGAATTCCTCGAGGGATTCTTCAAGACCCTGAAAGGGTTCAATGGTGCGACCCTTCACGCCCAGGCCGTCAATGGCAATATCAGCTTCAGCGAGTGGACCTTCGACATGGTCGGACCCGAGGGCCCCATCATCTGGAACGAAGTGCTTCGGCGCGAATGGAAGAATGGTAAAGTCATCTCTGAGCGCTACTACAACACCGCCAACTAGGCGTTACGTTCGAGAGGGACCCCTGTGGAGACTGGGCTGGCAGCAGACATACTCCTCTGGGACCGGTGGAAGCAGGGCGACATGTTGGCCTTCGAGGAAATCGTGAAGACTCACACGGCGCGCCTTCTGGCCGTGGCCACGCGACTGACCCGTGACGCCAACGAATCCGAAGACGTCGTCCAGGAAACGTTCCTCGCTGTATGGCGCAGCCCTTCGGGATTCGATGGCCGTTCCCTGCTGTCGACCTGGCTTCACCGCGTCACCGTCAACGCGGCGTTGGCACGCCTGCGCCGCCGCTCGCGCCGATGGGAGGTACCCATGGATCAAGCCTTCCCTCCCATCGGCGGCGAGTCTCACCTCGACATACCCGACCATTCCGAGGCGCTTGCAGCGGAACAGGCGGGGCTGCGTGAGGAAGTGTGGGCGGCTGTCAACGGTCTCCAGGAAGAGCAGCGAGTTGTGGTGGTGCTTCGGGATGTGGAAGAGATGCCTTCCAAAGAAGTCGCCTCTACCCTCGGGATATCCGACGCAACCGTGCGCCAACGGCTCCACCGAGCCCGGCAGATCCTCGCAGATCGACTCAGGCCAGAACTGCGAACCTCGGTGGCTCTGACCTGTGGCGGCCGCCTGGATCTCCTCATGGATCACCTTGACGGGACCCTTGAGGCGGCCTGGTTCGACCCGGTCCAGCAGCATCTTGCTGATTGCATGACCTGTACCCACTTGGCCGAGGACGTCCAGGGCATCCTCACTTCGATTCGAGCCTCGGCTCCGACAGCTTCTGTTGTAAGAGCGCAGGCCCTGGTGAACCTGATCATCAAAACCCTTCGCGCCACGGGCGATGGTGCCTGACCCACCTTCCAGACATGTACCTGCAGGAGTTCGATCACCTGGACTTCATTCCGATCCTGATTGGTCCCTAGGCTCACTCAGGAGCCAGGGTTCGCCCCCTACTTCATGAAACCTTCCCTAAGCATTGAGAACGTCGTAGCTTTGCCAACCAGATCAATGAAAAGGCTACAATGCGCATTGTTAGGCGCCCAGGCGCTGGCGCCCTTACTCAGTCCTGTTCGTTAGGCCACTCCATGACACAAATCATTATCCGTGACGCCAAATCAGAGGACTTTGACCGAATCGTCGAACTGAACAAGGCCGAAGTTCAGCAGACGAGCCCAATGAATCTTCAGAGGCTAAACGAACTTGCGCTTATGTCGAGCTATCACAAGGTCGCTTTGGCAGATGGCCGGATTGCCGCCTTTCTATTGGCAATGCAGGAGAACACGCCTTACCTGAACGAAAACTATGCCTGGTTCGCAGAGCGATTCCCAAAGTTCTTGTATGTCGATCGAATCGTGGTCGGCTCAGAATTCGCGGGTCTCAAGATCGGCAGTTTGTTGTATACCGAACTGTTCAGCTTCGCTCGCTCGCAAGGCATAAGCACCGTAACCTGCGAATACAATCTTCAGCCGCCGAATCCAGCCTCCCAAAGGTTTCATGATAAGTTCGGCTTCGTAGAACTTGATACACAATGGGTCGCCAACGGCACCAAGAAAGTATCCCTGCAAGCAGCCAAGGCCTAACTCTCGGCTCAACTCGAACACCGCCTGCCATGCCCTCCGCCCACTTCATCTTCCGACTTCCTCGGCTCCGGTTTGCACCTCGGTGCAGGCGGGGCCGGTTACCTTCCTTTGTTAGCCGCCGGAGTTTTATCCAATGCCTTCGCTAGCTTCGGTACTTACAGAAGTCCGGGCCTGCACGATTTGTGCTGATCACCTACCCATGGGACCACGCCCCGTCCTCCAAATGCATGCCTCTGCACGCATTCTAATCGCCGGGCAAGCACCGGGTAGAAAGGTCCACGAAACAGGTATTCCCTTCGATGATGCTAGTGGAGATAGGCTTCGGCAGTGGATGGGTGTATCGCGCGAGGTGTTTTATGACCCTAAGCAAGTGGCTATCTTGCCCATGGGCTTCTGCTACCCAGGAACCGGCAGGTCTGGAGATCTACAGCCACGGCCAGAATGCGCCGCAACCTGGCGAGAGACACTGCTGTCGCGCTTGAAGGGCCTTGAACTCACCCTTGTCATCGGTCAGTACGCCCAGGCCTATCACCTTCCAGGCGAAGCGGCTTCACTGACCGAAAGGGTTCAAGCCTGGCGAAAGCACTGGCCTGACTCGGTTCCCATGCCCCACCCAAGTCCCCGAAACAACCTATGGCTCATGCGCAATCCATGGTTCGAAACAGAGCTAATTCCTGCCCTACAGGCGCAGGTTTCAGAGGTTCTTAGTCATGGCTTATAGTTCAAGGTAGATCGCAAGGTAGTAGTGCGCTGCCAACTATGAAAACCGTCCAGCGGTATAGGCCCGGAAGCAATCATTTTTCGAGGACCCCCCAGACAAAGTGAGGATGATGTCTCTTCACCCGTCAGCGTCAACCCTTGGGTCACTGCCTGGACTTCGCCCTTCCCTGTTATTGCCTCGAATTCTGTGCTTTGGGGTCAGGCCTTGGTGGATGGCGTTGGCGATGACCTCTTTCCCGGTGCCTGTCTCCCCCATCAGCAGGACCGTGTTGTTCATTGGCGAGACCTGATGGACGATCTCCATGATGTTTCGAAGCCCGGAATTTCCACCGATGTTCTCGTCACCTGCCTGGAAGAGGAGTTCTCGATTCAGGAAGCGTTGTCGTCGATGAGCGTGTCGCGATAGCGCAGGACTTCCCGGTACGAGAGCCGAGATCGCAAAGTGCTGAGTGAGAGCGGAAGGCAATGCAGGCGGGTTCCGGGTTGAGCGGAGGGTTAGGTCGGGACGGAAGCTCACGAAACTGCACTTGAGTAGATGCGTTGCCCAGCGATGGCGAAGAAAAAGAAGGAACTTGGGAGATTACCGACTTACAGATTGGGCTGTTCCTAGGTCTCCTGCCCGATCCAAGGTATTTGTGGGATTATGCTCCCTTCCCAGCCTGAGGTGGGTCCATGCATGAAGCTCTGCGTCTAGCCTTTGAAGCCTCCCTGGCCTTCCGTGATGGCCTGCCCGACCGCCCCGTGGCCGTCCGAGCTACCCTTGCCTCGCTGCGGGCCAGCCTAGGTCAGCCACTGGGAGATGCGGGAGAACCGCCCGACCAAGTGATCACGTCGCTGGTGCGCCATGCGGATCCGGGGATCGTGGCCGAACCGGGCCCCCGCTACTTCGGCTTCGTGATCGGAGGCAGTTCCGATGCTGCTGTTGGCGCCGATTGGCTCAGCAGCACCTGGGATCAGAACAGCGGACTCTACGCCACCTCCCCAGCCCTAGCCGTCGTGGAAGAGACCTGCGCCCGCTGGCTGGTAGAACTGCTGGGTCTGCCCATGGGCAGCGGCGTGGGCTTCGTCACCGGCTGTCAGATGGCCCACTTCACCTGCCTCGCGGCCGCCCGCCATGCCTTGCTAGCCCGCGTGGGGTGGGATGTGGAACAGGAGGGCCTCCAGGGCTCGCCCCGCCTCCACATCGTGGTGGGCGAGGAGGTGCACATCACCGTTCCTCGGGCCCTTCGTTTCCTGGGCCTGGGCGCGGGTCGCATGACCCGTGTCCCGGTGGATGATCAGGGGCGGATGCTCGCCTCGGAACTCGCCAAGACCCTGCAACACCTGGAGGGCCCCACCCTTGTCTGCGCCCAAGTAGGCAACGTGAACACCGGCGCCATGGATCCCATGGATGCCATCGCTAATATCTGCGAAACCCATCACGCGTGGCTCCACGTGGATGGCGCCTTCGGCCTCTGGGCTGCCGCCGTGCCCGGCATGAGGGCCGCGCTCAAGGGCGTGGAACGCGCCGATTCCTGGGCTACCGACGCCCACAAGTGGCTCAACGTTCCCTACGACTCGGGACTTGCATTCGTGAGGGACGCCAGGGCCCACCGCGCCGCCATGACCGTTACCGCCGCTTACCTTATCCAGCAGGAAGGCGATGCCGCCCGGGATGCCGTGGATTGGGTGCCCGAGTTCTCGCGACGCGGCCGTGGTTTCCCCATCTATGCCCAGCTACGCGCCCTGGGCCGCGATGGCCTGGCTGCCCTAATCTCCCGCAGCTGCGCCCTCGCTCGCCGGGCCGCAGAGGGCCTCGCCGCCGTCCCCGGCGCTAGGGTGCTAAATGAGGTTGTGCTCAATCAGGTGCTCGTGCGCTTCACACCGGCCGATGGCAGTGATGCCGACGCCTTCACAAAGCGCGTGGTCGAAGGCGTGCAGGCCGAAGGCACCTGCTGGCTCTCCGGCAGCACCTGGCGCGGCATGGGCGTCATGCGCGTCTCTATCTGTGGTCAGGACACTACCGAGTACGACATCGACCGTAGCGTGGAGGCGATCCGCAAAGTGGTAGCCGGGCTCGCTTGACCCATCCCTGGCTTCACCGCTTGGAACTTGCGGGTCCATTAGGCCTAACAAAGGAAGTTAACCGGCGCTACCGAGGCGGCGCGTTGAGGGGGAGACGAGGAATCAGAATGCTTGGCGGGGAAAGTAACTCGCAGAGGTAGCGTCCGAGTTGAACGATTGGTTAGGCAGTATTGCGAAATCGCGCCCTCAAGCACCACCACAATGCACATACGCAGAGGACGTTCGCTGTAAAACCCAAGATACCTGCCTCAGGCCCAAAAATCGCAGTGTTCCTGATGCCTAGAGCACCGACTTTGGTTCCGTAACCGAACAAGAAATACGCTAACCCATTCCATACACCATGGCTGAGGCTGGCGACAATCACTGACCCAGATAAGCACCGCAATCCCCCCCAGACCGCCCCCAGTAAGGCTGCGTTCAAGAGGAAAATCGGTACCTGCGATCTTGGCAAATCGAAGCCTGTATTTAAAGATACAGCTGATACGTGCCATAGCGAAAAAGCGATACTTGTCCAGACCCAAATCCTTCTAGGTGGCAACCCACCCTTCTCAAGCGAGGCCCACAGCCAGCCCCTGAAGAATCCTTCCTCTGTGATGATTGCAACCAGGAATGTTGAGACGGTTATGATTGCAAGGTTGAGCCAAGCTTTGTTCCAGTTGGTATGCGAGAGGTCAATGGCCCCAAACGCTGCCGATATGAGTGTGATTGTTCCAAGAACCAAAACTGGAAGAAGGGCGGCTAATCCGTAGTGAGCCCATCTTCCCCACACAAAACCCATGCTTTGGCGCGAATGTCGCTCGAAGTAACAGAAGAGGCCCATTAGGGGAAACAGCGGTAAGGCGCTGAAAGCAGAGAGTCCATTGGCGTCCATCGCCGTTGTGACTGCGATCGCGATGAGAACGCCTAGTGCCGTTCGTGTAATAGTTTTCTTCATTTACTTGTCTCCTTGGGAGTGCCGCCTAACAATGAGGCTAATCGGTCCCGCCTGCACCGTGGCGCTGAGCGAAGCCGGGATAGCGTAATGCTGAGAGAGAGCGGTAAGCAATGCAGGCGGGGTCCGAGTTGAGCCGAGGGTTAGGCGTCAGTTTAGCAAACACCCCGGAGAGTATTGAGATGGCTCTGGCATTCCTGTACACCTTCATTGATTCCAGCTTTCAGATAGAGACGGTGCGCCTCCTCCCAGGATTCGATTGCCGGGATTGTTCCGCCTAGAGCCTCCTGAGCCAGGGCATGAAGTCGTAAGGCGTTCGCAAGGTTTAGCGGATTGTCTTCGTTCAGAACTCTATAGATAGCCACGGTTTCTTCAATGGCTTGATTGGCTTGAATGAAATCGCCTGTCTCTTGCTGTAAGTCCCCAAGGTGTCTTAATGCGAATGCCAGCAGGTCGTTCATGGAATCTTTGCGAGCCAGCGAAGAGGCCCGCTTGTAATCTGCGATGGCATCAGAAGTCTTGCCTGAACGACGGGCTTCACGTGCACTAGCGATGGCCTTCTCGAATTCCGTGGTCATGTTTGACGTCCTCCCTGAAAACTGACGTTCTCCCCGAAATTTATGACAACATTTTCGTGATGTATAACCCCGCCAGTATTTAACCTCAGCCGGATTTAATGTATCGGATGTAGGATGAAAGCACGTTACAGAGTGACTGATTCCAGCGCTGGTTGTGGCGATCGCGGCGAACTCTTAAGATCGACCGTCTAACGTTGCCGATCGAACCGTCCTGGATTGAGCAAAGGGGGCAGCCCCTTGAGCGCCTCAGCACAGTTTGTTCTATGCTCTCGGGGAACCGCCTCAGCCCTCGAGAATGTCGAGACCCTCAAGCAGTGGCGATCCCGCCGAAGCCTCGACCTGGTAGCCCATGGCCCGATAGCCTCTCATGCGCTTCTCGAACATCTTCCGGAAGACCGCCAGGGCATCGTCGAGGTAGTCATAGATCTGGACCTCCTGCTTCCCGGGGTGCAGCCGGTGAAGGCGGCCTGCGTACTGCACTAGGGTCCCCTTCCAGGCTATGGGCATGGCCATGAAGAGGGTATCCAGGCGGGGGTCATCAAAGCCTTCGCCAATGTAGCGCCCTGTGGCCAGGATGAGGCGCGGCTGATTGGGCGGAACGTCAGCGAGCCGTTGCAGCGCCAGCCGGCGGGCCTTTGCCGGCACACCTCCGTGGAGTACCACGACATGCGGGACGACATCCTTAAGGGCTTCCACCAATAGTTCCAGGTGATCCCGGCGCTCAGTCAACACGATGGGAGAACGCCCCTCCCCCAGGGCCTTCCGGACATCTTGAAGGATCAAGGCATTCCGCTGTTGGTCCGCCACTAGGGCGGCGTAGAGATCCTGGATGGTTCCTTGGGCGAAGAATCGCGTCTCCCTAATCAGCAGGCGGTTCGAGAATGGGTGCTGGCCCTCCACCGACAGGGGCTGGACCTGGTACCGGATGGGGCCGCACTGGAAATGGAGTAGGCGCTGGAGACCATCACGCCGGTAAGGGGTTGCGGTGAGCCCCAGCACATAGCGGGCTTTCACCTCCCGCATGACCCGTTCAAAGGAGACTGCCGGGGCGTGATGGCATTCATCCACGATCACATGGCCGTAGGTGCCAACGAGATCCATTACCCCCTCCCTACTCGCTAAGCTCTGGATCATGGCGACATCGATTAGGCCGGTTGCCTTGTGCTTGCCGCCCCCAATCTGCCCCACCTCGTTCTTGCTGAGGCCGAGAAAGGCCTGCAACTGCGCCCGCCACTGATCCAACAGGGGCTTCCGGTGTACGATCACCAGCGTATTTACGCCACGCAGCGCGGACATGTATGCCCCGAGGACAGTCTTGCCGGTGCCGGGCGGCGCCACAAAGATCCCGAGATCGTTGGCACGAAGGGCCTCCACGGCGGTCTGCTGAACCTCGGTAAGCTGACCCTGAAAAGTGACTTCCAGTGGATCACCAGTGCAGCGCCGGTCTTCGACCTCCAGGCGGCTACTGTACTCAGCGAGGAGCGTCTTGAGTTCCTCTTCACACCCGCGAGGAAGGGCAATGTGAGCTGGGTGCTCCTCTGCGGCGCAGATGATACGCGGGATGCCATTGGTGGAGAACCGCATGGCCTGTTTCTGGTAGAAGTCAGGATTCTGAAAGGCCGCAAGGCGCTTAATCTCAGCATGGAGCCCAGCGGGCAACCCCGCCTTCTCCACGAATATCTGCTGCGACCGAACGGCCTTGATGCACGCCGGAACGGGTCCTTCTATGCGGATCTTCTTCGGCCTTCCTGAAGGAGGCCTTTCCCAGGGCGTTTCACACAGACCATCGTCCAAAGGATCGAAGCGCACACCCAGGATCCGGCCCTGCTTCGCGGCGGCTTCAATCAGGGTGCCGACCATTGCCGGAGAAATACGCGGGAGGTTGGCCAGATGGGCCCACGGGTCTGGATACGGCTCCAACCTGGAATCGAGGAACAAGGTGTTACCCGCCTTCCGGGCCGCCTGCTGCAACGGGAGAGCGATGAGGTTTCCGAACCCGCCTTGGGGCATCGTGTCCTGGTTCGGGAACAGGCGGTCGTAGGAGGCCATGCTCAGCTGCGGCCGACGATTCATGGTCTCCGTGAGCAGGAAACAGCCGAGCCTTCGAGCCGTGCCCGCCCGAATCGGGTCCGTGAAGAAGATCCAGAGGTGCGCCCCTTCCCCCGACCGGGAGCGCTCCAACGTTGCCGGGACGCCATTCTGCTGGCAGGTTTCCAGGACGGCCACCGCGTCCTCCCGCCAGCCTTCGCCGTCGAAGTCAGCCGCAAGGAACCAGCAGGTCTCGTCCAATAGCAGCGGGTAGATCCCGATCACATGCCGCCCCTGTAGGTGATCCAGAACGACCTGGCCATCCAGTGGTGCGAAGCGGCGATTGTGGCAATCTGCGCATTTGACCCGGAACTTGTCGCAGAGCGCGCGATCACCCTCATTCATGCAAACTGGCGTGTAGCCCTTCCGGTTGCCATTCTTACTGATCCAGAGGCGTGGGTAGACATCCTCCCGCCCCCGAAAGATGCTCCGGAAGAGCGTCACCTTTTCGCTGGGCCGCAGGGGTGACTCATGGGAGGAAGCCGGATCTACACCCTCATCAAGGGTCTGGATTTGCGCCTGGAGTCCCTGGATCCGGGCCCGTGTGCTTTCGACCTCTTGCAGTTGGCCTCTCAACTGAGCCTCGAGGGTTTCCAGGTCGGCAACCAGTTCCAATCGGGAGATCATGGCCTCAGTCCGGATCGGCGCTCACGCCCCACCTTCGTTAGCAGCGTCACAAGGTGGATCTGGGCCACTTGAATCCAGCCATTAAGCTCTTCGAGGAGCCCGGCATACCTCATAGACTGTTCGGTCATGGGAACTCCGAGTCCCATTCTCTCTTGGCCTGCCCCCCCGGAGAAGCACCGGACCCTGGATCGGAATGGCCAATCAGTAGGAGGCTCGGATGCCTTTCAAGTCCTCGTTCGGAACTGACCGGCAAACCAAGGTTAGTTAAAACTTTTGTTTTGAATATTTTACATCACGATTCCACGATCGGACAGCTTATGGTTCCGACTTTGCACGACCGGACAATTTATGGTTCCGGCAGCCTATCGAATTGGCCAGTTTCAACCCTGGAAAAGGTCATTTCGAGGCAGAAGCGGACAGAATATGCTTCCTGTCCCGGCCATCTTTCCCTTCACGACACACAGGTTGTGGCGTGAAGCATAAGATGGCCGAACGGACAGCTTATGGTTCTTTTCACAGGTAGGACAACTTATGGTCCTCAAGAAGGCCGAATTGGCAGCCGTGGCTGCTTCTGGTGGGTGGGATTCCCTGTGCCGTCGGCGACGGCACCCAGACGCCTAAGAGTTCCTTGCCCTGCGAGCCTCGGCCAACATTGTCTTCGAGCAGTCGGGACAGATGCCGTGGGTGAAGTCCGCCTCGGAGTGCTCGGAGATGTAGACCTCCAAAGGGTTCCAGCCTCCCTGCTCGTCGCGGATTTTCTTGCAGGTGGCGCAGATGGGCAGAAGTCCCGAGAGTTGCTTGATCTCCGCTAGCGACGCCTCCAGTTCCTTCCTCAGGGCGGCCTCCCGGTCCCGGGCCTGCTTGAGGGCTAGGTGAGTCCTGACTCTGGCTTGAAGTTCCTCAGGGCGGAAAGGTTTGGTGACAAAGTCCACACCGCCGGCCTCGAAGCCCTTCACGAGGGCGTCCATTTCGGCCAGGGCAGTCAGGAAGAGCACAGGTATATGACTGGTGCAGTCATCAGCCTTGAGATGCCGACATGCCTCATAGCCATCCATCCCCGGCATCACCACATCCATGAGGATGAGGTCGGGCAGCTCGGCCAGGGCAAGTTCTATGGCCTCCTGGCCATGGGTGGCGACAAGGATCTCGTAGTCTGAGCCGAGAATACTATCCACGAGTTCTAGGTTCGTGGCGGTATCGTCAGCAACCAGAATCGTAGGAAGCGGAGTCATGATTCACCTCGATCGGGCCTGAGGGACAGATGTAGAGCCTGGGCGAGCTCTGTAAGCACGTCGATGGCTCCCGTGAAGTCCATGCGGTCCATGCAGCCCTCCAGGCGACGTACTCGGTCGTCAGAGGCCAGCAGGGCCCCAAGGGCTTCCACGCCCTTCCTGGCTGAGAGGCTCTTCCTCCGCAGCCGGTTGAGAATCTCCTGGACCTGATCCTGAAGGGCCTGCCGATCGTAAGCAGGCGGTTCGGCCATCCCTGGAACCTCGTCAGCCGCCTTCGTCGGCAGCGCCGATAGCAGTCGTTCAACCAGCCCTTCCAGGGTGATTGCCAAGGTGGACCATTCGCCGCCGCGATGCAGACCCTCCTCCAGAGCCAGAGCCGCTTCCCTCAGTCCTGGGGCGGGAATGAGGAGGGGCATTCCCTTCAGGCTGTGGGCGGCCAATCCTGCCTTGGACGGTTCCTCCTCATGCCTGGCCTGTTGCAAGGTGGCAAGGTGGCCCAAGAGGTCCCGGCCCATGGCCTCCAACAGCAGGTCCAGCTTCCGCCCGTTTCGATTGACCCGGCTGATCAGATCGGAGGCACTGCTGGACTCTCGCAAGCCTAGTGGTGGTTTGAGCCAGCGATCCAGTGTCGTGAGAAGTGCCTGGGGATCAAATGGCTTGGCGATGTGACCATTCATCCCTACTTCCAAACAGCGCTGACGCTCAGATTCGAGGGCATGGGCCGTCATGGCAAAGATGGGGAGGTCTGCACGATGCTGGCGGATCAGAGTGGTGGCTTCTAGGCCATCCAACTCGGGCATCTGGATATCCATCAGGATGAGGGAGAAATCGGCCCCTGGTGCTAGCGCCTTTTGAACAGCTTCCCGGCCGTTGAGGGCCACCTCTACGTCGTAGCCTGCCTGTTCCAGCAGCTCCCGGGCCACCATGCGGTTGGTCTCATTATCCTCAGCCAGCAGAATCCCCCCCAGGCCTGGGGTCCTTGTCATGGGACTCTGATCGTGGCCCTCAACGGCAGCTAGCCGACCTTGCCGACGGGCCAGGGCATCGGAGACGGCATCCCGAAGAAGGGCCTGGTCCAGGGGTTTAAGAAGGACCCCATCAAGGGCCTTCATCTCGGAAGCCTGGTGAAGCTCCTCCATTGAGTAGGCCGTGATGAGCAGGACCACGGGTTTCGTGAAAATGGCGGGATGCTCCTTAATACGCTGGGCGGTGGAGAGACCATCCAGACCCGGCATGCGCCAGTCGAGGAGGACCAGGTCGAAGGGCTGCTGGCGGGAGTCGGCATCAACCAGGGCCTCCAATGCCTCGGCTCCTGAGGGAACGGCCTTCGTCATGAATCCGAGCATGCCAAGCATCTCCATGAGCGTCAGCCGGGCCTCCCTGTCGTTATCCACCACCAGCGCCCTTCGACCAGCCAAATCTGGCGGGGCGGCCGGGGAAGTGGGGGCCTCCGGCCGGATGCCAAAGGAGGCGGTGAAGGAGAAGAGGCTGCCCACTCCCTGGGTGCTTTCCACCTGCATATTGCCCCCCATCAGTTCGACCACTCGTTTACTGATGGCGAGGCCGAGGCCGCTCCCCCCGAAACGTCGGGTGGTGGAGCTGTCCTCCTGACTGAAGGACTTGAACAACCTAGGGAGGGCCTCAGAGGAAATGCCGATCCCGGTGTCCCGGATCTCAAACCGGAGGGTGATCCGCCCCTGTTCCCGCTCGCAGACCTTCACCCCGACCGAAATCCAGCCCTGGTCCGTGAACTTCACTGCGTTGTTGGTGAGGTTCAGCAGTACTTGTCCAAGACGCAACGAGTCGCCCACCAAGTCAGTGGGGACATCTTCCGGCAGGTCGAAACAGCAGGCCAGCCCCTTCTCCCCAGCCCGCATTGACACGAGGCTGGCCACATGCTCGAAGACCTGGCCGAGGTTGAACTCTGTCGTCTCCAGTTCCATCTTTCCGGCCTCAATCTTTGACAGGTCGAGGATGTCGTTGAGGAGGCCGAGCAGGAGGCGGGAGGACTCCTGGGTCCGTAGGAGGTAGTCCTTCTGCTTGGGTGTCAGTTCGGTCCGAAGCACCAGGTGATTGAGTCCCATGATGGCGTTCATGGGGGTCCGAATCTCATGGCTCATGTTTGCCAGGAATTCGGATTTGGCTTGGTTGGCCACTTCTGCCTGGCGGGTACGTTCGGCCAGGACCTGATTGATCTCCTCGAGCTTAAGCTGGGTTTCCTTCAACTCGGTGATGTCCGACACGAGGACCACAAAGCCTCGCACCGTCTCACCCTCCCGATCGGGAACGTAGTGGGCCCAGGTATAGGACCTGGTACCGTCGGTCTTGGTGAGGGTTCGCTGGAACAGCTGTGGCTCGCCCCCCAGAGCCGCGCGAATGTAGGGCTCATTCTTCAAGAACACCTCTTCCCCCAGCACCTCCTGGATGGTGGCGCCCAGCATCTCCTGAGTACCACGCCCGAAGTAATCCTGGTAGGCGTGATTGGCAAAGCGGCAGCGCAGATCCTGGTCCCAGTAGCCCACCATGCCCGGCAACGCTTCGGTCAAGGTCTTCAGGAACTGCTCGCTTTCCGCGAGCCTCCTCTCGGCGCGTTTCCTTCGGATCAGGTTCCAGAGCCCGCCCACATAAAGGGTGAGCTGATGGACATCCTCGTTAGTGAAATCCGAGGGCTTATTTCCCACCACGGCAATGGCCACGATGTTGGTCCCGTCAGCAATTGGGACGCTCACGTGGTTCATCACATGGGTGCGCCCCTCAGGGTTGCCGTTGCGATCCGCACGAGGCTGGTGGTCATTGTGGATGATCGGGCGCCGCTGCTGGAGGCAGTCTTCCAAAACCCCAGCCTGCGCCAGTGGATTCTGACCATCCTTGGCTGCGGTGCAGACATTAAGCGCCTCCTGGTTCCCGGCCACCAGTTCAAGACGCTCCTGGTCCGGGTTCACGAAGTAGAGGCAGGCGCTCTGGCCGCCTGACAGTAGGGTCATGGCTTCAATACCGAGGTTCAGAAGTTCCTGCTCGGAGGCGGCGTCGTGGAGTAGCATGAGCGCCCGCAGCCGGTCTTCCTCCTGTCTCTGTCTGGCTTGAGCCGCCTTGATCTCCGAGATGTCCCGGTGCATCCAGACCCGCCCTGACAGCACACCATCGATGCTAATGGGGATGAAGTCCCTGAGGAGGACCTTGCCGTTCCGCAGATGGATCTCCGATTCAGTCATGAGAACACCGGCCTGGACGATGTCTCGGACCTTCTGGATGTAGGCCTCCGAATCAAGCAGGCACGGTTTGATCCTGGCCAGGAATGTATCGGAGTCGAGTCCCACCAGGGCCTCGGGTTGCTCGGGGCAGCCGAACAATTCACAGAACCTGGCATTCACGGATTCGACGATACCGTCGGCCCCGACCACGAGTACCCCGCCATGGAGGTTCTGGAGAATGGTCTGCACCCGGAACATGCTGTGCCGAAGTGCCTCCTCGATGTTCACCCGATCGGTGAAATCCGTATGGGCCACCACGACCCGGACCGGATCACTCTGGGGGAATCGGGTGACCCTGGCTCGGAACCATCGCTGCTGGTGAGGAGCGTGGCAGGGATAGGTGAGCGAAAATTCCTGCTCCTCACCCGCCATGATTGCCAGGATGCCCGCCGCCATTTCTCTGGCGGTAGCTGCATCTGGCCCAGTGGCTGCATCGCAGACAGCCAGGTAGTTCACCCCTTGACCTACGGAGGCAATGGACTGTCCGTTGGCTTCGGCGAAGTCCTTCCAAGCCTGGTTGACATCCAGGATGGCCCCTCGCTCGTCCAGGATGGCGATGTTGGCCGACAAGGCATTAAGTGTGGAGTAGGCGAAACGCTGGGATTCCTCAAGGGCTCTCTCGGCCATCACCCGCTCTGTCACGTCGAAGTTGATGCCCACCATGCGGATGGGATTCCCAGCCCCATCACGGATGGTCTTGGAGGCGGCCTTGATGTGGCGTACGGTCCCGTTGGGCCAACGTACCCTGAACTGTGGCGCGAATTCCCGCTCCCCACGCAGGGCGGCCTGTATCTCGGCATCACCATGCACCTTGTCCTCAGGGTCCAAGCCGTGGATCCAAGCCTCGTAGGCGCCGCCGAAATCCTCCGCCCGGATGCCGTAGAGGCGATACATCTGGTCATCCCAGACGATGATGTTCTGCACGATGTCCCAGTCCCAGATGCCGATACCAGCGCCCTGGGTGGCGATGGCCAATCGCTCATGGACCTTTTCCAGTGAGGCTTCGACTTGTTTCTGGTCCGTGATGTCGGCGACGATGCCGATCAGATTCTGGACAGCCCCCTGGGCATCCCGGATGGCACTCAGAGACAAAAGGCCCCAAACCAACTGGCCGTCTTTGCGGACATAGCGCTTCTCCCTAGTGATGGAAGGGACCGCTCCGGTCATGAGAGCTTCCATGTAAGATTTGGTGGATTCCAAGTCGTCGGGATGCGTGAATTCGAAATTGGTTAGGCCCAGCAGTTCTTCGGGCTCATAGCCAAGGAAGGCTGCCCATCGGGCATTGATGGTAAGGGGCCGCCCTTGCGGGCTGCTGAGGGAGATGCCAACCCCAGCACTGTTGAAGATGGCTCCCATGCTCGCCCGCTGAGCCCAGCCCTCGGCTTCAACGCGCTTCCGCTCCGTGATGTCGCGGTTGCTTCCACGGGTTCCCTGAAATACGCCGGAGTTATCGAAGATCGGGCCGCAGACATGCTCAATCCAGCGGACTGTGCCGTCTGTGTGTACGACCCTGAAAGCCAGAGGCTCCTCGCTAAGTTTCCCGGCGAGCGCCAACTGCCGGTGCTTGGCAAACACTTCCCTATCCTCAGGATGGAGGAGGCGCGCCAGCAGTCCCGGATCAGCGATGAATTCCTCTGCCTCGTGGCCAGTAACCTGCAGGCAGGACGGTGAACAATAGATAAAAGTACCGTTCGGGTCGAGCCAATATTCCCAGCCATAGGTATGGTCGGCGACGATCCGAAATTTTTCTTCCTGCACCTTTAGATCCCGAGTGACGGCCAGTTCCTTTTTCCTGGCCCGATACGTCATCGCCGCAGCGACCACTGTGGTGAGGATCGAAGACAACACAAGGAGTGATAGCTTGACGATATTTCCCCGCCATGCGCCCAGGTATTCATCTCGGGAGATGCCGACGATGAGATAAAGGGGAAGTCCACCGATTCTCCGGAAGGTCACCTGACGGGCGATACTATCCGTTCCGGTCGAAGTAAAATAGGACGCCTGAGTCAGCCCCTGCTCCACCAGCTCTTTCAGTTCCTTTGAAACTGGGGCCTGGCCGATCGATTTTCCAGAGGGGTCGTTTTCAGGGTGGCGAGCGATTAGCCCCATCTGCAGGTCCCGCAGGGAAATGACGCTGCCGGAGCCAAGTTGGATGGTGGCAAACATCCTGTGGAATGTTTCCAGCAATACCCCACCGTAGACCACGCCAGCAAAGGACCCGTCCGGGTGGTTGAGCCTCCGGGAGATGAGGAGGACCCATTTGTTGGAGATCTTCCCGAGGACCGGCCTGGCAATGACCAAACCGGCCTGAGAATCCTCGCGAAGTCGGGTAAAGTAATCACGGTCGGCCACCGTCGCATTGGCATCGGCCACCACGCCTGTTCCATACCTGATGCGGCCGCCCGCATCGGCAATCCGTAGGCTATCGTAGGGCCCCATGTGGCCATGCTGATTGGCAATCAGGGCTTTCAGCCTTGATTCATCCAGTCGGCCAGCGCCCAGTTGCTGTTCGTACTCGTACTTGACCGAAAGCAGCGCCTGATCACCACCGCCAATGATCCCAGCAATGCTCTGGTCCAACACCTGGCAGATATTCCTCGTGGCCACAACCGCATCAGCTTCATCCTGCCTGCGCTGGTGGTACAGGAATGCAATGGCCAGTGCGACGAGCAGCAGATTAAGCAGGGTCGCACCGATGACAATGCGCCTGAGAAAGGCCCGATCATGGTGCTGGACTGCTTTTGTCTGATTGGGCATTTCGTGGCCTTTTGAACGAAAATATTGATCAAGCTTTGCTGTCCGAATGCACTGCGATGGTAAAAATGCGCCTCAGCCAAGTCGAAGAGCTTCCAACTGATTATGGAGTTCACGCATTCCAAAGGGCTTGGAGAGTATGGTGACGCCCGGATGAGCCGAGGCTAGGGCTTGTGCAGTCTGGTCGACTCGGCCTGTTGCCAACAGAACGGGCACCTTTGGACGCAAGGCACGCAGGTACGGCAGAGTGCCACCCCCGCCTAGCCCTGGCATGTTCATGTCCAGGATGACGAGGTCAGGCTCCAGACCTGCTTCTAGAATGGTGAGAGCCTCCTCGCCCCTAAGGGCAGTAGTCACCTCCATGTGGCCAAGGAATTTCAGGATCGCCTGTACGGAATCCTGGATCAGGTCATCGTCATCCACCAGCAGCACCTTTAGTGCTCTGCGTGGTATTGGCGTCGTCTCATCAACCGAAGGTTTTTCGGCCTGGATCTGCGTTCTCTCATCAAAGGCGGGGAAGCGCAGGCTCACACGGGTCCCTTTGCCTGGCTCACTATCAATCACCATCCGCCCCCCATGCGCCTCCACGGTACTGAACACCATGGATAAACCCAGCCCCGTGCCTTTGCCAGTTTCCTTGGTGGTGAAGAACGGGTCCGCGGCCCTTTCCAGAACCTCCTTGGTCATTCCCCCCCCATTGTCTTCCACCAACACCTCGATCCAATCATTGTCGATGTTGCGGGTGCACAGGGTGAGGGTGCCGTTCACAGGCATGGCATCCACGGCGTTGACGCAGAGATTCAAGAAGGCATGGGTTAGGGCGCTGGCATCTCCCAAGATGGGAAGCAACTCTGCTTCCAGATCCATCTTCAGGCGGACCTTCGCCAGGGTTGTTCGCTCCAGAAGGCTGACCTGCTCCCTGAGGATCGTGTTCGGATCGAGTTTGACTTGTTCAGCCGGATGTTGACGCGCAAGGGTCAAAAGGCTCTTGACCATCTTGCCACCCCGTTCGGAGGCCTTGCAGATGGTTTCGAGGGCCTGGTGGAGGGAGCTGCCGTAAGGTTGGGTGCCAATATGGGCCGACGCCAGTCCGAGAATGGCCCCCAGCACGTTGTTCATGTCATGGGCGACGCCGCTTGCCAAGGTGCCCAGGCTTTCCATCTTTTGGGACTGTTGTAGCTGGGCCTGGAGCTTGGTCTTCTCCTCATCGGCCCGCTTGCGCTCGGTGAGATCCTTTCCGAAAACGGACACACCTACGGGTATTCGGTCCTGCAGGATCGAATTCAGAGTCAACTCGAGGACGCGGCCGTCCTCCATAGAAAACTCGTGGCGGATACGGCCTTTGGCGAGGGCGATTTCATACTGGGGTCGCCAATAGGCAGCACGGTCTGGGGGAAGGACTTCCTCGGGAGGTGCTCCTATGAAGGCCTCCCTGCTGTAGCGCTGACGCAAGTGCTGCGCAAGGGCCCTGTTGAAGGTAAGTAGGTTGAATTTTTGATCCACGGACCAGACCAGGTCATCGGTGCTTTCAATCAACGCCGAGAGGTTCGCCCTTGATTTCTCCAACTCCTCTTCGGCCCGTTTCTGTGCTGTGATATTGAGAATCACGCCGTCTAGCCATTCGGGGCGCCCGTCAAAACCTCTGTTGGCCTGGCCACGCTCGAACACCCAGCGCTGATCGCCATTGGGAAGGAGGATCCGGTAGCTTAACTCGTAGGGCCGCCCCTCTGCGACCCCGGCAGCCACTTCCCGTTCCACCATTCCAAGATCATCTGGATGAATGATGTCCGCATAAGCCAATCCCCCTTCCAGGTATGCAGACGGCAGTCGTCCGGTTAGTTCCAGGAAGCCCTGGCTACAGAAGGCCATGTGCCAGGGAGGTGCCACCTCGCATCGGTAGACGGCGCCGGGGACATTGGACACGAGGACCCTATTGGATTCCTCCGCCCGCTTCCGTTCGGTGATGTCATCCTTAACGGCCACGAAGCCCGTGATGCCCCCACTCGCTTCCATGATGGGTGAAATGATGGCGTGTTCCCAATAGTACGCTCCGCTCTTCTTCTTGTTGTGGAACTCACCCTCCCAGGCTTTGCCGGCGGTAATGGTTTCCCAAAGGGAACGGTAAACTTCGCGGGGGAGATACTCCGACTTCAGGATGCGGGGATTTTGGCCGCGGACCTCCGCTAGGGTGTAGCCGGTGGTTTTTGTGAAACTCGGGTTGATGTATTCGATGGCACCGTGAATATCAGTGATGACGATGGAGGCGGGACTCTGGTCCAGGGCGGTGAAGAACTTGCGGATGGTCTCCTCGGCCAGCCTGCGTTCGGTGAAGTCTTGAATAAACCCGGTGGAGTAAGGCTCGTGCCAACTGTTGTCACTGATGATCTTCATGGAGAACACACCATGAACTGTGCTGCCGTTCCGGTGGCGCATGTGCACCTCGCGGTGGCAATAGTTTCCTTTGGCGGCAAGGACCGTAGCTAGAAAGTCTGCCCGTTCCTGGATATCACCCCAAAGGGTCACCCCCGTTCCCTGGGGATTCACGTGTGCGATCAACTCTTCCGGACTGGCATACCCGAACATAGTGGCCAGAGCCTCATTGCAGTAGAGGAATCGACCATCTACGGTGGTTCGGTACATGCCAATGGGGGATCCATCGAAAAAGCTGCGGAGGAGTGCTTCGTTTTTCTTCAATTGCTCCATGGCCACCGCGAACAGGAGGGCAAAGATGGCCGTCAGGGCCAGGAAGGATTGCAGGGCAAGCAGGGAGTCGTTGGTGGTCCCCCGGACGAAGGGGCTACGTCCCAGGGCCGTCCCGATGGAGGACAGGAGGGCGATCGCCGCCCCCGTGGAGGTGGCCCCTGGCAGGCCAAAGCGGTACCCGGCCCAAGCCAGGATCGGAAGGAGTCCGTACTCGAAGTGCACGTTCCAAAAGAAGACAAAGTAGGAGATGAAGCCGGTTACGCAGCCCAGGAACGCAGCCTCCAGTAGGTATCCCAGATGTTTGCGACTGAAGGACACGGGGTGCCAGGCGAGCACGAGGGGCGTCACGAGAATAATTCCGGTGGCGTCACCCAGAAACCAGGTGAGCCAGGCGGCACTGAAAATTTTCCATGGGATCGCGCCGGACAGCGCCAAAGCCACCAGACCAACCGTGGCGCTGACTGCGGCCGGTGCCGCCGCGCCCAGGGTGACCAGGACCAGTAGGGACTTGGTGCTGTACAGCGGGTACTCGTCTCCGCAGAGTCGGTGGATCAGCCAACGGCCGGCCTCCGCGGCCAGGACCGCTGCGAAGGCAATCATCGTGTTGGCGAGAATCGAGTTGGGGTTCTGCTGGAAAAAGGTTCCGGCCGTAAAGGCGCCCAGCCAGACACCCAGGAGGGCCCGCCGGCCCAGGATGATGACCGAAGCCAGGGCGATGCCGGCCGATGGAAAAACCGGCGACACGTGACCTGGGAGGGTTGCCAGAAGGAAGGCGAACTTGGAGGCGATGGCATAGGTCAGGGCAACGGCAAGGATGGCCCAGGCCTTCGGGAATGGGATCCTTAGACTTAGGTTCATAGCAATATGATTGAGAGACGGACCATTGTTCACCTGACCCTATCCAATGACTTGATTCATTCAAGCCTTCTTTGAACCTGGGTTGATTCGGGGTGGACTCCAACAGCATTGCTGGGTCGACTAAACCTTGAACCTTGAAATATCCACGTGCGGAATTTCAGCAGAAGCAATCAAGACATTTACGCACTCGCTTTACAGTGTTTGAGGAAATGAGCCATCTTTCGGTCTTCTCCATTGATGTGTGTGATCAACCAATCGGCTAGGAAGCCAACCACCTCCTCGGTTATGGTTGCTGAGCCGGATTGGAATTCCGTTAAGAGAACTCCGACCCTCTTTCGCAGGGCATCGTGAGCGGCGCGATGATCCTCCAACCCTGGGTAGTTGTTCTCGGTCATCGTCTGCTCTTCCTCCCTTAAGTGTGTATCCACATAGTTGGAAAGGAAGATCATTAACTCTGGTAGAAGGACGGTCGATTCATCGGAACGAGCCGCCATAAATATCTGGTCCGTCAGACGGAACAATTGCTGATGTTGCTCGTCGATTCTTGGGATGCCGGTATTCCAAGCTGTGTTCCAAACCAGGCACTGCATTAATAACTCCATGTTCTATTTTCTGATTATCGGCGAGCCTCAGCTTAAACGGCTTGGCCCATCCAGGCGAGTTTCAGAAGCGGCTGCGGCATGGCAGGAGCCCTGACGGCCACATGGAGCAGGCGGGGCAGAATTGACGCC
>Ga0118677_10005639_pt1 | contig 21766 bp, 23 predicted proteins | sample AliMusrvi5mmetaG_FD_86154 | JGI IMG/M metagenome (GOLD analysis project Ga0118677, IMG submission 86154)
CCAGATGACGGCGTCGGCGATGTTGCTCTTGCCGCTGCCGTTGGGCCCGATGATGACGCCGACGCCCGGCTCGAAGACGAGCTCGGTCGTCCGCGCGAACGACTTGAAGCCTTTCACGCGGAGGGCCTTCAGATACACGGCTAGCCCTCCTCGGAAGGCGCCGCGGCCGGCGCGTCTCCCACGGGCGCCTCGCCGAGAGCCGCGGCGGCGCCCGCGGCTTCGCCGGCCGCCGTCCCGCCGCCGTCGCCGGCCGCCGGTGGTCGTGGCCGCCGGCCGCGCAGGCGCGCGCGGCGAGTCGTCCGGCGAGAGCGCTCCTGCAGCTCGTGCAGCGCCTCCGCCGCGGCCTCCTGCTCGGCGCGCTTCTTGCTCGTGCCGAAGCCGTGACCGAGCGTCACGCCGTCGACGACCGCCTCGATCTCGAACTCACGGCTGTGCGGCGGCCCGCTGAAGCCCAGGACCCGGTAGACGACCCCCTGGGCCGTGCGCGCCAGATGCTCCTGCAGTTCGGTCTTGTGGTCGATGTAGCTGCTCTCGGCGTACACGATGTGCTCCTCGAAGATCTCGCACACCGCGGGTCGCACGGCCTCGAAGCCGAAGGTCACGTAGATCGCCCCGATGAGCGCCTCGGTGAGGTCGGCGAGGACGTTCTGGTTGACCTGGAGCTGCGCCAGGTCGCCGGGGTCGGCGCGCGGCCCGGCGTGGGCCTGCAGCATCTTGCCGAGGCCGAGCCGCGCCGCCACCCGCGCGCAGGTGGCGCGGCTCACGATGTAGGCACGGAGCCGGGCGAGGTGGCCCTCGGCGAAGTCGGGGAAGCGACGGTACAGTTCCGTCGTGATGCAGAGACTGAGCACGCTGTCGCCGAGGAACTCCAGGCGCTCGTACGAATCGACGCGCTCCGGAGACCACGAGGTGTGCGTGAAGACCTGCCGGAGCATCGTCGCGTCCAGCTGGTCAGCAAGTGCCAGCAAGCGGTAGGTCACGGTCGCCTCACACGGCGACGAGGGGACGCCTCCCTTGCGAAGGAGGCCTCCCCTCGTCGTCCAGGTAGCGCCGGGCCTGGCTTAGGCCTCGGCCCTCTTCATCACGAAATCGACGGCGTTGCCGACGGTCTTGATCTCGGCGGCTTCCTCGTCGCTGATCTTGATGCCGAAATCCTCTTCCATCGTCATGACGAGCTCGACGAGGTCGAGGGAGTCGGTCTCGAGATCCTCCTGGAAGCGCGCCTCCAGGGTGACTTTGTCCGCGTCGACGCTGAGCGTCTCCACGAGGATCTCCTTGACCTTCTCGAAAACCTCTTCACGGGTCATCGGCTAACCTCCGAATGAGTTTGGCAGAGTCTACACTGCACCGGCGCGCGTCCCAAGCTCCCTCGCGATGGTGGCCTGGAGGCCGCTGACGACTCCCCGGCGGCCCTGGCGGACGGCGTTGGCGATGCCGCGCGCCTTGCTGCTGCCGTGCGCGATGATGACCGGCGCGTTCATGCCGACGAGGAACGCGCCGCCGTACTCCTCCGGGTCGAGGGCGCCGCGCAGGCGCAGCAGGTCGCGGCGCAGGAGCAGCCCTCCGAGCTTCGTCTTCACCGAGAGGTCGATGGTGCTGCGCAGCGCGGTCAGGATGCCGCGCGCCGAGCCCTCGATCGTCTTGAGCGTCACGTTGCCGGTGAAGCCGTCGGTGACGACCACGTCGACGAGGCGGTTCATGATGTCGCGGCCCTCGACGTTTCCGTAGAAACGCACGCGCTCGTCGGCAGCGATGAGCTGGTGGGCCTCGACGACCGTCGGCGTCCCCTTCTCGGGCTCCTCGCCGATACTGAGCAGGCCTACCGTCGGCTCGGGGATGCCCATGACCTCGATGGCGAAGGCCTGGCCCATGACGGCGAACTGGCGCAGGTGCTCGGGGCGGCACTCGGCGTTGGCGCCGATATCAAGCAGCGCGATCGGCGCCGGCATGCAGGGCATGATGCTGCAGATCGCCGGCCGCTGGACGCCGGGGATGCGGCGCACGTAGAGGAGGCTGCCGGCGACCACGGCGCCGGTGTTACCGGCGGAGACGAAGGCGTCGGCCTCACCCTCGTGGACCAGTTTGAGGCCGACGACGATGCTCGACTCCGTCTTGTTGCGCGCGGCGCTCGCCGGGGCGTCGTGCGAGCCGATCACGTCGGGCGCGTGGACGATGGAGACGTGGGCCGTGCCGGCCGGCACGAGCGGCCGCACCACGGCCTCTTCCCCGACGAGGACTATCTGCGTCTGGGGGCCGGCGGCGGCGAGCGCCCCGCGGACGACCTCGGCCGGCGCGTTGTCCCCGCCGGCGGCGTCGACCACGACGCGCACGACGCGGTCGCCGCCCGCCCCGCTCCAGGCGGCGGTGACGTCGTGGGGACTCACGTAGGGACGCGCTCCCGAGGCGCTCATGCCTGCAGGTCGGCCACCAGCCGATCGAGGTCCACCGAACTCTCGATGAGCTCGGCGATGAGGTCGATCTTGGCGCGCTCCTTGACGCGCAGCCTGCCGAAGAGGCGGCGCAGGTCGTCGGCCGCGGTCACGGTGTCGCTCTCGACGGAGATGAGGGGCACGCCGCGCTCCTCCGCCCGCTCCAGCACCGCGGCGCTGGGGACGAAGTTGCCGGTGAGCACGATGGCGACGGTCGGGGTGTCGAGCGCCGTGAGGATGATCTCGGCACGGTCGCCGCCGACGATGACGACCTTGTTGGGCGTGAGCTGGAAGTAGCGCAGGGCGTGCTCCGGGCTCATGGCGCCGATCATGTACGTCTCGACCAGCTTCTCCGCGTAGCGCTCGCCGCAGATGTAGGTGCCGCCCAGCTCCTGCACGACCTCGGCGACCGAGACCGCCGAGAGGCGCGCGTTCGAGGTCAGCGCGCCGTAGGTCGCGACGCCGCTCTTCTCGAGGAAGCTCGCGTACTGGTCCTGCACGAGGCCGAGGCGAGACTCCGGCACCATGTTGAAGAGGACGCCCAGGAGGTGGTCCTTGAGGGCGTCCTTGACGTACATGATGTCGTCGAGCAGCCGCGCGCCGGCGAACTTGGCCACCAGCAGAGTCCTGAGGTCGAGCTGAGCCACGACCTCGGAGCCGCTGGTGCGCAGGAAGCGCCCCTGCCAGATCTCGCCGAGGCCCTCGCAGATCACGAGGTCCTTGCCCTTGCTGACGCGGGCGTAGGCCGCCTCGACGCGGCTCATGGCGTCGACCTCGGAGCCCGAGAGCACGTCGTGAAGGGCGTCCTCGTCGAGGACGACCGGGCAGATGTCGGTGGGCGCGTCGTCGAGCTGCAGCAGCTCGGAGACGAAGGCGGCGTCCTCGTCCAGCAGCACGCCGCCGAACTCGGAGGCCAGCGTGCCGACCGGCTTGAAGTAGCCCGCCACGAGACCCCGGCGGCGCAGGGCGACGCAAAGGCCGACGGCGATGGTGGTCTTGCCGCCGCTGCCTTGCGTGGAGGCGATATAGAGCGACTTCAGCACCACTCGCCCCCGCGTCGCTTAGTCAGCGTCGAGGACGATGACCTCGCGGCCCTTGTAGGTGCCGCACTTCGTGCAGGCGCGATGAGGCAGTTTGGGGCTTTTGCACTGCGGGCAGACGCTGGCCGTCTCCACGCTGAGCTTCTGCTGCGAGCGGCGCTGGTCGCGGCGGCGCTGCGATGTCTTCTTCTTGGGTACAGGCATGAGAGTTCTCCTCGGGAAAGACCAGACACGGAACTGTACCACACGGGACTCGCCTACGCTGCGTCGTGCCGGTGCCCGGGGTCCTCGTTGAGGTCGGCGCCGCAGACGTCGCACAGCCCCCGGCACTCGTCGCGGCAGAGCACCTGCGGCGGCAGGGCCTCCGCGATCAGGTCGCGCGTCCAGCGCTCGAGGTCGACGATCGACGACGTCACGTAGCCCTCCTCCTCGCCGTCGCCCTCCGAGTCGCCGTGGCGGACGTACTCGACCCCGTGGATAGCGAGCGCGACGTCGGCCTCCTCGAGGCAGCGCTGGCACGGCCCGAGCACGTCGGCGGCGAACGCCACCGTCAGCGTCACGCTGTCGCCCACCCGGACGGCGGTCAGCAGGAGGTCGAGCTCGCCGCCGGCGACCTCATAGTCGAGGCCGCCGAACACGAAGGGCTCCACCTCCACCGGCAGGCGACGCCAGGTCTCGCTGGCGTCGCCGAAGCGCAGGGAGCGCAGGTCGAAACGGCGCACGGTGCTGCCTCAGCGGCGGGCGCGAGCGCGCCGCTTACGGCTGCAGCTCGTCGTCTCCGCCGCGCCCTTGCAGGCGCTCGCGGCCACGACGGACGGCGGCCAGGAACTTGTCGAGGTTGATCTCGAGGTTGCCGAGCACCTCGTCGGCGTAGTCCTCGGCGCCGAGACGGATCTCGCGTTCGCGCTCGCGGGCGTCCTCCATGATCTGCTGCGCGTTGCGCTCGGCGAGGCGCACGACCTCCTGTTCGGAGGCGAGCCTGTCGGCGCGCTCCTGGGCCTCGCCGACGACGCGCTCGGCCTCCTGCTTGGCCTCCGCGAGCATCTCCTGGCGCTCCTTCACGATCCAGCGCGCCTGCTTGATCTCCTCGGGGATGGTGGAGCGCATCTGATCGAGGATGTCGTAGATCTCCTCGCGATCGATCATCACGCTGTCGGTGAGCGGCACGGACCGGGCGTTGTGGATGATGTCGTCGAGCTTGTCGATGAGAACGAGCACGTCCATACTCAGCAACCCTCCTTGGGTACCCTCAGAGGCCGCGCGGCGGATACATCTCCGCCAGGCGGCGAGCGACGCTCGGGGGCACCAGGTCTTCCACGGAGCCTCCGAACGCGGCGATCTCTCTGACGCCGCTCGAGCTGAGGAAGCCATGCTCGGGCGAGGCCATCATGAACACCGTTTCTATTTCTGGAGCCAACTTCCTGTTGAGTGACGCCATGGCGAACTCGTACTCGAAGTCGGAGATCGCGCGCAGACCCTTGAGGATCACGCGCGCCTCCCACCTCTGCGCGAACTCGACCACCAACTCGTTGAACCGGGCGACGACGACGTTGCCGTAGCCGGAGAGAGCCTCGCACAGGAACGCCTCGCGCTCGTCCGGCGTGAACAGCGGCGACTTGCGTTGCGGCACCTCGATGAGGCCGACGACGACGCGGCCGAACTTGTCGGCGCCGCGCCTGATGATGTCGAGGTGCCCCACCGTGACGGGGTCGAACGTCCCCGGGCAGATGGCAGTGACGTTGCCCGGCATCAGGGCGCCTGCCGATCAGCCAGTCGCGACGTCATGCTCACCTTTCGCTCCTCCAACGCTCTGCTCGTCGCCCGTCACCAGGAACGTGACGCGCGTGTCCCCGTAGCGCTTCACCCGCACGGTCGTCCACGGAAGCTCGACCTCCGTCCCGGCCGCGGTCTCGACGACGATCACGGCGCCAGCCGCCAGCAGAGGCTCCACCAGCCGGGCCAACGCGGGCCGGACCTCCGCATAGCGGTAATACGGAGGGTCCGCAAACACGAGAGTATAGCGCGCGCCGCGCCGGGCGTCAGCCTGCAGGGCGCGGCGCACGTCCGCGGCGACCACGCGGGCGAGCGCGGAGCGCCCCGACGGGACGCCCAGCCGCTCGAGGTTCCCGCGCAGCGCGGCCAGCGCGGCGCGCTCGTTCTCGACGAAGGCGCACGAGGCCGCGCCGCGGGAGAGCGCCTCTATGCCCAGCGCGCCGCTGCCGGCGAAGAGGTCGAGCACGACGTGGCCGGCGAGCGTGCCGGCGCGCTCTTCGACAGAACCATCCGCGGCGGCGCTGCGCGACGAAGCCGCCGCCGCGGACCCGGCGGCAGCGCGCGCCTCCGGCAGCGCCGCAAGGACGTCGAACATCGCCTCGCGGACCTTGTCCGACGTCGGTCGCGTCCCGCGTCCGCGCGGGGCCGTCAGCGGCCGCCCGCGCCACTCGCCGCCGACGACTCTCACGGCGCCTCGAGCACGACGCTCCGGGCCGGAGGCTGGACCTCTCCGACCTCAAAGGCGCCCTCGAGCGCGACGCTCGCCGCCGAGCGCCGCGCCGGGTCGCGCGAGAAGACGGCGGCGAGCGTCTCGCCGGCTTCCACGGCGTCGCCAACGACGCGCCGCAGGACGACGCCGGCGGCGGGGTCGACGGTGTCGTCGATGCGCTGTCGGCCGGCTCCGGCCAGTTGCGCCGCCCGGCCGACCGTGCGCGCGTCAATGGCCGTGAGATAGCCGGCGCGCGCCGCCCGCACCTCGTGCGCCGCCAGGCGGTGGAACTCGCCCGGCTTCCAGCGGCCGCCCTGCACGAAGCACCAGCGCTCGAAGTGCTCGGCGGCGCGGCCGTCGGCGAGCGCCGCCTCGGCGCGCCTGCGGCCCTCGGCCGCGTCGACGCCGAGGTCCGACAGGGCGAGGAGCTCTGCGGCCAGCGTCAGCGCGACCTCGCGCACGTCCGCCGGCCCCTCCCCTCCCAGCACCTGCCACGCCTCCTCCACCTCGAGCCGGTTGCCCACAGTCATGCCGAGGGGCGCGTCCATGCGCGTGTAGATGCAGGTCGTCGGGCGCCCGTAGGCTGCGCCGATGAGGCGACAGAGGCGCCCGAGCTCGCGGGCGCGGCCGAGATCCGCCATGAACGCGCCGCGGCCGACCTTGAGGTCGAGCACGAGCCCCGACGTGCCGCTGGCGACCTTCTTCGCCATGATGCTGGCGGCGATCAGGCCGTCGCTGTCGATCGTCGCGGTGACGTCGCGCAGCGCGTACAGGAGCCGGTCGGCGGGCACGATGCGCTCGCTCTGGCTCACGACGGCCACGCCGATGCGCTCGAGCTGGCGCACGAGCTCGCCCTGGGGCAGCTGGATGCGAAAGCCGGGGATGGACTCGAGCTTGTCGAGCGTGCCCCCGGTGTGCCCGAGGCCGCGGCCCGACATCTTGCCGAACACGCCGCCGCAGGCCGCCACGAGCGGCGCCAGGACGAGCGTCACCTTGTCGCCCACACCTCCACTCGAGTGCTTGTCGAGCACGGGGCGCCTCACGGCGCGGAGGTCGAGCGTCTTGCCGCTGTCCACCATGGCGCGCGCCAGGGCGACCGTCTCCTCGTCGCCGAGGCCGCGCAGGACCATCGCCATGAGCAGAGCGCTCGCCTGATACGACGTGACGGCGCCTGAGACCACGCCCTCGACGAAGGCGCGGATACGGGCCTCGTCCAGCTCGTGGCCGTCCCGCTTCCAGGCGATGACGTCATTCACGAAGTCCACGGGCGGCTCCTTCTCGTGTGCGGCTGGGCGGCGGCGCAGTGACGCTCCGGGCGGCCGGAGCGGCTCACGCGCGGAGCTCCGGCCAGCGCGCCGCGATCGTCGCGGTGAGGCGACCGGCGAGCAGGTCGGCGAGCGACGCGCCGCCGGAGAGCACCTCTTCGTGGGAGCCTACAGCGGAGGCGCGGTTGGCGACCAGCGCCAGCAGGCAGCAGGCCGCTCCGGCGGCGTGCGCGGCGCGCACCTCCGGAGCGGCCGACATCCCCACGACGTCGCCGTGGCGACGCAGCCACTCGACCTCGGCCGGAGTCTCGAACTGGGGGCCGGCGACGGCGACGTAGACGCCGACGCGGCCGTGCGGCGCGAGTGCGGCAGCCGCTCCTTCGGCCTCTCTCCGGTCGCAGACCGCCAGGAGCGGCGGGTCCTCGCCCGCGGGAGCGGTCTGGATATCGACGAGCGCGCGACAGACGACGACGGCGCCGGGCTCCACCTCCGGCCGCAGCGAGCCGGTGGAGTTCGTGAGCACGACCCGCGAGGCGCCGGCGGCACCGAGATCGCGCACGCTGCGTCCCAGCTCCTCCTCGTGCCAGCCCTCGTAGAGGTGGGGCCGGCCGCAGGCCAGCGCCAGGCGCAGCCTGGCGCCGTCAGCGGCCGGCGCCTCCACGAGCAAGAGCCGGTTCGCGTGCCCGGGCACGGCCGTCCGCGGCCAGCCGAGCTCCTCGTAGGCAAGCTCCTCGCGGATCACGGCGTCCCGCGGCAGCGCCGCCAGGCCGGAGCCGAAGACGACCGCCGCCTGCGGCGCGAAGGCAGCCACACGCCCCAGCGCTGCGACACGCCCGTGCGCGGCAGAGCGTCCGAGCCCGGCCGAGCCGCTCTGAGCGGCCGAGCCATCCAGCGCGGGCGGACCGCCGGCCGCGCCTCCGCTCAAGCCATCACGGTCCCCGGCAGCGGCGGCTCCTCGCCGGTGAGCAGGGCGAACGCGGTCGCGCCAATGTCCTCCTGGGCGCCGTCGTAGCGCCCCGGGCGCAGCCCCAGCGCCATCAGCGGCGAGTACTCGCGCGAGTGATCGGTGCTCGGCGTCGTCGGGTCGACGCCGTGGTCGGCGCAGAGGATCATGGCGTCGCCGGGGCGCAGCAGCCGCCGCCACCCTGCGACGGCGGCGTCCACGGCCTTCAGGCCCCCGGCGAAGCCGTCGACGTCGTTGCGGTGACCCCAGGCCTGGTCGAAGTCGACGAGATTGGCGAACAGCAGCCCGCGGTCCATCTCCTGCAGGTGACGCGTGCAGGCGGCGATGCCGAGCGTGTTGTCGGTGGTGTGGTCGTCCACGTCCACGCCCCGCTGCACGAAGATCTCGCCGATCTTGCCGACGCCGACGACCGGCACGCCGCGCTCGTGCAGCAGGTCGAGATACGTGGGCCCGGGCGGCTCGAGCGAGTAGTCGCGCCTGCGCGGCGTGCGCACGTAGTGCCCGGGCGCGCCGGCGAACGGTCGCGCGATCACGCGGCCCACGGCGTGCGGGCCCGTCAGGATGCCGCGCGCGGCCTCGCACCAGCGGTAGAGCTCGGCGACCGGCACGATCTCCTCGTGGCAGGCGATCTGGAACACGGAGTCGGCGGAGGTGTAGATGATCGGCTTGCCGGTGGCGCAGTGCTCGTCGCCGAGCTCCTCGATGATCCGCGTGCCGGACGCCGGGCGGTTGCCGAGCGCACCCCGGCCGACGGCGCGCGCGAACGGCTCCATCACCTCCGGCGGGAACCCGCCGGGATACGTCGGGAACGGCCGCTCCAGCACGACGCCCATCATCTCCCAGTGACCGGTGGTCGTGTCCTTGCCGGCGCCGCGCTCGGCGAGGCGACCGTAGGTCGCCTCGGGGGACGGCGCTCCGAGCGGCAGTCCGACCACCTCGCCGAGCCCGAGCGCGGCCAGGTGGGGCAGCTGCACGCCACTGCGGCGCAGGACGTGCCCGAGGGTGTCCGCGCCCACGTCGCCGTAGGCGGCGGCATCCGGGAGCTCGCCGGCGCCGCACCCGTCGAGCACGCACACGAAGACCCTCGTCATGACTCCTCCTCCCCGCCGCTGCGACCGCCGCCACGACGTCGCGCCCGCGGATGCGTCTCCAGGAACACCTCGCGCAGGTGCTCCACGGTGACGTGCGTGTAGAGCTGGGTGGTCGCCACGTTGGCGTGACCGAGCATCTCCTGGACGCTGCGCAGATCGGCGCCCGCGGCGAGCAGATGCGTGGCGAACGAGTGGCGGAACGTGTGGGCGCTCGCCTGGCCGAGCATGTCGGCGCGCGCCAGGACCTTGCGGATGACGTAGTCGAGGCCTTGGCGCGTGAGCGGCGCGCCGCGCGCGTTGAGGATGAGCTCCGCCCGGCGGCGGCCGCGCAGCAGCGCCCGGCGACCGTCCCGGACGTACCGCTCGACGGCCGCCCCGGCGGCGTGCCCCATGGGCACGACGCGCTCCTTGTCGCCCTTGCCGATGCAGCGCAGGAGGCCGCCCTCGATGTCGACGTCGCCCTCGCGCAGGCTCAGCAGCTCGCTCACGCGCAGGCCGCAGCCGTAGAGCAACTCGAGCGCCGCCAGGTCCCGCTGCCCGAGCGGGCCGGTCGGCACGATCTGCCCGAGGAAGGCCTCGACCTCTTCGACGGAAAGCACGCGCGGCAGACCCTGGGGCTTCTTCGGCGTGCGCAGGCGCGCCGCGGGATCGTCCTCGCGCGCGCCCTCACGCACGAGATACGCGTAGAACGCGCGCAGACTGGCGGTGCGGCGCGCGACGCTCGCCGCGGCGCCGTCCCCTCCACGGCCGGCGAAGTACGCGCGCACGTCGTCCTCCGACGCGGCCGCCGGCGTCGCTTCGCGATCCTTGAGGAAAGCCGTGAACCGCGTCAGGTCGCCAGCGTAGGCCGCGACCGTGTTGGCGCTCATGCCGCGCTCGTAGCGCAGACAGTCGAGGAACTCCGCGACCGCCGGATCCGGAGGGGTGCGCGCGCGCGGGCCGCCGGCGGACTCCTTCATCGCACTCCTTCCGGCTACGGCCGGGTCTCGCCCGCGAGCCGCACCAGCGCATGCACGAGCTCGTAGGTCTGCTGCAGGTGCAGCAGGCTCATGCTCTCCCGGGGCGAATGGACGTGCCGGAAGCCGGCGGCGAGGTTCACCGCCGGCCGCCCCCTGTGGTTGAAGACATTGGCGTCCGAGCCGCCGCCGCCGCCGACCGGCCGCCACTCGAGCCCGGCCGCGGCGACCGCGGCGGCGGCCAGGCGCAGCTGGGGCGAGTCCTCGGCGTGGACGTAGCCGTGGAACTCCTCGCGCACGTCGATCTCGAGGTCCACGCCCGTCTCGGCGGCGGCCGTCGAGAGCGCGTCGATCATCTTGCCGACCTGCGCCGCAAGCTTGTCCTCATCGCGGCTGCGCGCTTCCGCGCGCACGACGCAGCGCTCCGGCACGACGTTGACGGCGGTGCCGCCCTGCACGATGCCGACGTTCGCCGTCGTCTCCTCGTCCAGCCTGCCGAGGTCCATCGCGGCGATCGCACGGGCCGCGGCCACGACGGCGCTGCGGCCCGCCTCCGGCTCGATGCCGGCGTGGGCGGCGGCGCCGCGGAACTCCGCCTCGACCGCCTTCAGGGTGGGCCCGCCGACGATGACCGTCCCGGGCGGTCCCTCGCTGTCGAGCACGAACACGACCTCGGCGGCGAGCGCCTCCACGTCGAACGCCTTGGCGCCCTGGAGGCCGATCTCCTCGCCGGCCGAGAAGACGACCTCCACGCTCGCCTCCGGCGGCTCCGCCGCAAGATCGCGCAGCGCCATGAGGATGGCCGTCACCGCGGCCTTGTCGTCGCCGCCGAGGATCGTCTCGCCGTCGGTACGCACGACGCCGTTCTCGACGACGACCGTCGGGGGGCGCTCGAGCGGCACGGTGTCGATGTGGGCCGAGAGCGCGATGGGCGTGCCGCGACCGCGGCCCGGCACGCGCACGATCAGGTTGCCGCAGGCGCAGCCCGTGACGGCGGCGGTGTCGTCCTCGCGGATCTCGAGGCCGAGGCCGCGGACGTAGTCCGTGACGGCGTCCGCCATCTCGCGCTCCTCACGCGAAGGAGAGCGGATGGAGACGAGGCGGACGAAGAGGTCGCGCAGCTCGTCTAGGCCGGCGCGCACGTTTCCTCCAGCTCATCCTCGCGTTCGGTGCGCAGGCGCGCGGCGGCGCCGACGAAGTCGCGGAACAGCGGCGCCGGGCGCGTGGGGCGCGACTTGAACTCGGGATGGAACTGGGAGGCGACGAACCACGGGTGGTCGGGAAGCTCGCAGATCTCCACCAGGCGGCCGTCGGGCGTGGTGCCGCTGATGACCAGGCCGGCGGCCTCGAGCGCGGGCCGCAGGTCGTTGTTGACCTCGTAGCGGTGGCGGTGGCGCTCCCACACCTCATCGGCGTCGTACGCGGCCTGCGCGCGCGTCCCCGGCACGAGCCGCACGTGGGAGGCGCCGAGCCGCATGGTGCCGCCCATGTCCTCGACGTCCTTCTGCTCGGGGAGCAGGTCGATGACCGGGTACGCCGTCTCGGGGTCGAACTCGGTGGAGTTGGCGCCGCCCATGTCGCAGATGTCGCGCGCGAATTCGGCCACGGCGCACTGCATGCCGAGGCAGACGCCAAGGAACGGCACCTTGCGCTCGCGGCAGTACTTGATGGCCTCGATCTTGCCCTCGATGCCACGCTGCCCGAACCCGCCCGGTACGATGACGCCGTCCGCCGGGCCCAGCCGCTCCGCGACCGTCGCCGGCGTGATCTCCTCGGAGTCGACCCACACGAGGTCGAGCTTACGGCCGTGGTGGATGGCCGAGTGCTTGAGCGCCTCCCACACGGAGAGGTAGGCCTCGTGCAGCTGGACGTACTTGCCGACCAGGGCGATGGTCACCGGCCCGGCGCAGGCGTCGATCTTGTCGACGAGGCCGCGCCACTCGGTGAGGTCGGGATCGCCGCACTCGAGGCCGAGCATGCGGATCACGAGCGCGTCGAGCTTCTCCTCGTGCATGAGCAGCGGGATGCGGTAGATGTCGTCGGCGTCGCGCGCCGATACGACCGCGTCCGGGTCCACGTCGCAGAAGAGGGCGATCTTCTCGCGGATGCCCTGCGACAGCCTCTCCTCGGAGCGCGCCACGATGATGTCCGGCTGGATGCCGATCTCACGCAGTTCCGCTACGGAGTGCTGCGTCGGCTTGGTCTTGAGCTCACCGACGACGCCGATCATGGGTACCAGGGTGACGTGGATGTACAGCACGTTGGCGCGTCCGACGTCCTTGCGGAACTGGCGGATGGCCTCGAGGAACGGCAGGCTCTCGATGTCGCCGACGGTGCCGCCGACCTCGGTGATGAGCACGTCGGCGCCGGTGCTCTGCGCCAGACGGTGCACGCGGCTCTTGATCTCGTTGGTGATGTGCGGGATGACCTGGACGGTGCCGCCCAGGTAGTCGCCGCGGCGCTCCTTGGTGATCACGGCGTTGTAGATGCCGCCGGTGGTCACGTTGGAGTCGCGCTGCACGAACTCGTCGATGAAGCGCTCGTAGTGGCCGAGGTCGAGGTCGGTCTCGGCCCCGTCCTCGGTGACGAACACCTCGCCGTGCTGGTACGGGCTCATGGTGCCGGGGTCGACGTTGATGTAGGGGTCGAACTTCTGGTTCGCGACCTTGACGCCGCGCGCCTTGAGCAGCTGCCCCACGGACGCCGCCGTGATGCCCTTGCCGAGCCCGGACACGACGCCGCCGGTGACGAAGATGTGCTTGGTCATGCCCCGTTCCTCTCCTCGTGCTGCCCCCGTGGCACGGCGAAGCCGGTACCGGTCTGCGAAGGATTTTGCGGGGCCGGGGTCGCGCCCGTCCTGCTTTGACGGGCCGGCGCGAGTGTACGACCGGCGAGCCCACGGATCACGCTGGCAAGTATAGCATCGGGCCGGACGCCCGCAAGGAGCAAAGCGCGGCGACCGGCGGGCGCGGCGGCTTGGCTGCGGCCGGTCGGCGCGACGACGCGGCCGTGGCCGCTCCGCGGGGCGGGCCCGACGCGCCTCAGGCCGGGCGTCCGGCCCTGGCGAGCAGGCCCTCGGCGTGGCTGCGCGCGGCGCCGTCGTCGGGCGCCGAGCCGAGCATCCGGCAGAGCTCGGCGACGCGCTCCTCGCCCTCCACGCGGCGCACGACCGTGAGCGTGGTGCCCGCGGCCACGTCGCTGTCCTTGACGATCGCGAACTGGCGCTCGGCGAACGCTGCGACCTGCGGCAGGTGGGTGATGCACAGGACCTGCCGCTTCTCGGCGAGGCGCGCCAGCCTCTCCCCCAGGGCCGCAGCGGTGACGCCGCCGATGCCGGTGTCGACCTCGTCGAAGATCAGGGTCTCGACGTCGTCGCTCAGCGTGACGATGCCGCGGATGGCGAGCATGGCGCGCGACAGCTCGCCGCCGGAGGCCGTCTCGCGCAGGGGCCTCGGCGGGACGCCGGGATTGGCGCTGAACAGGAACTCGACGTCGTCGGCGCCGCGCGGCCCGAGCGCCTCCCAGCCCTGGCCGCGCGGCGAGACGACGATGCTGAACGCGGCGTGCGGCATGGCGAGGCCGCGCAGCTCCCGCTCGACTTTCTCCGCCACCTTCGGCGCGGCCGCGCGCCGCGCCCGGCTCAGCCGGTCGGCAGCGGCCAGGGCCGCGGCTTGTGACGCCTCCGCCCGGGCGACGAGCGCCTCCTCGTCGGCGGCGGTGAGGTCGAGACGGCCGATGCGCTCGCGCGCCTCGGCGGCGTAGGCCAGCACTTCGTCAGCCGAGGCGCCGTACTTGCGCATCAGCCCTTTGAGCTTGTCGTAGCGCACCTCGAGGGAATCGCGGTGCGCTGGGTCCACGTCCAGATCGTCGAGATAGGCGCGCAGGGCGGCCGAGACGTCGTCGAGCTCGGCCGCGAGGCCGTCCAGCCGCCCGGCGGCGTCCGCGAGCGCCTGGTCGAGCGCAGCCGCCTCACCGACGAGGCGCTGGGCCACGCGCACCGAGTCGAGGGCGGCGCTCTCGGTCTCGCCGGCGAGCAGCGAGAGCGCCCCGCCGGCGCGTTCGAGGAGCTTGCCCGCGTGGCGCAGACGCTCGCGTTCCAGCGCCAGGCGCACGTCCTCGCCCGGTTCGACCTCCGCAGCTTCGATCTCGCCGAGCTGGAAGCGGAGCATCTCCAGCTCGCGCTCCCGCTCGCGCGCGTCGCCGCGCACGGCGGCGAGCTCGCGCGAGGCGGCGCGCGCTGCGTCGTAGGCGGCCGCGTACTTCTCCGCCGGCGCCGCCACGCCCGTTGCCGCGGCGCCGTCCAGGAGGTCGAGCTGGCGCTCGAGCTGCAGGAGGCGCGCGTGCTCGAGCTGCCCATAGAAGGCGAGGCGGCTGCGCAACGCCTCCTCGATGGCGGCGGCCGAGCTGAGAAGACCGTCCAGATGAGCGCGCGAACGGCCGCCGCGCGGCAGCTCGCGCGCCACGGCGAGGGTCTCGTCGCCGTGCTCGAAGAGCGCCTGGACGAGGGCTCGGTCGGCGCCGGGGCGGACGAGCTCGTCGCCGCCCTTCTGCCCCATCAGCAGGCCGATCGCCTGGGCCAGCAGCGTCTTCCCGGCGCCGGTCTCGCCGGTAATCACGTTGAGGCCCGGCGAGAAGGCGAGCCGCGCCTCGGCGATCAGCACGAGGTCGTCGATGGCGAGCTCAGCGAGCATCGCGGCGATCGAACAGCTTGGCCTCGACGTTCTGGTAGAACGAGCCCTCGCTCTGCACCATGAGCCGGGCTCGCTGGGAGCCCGCCACGATGCGCACCTCGTCGCCGCAGCAGAGCCGCCCCGCCGGCTCGCCGTCGACGACGACCTCGGCCTCCTGCAGGGGCGAGACGTTGCGGGCGCTGATGGCGTGATCGGGACGCAGGATGACGGGGCGGAAGCCGAGTGAGTGCGGAGCGATGAAGTTGAGCACCAGGACGCCGGCGTCCCACTCCACGATGGGCCCGCCACACGAGAGACTGTAGGCGCTCGAGCCCGTAGGCGAGGCGACGATGAGGCCGTCGCAGAACATCGTGCCCACGGTGACGCCGGCGACCTCGTACTGCAGCTGCAGGACGTGCCGCGGCGCGACCCGGCTGAGGATGACGTCGTTGACGGCGGTGAGCACGCGCCCGTTGACGTGCACGTCGACGGTGAGGAGCTCAACGACGCGATTGTCGCCGGCGAGCATGGTCGCGAGGCCGCCGGCCCAGCCCTCGCGCGGCAGCGCCGCGAGGAAGCCGACGTTGCCGTAGTTGAGGCCGAGCGTCGGCACGCCGCTGCCGAGGAGGCGCCCCAGGGCGCGCAGGATGGTGCCGTCGCCGCCGAACACGACGCAGACGTCGGCGGTGCGCAGGGCCGCCTCGTCGACGATCTCGTAGCCGAGGGCGACCGGATCGTCGTGCCTGGCGGCCTCCTCGGCGGTCATCAACAGCTCGAGGCCGAGAGACTTGCGCAGCGCGGCCAGTTCCCCAAGAGCCGTGGTGGTGGCAGCGCTCGTCACGCCTGTGGCCGCAACGACGCGATGCACGCGATCAGGCATGCGCGACCTCCACGGCATGCGCCGCCGCGTCCGCGGCATCGACGGGTGGCGCCGGCGGCGGCGCGCTCCCGTCGCAGAAGTAGACGAAGTACTCCACATTCCCCTTTGGGCCGGGATGACCGGAGTCGCAGATCCCAAGCACGAGCGCTCCCCGCTCCACGAGCCACGCGGAGACGCCGACCAGCACGTCGCGGTGGACGCCGGCGTCGCGCACCACGCCCCCCTTGCCGACTCTCTCACGGCCGGCCTCGAACTGCGGCTTCACGAGCACGAGGCCGCGGTAGCCTCGGCGCAGGAAGTCTAGCACGGGGCCCAGGGCGACCGTCAGGGAGATGAACGAGAGGTCCGCGGTGACGAAGGACGGCGCGAAGGGGAGACGATCGGCGGTGAGGTAGCGGGCGTTGGTCCGTTCCAGGACCGTCACGCGCTCGTCGCCGCGCAGGCCGTAGGCGAGCTGGCCGTAGCCCACGTCGACCGCGATCACGCGGGAGGCGCCGCCCTGCAGGAGCCTGTCGACGAAACCGCCGGTGGAGCTGCCGAGGTCGCAGGCGTCCTCGCCCTCCACCGAGACGCCGAGCGTCTCCATGGCGTGGTCGAGCTTGTCGCCGCCCCTCGAGACGAACCGGGGCCGCGCCGCGACGGCGACCGCGGCGAGCGCCGCGACCTGGGTACCGGGCTTGTCGGCGAGGCGGCCGTCGACGGTGACCTCGCCGGCGAGGATGGCGGCGCGCGCCTGCGTGCGCGTCTCGAAGAAGCCCTGCGCGACGAGCAGCACGTCAAGCCGCTCGGGCATGACGCCTCCTACTTGACGCGGGCCAGGCCAGCGGGGCGCAAGAGCGCCGCGGCCGCGACGGCCTGCGGAGTGAGGCCGATGTCGCGCAGCAACCGCGCCCGGTCACCGTGCGGGACGAAGGCGTCGGGGAGACCGAAGCGCACGACCTCGACGCCGCCGCCGAGATGCTCGAGGACCGCGCTGCCGAAGCCCCCGGCGAGCGCGTTCTCCTCGATGGTCACGAGGCGGCGATGGGTCGCCGCGAGCTGGCTCAGAAGCTCGCCGTCGAGCGGCTTGGCGAAGCGCGCGTCGACGACGGTCGGCGCCTCTCCCTGCGCCGCCATGAGCAGCGCCGCCTCGCGGGCGATGCCGACGCCGGTGCCGATCCCGACGAGCGCCACGTCGCCGCCCTCCTGCAGCACGACGCCGCGGCCGACCTCGAGCGGCACGAGCTCCGCCGGCGTCGCGAACGGGGCCGCCAAGCCCCGGGGGTAGCGCAGGGCCACGGGGCCGTCGATGGTCAACGCCGTGCACAGCATGCGCTGCAGTTCCTCCTGGCTCGAGGGCGCCATCAGCACGAGGTTGGGGATCACGCGCAGGTATGAGATGTCGAAGGCGCCGTGGTGCGTGGGCCCGTCGTCGCCGACCAGCCCCGCACGGTCGACGGCGAAGACCACCGGCAGCTGCTGCAGCCCGATGTCCTGCACGAGCATGTCGTAGGCGCGCTGCAGGAAGGTGGAGTACACGGCCACCACCGGGCGCATGCCGCCGATGGCGAGCCCGGCGGCGAACACGGCGGCGTGCTCCTCGGCGATGCCGACGTCGTAGAAGCGCTCCGGGAAGCGGCGCTCGAAGTCCTCGAGGCCCGTCCCCTCCGTCATCGCCGCCGTGACCGCGACGATGCGCTCGTCGGCCTCGGCCAGCCGCACCATCGCCTGGCCGAAGGCCTGCGTGTACGTCGTGCCTGCCACCGCGGCCTTCTTCGCGCCGTTGCCGCGGTGGAAGGGTCCGGTGCCGTGGTAGGTGTCCGGGTGTTCCTCGGCAGGCTCGTAGCCCTTGCCCTTCACCGTCTTGACGTGCACGACCACGGGGCGGCGCGTGTCGATGGCCTGGCGGATGCTCTTGCGCAAGGCGTGCAGATCGTGGCCGTCGACGACGCCGATGTAGGCGAAGCCCAGCTCCTCGAAGAGCATCCCGGGGACGAGCAGGGCCTTCATCGACTCCTTGACGTCCTTCCCGAGACGGTACGCCTGCGGGCCGATGGCCGGGATGCGCGCGACGCCGCGTTCGAGGTCCTCGCGCAGCTTCGTGAGGCCGGGGTCCAGGCGGATGCGGTTGAGGTAGAGCTGCAGGGCGCCGACGTTGGCGCGGATGGACATCTCGTTGTCGTTGAGGATCACGACGAGCGGCGTGCGCAGGTGGCCGGCCTGGTTCATGGCCTCGAACGCGACGCCCCCAGTGAGAGCCCCGTCACCGAGGACGCAGACGACGTTGTCGGCGCTCTCCCCCGCCAACCTCGCCGCCTCGACGAGGCCGAGGCCGTAGCTGATGGAGGTCGAGGCGTGCCCGGTGCCGATGATGTCGTGCTCGGACTCGTTCCGGTTCGGGAACCCGGAGAGGCCGCCGTGCTGGCGGATCGTGCTGAAGCGGTCGCGGCGGCCGGTGAGCAGCTTGTGCGCGTAGCACTGATGCCCCACGTCCCACACGATCTTGTCGTGCGGGCTGTGCAGGACGCTGTGCAGGGCGACCGTGAGCTCGACCGTGCCGAGGCTGGCCGCCAGGTGACCGCCGACCTCGCTCACGCAACACAGAATGGCCTCGCGGATCTCCTCTGCGAGCAGCGTGAGCTCACGCTCGGAGAACTGCTGGAGGTCGGCAGGGTCGGAGATCCTGTCCAGATACGGCATCGTCAGCGGAGTATAGCACCAGGCCCGGAGCCCGGCCGCCCGGCCTCGTCGCCGCCGGGCAGCGCTACGTGCGGCGGCGGCGGATGTACGTCGTGAGCGCGGCGAGGGCGCCGGTGTCTCCCGGCAAGGCGCCGAGACGCTCGAGCGCCCGCGCGTGCGTCGCCGTCGCCATCCGGCCGGCTTCGTCCATGCCGTAGCGGGACACGTAGGTGACCTTCGCCTGGATCCTGTCCTTGCCGACCGACTTGCCGAGCTCCGCCTCGTCGCCGGATTCGTCGAGGATGTCGTCGACGATCTGGAAGAGCAGTCCCAGCTCCCGGGCGAAGGCGCGGTAGGGCGCCGCGTCACCCGCGCCGCCGAGCACCGCGCCGCACACCACGGCCGCCTCGATGAGACGGCCGGTCTTGAGCTCGTGCAGGGTCCGCAGGTCGTCGTCGTCACGGGCGAGGCCCGCCACGTCCATGTACTGGCCGCCGACCATGCCCTGGACGCCGGTGGCGGCGGCGATCTCGCGCAGCGTCGCCACGAGCGCCGCGGGCGAGCCTTTCTGCCGGGTCAGCAGGACGTGGAACGCCTCGGCGAACAGACCGTCGCCGGCGAGGATGGCCACGTCCTCACCGAAGGCCACGTGGCACGTCGGCCGGCCGCGGCGCAGCGTGTCGTCGTCGATCGCCGGCAGGTCGTCGTGGATCAGGGAGTACGTGTGGATGAGCTCGAGGGCCGCGGCCGTCGGCAGCACGGCGGACGGTTCGACGTCGAGGCTGCGCGCGGTCGCCAGGGTCAGCACCGGGCGGATGCGCTTGCCGCCGGCGAGCAGGGAGTAACGCATCGCCTCCACCAGCCGAGAGGCGCGCGCATCCACGCCGAAGTCGAGCGCTTCCAGATACGCCTCGACGAGAGCCAGCAGATCGACCGGATAGGCGGCCTGGGACGCGGCGTCCATGGCCCTCAGCCCGCGATGCGACCGAGTTGCTCGAGGAGGCGCCCCGCCTCCTCGACGAGCTCGGTCGCGTGCTCGAGAAGGGTCATCTCGACCTCGCCCGAAGCGGCCGAGGACAGGCGCGGCTCGAGCTCCTCGAGCTGCTCCAGGATGGCGCGGATGCGCGCGATCGCCGCCGCCGGCGTCAGGGCCGCGTCCGCGGCCGCAGTCGGCTCAGCCATCGGCCTCTTCCCTCTCGCGCTGTACGGCGCCGAGGATGCCGTTGACGAAGGACCCGGCCTCGTCGGTGGAGTACCGTTTCGCGAGGCGCACGGCCTCGTCGATGGCGACCTCGGGCGGCGTGGTGCCGCTGACGATCTCCCACAGGGAGAGGCGAAGGAGGCTGCGCTCGAGCGGAGCCATCCGCTCGATCGTCCAGCCGGTGGAGTGGCGCGCGATCACTTCGTTGAGCGCCTCGCGCTCGTCCAGCACGCCCTGGACGGCGGTCGCCGTGCACTCGTCCGGCCCGTAGCCTTCGCGCAGCCGCTGCCCCTCGACGAGCTCGGCCATCGACATGTCGGTGACCTCGGTCTGGTAGAGCAGGAAGAGGGCGTCGCGACGGGCCTGCTTTCGGCTTGGCCGTACGGTCACCGGGAGCCGGCCGCGATCAGAAGGGCTCGATGGCGAAGAGCGGCTGGCCGTACTGCACGGTGTCGCCGTTCTCCACGAGGATCTGCCGCACGACGCCGCCGACGTCTGCCGTGAGCTCGTTCATCATCTTCATCATCTCGAGGATGCAGAGCGTCTGGCCGGCCGCGACCTCGTCGCCGACCTCGACGAACACCGGCGCCTGCGGCGACGGCGAGCGGTAGAACGTGGCCACCCACTTCGAGCGCACCACGTGGAATCCGTTCGTGCCTCCGCCGGCCAGGGCGCCGGAGCCCTCCGCCGGCGGCGCCGCGGGAGCGGCGGCGGGCGCCGGCGCTGCCGCAGCGCCGGCCTTGCGCACCGTCATCTTGAGGTCGCCTTGCTCGATCACGACCTCGTCGACGTCGCTCTCCTCCACGATGGCGATGATGTCGCGCACGCGGTCGCCGGCGTCCGCGGAGAGCGCGTTGCCCACCTGCGAACCGAGGTAGGCCGGGATCTGCGTGCCGAACACGTTGCTCTCCGGCCCAATGGCGTGACGCTCGAGGTACGCCCTCGCCGTCTGCGGGAACAGCGCGTAGCTCAGGAGGTCCTCCTCCGAGCGCGCCAGCTCGCCGATCTCCTCGCGGTAGTCTTCAAGGGTCTCATCGATGAGGTCCGCCGGCCGCACGCGGATACCTGGGGTGATGCAGTGGCATTTCTCGGAGTACCATGGCGTCGCGTGGTATTATCGCGAATTTGTGGCACCGGCGAATCCGCATATCGGTGGGCGCTATCTGTTGCGCTTTCACGCGGTAGATTACCTGGCAGAGGTGTGGGTGAATGGCCAGCGGATTGGCCAGCATGAGGGCGCAGAAGAGCCGTTCATGCTGGACGCAACGGACGCCGTGAAGCCGGGGGAAGTCAATACACTCGCCGTGCGCGTACTGAACCCGACCGATGAGGCCATTGACGGCATCCGCATGTTGGAGGTGCCAGTGGGGCGTCGCGAGAACGGCATGCCATCAGACAATGCCTACAATACCGGCGGCATCACTGATTCTGTTGAACTCGCGGTGGTGCCCGTTGTGCGAATAGCCGACGTGCATGTGCTGCCGGATTGGCAGACGGGCGTGCTGCGCGTGCGGACGCAACTGCATAATGCCGAAGCGACTCCGGTGCGGGCGCACCTGCAACTTACGGTGGCGCCGGCAGTCAACGGCGCCACACTTGCGGTTGAGGGCAGTGTAATCGAGCTAGCGGCTGGCGATAACTGGGTGGAGATGCAGATACAAGTGCCATCGCACCGCCTGTGGGAACTGAACGATCCATATCTCTATCGCGTGACGGCCGGTGTGCAAGTCGCCGATGATCCTTCAATCGATGAAATGTCGGTGCGGTGTGGCTTTCGTGACTTTCGTTTTGAACGCGGGTACTTCCGTCTCAATGGTCGGCGCATCCGTCTGCACGGTGCGCTCTACACCGTTTTGCAGTATCCCGTGTCAATGAGTGTGCCCTATGCGGAAGATTTGCTCCGCCGCGATGTGTTGAATTTGAAAATGATGGGCTTCAACAGTGTGCGCATCACTTGCGGCGCGGCGCTGCCGGCACGGCAATTGGATCTTTTCGATGAAATGGGCTTGCTGGTGTGTGAAGAGCATTTCGGTGCGGACGCCAACGGACATAATCGAATGCTGGAAACGCCGCAATTGGAAACGCGCTGGGACGCCAGCATCAGCGGGGTGATCCGTCGCGACCGCAATC
>Ga0118677_10005641_pt1 | contig 21760 bp, 13 predicted proteins | sample AliMusrvi5mmetaG_FD_86154 | JGI IMG/M metagenome (GOLD analysis project Ga0118677, IMG submission 86154)
TCATTCAGTTGAAGCCCAAGCTGGTTGCTAGACCGCCCGAGCGGCCTGTCGCCCCCAAATTACCGACTCGCCCAGGTGAATACAAGCGGCCCGACTTCCGGCGCGGCGACACGCGGGGTTTTCGCAGGCCTACAGCCCCAGGAGGCCCATCGATGCCTGGCCCCCGGCCCCCAACCGGGCAAAGAGGCCCCGCCGTTCTCAAACCTGGCGAACCCCCAAAACCCCTGCTGCCTGCCGATGCACAGGTGATTACCATCAAGCCTCCGATCGGAGTCCGCGATTTGGCTGTGGCGCTCAAGCAAAAACCTTTCAAGATCATCGCCGACTTGATGGAGTCCGGCGTCTTTGCGAGCGTCAATCAGACCATTGATGAGGCGATCACCTTGCGGATTTGCGCCAAGTACGGCTTCCGCTTCGAGGTTGAAAAGCGCGAACGCGGCGGCGGTACTGTCCATGCTACGGCTAAGGCGCCCGAGATTATTGATATCGAGGACAAGCTCGAAGACCTCACCCCGCGCGCGCCGGTCGTGACCATCATGGGCCACGTTGACCACGGCAAGACCAGTTTGCTCGACGTCATTCGCAAGTCCAACGTCGCCGCCGGCGAAGCCGGCGGGATCACTCAGCATATCGGCGCCTACACCATTTCGTTCCCTCATCCCGAACGCAAGAAGGAGATCGCCCAGATCACGTTCCTCGACACGCCCGGCCACGCCGCGTTTAGCTCGATGCGCGCGCGAGGGGCGAATGTAACCGATCTAGTCATTCTGGTAGTGGCCGCCAACGATGGCGTCATGCCGCAAACCCTTGAGGCGCTCAGCCATGCGCGCGCCGCCAAAGTACCCATCCTGGTGGCCATCAATAAGATGGACCATCCCAACGCCAACGCGCTCAGAGTTCGCCAGCAATTACAGGATAAGGGGCTGGTGCCCGACGACTGGGGTGGCGACACGATCTTCGTTGAAGTTTCCGCGCTGACCAAGCAGGGCGTGGACAAACTGATTGAAATGATCCTGCTTCAGGCGGACCTGCTGGAACTCAAGGCCAATGCCAACCGGCGCGCCAAAGGCAACGTGATTGAGTCCGGACTCGAACCCGGTGGCCCCACCGCGACGGTTCTGGTTCGCAAAGGCACGCTCCGGGTCGGCGAAATCATCCTTTGCGGCAAGTATTACGGTCGTGTGCGGGCGCTTATCAACGAAGAGGGCAAACGCCTCAAGGAAGCCGCTCCCTCGGTCGCCGTCAAGGTCCTCGGCATGAACGGCGTGCCGGAGGCGGGCTTGGAATTCAGCGTCGTCGAGGACGAAAGAGCCGCCCGCGATCTCGCCGAGAAGCGCGGCCAGGAAGCCAGAACTCTCGGTCAGGAGGCTGCCCGCTCGAAGGTTACGTTGGAGAATTTATTCGATCAACTTGCCTCCAACGCCGGCAAGGTGCTCAAATTGGTCGTCAAGGCCGACACCCAAGGCTCCGTAGAGGCCATAGTGGACGCCCTCAAGAAGATCGAGTCTGAGAAAGTATCGCTCGAAGTCATTCACAGTGCCGTCGGCACGATTACTGAGTCAGACGTCGCCCTTGCCTCGGCCTCGGATGCCGTCATCCTCGGTTTTCACACCCGCATCGACAGCGGGGTGGCGGACAAGGCCAAGCACGAGGGGGTGCAGATCAAGCTCTACGCGATCATCTACGAGCTGATTGACCAGGTTAAGGAGGCCATGGCCGGCCTGCTCGAACCGCTCCTCAAGGACATCACGGTCGGCGCGGCTGAAGTCCGCAAGATCTTTTCGCTCTCCAAGGGCTCGCCGGTCGCCGGCTGCATGGTTCTCAGCGGCCGCATCGTCAAAGGCAAAGTCCGCGTGCGGCGCCGCAAGGATATCATTTATGAAGGCATCGCCCAGTCCCTGCGCCGCTTTCAGGACGAAGTCAACGAAGTCCGCGCCGGCATGGAGTGTGGCATCCGGATCGAGGGCTTCACCGAGTTTCAGCTTGGCGACAATATTGAGTGTTACATGATGGAGAAGGTGGCGCAGAAGCTGTGACCTTTGAGGTTATATGGGTTGCGACGTTTCATTGTTACCTGGGTTCTGCAGCGACAGGCTTTTCCCCCTGGCGGTAAGGGGCGTTGCTCGAATAACAAACTAACTCTACAACCAGCCGTGGCCACTCTTAGAATTCAACGCGTCCGCGAATTGCTCAAGCGCGAAATAGGCGAAGCCATCCGCCGCGAATTCGAGGTCAGCGAGGCGGGCTTGATCACGGTTAACGACGTGGACGTCGCCGGGGATTTACACTCGGCGGTGGTGTACGTCAGCATTCTGGGCAGCCCGGACCAGCAGAAAAGGGGATTCGCTCTCCTGGTGCGCCACCGCAAGCGCATCCAGGGCCTGATGGCCCGCTCCGTCGTTTTGAAATACACCCCTACCCTCCGGTTCCTGATGGACGACTCAATCGTGCGCGGCAATCGAGTGCTCGGGATCATCGATGAGCTAGAGAAGGCCACGCCGGCCGAGCCAGAAGAATAGCAGCATGCAACGTCATGCGCTGCTCCCTGCGCTGCAAGGAACAGTACCTCCCGTATTTGTTGTCATTCCATGAAGCCGCACCCAAAGATTATAGACCGCATCATCGAGAGTATCCGGGAAAGCCAAACCATCTGCATCGTCGGCCATATCCGCCCGGATGGCGATTGCGTAGGTTCCCAACTCGGCCTCGCCCTCGCCTTGCGGAATGAGGGGAAGAGTGTCTGCTGCTGGAATGAGGATCGCATCCCGGAAAAGTACAACTTCCTCGACCAAGACGGAACCGTCCAGAAGCCCAAGCGCGGACTGACCTTCGATTGCGTGATCGCCGCTGACGCGGCCAGCTTCGAGCGTCTGGGGTCGGTCGGCCAGTTTGTGCTCGACCGCAAGCTGCTGATCAACATCGACCACCACGAGAGCAACACCCGCTACGGCGACTTGAACTGGGTGTCGGCCCGCGAGCCCTCGACCGGAGAGCTTATCTTCCGGCTGCTAAAGATCGCCAAGTGGCCCATCACCAAGCGTATCGCCGACTGCCTGTTCACCGCCGTTTCGACCGACACGGGCTCATTCCAATATGCCACCACGCGTCCAGGCACCTATCATGTGGCGGGCGAACTGGTGCGGCGCGGGGCTGACCTGGCGAAGATCTGTAATGAGGTTTACCAGTCATATCCGATCTCCCGGGCGCGGTTGCTGCGCCATATCTACAGCCACTTCCGCCTGACCCACGACGATCAAATCGCCTATTTCTGGCTCAAGAAGGCCGACTTCGCACGGACGGGAGCCGAGACGAGCGACACGGAAGGCCTTATCGATCATATCCGTGCCATTGCACCCGTGGTGGTCGCCTGCGTGTTTGAAGAAGTGGAACCCAAATTAACGCGTATCAGCCTCCGGTCCAAGAGCGGGAAGGTGAACGTCAACGAAATTGCCGCCCAGTTTGGCGGCGGCGGCCATCCCGCTGCGGCGGGGGCGCGGATTCCGGGCAGCCCCCTTTCTGTCCAGCGCCGTGTGATTGCAGCGGTCAAGAAGGCGCTGAATGCAGCGCGCTGAGTCCCGGTCGGCCCGAGGAATCAGCGACCGAATTCCACCAGGCACGCCTCTCGTGCCGCCAACGGGACTGCTACTGACACGCGCTCTCCCTTGAAGCTTCCAATGGGCTGGCGCCCGAATGGGCCGAGCCGCCAAATTCCACCACGCCTCGGCATCCCATACTCCTTCTGCGGCAGCACTAGCGGCACGGTGATCGGCTCGTTGGCGATGTTAGCAAGCGCTACCGCGACGTTGCCGTCCGGCGCACGCCACGCCCCACTCAACACCATCGGATAGCGACCTTCGAAGGAAGTCAGAGCCCCCTGCTGCCCCGCGTAGATCGACAAGCGGGACATCGGCAGTGTCGCCTCCGCAACCTCCAATTCCGGAGGACGCAGAAAGACCCCCTTCTGCAGGTACTGCAGAGCGCGGCTGCGCAGCCTGGCCAACTGCATGACGAACTCCGTCTCCTCATGGCGTTCGCGCAGTTGCGCGGGGAGAAAATTCGCCACCGTCGGCTGCTGGCCCCAGACAAACGCCCGTGCCTGCTCCAGGAGAAATTGCTGCGAGTATTTGCGGTCCAACAGCTTGAGCGGCTCGGCTGGCGCGAATTCAGCCGGCCACAAATCGTCATAGGGCGGCATGGTTAGCGATGAGTAATTGCCAAAGAGAATGCAGTAGGGATGATAGACTGTCTGGAAGAACGGGATTGGCTGCCAGCCGTCCTTGGGATTTGAGTACCGCTCCTTGCTCACCTGTAACGACAGCATCAAATCCAAAGAAGGCAGCCACCCTTCGCCGCAACCTTCGCCCGCCAGCGCGATCTGCCTTCTGCCGGCACAACGTGCCCGGATGTCCCCCGCAAGCAGGCGGAATCCGTCGATCCAGTACTTCCCGCCACCAATGGGGTGACCATGGTTTGCATCATAACAAGCGAGGCTGCTACAGGCTTGATCCATGTAGATTCCGTCCACGCCCAGCTTCTGGAATGCTTCCTCGACCAGACCGGCGTACTTGTTTCTCCAGAACGGCGTGCCCATACACATGGACGCGCATGGCAGCCTGGTGAAGGTGTTGTAAACCTCCGGGTGTACCGTGCCGTCCGCTGCCTTGACCGCATATCTCTCGGCTCCTTCCTGCTGCCAGCTTGCCGTCGTCATACCCCATAGCCGCTGGTTCATATAGACAATAGCGCGCACGTTCTTCTGGTGCGCCTGCGCCAGGGCATTCGTAAAGGACTCCAATCCCTCGCGCGGCGGCAGGTATTCCGGAAAGCCCGTGTCGTAGGCGCAGCCATGCCACCAATGCCAGAACACCCGCACCGGCAGTCCGAGTTCCTTCTCCAGCGCAATTGCCGGCTCCAGCACGTTGGACGATCGGCCGCGGTTCCAGACCCACATACCCGTTTCCTCAGCCCAATCCGGCGTGAGATGGGACGCAAGACGACTTTCGCGCGCCCATGCCTGGTTAGTTGCCCAGGATCGATAACGGTCAGCCGCGGTGAACCAGTCTCCCTGAAAAGCACCAAGGATGGCCTGGTACGGCAGCCGGTAGGTCGCCGCCTCCCGGGTTTCCGGCATGTGGACCATCTCATAGCGCACCTGTCCTTCACCGGTGCCCGACAAGACAAAGCTCTTGCGGAATGACGCCGTGTCATCACACGAGAAGTATAAGCCCGGGCCGTTCCTCCGGTAGAATGCCAGGCATTGCAGCGACGTAAGCCCCGGGTAATCCCACTCCAGCCGCTTTTCCTTCCCCGGCACCGCCCTGAGCATCGCGCGAGGGTTGGCCGCCAACTGGCCCATCCAAACCGGCACAGCCAACCACTCATCGGGTTGAGGGCGGATTGCCGGGAATTGCGGGAAATGGAGCTTCTCCAGCACTAGGTCGCCCTGATTCTGGACCGTGATGTTCCACCTGCTCATGGCCCAGCCCGGGTCCAAATGTGCGTCCACTACCACCTTCAATTGCTTCATACCCTCGATGTTGAAGTCCGACCACGACAGCCGGACGGTGCCCGCGCCACGCCCCCGCTCAAGCTGAAACGACTTGGCCTGTGCGGGAGTCAGGTCCACGCTCTGGCCGTTGCGCAGCAGCTCCAGCTTCCAGAGACCCAGGGGATCTGCCTGATCCGCGATATGGTTCCAATTCGCCTTCCGATCCGTGAATTGCACCAAGCGTCCGTCGCTTTGGCTCAGCCCAAGCCGCAGATGCTCGTTCTCGAGCATCAAGACCGGAGACTCAGCGAGCGCCGCGAGACCAAGAAACAGCACACCGGCGACGCTAATCGCGCGTCGGATCGTGGGACCCAGGCAAGAAGGCATGCCGCGAGCCTAATCACAGACTCGCCGCCAGTCCATGGTGGCTTGCATCGCTTTTTGCCCTGGCTTTCACGCGGCTCGCCTCGCAATGTTCCCTCCCGGCCCCCGTCGCGCCCGACCGGGCGGTGTTTCCCTGTAGCCCAGTCTTTCCAAACCGCTCTATTACCGACTGACAAACCCGTGAGCCTTACAAACTCCGCACGCTGTGTGTATCTCCGGGTGTCTGCAGGTTTGGAATCAACCGATACTGGACTTGGAAATCTGCGCTACAGCGTTGGCCGCGTCATTCGTCTTTCTCGGCGGGTGGGGGCCTGGAAGCGGCCGGAGAGGACGGGACGTTGGTCGCGGCGCCTAAGGGCGCCGTCTCCTTGAGGAAGTGGTCCAGGATCGAGAGGTAGGCGCTGGAGGCAAACCCGGCATCCTCGCCCGACTCTCGCTGGAGGATGCGGAGTTGGTCAACGGCGGACTTGGCTTCGGCCCGGATGTCATCCACGCTCAGCTTGCCGCTCATCAGGCCGCCGAGCAGTTCATTGAACTTGGTGTTCGCTTCGGGGCCGGCACCGCTCAGGAACTGCTTCTGCACCTGCTGAATGAGGTTGGTGCTCGTGCTAAGTCCGGAAAGGGCCGGGGACGGATTCGAGGCCGCATTGGTGGGCGCTGCAGATAACGGGGGCGTCTGCGCAGTGGCCGCCAAGGGCAGACCAAGGGAGTTGGTAGTTGATCCAGGTCCCAGCGTGATGACCGCCACCTTGCTCCTGGGCAGGCGCAGGGTTCCCAGCACTTCGCTTTGCATTACCACGGCATTGCTATTAAGGGACAGCACATGGCCGACGTAGCGGTCGCCATTCTGCAGCTCGACCTGATCGGCCGAAAGGCGGCCAGCGGCGGCGAATAAAACCAAAGCAGCGCAAATCAGCGCCATCCCTGCTCCCAAAACGCCGGATTTCGACCCGTGCCGCGTGCTGCCCGGATAAAACGCATCCCCCAAAAGCAGATTGAGGTCATGGAAGGCCAAGGTCAGTTGCCCATACGCATCCGCCGTTTCTTTGTCCAGCTCATGCTCCTTGAGCCGCCTGCTCGTGCGCCGGAAGCGGGCACTCAGGGGGAGTTGTTCATCGGCATCCCCCAGCGCGCGGAGCAGGCGGAGGACTTTATCGGCCCGCGCACGAGCGGTGCGAATGATGCGCCCGGCGGCGGGTTCTGTCTGGCCCGCTTTGACGCGCTTGAGAAGCACACATTCGAACTGGCGGCAGTACTTAGGACGGTCCGCGTAAACGCGGCACCGGCAGCCGTCGAACGCAGCGCACGGCTGCGTCAAGTGCGGCGGACGCAAGGCAGAATGCGAATTGCGGACCGGCAGACCAAGCGACCGCAGTCGCGCAGAAGAATCGCCCGGCTGCAGCGCGAGGTTGGCGAAGATGACCCCGTTGCAGCAGAGCCCGCACCTGGGGCAAAGCTGCTCGCTGACTGTCTCGTTGGATTTCGTTCGCACGCTCAAGCTACCGGGAAGCTAACGCCATGAGCGGCGCAAGGCAATGGCGCGAGAGCGGCAAGCGTGGGGTTCCGCCAATAGCAAGCACAACCCCGTCAGCCCACTGTAAATCCGAAGACCGAAACCCGAAACCCGAAAGAAGGCCGAAACCCGAAACCCGAAATCCGAAATCCGAAGTATGGGGACTCGACGTTCTCCTGGCGTCCTTGAATCGGGGCGACTTCGGGTTTCGGACTTCGGATTTCCTTCGGCCTTCGGTATTCGGATTTCGGACTTCACAGCGTCCCCACTTTATTATTGCCTGACGCGTTGTTCTCTTGCATGGTTCTGACGCACAAACTGAAAGGACAACTTTATGAGCGCACAGCATAGCCATAGCAACTATCCCAAACTTCACAACGCCATGTGGCCCGGCCTGGTCGGCAAAGGCAGCCCCGGCGCCGAACCGTGCATTGACCTCGATACCATGCTCGACCTGACCGCCAAGGCGGAGGTGGATGGCATCAAATTCGACGGTGTGGACCTGTTCCTCTTCGACCCGCACGTCAGCATCGACATCGACGACGAGGGGCTCAAGCGCCTGGCCGACAAGGTCCGCTCAAAGGGCTTCGTCGTGGGCTCGGTCGTCGCGCCCGTGTGGCCGCCGACGGGCGGCGGTTCGGCGATGGGCAGCGATGAGGAGCGCAAGCAATTCGTCGGGCAAGTCAGCAAGGCTTGTCGCATCGCCCGGAAACTGCGCGAACTCGGAGTCCGGCCCTACGGCGTGGTGCGCATTGACTCGGCATCCGGCGTGGCGGATTGGACGAAGGACCCGGAAGCCAGCCAGAAAAAGATCGCCCGGACGTTCAACGAGGCGTGCGATGTGGCGGAGGATTTCGGCGAACGCCTGGCGGCGGAGGGAGAAATCTGCTGGGGTGGCATGCATAGCTGGAAGAAAATGGTGGACCTGCTGCAACGAGTGAATCGGCCCAAGACGCTCGGCTTCCAAGCCGATATGGCACATACCCTCCTCTACACCCTTGGCTTTAATGCCGCGGAAGACGCTATCCTGCCGCCGAATTGGGATTGGTCGGACCCACAACGGCTGAACGAGGCGATGCAGACACTCACCAGCGCGCTGCGCCCCTGGACCATTGACTTCCATGTCGCCCAAAACGACGCGACTGTCCACGGCTCAGGCACGCACGATAAGACCGGCCATCATTGCCTGCCGGATGATCCGAATGGCAAGCTCACCATCGCCCACCACGCCGGCTACTGGCTGCATGGTGACGACGGCCGGTTGACCAAAGCATTCCGCCATATCTGCTGGGACGGCTGCATGTTCCCCAATGCCACCATGATGCAGCAGGAGACATGGAACGATATCCTGCGGGCCATGATTGCAGTGCGCGACGCGCACGGCTGGCACGAGGAAGCTGGTCCGCAGGCCAAAGCCACGCCCCCCGCTGTGGCAATCAAGAGAACAAAAGCCGCCAAGCCTGCGCCCAAGAAGGCCCGGAAGGCAGTAGCTCAAGGTCCTGCGAAGAAAGCGGCGAAGAAGCCCGCACGCAAGCCCATAGCCAAACCAGTCCGCGCCAAAGTGCCGGTCAAAGCCAAATCCCGCAAAGTCGAAGTCGCCCGAAAGGCTCCTTCTAAGACGAAGAAGCCCGCACGCAAGAAACCGGCTACGCGGAAGAAGTAGCGACGAGACAAGCGAAACCGCCCACCGCCGTCTGGAGCAAATCCGGGCGGAACTGGTCAGGTTTTTGCAGAACTGACGCAATCTGCCCCGCCGGAATATCATTGCCATCCACGTCGGGCCGTATTCTCATGTCCGCATGAATATCCGCTACCTGACGGGCCCACATTGGATTCTGGCACTCCTGCTGGCCAGCACGGCGCTGCTTTCGGCGGCCCCGGCCAATCAGCTTGCTGACGAGGAAAAGTCTGCCGGCTGGAAACTGCTGTTCGACGGCTCCACCACGCAAGGCTGGCACACGTTCAAGAAGCAGTCCTTCCCCGAGAAAGGCTGGGTGGTCGAGGAGGGTTGGCTACACTGCCTGGCCAAGGGCGGCGGCGACATCATCACGGACGCCGAGTTCGATGACTTCGAGCTGCAATGGGATTGGAAGCTCGCCCAGGCGGGCAACAGCGGCGTGAAGTATTTCGTGCTGGAGTCGCGTTCCCAGGTGCTCGGACACGAGTATCAGATGCTCGATGACGAGCGCGAGCCCGGCATCAAGAAAGGCAACCGCAAGCAGTTCACGGCGGCGTTCTATGACGTGCTCCCGCCAGGCCCTACGCGAGTCAAGCCGCCGGGGGAAATCAATTCCTCGCGGATTCTGGTCAAGGGCAACCATGTCGAGCATTGGCTCAACGGCGAGAAGGTCCTCGAATACGAGTGTGGCAGCGACGTGGTCAACGCAGCCGTGGCGGCGAGCAAGTTCAAGAACGCCGCAGGCTTCGGCAACAAGGTCAAGGCTCACCTCCTGCTCCAGGACCACGGGTGTGAAGTCTGGTTCCGCAATGTGAAACTGCGTGAGCTTCCCTCGCAAGCAGGCCGCTGACTTCGGCTTTAGCCCACTGCCACCCACGTGCAGCAATTCTCAGATAGCCACCCCGGCGGAGCTGCAGCCAATCGAATTAGGCCATTCTCGGAATTCGGATTTCGACCTTCTTTCGGGTTTCGGCCTTCCTTGGCCCGTGAAATCTTCCTGCTACTTCACCGGGCGGTCTTCGGATTTCAGGGCTGCAGAACAAGATCTTCCCTCAACTGGCCGGACTTTGGAGCAGCCTTGGTCCCCATCTGCAGGCAGCAACTAGGGCTTGATGTGCAAGCCGGGAGCCGCTAAAGATTGGGCCGCAAATGATGACCGTCACCAATCACTAAACAGCACTAATAAGCCAGGCATCCCTTATGAAGAAACTCAACATCGGACTCATCGGCTGCGGCTTCATGGGCCGCACCCACTCCAACGCCTCACGCAAGGTCAACAATTTCTTTGACCTCGAATATCAGCCCGTTTTGAAGGCGGTCTGCGACCTCGACGAGGCCAGGGTCAAGGCCTTCGCGGCCACCTGGGGCTACGAATCCTGCGAAACGGATTGGCGCAAGCTCATTGCCCGCAAGGACATTGACCTCGTTGACATCACTCTCCCGAACAACATGCATCGGGAAGTCGCCATCGCCGCCGCCAAGGCCGGCAAGATGATCCTGTGCGAGAAACCGCTGGCGCGCAATGGACCGGAGGGCTTGAAGATGGTTCAGGCCATCGAGAAAGCCGGCGTGCCCAACATGGTGTCATACAATTACCGCCGCATCCCCGCCGTCACGCTGGCCAAGCAACTCATTGATGAAGGCCGACTCGGGCGCATCTTCCACTACCGCGCGAAGTTCCTGCAGGACTGGACGATGTCAAAGGATCTGCCCCAAGGCGGCCCGGGGTTGTGGCGCCTGGACGTGAAAGTCGCCGGCAGCGGCGTCACCGGCGACCTCCTGGCGCATTGCATTGATACTGCGCTGTGGCTCAACGGCAGCATTGACAAGGTGACGGCGATGACGGAGACGTTTATCAAGGAGCGCAAGCACACTGAGACCGGCAAAGTGGAGAAGGTCGGCATTGACGACGCCTGTTCTTTCCTTGCCCGGTTCAAGAACGGCTCACTGGCGACCTTTGAATCCACCCGCTATGCGCGCGGGCACAAGGCGCTCTACACCTTCGAGATCAACGGCGAGCACGCCTCAATCTTCTGGGACCTGCACGATCTGCATCGCCTCCAGTATTTCGAGCACCGCGATGAAGGACGATTGCGCGGTTGGCGCAACATCCATGTCACCGACGGCGATCACCCCTACATGGGCAAGTGGTGGGTGCCCGGCTTGCAGATCGGCTACGAGCACAGCTTTGTCCACCAGTTGGCGGACTTCATCGAGAGCCTCGGCAAGAAGAAACCGGCCAGCCCGACCTTCCGCGATGCGTTGGAAACCCAATACGTCTGCGACGCCGTGCTCAAGTCCGCGAGGACCGACCGGTGGGAGCGAGTGGCGAACGCGAAGTAGCCACAGAACTCCTAACCCGCTTGGGTTTGGGGAGGCGTGGGATTTGACTGAGCCCGTTTCCAGCTCCGGGCACCCATTCCCCCTCACCCTACCCTCTCCCCAGAGGAGAGGGAGAAGTATCCGACGCGCTACGACCAATTGTGGCGCTCCGGCATTCCCAGCGCCGGGCTTGGCACCCTCTCCTCTGGGGAGAGGGTAGGGTGAGGGGGAATGGGGCTTACTCCAACCACACCCGCCAGGCCATTGCCGGAACCATCAAACCGTTCGAGTCCTCCGACAGACGCGGAGGATTTACCTCTGGACTTAGCCTACGCTCATGCCGAGCAGGAACTCGATGTTGCTGCCCGTCTTCCTGAGCTTGCCCAACACCAGTTCCATCGCTTCAACGCACGGCACTCCGGTGAGCGCGCGGCGAAGAATGACCACCTTGTTGTATTCCTCCGGGTGGTAGAGCAATTCCTCTTTGCGGGTGCCGGAACGCTCGATGTTGATGGAGGGGAAAATACGGCGGTCCACCAGCGCACGGTCCAGGCAAATCTCCATGTTGCCCGTGCCCTTGAACTCTTCGAAGATCACCTCGTCCATGCGCGAACCGGTATCCACCAGCGCCGTCGCAATAATCGTCAGCGAACCACCCTCCTCGATATTGCGGGCCGCGCCGAAGAACCGCTTCGGCTTGTGGAGCGCGTTGGCATCCACGCCGCCGGACAGAATCTTGCCCGAGTGCGGCTGCACCGTGTTGTAAGCGCGCGCCAGGCGCGTAATGGAATCCAGCAGGATGACCACGTCCCGCTTGTGCTCGATCATGCGTCGGGCCTTCTCGATCACCATTTCCGCCACCTGCACATGCCGTTCCGGCGGTTCGTCGAACGTCGAGCTGATGACCTCGGCGCCGCGGCAGGAACGTTCCATGTCGGTGACTTCCTCGGGCCGCTCGTCAATCAGCAGGATGAACAGGTAGGTCTCGGGGTTGTTCTTCAGCATCGCGTTGGCGAGCTTCTGCATCAGCACGGTCTTGCCCGTGCGCGGCGGCGCGACGATCAGCCCACGCGACCCTTTGCCAATCGGGCACACCAGGTCCAGCACCCGCGTAGATAGCTCGTCGGGCGTGGTCTCCAAAATGAACCGCCGGTTGGGGAAGAGCGGCGTCAGGTTGTCGAAATGGGTCTTGTCCTTCGCCTTGTCGGGATCTTCCTGATCCACAGCCTCGACTTTCAGCAGCGCGAAGAATCGCTCCTTCTCTTTGGGGGGCCGGATCTGGCCCGCGATCAGGTTGCCGGTCTGCAAATCAAACCGGCGAATCTGAGAGGGCGAGACATAAATATCCTCGGGACAGGGAAGGTAATTGAAGCTCTGGGAGCGCAGGAAGCCGAAGCCTTCCGGCAGGACTTCCAGCACGCCCTCTGAAAACAGAATTCCGGCGCGCTCGGCATTCTTCTGCAGGATGTGGAAGATCACCTCGTGCTTGCGCATCGTGCCGAAGTTTTCCACGCTCAGGTCGCGGGCCATCTGGTTCAACTCAGGCATGGACATCGCCTGCAGCTTGGCAATGTTGACGGAGGCCGGGGCGACCTGGTCCTTGTTGGCTTTTGGCGCGCCCTTGGCTGGGGCCTTTTCCGCTTCGCTAGTCTCGATCGGTTTAGTAGGCGGCTGGAGTGCTTCGGCAGATGGTTCGGCTACCGCCACGGCTGCCGGGGCGTCTGCCGGGGCGTCTGCCGGGGCGGATTCGGCTACGTTGCCGTCCACGTTCACTTCAACTCTTACTTTGCTTACTTTGCTTACTTTGGCCACCTTTGTTTTGGCCTTTTTAGGTCTTGGCATAGATCAATAATACTGGATTTTAAATTGTTACATCGGGGGAGACCACCTCGAGGCTGTTCAGCCAGCCCGGCTCCTCATTGGACGACAAACGTTTCGGTTAACTCAAATTGGAATGGCTACCAACTGGGAGCGTATTGCAAGGGTCTCGGCAATCCCTCGATTTGGCAAGGGAAATCTTACGCTGAACTCAGATACAACTTGGCGCAGATTGGCCACCCTGTCAACTCAAGACAAAGCAGAAATTGGGAAAACAGAAAGCAGAAATCCGCCCCTTCTTATTTCTGCTTTCTGCTTTCTCAAGAACGATCCGGCACTGGCGCGAGCACTGGACCTGCTGAAGGGGCTGGCCTTGGTGAAACGCTGAAACACTGAAATACTGTTTCTGCGTTTCCCCTCAGTAGGGCAGTGGGAACCGGGCGGTCAGCTCACGCACGCGCTGGCGCACCTTGGCAATGGCCTCCACATTCTTGAGGTCCAGCAACACTTCGCTGATCATGTCCGCCACCGCCGCCATCTCGGCCTCCGCCATCCCCCGCGTCGTCACCGCGGGCGTACCCAGCCGGATGCCGCTCGCCTGGAAGGGGGACCGGGTCTCGAATGGAATCGTGTTCTTGTTCACGGTGATGCCGGCCAGATCGAGAGCCGCCTGGCATTCCTTGCCAGTCACGCCGCGCGCGCCCACATCTACCAGCATCAGATGATTGTCGGTGCCCCCGCTCACGAGCCGGAAGCCGTTGCGCTTCATCCCGTCCGCCAGGGCCACCGCGTTCAGCAGGATTTGCTTCTGATAAACCTTGAACGAAGGCAGCATCGCTTCATGCAGGCAAACGGCCTTGGCCGCGATCACGTGCATGAGCGGCCCGCCTTGAATCCCGGGGAACGCCTGCGAATCAATCTCCTTCGCATACTTCTCCTTGCACAACACCAGCCCGCCGCGGGGGCCGCGCAGGGTCTTATGCGTCGTCGTCGTCACGAAATCCGCATGGGACACCGGGCTGGGATGCAGCCCCGCGGCCACCAATCCCGCGATGTGCGCGATGTCCGCCAGCAGATAAGCTCCCACCTCGCGGGAAATCTGGCCCATCCGCTCGAAGTCAATGATGCGCGGGTAGGCGCTGGCGCCGACCGTGATCATCTTCGGCTGATGCTCACGCGCCATCTGCGCCAGTTGTTCGTAATCAATGCGCTCGTCCTCTTTGCGAACGCCGTAGTGGACGATCTCGAAGAACTTGCCGGAGAAATTGGCCTTGTTCCCGTGCGTCAGATGGCCGCCGTGCGTCAGGTCCATGGTCAGCATCTTGTCGCCCGGTTTGAGGAAGGCGAAATAGACCGCCATGTTGGCACCGCTGCCGGAGTGCGGCTGCACGTTGGCATGTTCGGCGCCGAACAGCGCCTTCGCCCGATCAATGGCGAGCTGCTCGATCACGTCCACGTTCTCGCAGCCGCCGTACCAGCGCTTCTTCGGGTAGCCCTCGGCGTATTTATTGGTCAGCACCGAGCCTTGCGCCTCCATGACGGCGGGGCTGGTGAAATTCTCGCTGGCGATCAGCTCGATATTCTCCTGCTGGCGCAGGCGCTCGTGCTCGATGACCTCGGCCACTTCGGGGTCAACCGCTTGCAGACGATAGTCAGTGGGAATGATTCGAGTTTCCATTGTGTGTTGTTTATGTTCATTGCCGCCTCCGCCGCCGCCGCTGGCGGCCGTAGCCGACCGGGTGCCCGCTGAAGCCGCCGCCATCTGGCACTGTTCGAGGAACCGCAGCAGCGACACGATCCCCTGCTCTATTTGATCCCGGCAGCTAAGATACACTTCGTAGGACCCGCCGATCGGGTCACTGATGTCCTTGTCGAACGCATCGAGCGTCTCATCGAATTCGCGCAGCAGGAAGATCTTTTCCGCTGCCTGCGGATACAACATCGCCACCGTGTCCAGGTGGCTGTGGGTCATGCCGAAGATGTAATTTGCCTGCTTTACCAGCTCGGCGGTCAGCATGCGGCTGCGCAGGCCAGATATGTCAATGCCCAGCTCCTTGACCGCCCGCACCGCGTAAGCGCTGGGGGGCTGACCTTCGGCCGCGCCGAGCCCGGCCGACAGCACCCGGTAGTCTCCGCATCCCCGCACGGCCTGGCGAAAGATGCCCTCCGCCATCGGGCTGCGGCATACGTTTCCGGTGCAAACAAATAGGACGGTCTTCATATGGGAAAAAGCAGAAATTGGGAAAGCAGAAAGCAGAAATAAGCAGAGGCGGAAAGCAAAACGAGCAGCTTCGGATTTCTGCTTTCTGCTTTCCCAATTTCTGCTTTGTCTTCCTGCTTTGTCTTCATGTTTCAGCGTCTCACCAAGGCCAGCCCTTTCAGCAGATCCAGCGCCCGCGCCAGGGCTGGATCGTTCACCAGCGCCCGCTCCGGATCGCGCTCCCGCAGAGCCGTCATATCCGCCTCGCTGATGCCTTCCCGGCGCTCGCGCACCAGCTCGGCTTCGTTGAAGCGCGGACGCCGCGCCGGGCGGTTGGTTCCGCTCGCCGAGTTGGTCAGCCCGGGACCGCCCCCGGCCAACAGCTCCGTCCGGCTCAGGACTTTGTATGCGTCGGCGTAAAACGTGCGCTCGTCGGCCGGCGTCACTTCCACCGCAATGTCCGGTTTGAGCCCCTGCCCCGACAATGCCGAGCCGTCGCCCAATTGGATCGGCGCCGTCGCAATGCGCAGCCGCTCGCCGTTCTTGAGGGGAAACTCCTGTGCGATCATCGCCTGGCCCGCTGTGGTGCTCCCCAGGATCAAACCCGTCCCCGTTTCACGCAGGACGGCCGCCAGGGCTTCCGCCGCGCCCATGGTCTGCCGATTCACCAGCACCGCCACCGGCACGGACAAGACCTCGCTGTTGTCCTTGGACCGCACCATGCCGTTACCCCAGTTCAAAAGCGCCTGAGCCTTTTTGACGAACAGCTCAGCCGTCGCGACCGCGCTCGCGTAGTCGCCGCCGGCCGTGTAGCGCAAATCGAGGATCACCCCGGCCAATTTGTTCGTCGCGGCCAGCTTGTTGCACGCCTCGCGCACCGCGCTCGCCAGCCCGTCCCCGACCTGCTCAATCCGTATGTATCCGATGTCGCCATCAAACACGCTCGACTTGCTCACCAACGGCGCGCCCGCCTGAGCTTTAGCCGCCGCCCCGTTCGTTACCAGCGAGACCCGGGAGCCAAAGCCAGAGACCAGCGCCTGCACCGCCGCCTGGTTCAATTGCGCCTCGCTCATCCCCGCCAGATGCGCGCGGACAAGGTCATAGACTTCCTTGAAGTCCGGCCCGGCTGCCTCTTCGGTCTTCGCCTGTGCCCACAGCAAGTCCGGCTGCGCGCCAAACAGCACCAGCCAAACCGTCAGGAAACATCTGATCCCTATGCGTATCATGTCCGGCTACAATGCGCGATTCAGTGCCGAAAGTAAAGCCAATGGACCCGACACGCTGCGCTCAAGTAGGGGTTGCTCTAAAATCCCGCCGATCATGCCCATCATGAGCTTGGCCACCCAGAAACCCGAAGGCCGAAATCCGAAACTAACATGAGCTTATGGACGGTGGTCCCACTGAAGCCGGGGCCGATTCAGACTTCGGCCTTCGCTTCCTTCGGGCTTCGGGCCTCGGGACTTCGGATTTGCGCCAGACCGACCCAACTTCAAATCAATTCTTCCTTCTGCATTCACTTTCAGTTGGTCGGGAGTCCGTGGTCCCCTTATCCCATTTCAGCTTTCTGCTCTCAGCTTTTCAGCTTTTCCTCCGTCATCATTGTCTTCTGCGCCCGTTCCGATCGCTGTGGTGCCCAACTACCGGTCTGAGGCCCCCACTGTGAACAACTGCACCTCGCCCACCTGCGGCGAATAAACGGCAGCATCGCCGCGCAGTTCGATCTTCAGATACGCCGCCGGGGCGGCGAGATCCTTGGTTGGGGTCAGTACAACCCGCACCCAGCCTTCTTTGGTGGCGGTGGTTTCCCCGCCAACGTCCACGGCACCCCACTGCTGCGCGTCCGCTGAGGCGAAAACGCGAACCTTCGGCCCACTCGTGCCCGCGAAACCTCCGAAGACATAGGTGGTGATCTTAAACCGCACGATGCCGTTGCCGTGATAAATGAAGTGGCGCGGTTGGTCGGCCCCCTCGCGCACCACGCGCTGCGGGCGCCCCTCGAAGTAACCGGGATTCGTCCCGTCGAATACCAGGTGTTCGGTGTGGCTGAAGACCTTGGAGAAATCACGCAACTCGTCCACGAATGGCGTGCCCTGTACCAGGGGACCTTTGGCGGACGGCGCGGTTTCGACCGGCAGCCACGCCAGGGCGGCCGAACCAAACTCCGCACGACTCGGCACGTGCCCGTTCCTGGTGGTGAAATCGGCGACGTAGGCCCTGGCCTGCTGGTAGAACTTCTGGTGCGTGAAATACACCGACTGCTTGACGCCATGATCGTCAATCAGCCAGAAGCCGCGCTGCCGGCCATCGGGGGTGACCTCGTTATTGTACATCTCCCAGTAAAGGACGAAGGGGCAGCCCCATCTCAGGCCGGCGCGCATGACGTGGCACGCCAGGCTGACTTGGGCAGGCGCGCTGTTGCCGAGCAACGGCATTCCATACTCGCCGATGAAGACGCGCTGGCCGGGAATCCCCGGCTTGGGCGCAAGCTGCGCCTGAAGATAATTCAGCGCCTCGGCGAAGTTCTCCTCGAGGTCACCAACCTGGGAGTCGTAGCTGGAGTAGGACACGAAGTCCGGATTGGTTTGCGGCAGCACTTTGTTGGCGACGCGCACCCTGCCCGCCATCGCATCGCGCACGCGGTTCACCTCGACATAGTAATAGACCTGGACGTTGGCGTGCGGTGTGTCGCGCCGGGCGTCGTCCACCGCCTTCTGGCGCGTGTTGGCCCAGTCAATCATGCTCTGGACTTCTTCGGCGGTGGGCGCGTAGCTCAGGTCCATACGCGTCAGCAACCAATCGCCTTCCCAATTGCCCAGGTAGAACGATTTGCCAGTGCCGTGGTAGCTAGTCAGCAGATGCTTGGTCAGGTCGTAGAGTTCCTGGCGTTCGGCGCCCAGCCGCGCCGCTGCGAACGGCCCGCCGCCCGGCGCGCCCAGGGGCGAAACCCACATCACATAGTTGGCAAACGGCATCTGGAACACCGCCTTAACCGCCGGATCACCCTCCGCGGTTTCGGCCAGGGTATGCGGTTTCGACGCGCTCCCGCCTTGGGGCGTCAGGGAGAACTTGAGCGTGCTCGATCCCATCGCCAGGATCGCGCGGGCCGTCTCGATGAGAATCGGTTCCCGGGTGAATTGATAGGCCGCACCGATGGTTTGCGTGCCGATGACGTAGTTATAATCGTCCAACGGGGCGTTTGTGGCGGCAGCAGCTCCGGCGCCCTGGGCAAGTGCCAGGAGGATGGCTCCGAAAGCTTGTCCCATCAGCCGGTGGCTGATCGGACCTCCTGGATCGGGCGCATCCTGAGACCACCACCGGAACGCCGGATTCATCCGGCAGCCCTGGTGCGGTTCGCCGACCTGCCGGATGAATCCGGCGTTCCGATTGGCATGGCCGCTTGCCTTGGTGGTGGTGTCGGGATGCGCCCTGCTGGATCAGAATCGGTATTGCAGGCTGGAATAGAGGAGCTGGGCTTGGTAATTCTGGTGCCCGCCGTAAGTAACGTTCTCGGAGTGGGAATACCCGTACTTCAATGACCAGCGGATCTGCTTGGTAATCCGGCGAGTAAGCGTGGCGGTGATGGCATAGGTATCTTCGCCGGATCCGTAGGGCACGCCGTAGGCAGAGTTGTTCTGGTAGTTGTCGGCGAGGTAGTAGAAGAAGTTCAACTTCAGGTCGGTCCGGTCGTCCAGGACCAGCCCCGTCGAGGCGTTCACGGTCCAGTAGTTGTTCTGCGCCGGGAGAATCGCCGGGGTATAATCGGAAGCGGGGGTCTTCGTCTCGTTCAGGATGTAATTGAGGCCCGCTTGCAGGTAGATGCGGGACCAGGGGGTCCAACTGATGTCCTGCCCAATGATTTGACTGATCGTCCGGGAAGCCTGCACTTCGCTAAGCCCAGAAACCGCATCCGGTCGGGTCTGGACGGTGGAGTATTGGTAGTCGTAGCGAGCGACCGCGCTCACGTTCGGAAGCGGCCTAAACGTCGCCCTGACGTTCCCGTCATAGGTTTGGAAGTTCTGCAAGGTCAAGTAAGCGGGATAGCGGTTGACGCTATCGTTGGGAGTGCTGTCCAGCGTGTTATCGTAGGTGTACTCGTTGCGCTTATAGTACCCGCCGGCATCCAGCGTCACGCGGCGATCGGGATACCACCTGACGCCGGCGCTGTATTTCTGGAAGAAACGATCCATCTCCGTGTTCCGGTTGATCGGCGCCACCCCGATCCCATTGACCGGAACCAGCCCCCCCGTCTCCGCCAGAGTTCCGGCCCCCTCTGTCAGCTCGCCCCGGGCATACAGCACCCAGTTGGTGATGCCGTTATAGTTCACATCCAGGCGTTCACGCACGTCAAGGTCGCTGAGGTTGTTATTCGCCGTGAAGGGTGAGGACTGGTAATCGCTCAGCGTCTCGCTGCCGCTGGAGTTGCCATCTGCGTTCTGCTGCTGGATGCGCACGGAAGGGACGATGGTGAGATTCTTCCAGGGCCGGGTGAAGAGGTTCACGTTGCCAACGTATTCCGTCAGACGAGATCCGCCGTTCAGGCTGTTATACCCGAGACCATTCTGGGCGTTCGGAACGTAGCTGACATCGTAGTCCCCTCCGTATATGCGACTGCCGGAGAAAGTGTTGTCCAGGTCCGAAAAGGAAAAGCCGCTGGAGAGCATCACGTTCTTGCTCACCCAGCTTTCGGCGAAGGAATGGACATTGAGGAGGTCATAGCTGGTGCCCTGCTTGTTGGTGACCTTCTGCTGGCTGGATTCCCCGGGGAACTGGTCAATCTTCAGCGCATCATCCATCCGGCCAGTCTCGTATCGGATCCCCGCACCGAAATCGACGGACTTGATGTGGTGGGTAACGTCCAACTGGAAGATGTCGCTCTTCTCATCAATGTCATAGATGGAGGGGCTAAGTCCGCGCACCAGAGCGCCGCCCGCCGGATGAGTGAATCCCCAGATGGTCGAGCTCTTCTCGCCCTGCCGGAAGGTGTGGTCGTACTTGAAGGTGACCTTGGGCAGGTCCTCCAGCGTCAGGCCGGCTTCGATGGAGAAATCCCCGCGATCCAACCCCAGCGCATCTCCGGGATAGCCATAGTAATTGGCCGTAGGCGGAAAGTAGCCCCCATCACCATTGTACCAGGTGCGGAATTCGCTGGCCGAGAAACGCAGATACCCGAGCTTCTCCTTTTCAACCGCCAGGTTCAGTTGGTAGTCGTGCTCATCGAAGATGCCCCGCCCATCCACGGTCAGCGTGGTGTTCGTGGCGATGGTTTCCTGGAGATGGAAATCCGTAATGCCGCCAAAGACGCCGGCGGAATTCTGGTACCGCTGCTGGACCTGGGCCTTGTTGCCTTGGGTCAGGAAGCCGCCGACCCCGAACTCGACCCAGTTGTTGTAGTTATTGGTGCCGCCCTCATAGAACTGCTCGGGAGTCATCGGGACGGCGGCCGCCGCCGGCTTTGGGGCAGCGGCTGCCGCAGCCGCCGGTGCGGCGTTGGTCGCGGCGGATGGAGCGGCGTTAGTCGTGGCCGCGGGCGGCGCATTGGTCTCGGCGGCCGCTACCTTGGAGACGGCCACGCAGAGGCCGAGCAAGAATGCCCAAAGCCACCCCATCCGCTTACACTGGAACACGTTGCTTGCTTTCATTGGGGTTCGGAATAAGGGTTAGAAGCGCAGAGAAGAGCTGACGCGAGAACCATGCACCGCCTCGTGGCAGCCCGCCGTCCAGCAAGTGCCTTGCTGCAGGCGCAACGAGTGGTCCGATCCGCCAATCAGAATCTTACCGCCGCTAACCTGCTGGAAGTGGCAGCGCAGGCAAAGATTCGCATCGCGCACCTTGAGCATCTTGGCGTTGACCGAGCCGTGCGGGGTGTGACAAGTCGTGCAGCCTTCGCGCAAGGCCTCGTGCTCGAACACGTAAGGTCCGCGCTGCGCCGGATGACAGCCGAGACAGGCGCCGTTTTCGGAAAGCAATGAAGTGCTCCCGCCGCGGACAATCGAACCTTTATGCGGCGAGTGACAGGCGGTGCAGCTCATCCGCCCCTCCGGCACCGGATGGTGGGAAGGCAGTTCAAACTGCCCGCGTGCGTTGGGATGGCATTGGAAGCAGACCTTTTCGGTGGAGCGGGCAGAATTGAGCGGGGGTTGCGCGCCAAAGCTGGTGGCCGAAGGGCGCCCGGCGGTGAAGCTGTAGGGCGGCTTCACTTCACCCCCTGACTCGGAGTGCAGGCTGGCCGGCCCGTGGCAGGACTCGCACCCAACGTTGCGCGCGTTGGGTCCTTCCGCAATCAGCCGCGCGTGGTCCGCCGTCGCGAAGTCCCGGCATAGCTTGTCGTGGCACTGTTCACATTCCTTCGACCCGATG
>Ga0118677_10005642_pt1 | contig 21759 bp, 20 predicted proteins | sample AliMusrvi5mmetaG_FD_86154 | JGI IMG/M metagenome (GOLD analysis project Ga0118677, IMG submission 86154)
ACCTTATATTTAGAAAAACAAGAAGTATTTAAAAAAGATATCAAGGATACTAACAGGACATATTCATATTCATTTTTTTAATTTGAAATTATAAAATAAATAATAATGATATCATTTGGAAAGATACCTTTGAAAATAAATTAAAACTGAGGGTTTCCTTTTACTGTTTTTCGGAATATACTATATTGAAAGAATCGTTTCTAATGTATGGGAGAGGGATTAATGATATTACTGGTAGAAGATAATCTTTTAAATCAACGTGTTGTGACGTTTAGTCTTAAAAAGTACAAACACGATGTGGTTATTGCCAACAATGGTGTGGAGGCAATAGAAAAATTTCGTGGGTCTAAATTTGACGTGATTTTAATGGATATCATGATGCCGGTTATGGATGGAATCGAAGCAACCGTTAAAATCAGGGAGATTGAGCGCTTGGATAAAATAGAAGAAAGAACACCCATTATTGCACTTACTGCCAATACAATGGATAACGACCGGGATAAGTGTATTTCCTTTGGCATGGATGAGTTTATGGCAAAACCCTTTGATATAGAAAAGCTTAATTTTTTTACTTTTGGCTGTTATTAAAAGCTAAAAATGACCGAACATTTTGATTTTAGAGATGATTCTTTTCCTGATGATGAAAAAGAGATAGACAAACAGTTACGGCCACTTGAATTTGACGATTTTAGTGGTCAGAATAAAATTGTTGAAAATCTGAAAATCTTTGTTCAGGCTGCAAAAATGAGAGGTGAAGCCTTGGACCATGTCTTGCTTCACGGACCTCCCGGATTGGGAAAAACTACGCTTTCAAACATCATTGCAAATGAACTGGGGGTCACCCTGAAACTAACTTCTGGTCCCGTTTTGGATAAACCTGGAGATCTGGCTGGTTTATTGACAAATCTTGAACCGAATGCCGTCTTGTTTATCGATGAGATTCATCGGCTCAGTCCTATTGTTGAAGAATACCTGTATTCAGCAATGGAGGATTACAAGATTGACATCATGATTGACAAGGGACCCAGTGCACGGTCAATACAGCTCGAATTAAACCCTTTTACTTTAATTGGAGCAACTACACGCTCCGGTTTACTAACCAGCCCCCTGAGGGCTCGTTTTGGCATCAAAGCGCATCTCGAATACTATGATGTGGATGTACTGACCAAAATTGTGAAACGATCAGCTTATATTCTGAATGTAAAGATTGATGACCAGGCTGCAGTCGAAATAGCAACCAGGAGTCGTGGAACACCCCGTATTGTAAATGCGCTGTTGAGACGTGTGCGTGATTTTGCCCAGGTAAAGGGTAATGGTGAAATCAACATGGAAATCACACTCTATGCCTTAGATGCGCTTAATATCGATAAGTATGGTCTGGATGATATGGATAATAAAATTCTGACCACCATCATCGATAAATTCAAAGGCGGACCGGTGGGGGTATCAACGATTGCTACTGCCGTGGGCGAAGATTCGGGTACCATTGAAGAGGTTTATGAACCTTTCCTCATTAAAGAAGGATTTATGAAACGTACTCCCCGTGGAAGAGAAGTTACCGAGTTAGCTTACAAACATTTGGGGAGAATTCATTACGGCGATCTTCCTAGTCTTTTTTAACCAGCTTAATCTCGAATAATTTTGGAAACAGTTTTCCGGTTACATACATCTCTTTTGTCACCGGATCAATTGCAATTCCATTCAACACATCTACCTGCTTCGTTGAATTTGACATCGTAAGAATGCCTTCCAGGTTTATTTTTGAAAGAACTTTACCTGTTTTGGGATCTATTTTTACTATGATATCCGTAGTCCATACGTTGGCATAGATGAATCCATCTGAATATTCAAGTTCATTCAGATAAACAAGTGGATTTGCATTATCATAAACCTGTACTTTTTTAACAATTTTATAGGTCGATGGATTTATGTACGTTAAAACGTTGGTTCCGTCATCCATGATCAGATTCTTTTCATCATGAGTCATTCCCCAGCCTTCAGCCGATTCAAAACGAAAACTGTCGACCAAAGCCATATTTTCGAGATTATAAACAAACCCGACCTGTGTTTTATAGGTTAGCTGGTAAATCCGATTATTAAAAATAGTAATTCCTTCTCCAAAATACTTGTCTGCCAGCTTTACTGACTGTACTGTTTTGCCGGTTTTAAGGTTAGTCTTTAAAAGATTTGATTTACCATTTTCCCCGGTGCTTTCATATAAAAATCCATTGTGAATTTCCAGACCTTCGGTAAATGATGTCTGATTGTGAGGAAACGATTGTACCAGTTCATAACTGTAATTTACAGGCACAATGTCTGATAAAACCTCAAAACTTTGATAATAAGTGCCCTCTACCCCATCGGTTTTAATGGCTACTGCTTTTAGTGTATGCTTGCCAATATTTTCAAATTTCTTTACTGTATACGTAAAATCTGCTTTGGTATCCGAAGTCAGCAAAACCGAATCCACAAAGAGTTTGGTTTCTTTTAATTCTCCATCTTTCAGTTTAACTGAAATGCCAATGTTAATATCATTACCGCAAACAATCTTTTTATGAGGGGAATCCACATTAATCCTAACAGCAGGTTTTCGCGATCGGTTTGAACCGGTTGAACATGAAAATGAACTTGTAATAACCGACAAGATTATAAAAATTATGAAAAGTTTGAAATTCATCAGATACCTTTAAGAATTAAAATATTGGCCTCAAATATAAGACAAATTAAAGGTCAATGAACCAACATAACAACGAAATAGATTTAACCAAGGGAAATTTCAATTTGTATCTTTCAGATGTTTGGGGTTAGTATTCCGGGGGTGATGAAGTGAACTGAGCTTGCCTAAGCGCTCAATATTTTAATGATTAAAAGTTCTACTCTCTCAAATATCATTAATAATTTCTTCTGCGCTTTTATCAGATTTAAATGCGCCAAAAAATCGATCAACTACATTCTCTTTCTCAGAAACTTCATCAACAATAGAATTAGAAAGTCTGGCTATCAGTTTAATTTTATTTTCTTTGCTCAAACTACTTAATAACTCATGTTACGCATTACTTTAGTCATTATGCTGCTTTGTGTGTTGATAACCTGAGCAGTTCGTTATGTGCAGCTTTCAAGGCTGCCTGATAAATTCTTGCTTTCATTGCAAAATGGTTTTGGTTTGTTCGCTGTTTGAGCCATTCCATCTTCACATAGGCAAGGATGGACAGCACAAAGTGGTTCGATTGAGTCTTTGCCGTTTTTGTTGGTGAGCTGGCAAAACATAAATTGCTCTTGATGGATTTGTGGTATTCTTCTACGCCCCACCGTTTTTTGTAGATTGTAGTGATCTGTTCATATGATAAGCTCGAATCGCTGCAAACCAGGTACAACTCGCCCACTGTACCATCCTCGTTTTTGAAGACTTGCTTTACAAGCAACAGCGGATAGTCAAGCCCTTCGAGCCAGACTTCCACGGTTTGCTGTCCCGGCTGCAGCGTTTCGATGCTTACATATTCTTGTTTCTCTCTTGTAATGGGGCACAGGGACACTTTCCTGTTCGATTTGAGTGACATCACAAAGTTTCGTTCCAATTTTCCCTTGACGTGTTTCATATTTTCAACATTGGAGTACCAACTGTCGCAAACAAGAAAATCAAAAATGAAATTTGTGTCACATTGACTGACCATCTCCCTGAACAGTTCATTCTTTGTCTTGCTGCTTTTGCGCTTTAATTTCCCTGTCTTTTTATCGGTTACCCAACGGTCTTTCCTTACAAACTCAACGGCACATGGCAAGCGCATCCCCTGAACATCGACTAGGGCAGTAAGAAAGTTGACCCCTTTTACCGACCGGTTAAATACATGATCCCAATGCCAGCATATCAATTCGCTTTCGTCCGTGTAGGGCTTCTCTTCTATCGAATCATCAAAACTCAACACGACAGGTTCTCCACTCCTTGTCAATTCCTGAACATAGGGCTTAACTTTTTTCCACAGATATCTGGACCCATAATCCCCGCAAGACAATTGTCTGGTTATTTTATCGTGGCTTATCGACAATAAACCAGCCATTCCTGTAGCTGTTGCATAGGAGGTCGAACTTATCAAATAATCGGTGTATAGGTCTGTAAAGTTTTCCACAATATTATAATTTATCCCGCTAATTTAAATCATTTATTGCGTAAGGTGAATTAATAATCCAAAATAGTTATCTATCAATGTGGTACTTGAATCGGATTTCATAGCTATATCTTTTTTACAAATATACTCTTTTCAATATAAATACTAACTATCTGGTTGCGATAACTTTGTATCCAATTTCTCCTGCACGTTGTGGAACAGCGGTCTCTACCCAAAGGGTGGGGACAATTTGTACCCCCCCTTTTGTAAGTTCTTAATCACGTTGCCGTATACGTTTAACGTATTGCTTTGGATCGGCGCTATCGGTTAAAACCAGAACAACGTCTTCTACAACGAAATACCATTTTTGCTCCGCTTTATCCGTATATGCTTGCTTTCAAAAAGTTTAATGTTGCTCATGATTCTATATTTAAACCTGTTCTTATCCACTTTCCAAATTTGAATACAAACCTGAATCGCAAACGCAAAACCAACAACCCGTTTCCACTATTCATCGGGACAAGTAGTTTCCGCTATCGCTCAAACAAGGGGCAGCATGGAGATTGCAAATCCCTGATTTAAAGGTGCAGATTGCAAATCTGCACCAGCGGCTTCGAATTATTAAGCATATCCTGATGAGCAGGTAGCTGAAGTTAGCACACGTAATTTATTGTAACCCATTAATTTATCTTAAAATGAATACGATAGAAAGAATTATTAAAATAGCAGAATCTAAACATGATTGTGCCAAAGAACAAATTGAAAGTCTTGTAAAACACTAAATTTTATTAGACAGAATGAAAGTTGAAAAACATGTGTCTGATGCCAATGCTTATGGATACTGGGATCAATTTATGGAAGTCCCAATAGAATTAACATAATATAGGCCAACCGCCTATGTATGGCATTAGTCCGTCTTGTCGTAATTTAATCATCTTGTCTAAATTTATTGGTAAATATTCATTGTTATTATTATCAATTTCCCATTGTTCATAGCCGATAATAATGTTGTCTATAAATATTTTAAGATTTAACAACAATGCTCCATCCAATCTTCCGCAAACAATAATATTATTGTCTGGAGATGGTAATTGAAATAGTATTTTCTCAAAATCTGGATAATCATGATTTAATTTTCCCTGATGCAGGGATGCGCATCTAAGTTTATAAATAGATTCTCCACTTACAGGAAGACCGTATTTTGGTGAAACGTATTTATTGAACCATGCAATGTATTTATTATCTTTTGTTTTTCCACTTGGTGATTGAAGTGCAGAACAAACATCTGGAATTGTCAATGCTGTATTCAGTGCAATTCGATATAGTTTATTTGAAAAACACTGTTTTAATTCATTTACTAAATCTATCATAAAGCGATGTCTTTATTATGGGTGCTAACTAGCAACTAGCAGAAAGCTTATTGTACTTTTTCGATACTTCAACAATTTCCAATCCGCTAAATTTCTTTCTAACTGTTTGGTTTTTACAGTATGTTAAAAGTAAGTTGTTGTGTTATTAAATCAAAACTATTTGTTGGTTTTTTCTATTCTTTTTTATGTAAAAATTGTTTCAAACGCTCACCACAATTCTTTAACGAACGAAACCACTTATGGAGATGGTATTTCTCAAACTTCTCCTTTTCAAGTAGTCGTTCTTTGCCCTAAAATTATTATCTTTATCCTTCGAATGAGTTCATACCAATCTCAGAAGTAATGATGCCGCAATGGACTCCTTGATTCCGGCCTCCAGTATTCTATCCATTCATAAATATTCCAAGTAAACAATTGACCTGCTTTCGACGTACACGGAATGGTTCCGGGTAGGGATTGATTGGGGTTTCCTTCGGATAAATTAATCTATGATTGATCTGTAAACGTACTAAGATCCATATTTTAGTACAGCTATAGATCAGTCATAGTACAGATATAGGCAACCCATACCCTCTTCAACCCCTCTCCTTCCCTATTCAAACCCAACCCGGCTTAGCCTTATTTTCTTCGTTCAGGCGTTTTATCAGAAAGCTTTTTCTAAGTCGTTCAATCGAGAGTGTCCGGGATTTAGTGGTTAGAAAATACCCCGAAAACAACCACATCCATTACAATCCTTACAACTTTGACAACATTTTACTGTCCCTTGGAAGAATGTAGGGTTATAATATTTTAGGTTTGTATATTTGACAAAATTTTAAATTAGTGGGTGCATTAAAAAAGCTTGCAGGAGAAACAGCCATTTATGGCATGAGTAGTATTGTCGGACGGTTCCTTAACTGGTGGTTAGTTCCCTATCATTCCCGTATTTTTTTGCCAGAGGAATATGGAATTGTAACGAATCTGTATTCGTATGTTGGCTTTTTACTGGTTTTTCTGACCTTTGGAATGGAAACCGGTTTTTTCAGATTTGCCAATAAAACAAACGAACACGATAAGATATATTCAACAAGTGCCCTGTCTTTATTTGGCGGTTCGGTATTGTTCGTATTGTTAACCTATATGTTTTCAGGCACTTTTGCGGGGTTTCTGAATTATCCCAACAGCCAGGACTTTATCAAGTGGCTGGCCATTATTGTAGCCCTTGATGCAGCTACAGCTATTCCATTTGCCAACCTTCGACACGAGGGAAAAGCAATGCGTTTTGCCTCACTTAAACTTGTCAATATTTTTGTCAATATTTTCTTCAATGTCTTTTTTCTCTCCATTTGCCCGTATATTCTGAAGACAAATCCTGATAGTTTTATCCGTTTTATTTATCATCCTGAATTTGGTGTCGGATATGTGTTTATTGCAAACTTAATTGCTTCAGTAGTTACGCTGATCATGCTTATTCCTGAAATCAGGAAGATTAAAATGCAGTTTGACTGGATTATCTTCAAGGAAATATTCTGGTACTCCTTCCCTATCCTCCTGGTTGGAATTGCAGGAATGATCAATCAAAACCTGGATAAAATTTTAATTCCTGAGTTAATCCCTGCCAGCCAAAAGCCAATGGTACAATTGGGTATTTACGGTGCGAATTACAAACTGGCGGTGGTAATGAATATGTTTATTCAGGCTTTCCGATATTCCTTTGAGCCATTCTTTTTCAGTCACCAGAAAAACAGCGATTCAAGACTCATTTATGCCCATGTGATGAAATATTTTATCATTTTCGGACTGATTATCTTCCTTGGAATCACCTTGTTTATTGATATTTTCAAAATTATTATCGGCCCTGAATATCATTCAGGATTAAAAGTTATTCCATCGGTTCTGATGGGAAACTTGTTTCTCGGAATCTATTTCAATCTTTCGCTTTGGTATAAGCTTTCCGATAAGACCTGGATGGGTGCATGGATTGCAGGTATTGGTGCCCTGCTCACCATTGTTTTATGTGTTGTTTTAATTCCGATAATGGGATACATGGGAGCAGCTTATGCCACGCTCATTTGCTTTGTCCTGATGACGGTGATTTCGTATGTCGTGGGACAACACTATTACAGGGTTGAATATGATTTAAAGCGGATATTCTTTTACTTTGCAGTAGCAGTCGGCTTTTATTTTCTTTCAGCCAATGTTCATTTTTCGGCTTATGGACTGCAATACCTGCTTAACTTCAGCTTGTTTTCAGCATTTTTAGGGGTAGTATTTCTTACTGAAAAAAATGATATACAAAGTTTATTGAGAAGATAGGCTAATAAAATACTTTTTAGTATTATTTTTGAGCTTTATTTAATTAGATATGGGAAAGATTAAAATCGCTGTAGCAAGCGATCATGCTGGATACGAACGAAAGCAAACAGTCCTGAAATACCTTCAGGAACAGGGGATTGAGTACAAGGATTTTGGTTCTTATTCTTCAGAAAGTTGCGATTACCCTGATTTTGCCCATCCATTGGCTGAGGCAGTAAGCAAGGGCGAATATGATAAAGGAATTACTTTGTGTGGTAGTGGAAACGGGATCAATATTACGGCAAACAAGCATCAGGGAATACGATCGGCTATATGCTGGCTGCCCGAAATAGCCATGCTGGCCCGGAAACATAATGATGCCAATATATGTGCGCTCCCTGCGAGGTATGTTACTGATCATGAAGCGATTGAAATAATAAAAGTATTTTTGGCAACCGGATTTGAAGGTGGCCGTCATTTGTTGAGAATAAACAAGATACCGGTATAAAATGTCAGAACAGAAGGATACATTTTTGAAGGAATCAGCGAAGATTGCCAGTGATCTGAAACATCGGGCAACCATTAAATTCAACATGTCGAAATACGATGCTGCTGTTGATCGTGCCGTGAAGCGTTATTCAAATCTGGATTTGGCTAAAGCAAGGGCTTCCTATGTAAAAACAATAGCCATTCATAATTTACACGACCACTTACTTCAGTTCGAAAAAAACATAACAGCCAATGGCGCTTCAGTCGTTTGGGCTGAGAATACGGGTCAGGCCATCGAAGCGGTTAAGAAAATAATGATTGAAAATCATTCAAAAACGGTAGTCAAGAGTAAATCTATGACAACAGAAGAAATTGATTTAAACGATCATTTGGCAGAGATTGGGGTCGAATCGCTTGAAACTGATTTGGGCGAATACATCGTTCAACTCGCAGGTGAAAAACCCTACCATATCGTGACGCCCTGTATGCACAAATCGCGTCAGGATATTTCTAAACTTTTTACCGAAAAATTCAATACACCTGAAGGCAGTGCTCCTGAATACCTGACTGCCTGGGTAAGGGAAAAGCTCAGGGCAAAATTTACAACCGCTGATGTTGGTATAACGGGAGCCAATTTCCTGGTTGCCGATGTTGGAGGAATAGCCTTAACCGAAAATGAAGGAAATGCACTGATGTCGGTTTCGTTTCCTAAGATTCATATTGTTATCGCAGGAATTGAAAAGATTATTCCCCGTATGCAGGATCTGGGACTGATGTGGCCTATTCTTGCAGCTCATGGAACCGGCCAGCAAATATCGGTTTACAACACCCTCATTACAGGTCCTAAAAGGGAAGGTGAAACGGATGGTCCTGAGAAGATGATCGTCATACTGCTGGATAATAAACGATCAGAACTTTATGCCAATGACGATCAGTTTGAGGTATTGAAATGCATCCGCTGTGGGGCGTGTCTGAATGCCTGTCCGATTTATCGGAACATCGGTGGATATACTTATGATGCGACTTACAGCGGGCCTATCGGTTCGGTAATAACCCCATTTTTCAAGGGACTGAAGGAATACAATCACCTGAGTTCAGCCTGCTCGGTTTGTGGTAAATGCACAGAGGTTTGTCCTGTAAAAATTCCTTTACATCATATGTTGCTGATTAACCGGCGGGATGCTGTAAAGGCGGGGTATGGAGGATTTGCATGGAACCAGGGAATGAAGGCTTTTGAATATGCTTTTTCAAAGCGGAGCAGGCTGGATATGGTTAACGGAAAAACAAAAAACACTTTTGCTTTGTTGGGATCTAATGCCCTGGGCGAACAAAAACAAATACCGAGAATGGCCGATCAATCGTTTAGCAAACAATGGACCACTAAAAAATAAAACCTATGCTTTCGAATACTTGTAAATATGCTGTAAGAGCACTCATCTACCTGGGAAAATATTCTTCTGACGGTGCAAAAATCGGGATAAAGAAAATCTCTTCCGATTTATCAATACCAACTCCTTTCCTGGGGAAAATACTTCAGAATCTGGTTAAACAGAAGATTTTAGTTTCAACCAAAGGACCTAACGGCGGATTTGGTATTGGTAAAAAAACAGATGAAATTTCGCTGTACGATATTGTTCGTATCGTTGATGGCGACGACTTTTTCAAAAACTGTCTGATTGGCCTTCAGCCTTGTGCAACGCATGAAAACAATCAAAAACCTTGCCCTGTTCATGGCAAGTTTGGTCCTATTCGTGCTGAGTTGCTGCAGTTTTACCAGGAAACAAGCATTGCAGGAATTTTAGGAGATATGTCCGGGTTCGAAGATTTAATCCGTCTTTAACAATCCAGTGCAGAATTCTTTGGACAAAAACTTTATCTAATTGAAAAAAGTCATTAGTCATTAGGAAAAGGGAATAAGGAGTTAGTTACGAGTATTTCCTTTTCCTAACGATTAATGACTTTTTCCTGTTTAAAGCAATTTTATTTTGTTTTTCGTTATCTGCGGGTCATTGATTAACATTAATAGTCATTGATTGTTAATGACTTCAATGAATATTTAACTTTAATTTTTCGATGGCCGGAATTTATATTCACATACCCTTTTGCCGAAAGCGTTGTCATTACTGCGATTTCTTTAAATCAACTGATTTCAGCCAGAAATTCCAACTGTTGGAGGGTTTGAACAAGGAATTGGTCAGCCGGGCTTCAGAGTTGGAGTCCGATGAAATAAATACAATCTATCTGGGGGGTGGAACTCCGTCTGTTTTGCAAATTGATGAGCTTAAAGATCTTTTGGAAATCATTCAGCAGAATTATACAGTTTCCCCTGTTGCTGAAATAACCATGGAAGCGAATCCTGATGATCTAAGCCAGGCCAAACTCTCTGCCTTAAGATCGATTGGCTTTAACCGGTTAAGCATAGGAGTGCAGTCATTTTCAGAAGCTGACCTGAAACTGATGAATCGAAGACATAGCGTTATGCAGGCTATTCAGTCCGTAAAATGGGCTAAGAATGCTGGTTTTTCAAACATAAGCATTGATCTGATCTATGGCTTGCCCAATCAAAGTCTGGAAGAATGGGAGCAAAACGTGCGTATTGCTGTTGAGCTTGATGTGCAGCATATATCGGCTTACAATTTGACTTATCATGAAGGCACTGTCTTTTACGATCAGCTTAAAAAAGGCATATTGAAAGAATTGCCCGATGAGCTTAGCCTTCAGCAATTCGAAATACTTATCCGCATATTGAAAGAAGCAGGCTTCGAACATTACGAAATTTCAAACTTCTGTAAGCCGGGACTCTATTCGCAGCACAATTCATCCTACTGGAAAAGCAAAAAGTACCTTGGCATTGGTCCTTCTGCCCATTCCTACGACCTAATGAGCCGCAGGTGGAATGTATCTTCTATTTCAAAGTATCTGGATGGTCTGGAGAACAATGAATCATACAGCGAAACCGAGATATTAACTGATCAGGATCGTTATAATGATTATATCATAACGGGTCTTCGAACTATATGGGGCATCAGCGAAGATTTTATTCAAAGTGAATTTCCAGAGAAGTATCTGATTCACTTTCAGGCTAGTAAAAAGAGATATTTACAGACCGGTCATCTTACCTTTACCAATGAATTGGTGTGCATAAGTTCTGCCGGATTGTTTATTTCTGATCAGATTATGGCTGATTTTATGGTTGTTGAATGATGCTAAATATTGTTAATGTACGGGCAGTGAATGTTTCATTCATGCTATAAATCCATATCTTAGCAGCTTGAATTTTTTTGAATGGAATAATCGGAAATAAAAACAGAATAATGATCGTAAATATTGTCAATCAATCCAATAATCCGCTGCCCGAATACAGTACCGTTCATTCTGCCGGTATGGATCTTCGGGCCAATCTCGATAAGCCGGTTACTTTAAAACCACTCGAACGTATACTGGTTCCTACAGGCCTGTTCATTGAATTACCGGTAGGCTTTGAGGCCCAGATTCGCCCCAGAAGTGGTCTGGCCTTGAAAAAAGGAATCACTGTGCTTAACTCCCCGGGAACTATTGATGCCGATTATCGTGGCGAAATAGGGATTATCCTCATTAATTTGTCGAATGAAGAGTTTGTCATTCAACATGGCGAACGTATTTGTCAGATGGTGATCGCCAGCCATGAACATATTGCCTGGGAATCAGTTGAAGTATTGGAGGAAACTGCACGCGGAGCCGGTGGTTTCGGACATACCGGTAAAAAGTAAAAAAATGAAGAACAGATATCTTGCATCTATTGCCTTAGTCTTAATGCTGGCTACTTCTTGCAGCACAGCAAAGAAAAATGTGAAGTCGGCTCCTTTGGCTAAATCAGAATTGTCTGAAGCAGCCATCTCTGAGGATGACAAAAATGAATTTGAATATACCTTCATCGAAGGTCTGAAGCAAAAGATGATTGGTAATCAACAGGCAGCAATCAGCTTATTTTCGAAGTGCCTCGAGATCAATCCAAATTCAACTTCTGCCATGTTCGAACTGGCGAAGATACACAGTGGCAACAACGATCAGACCAGTGCCTCTCTTTTGCTCGAAAAAGCCATCAGCATCGATCCTGCAAATAAGTGGTACAAATTATTGCTGGCCCAGATTTACCAGCAGGGAAAGCAGTATAATAAGGCTGCCGGTCTTTATGAGCAACTCTATAAGCTTGATCCTGAAAATATGGAGTATCTATACATGAATGCAAGTCTGCTTTCATCTGCCAAGAAATTTGATCAGTCCATTGATGTCTACAACGAACTGGAAAAGAAGGTCGGAATGAACGACCAGATTTCAGTCGAAAAGGAACAAATATACCTTGCAGCAGGGAAGAAAAAAGAAGCGCTGGCCGAACTTCAGAAGCTCATCGATTTAAACCCTAAAGAACCTCGCTATTATGGTTTGATGGCCGATTTTTACCTTCAGGAGAAAGATGAAGTAAACGCGCTTAAGTATTATAATAAAATCCTGGAAATCGATCCTGATAACGGTTTTGTGCTCTTCTCGCTGACCTCTTATTACAGGCAGAAGGAAGACAAGGAAAAAGCCTGGGAATATATCTGTAAAGGCTTTCTGAACAAAACGGTCGAAGTAGATACCAAGATTCAGTATTATCTGATGATGACCTCAGATCATGATAAACCATTTTTCACAGACGACCAGATCAGTGAGTTGGTCAACATTCTGATTAAAACCAATGCAGACGATTTCCGTGTATATACTGTTTATGCCGAATACCTGATCTCCAAAGGAAAATTAGCCGAAGCACGTGCGCAGCTGCGTAAAGTACTCGAGACTGAAAAGGATAATTATGCAATCTGGGAACGTATGATTTTGATCAGTAATGATATGCAGGACTTTAAAAGTGTATATGCCGATGCAGAGAAAGCACTCGACCTTTTTCCCAATCAGCCGGAATTATATGCCCTTAAAGCTGTGGCCTGTCTGCAACTTGAAAAATATACCGAAGCAATCGATGTTCTGAAAGAAGGAGATCCTTATTTGCTCGATAATAAAGTCATGAAGATCCAGTTCGATTTATACCGGGCTGAAGCCTTTTACAAGCTCGATAGGGTAGAGGAGGCCTTTAAAGCCTACGACGAGGTACTTAAACTCGATCCCGAAAACTGGGGAGCCATGAATAATTATGCCTATTATCTTTCGCTCCGTAACGAGAACCTTGACAAGGCTGAAGAATTAGGCAGTCAGGCAGTCCGTGCAAATCCTGCAAACTCAACTTACCTGGACACCTATGCCTGGGTGTTGTTTATGCGGAAAGATTATAAACTGGCCAAATTCTACATGGAAACTGCCATCAAGAACGGGGGCGATAAAAATGGAGTCATCGTCGAACATTACGGCGACATTTTATACCTTTTGGATGAAAAGCAGGCAGCATTGGAACAATGGAAAAAAGCACTGGGAATAGGTGAAGGTTCCAAACTTTTGAATGAAAAAATCAAACAGGAACGCTATCTTGATAAATAAAAAGTGAGAAGATTAACCGCCCTCAAACCCTTGATTTTTGCCCTTGCAGGCTTTATTCTGTTTGCTCTTTCATCGTGCAGAACAGCCCGCATCATACCCAGAACAACAACAGTTGCCCGTCCGATCACGACTGGTAAACTGATCCGCAATATTGACAGCAATGCCTTCGACTATAAACATTTATCTATAAAGAAAATCAGCTGTCAGTTCGATAACGGAAAAACCAAAACATCTTTCAAAGCCAGCATAATGGCCGAAAAGGACAAACGAATTACAATACTGCTCAGCAAACTGAATATACCTGTTGCACGGGTCTGGCTTACTCCAGACAGCGTTAAACTGATCAATTACCTCGAAGATACTTATCTGCTCGACGATTACAGCTATCTAAGCTCATTGGTGGGTCTTGATCTCGACTTTGAAACTATCCATGCCATTATTTCAAACAACATGTTTTCGTTGCGCGACGATAAGCATGATAAGGAGAACTACGAAAACATGACTAAGATTGATTCAGGTCTATATGTACTGGAATCCATGAAAAAACTTAAGATTAAAAAGGCGGCTCATAGAGTAAATGCACGCAAACAGGGTAAAAACCTTCGGAAAGGCAATGACGATGCACCAGTCCTTCAAACCCTGTTTATCGATCCTGAAACCTATAAAATCAGGAAGATACGTATGGATGATTCCGCAAATGCAAGAAAACTGAATATCGATTTTTCTGATTTTGTCCCCATAGATAAACAAACCTATCCTGGCGATATTTCCCTTCATTATGTCAGTCCCGATAGTGTGGTGCAATTGAGGATCAGGCTGAGCGGCTTCTCTACGGCAGATGAAAAGGAAGTTCGTTTCAAAGTACCAGAAAACTTTAACAGGATAAACACTAAATAGCATGCGTAGTTTTCTGATTCTTTCGGCATTTGTATTTCTGACCTTGATGGCCCACAGCCAGTCATTGGACGATTTGCGCAAAAAGAAGCAGAAAACCAATGAGGAGATCAAATACACCACCCGTCTGCTGGAAGATGCCAAAAAGAACCAGAAGAAGACCCTGAACAAATACAATATTCTGAACAAGCAGATTGAGTTACGCACCAGCCTGATTACAGGAATAAACTCCGAAGTAGGGGTATTGGTCGATTTTATTGATCAGAACGCCTGGCTGGTCAGTTCTCTCAACAGTGATCTGGAGGACCTGAAAAAGGAATATGCCAAAATGATTGTCTTTGCCCAGAAAAATCAGACCAATTACAGCAAGATACTCTTCATTCTTTCCTCAAACAGTTTCAATCAGGCCTACAAGCGGATGATGTATCTCAGGCAGTACACCGAATACCGTAAACGTCAGGCCGAACTGATTCAATGGATCCGCGACCTGATACAGGTCAAGGTCTCCCGCCTTCAATTGCAGCGGGCTGAGAAGGAGACCTTGCTGCAATCCCAAAAGCGCGAAGCCGATCAGTTGTCACAGGAGAAGAAGCAACAGGGGCAATACCTGACCACCTTGCAGGAGAAACAAAAGGAATTTGAAAAGAAACTGCGCGAACAGCAACAGATAGAGGCTCAGTTAAGCAACGAGATTCAAAAGATCATCGAAGAGGAAGTCCGTAAATCAAGGGAGCGTGCACTGGAAAAAGCAAGACAGACAGCCAAACAGACTGGCAAACCGGCAGTCAAGCCGGGAGTCAGTACCACTTACGAGATGACTCCCGAAGAAAAGCTGGCTTCAGGACAGTTTGAGCAAAACAAACGTCACCTTCCATGGCCTGTCGAACGGGGTGTGATTACCGACCATTTCGGCACACACGATCACCCGGTTCTGAAGAACATCGTAGTACGTAACAATGGGGTGGACATCTCCACCGTACAGGGTGCCAAGGCCCGTGCAGTGTTTGCCGGTGAGGTCAGCCGCGTGTTTGTGGTTACAGGGGGCAATACAGCCGTTATTATCCGTCATGGCAAATACCTTACAGTATATTCAAACCTCATCAATGTACAGGTTAAATCAGGCGAGAAAGTAGCCATTAAACAAACGATCGGAACCATTGGTACCGATAGCGACGATGCAGCCAAGACAGTCCTTAAATTCCAGATCTGGAAAGAAAACGAGAAACTCAATCCTGAAGACTGGATTGCACGGTAAGGAGTTGGTGTGATGGGTTGTCAGGATTGTTGTTGATGTATTTGATGTAATTGTTATCATGATTATTATTGTTATACATGAATGACCATCAATTACAACCAATGCCCCTTTCCTTTTTCCTTATTGATTAATTAATCACTGAAAAAATATTTTACCCATTGATTATAGGTGTCCTGTGCTGAATGGCAGGTGTCCATTAAATAATCCTGAACCCTTTCAAATTCTTTTAATCCACGGTAATAAAATTGTTTGTGTGTTTCGTCAATTATAAAGGGTACAACATCGTTTTTTAAACATTCCCGAAACAGGATTAAACGTCCGACACGACCATTCCCATCCTGAAACGGGTGAATCTTTTCGAAACGATAATGATATTCAACAACGTTTTCAAAAGAGATGCTTTCTCTGTTCAAATACCATTTGTTAAGCAGTTCTATTTCATTATCCACATTTTCGGGCTTTGTAGTTTCTGCACCACCAACCTCGTTTGGTAATTTTTTCCAGTTGCCTACAGCAAACCATGGTCTAATCGCATTGGAAGTACCCGATTTCAATATACGGTGAAACTCCCTGATAATTTCTGCAGACAAAGGTAGGTCCAGTGTATCGAGCAAATAATCGAATGCTACAAAGTGATTGGTTGTTTCGATAATATCATCCACGGGAATTGCTTCCTCATCTTTAAATCCTATGGTATGAGTTTCGAAAATATATCGTGTTTGCTCCTCTGTGAGTCGGCTGCCTTCAATCCGGTTCGAATTGTATGTCAGATTCACTTGCGTTTTGTGATACAGCCCCCCATGAAACCTGCTTTTTTTTTCTTCAATTAATTTATTTGCTATGCGACTTTTCATTTCATCCATTTTTTAAAGGGTCAATACTCAACAGTTTCCCTCTTTACTATTCTTATTGCTTGCGGCGTACCTCTATTTCGTCAATTTTCAAATATACTCATTTCAGTTCAACGAAAAAAACCGCACTCTTTTACTCTTTCCTTTTTCATAAATCTGCCACTAAGGCTCCAAAGCACAAAGTATCGCCAAATATCCAATCTCCTTGTTTTATTTTTCGTGTACCTTTTAGCCTTCAAGTCTTTATGGCAGATTAAGACTTTCCCTTTTCCTCTTTCCAATCTGTTTAATTCGTATTTTTCACAATATGTCAAAGAACGTCTTTTAATCTTGAAGCAGGCAATATCACAAATCTTGTACCTTCATACCGGTGATGGCGATTCATTTTCCCCTTTCCTTTTTCCAAATGACTTTTTATATTGAAAAACCGCCCCCATTATGAGAGAGCGGTTTTAAAGCCAAATAAGCCATTCAAATCCCTATGAGACGATAATCCCGCCTACAAACTCACTGTTCGATAAAACAGCCTGGGTTTCGTTGGAAAAGGAGATGAAGCACTGTACTTCATCGCCAGAGAATTTCGAAGGAAGAGTGATGGTCTGGCTGCCACCTGTACGGGTGTTTCCATCCACTACGGTTACTGCCTTGTTACGGGCAGGGTTATACACTACCAGCAAGGCCTTGTCGGTTCCTGAAGCATTGGTATCGTCTGAATTGTCCTCCCAGGTGTACTTGATTTCGCCTGCAGTGGTTGAGGTAACCTCGGGATTTAATGCTCCCGGCAGATTGCCCTGGCTGACCAAAGCCTTTGAATAGTCCACTTCGTAAGCCGGATAAGTACCCGTAAGAGCATTCATCAGGTTGTACTTCATGGCTGCATTGAAACCCGACATTTTTACTGCCTGGTTTTTAAACCCAATCCGCAGAAAGGGAATAAGAGGACGTAAGAACTTGATCATTACAGAGAACTTAGCCCGCTGATCGAGCTGTGCTGCTGTATTGGGTTGTGCAATGCTGGGGGCTATACCGCGCATAACAGCGATGCCTTTCCAGCTACTACCGATAACTGTTCCGGTCTTACCGGAGAATCCACCCAGGATTCCTTGTTTAATTGTACTCATGATAATTTAATTTTAAATGATTTGTAAAAATTAATGCATGGACCTGGTTAGACTTTACTCGAGGAAATCCTTCTTTGTCCTTTGCCATCACGAATATCGGGAGGATATATCGGCGAGCCTTAAAAACAGCATAACTTGCATTCGTTTGCACTCATTTGCACTTTTAAAACAGAAATACTTTTATCAGGATGGGATTTTATGGGTAATGGGAGCTACTCTATATGTGAATCAAGATTAGAAATTGACCACAAATAAGACAAAGCATCGGTGGCAGTTTTAAGCAGTCACAGGGTATTTGAACGCATTTGTTACATGGATCTTCTTCAATGGGTTCACCATCCCATTCAGGATCGGCAAAATGATGATATTTGTTATCATCATTATAAATAGCAAGAAACTATTTGACATTAAGCAACCTGAATTGGTATGTCCGGGCAAACCAACGATTATAGTTATTTTAGTTTATCGGTATTCCAGTTTTTAGGATTTTCGTAGATGTAGGAAGAAATGGAATCAAATGAAACCTGAGAACGTATGATGTGTTCCCAATAATTCTTTTGCCATAATTTCCCGTCAAACCGTTGCCACCCCATTGTTTTCACCCCCCGTATATATTCATTGGTCGACATCGATTTAAACCATTGCACAATATTCCGTATGGGCGAACCTACCGGTTGACGCGAACCTTGTTGACGCGAACCTTGTTGGGGCGAACCTTGTTGGGGCAAACCTTGTTGGGGCAAACCTATGTGTTCGCCCATTTCAAAATCGCCCATTTCATCAGGGCAGACACGCAGGTCTGCCCCTACGGCGTATTCGTTCGGTTTCCATGTCGTTCCGGTTTTATCTTTCATATTCGGGTTGCCATTCCCGTTGTTTTCAATGATGCAATGAAAATGGTTCGGCATTACAACATATTCTCCGCATTCGATATCTGGGTATTTATTCCCCAATTCGTGAAACCATTTCTCCACCATCTTCCCCGCATCGTTTAGTATCATCTGATGATTCACAATTTCCCCAAACAAATAATCCCTTTTTTGCACACACAGGGTAATAAAATAAAATCCGGATTGCGAATAATCGTATCCCTTTAACCGGATGGACCTTCTGTGATGTTTGATTGGATCGTAGGTCATCTGTTCTGTTATTTTGATGAATCCATATTCATTATATTTCAGGTGAATCGGGCGAATTGTTGGGGCAAACCTATGTGTTGGGGCAAACCTATTTGTTTGCCCTTTTTGCCATTTTGTTTTTTCCATCATCGCCAATTTTCCAATATCCCCCTCTTTCCATTCCGGGCGAACACAAAGGTTCGCCCTACGAATTTAACCATTTTCATCCTGATATTTATATTGATTCCGCCATAAATGCTTTCTGAAACACGCTCTTTTTCAATTTCTCCAAATCTAATGTTGGGGCAAACCTACGTGTTGGGGCAAACCTACGTGCCCTATTTCATATTAATTTGGGAAAATAGGGCAAACACGTAGCTTTGCCCCAACACGTAGGTTTGCCCCTACGGTAATTTGGTTTTAAAGACGTAATCGTTGTTTTTGGAGGCCCGATTGGTATACGTTTGATTCAACAGGTTCTCAAGATCAACGGTGCGGAAATAGACCAGCCCATTGATTTTTGAATAAGGAAGTTTACCGCTTTTCTTTAAAGTCTCAAGGGTGCGGATACTGATTTTAAGAATCTGCATCACCTGGTCCGCTGTAATCCATTCTTCGCTGATCCGCTGTGCATGGGTCATCGAAAAGTGGGTCAATAGTGACCGTAAATCTGAAATATCATTTCGTATGGTTGAAACCAGTTTGATTATTTCCTGCACGACTGGCCTCCTTTCTTCCCGAAAGGGTTATCCGTTAATGCGTGGTTGCCTTGGGGGTCAATGAATAAAGTTTCCCTGATTCCTGACCTTACATCTGTAACATCTGAGGGAGTTTTCATTTGGTGCAATTTGATTTGTTTGCACAAAGATTAGAGTATCTCTCATAAGGTAACTGGTTACTTCCGGTTACAACTGGTTACAATCTTTGAGTCGGTTCCGGGAAGTTTAATACAAAAAATACCACCAAGACACCAAGACACCATCCGCCGGCTGGCGGACACCAATGCTTGATATTTAGATGGTATATTTGGTGAGACTTAGTGTTTTTGTGCCTTTGTGGCAAAAGACTTTTCAGAGTGGTTACAATTTTTATAATCTTTACAGGGTGGCTTTGCTAAGTCGTTTTCTCAATATTTGCAATTCGTCCGTAGCCTTTTGTTTTGCTTTTTCCGAAAGGTAGTCAAGAGTGCTTTCAAACAATCGTATTTTGTTATTCAAGGTTTTTTTCGTACACTCAGTGGGCTCTCCAATGCGGGTTGCTTTGCTTAAAAACAGTGAATAATCCTGAAACAGACCTTCACCGGATGATTTTGAACGATATCCGTATTTGGCGGCAATTTCCGAAGCATTCTTCCTCGAAATCTGTATCCCTTCGTAAATATGAATCAATGCAATTTGCTTCACCTTTATTTGTACAGCTTTACCTTCCGGAGGGATCGGTTCCTTTCGTCCCGGGTCCTGCAAATCAAAAATAAAAGGATAATTACTTTTAACCGAATCAACCGTGTTCTCCAGGCAATTGAACATCAATAAAAACCAGTTTTCATCTTCGAAGACACCGAACTCCACCATATCATATTCATGCAGTTCTGGCTTCTTTAGGATTTGAATACAGCCAAGTGCCAACAGAATGGTTTCAAAGTAAAATTTCTTGTTTCGTTCAACCAATCCTTTTTCATGATTATTGGCAGCCTCTTTTAAGAATTCGGTACAGAACTCCTTAAAATCTTCGGCACACCTCGGACTCATCTCAATGCTAAAATCTTCTTCACGATCGCCAAAATTTGGTAAAATAGGAACTATTTCCCGTTCCAGAAAATGGAGCAGTATTTTGCAGTTTTCGTACAGATCGACTGCACCCTGAATACTGTCGGGTTGGTTTATATTTTTTACATACCTCTTGGGGTAGAGGGTTGAGGATACATTATTCGATTTCTTTTTATACAATTCAATATTGATCCGCCGAAAGGCTTCATTGAATTCTCGGGGCATTTTAAATATCTCAGTCCATGCTTCATAGTATAACGCATTTTCAAAACCAATCCGGTGAATGGTTTCCGGATCATGTTCCGAAACAATCCGATTCGTATTGTGTGTTCCAAGATAGAACTTCCCTTTGTTCCTGCTTTCAACTTTACCGATCAGCCAGGCTTTCACCCCATTAAACCCATAGATTGAACGGTAATCTTTCAGTTCTTGCATGAGTTGGGCTCTTCCATCCTGATACCCCCTCGCCAGCAGGATCAGGATTTCGTTTAACTCATCCGGATGGGTGATGCCAAATATCCTGAATTTATTATACGTGTAACTCCTCAGATTCACCGCCTTATTAGCCACCTTAAATTGTACAAAACTGGTATCCGAAGAAGTAAAGGTGATATAGTATTTGTATAGATCAGGTGCAGATTGACCGGTCGTTTTGGGAATAAATGGCGGTAGAATATTCCTGTTATAACTATTAATTTCGGTAGTAGTCATTTAGGTTGTTTTCCGGGTTAGGCATCAGGAACAGGAGGTATAAAATACCGCTAATAATATTTTGGGATTTCTTACTTTCGGGTGCTCCAAATCTTTGTTAAAGATACACAAATATCAGACCCAACCGTCACAGAATCAGACTAAGTTATGAACATTCTAAAACCATTTGTTCATTAAGCAATTTTTTGATCCGTAAGCTGAAGCCAGACGGCAAAGAAGGATACAGCTCTGATGATCAAAAATGCGTTATCCTTTACCGTCAGTTTCAACTGACTGACAACCTAAAAGCACTAAAGAAA